>Ga0315279_10002721_pt1 | contig 25929 bp, 21 predicted proteins | sample YL17G06_20_MG_FD_203694 | JGI IMG/M metagenome (GOLD analysis project Ga0315279, IMG submission 203694) | Sediment microbial communities from Yellowstone Lake, YNP, Wyoming, USA - YL17G06_20 | ecosystem: Environmental > Aquatic > Freshwater > Lake > Sediment | place: USA: Wyoming | collected...
CAACGAACTCGACTATTTCATAATTGTTGTCCCAACTCGCTGTATACTGGTTCTGTGGGAGAGCACCAGAAGGGCTCCAGACGTACAAATCAAAGTCGCTGGTCAACACATCATTGCCAAGCGTAGGGTAGGCTGGAGGCGGATCAGCTTGTGACCACCAGGCAATCGCCACGCGAATCTTCTCGCCTCTTGAGGCTTTGAAATACTGGTAGAGCCAGACACCAGGGTTGGGATAGCTACTCGTTGTGTTGACGGCCCACCAGCAAGGTCCTGAACAGGTAACGCCATCGCTTTGACGGGTTTTGACAATGGTATCTGCCAAGGCCGCATCAATGGAACCGGCCCCATCTTCCCCGCTCAGACGACTGTCCCCTTCGATGTTGTGTACTGACGATGCCATCACAATGGCCTTGACCGCGGTTGGCCATAGCTTGACATCTGAGTTGCGATGCATCAACAAGGCAGCTAACCCTGCCACTTGGGGCGTAGCATGGCTTGTACCTGATCTAGTTTGGGGTACGTTGTTCAAGCCTAGGGATGTGATGCTTTGTCCAGGGGCAACGACCTCAGGCTTTTCACGGTCACTGTGAGGACTGCCTGGATTAAGGTAAGATGACCCCTCGTTGGTGCCGGCCTCCTGGTACATGACATCATCGCTCCAGTTGGTGGTACCCTGGTCGTTGATCCCGCCTACCGTGATCACGTTCCAACCCTTTGCTGGAGATATGATATATCGATCGCGAGAGTTGCCAGCCGCAACCATGATGGTGGCCTGCCGCGTTCGTGCTGTGTAGTCGAAGGCTCTATCCAGCCAGCCATTCGAGTTCGGATGTGTTGTTGTCGAAACCCGCGCTATAGTTGACCAAATTAGCAGTGTGGTCAAGTGCCCAGGTTAGGGCTGTGTGCACATCGGGTATTGTACCATTCTCGCCAGCACTAAGGATGGTAGCACCGGGAGCCATCCCTCGGTAGGTACCATGAAAACTGGCAGCATCACTGGCAACTCTGGTGGTGTGATCACCTTTGCCGCTAGGAGAATCTCGCCAGATACTTGCATGATGCAAATAGGAATTGTTCCGGTCTACATTGCCGGCCTCCAGGATGGCAATAGTGATGGGGATGGTGGGCTCGGGGATGTCGGCTATTCCCAACGCAGACCAGACAGGTGCGACGCGGTTGGTCGGCACGCCAGTATCCAATGCAGGTTTTTCCTTACCTTCGATCAGGTAGATGGTTTGCACATCTTCGCGCTTGGCAAGTTCCAGGATATCTGCTTTGGGCAATGTGGTAGTGACGGAAGGGAGCAAGAAGTGTGTCTTGACCGCTCCGCCACGGCTTTTGACGTGTGTCACCAGAGGTTGAATCCTGGTGATGATGTCTTCCTGACTCATCTGTTCATACTCGTTTTGGATGCGATGAGAAAGCGCCGAATCGCGCACATCGAACGGGCTTGAGTGGCGAGCTAGCGCATCCCGAACCTCGGGGTAGCGGCTGGCTAATGCGGCGTACAGTTCCTCGGTCGTGCGTCCGTACTTGCCGCCAACCCAGATTGCGACGGGTAACTCTTCTTTATCGTCAACAGTTTGCAGGCGCTCGTACAGGGCCGGTTGCAGCTTGCCGTAGTTGGCACGGGAAGCTTCGGCCTCAGCTTGTTCCATAGCTGCCACATCGTCTACCACGTTGCCATCCTTGAGGTCTACCAGCAGCTTAAAGGAACGATGGCCTACCTGGTCGAAGATAGTAAGGGCCACAAACTGCCGTCCCAACAAAGGAAAGCCACATGGGTGCTCGTTGGCGATGAGCAAGTTGGCAAGGGGAATACCCTCGCGGTCGGCAATGTGCTGAAGCGCAATGCGCGCCTGGGGCGAAGGAGTAGGTACTGGCGGCGGTGTTGGCTCAGTAGGCGGCGTGGGCAAAGGCGAAGTGAACAGCGCACCGGGCGTAGGTGTAACCGTCACGACGCCAGCCAGCAATCCTGGATTGTAGCCAGTTAGCGTCAGCAAAGCGAACGACAAAACGCCGAGCAACGACAGGCTGGACAAACGTTTTGTGAACATGGAATACTCCTTTCTTTGTCCTGCAAACTGAGTGTTATCGTGATGGTGGAGTCGGGGTAATGATTCGGCTTTGCAGCGCCAGTTCGGTCTCCCGAATCACGCTGCCGTCCCTGTGCACTTTGATTACGTGATAGGATGAAGTTTCTTCTGCTTGGACTTCATAGTACGGACTTGGTTCCCAGAATTGGGCGAAGATCACAATCTTGTTCCCTTGCCTGGCGACACGTTCAATGATTGTGTCATAACCTGAGCTGGGTTTGCGCCCACGAAAGACCGCAATGACAAAGTATTGTTCAAAGTCCAACCTTGCCAATTGATCCATCGCCTGTGGGGTGATCAAGAGCTTCAACTGGTCTATCTCTGGCCGGCTAGTGACCAGGATCACGCGGGGTTCTGCGCCGGAATAGGGTTCCAGCCCGATATCCCCGCTCCAATCGCGTCGCTCGATTGTTTCAAATGGCAACTCGGTTTCCTTGGGCAACTCGGGCGGACTGGGCCTACAGGCTGTCACTCCCAACAGTAAGGCGATGGTCGTCAATGCCAAAACGCTTTTTAAAACACATTGCTGCTTCATGTTTCACCTCGCGTTAGGGAAGGGATGTCATATCGCACGAGCCAAGTGTACCATGAAACAGGGGGGGGGGGTACAGTGACAATTGTCACCTTTTGCGGTGTGACTGCCTCGCGCGGGCGCGGTTAAGGTGGTCAAAGTTAGCGGGCGGTCAGAGAGCAAACAAACGCTCGACGCATCTGTGGACGCGATGGACAAGATCGCGCAAGGGGATGTGCCAAAACTTGACTTTCGCCCCCACTGTAGTAAACTTTTCACTGTCGCTTCCCAATGCGATAAGGTGCCACGCGACACGCGCCCACCCATTCCTTGAAAGGAGTCACACATGAGCAGTTACATTCTGAATGTTCCCTACAAATCGCAGAACGACCCCGATGCGCAGGCGCAAAACAACGATTGCGGCCCAGCTTGCATCGCGATGATTCTGCTGACGCAAGGCCGGAGCGTTGCCACAGCCGATGTCTATGCCGCCAGCGGCGCCGAGAGAGACCGCGCTCTCACGTTTGCCGAAGTCAGTGCGGCGGCGGCCCAGTACGGTTTGCCGCTCAACGCGCGCATCGGCCTGTCGCTCCAGGATGTCCGCAACACTCTTGACCAGGGCACGCCGCTCATTGCGCTCGTCAAGTATCAATACCTGCCCGACCGCCAGGGGCAAAGCACGACGGGCGGCCATTTTGTCCTCGTGGTCGGGTACGACGACGACGCGGGCGAGATCATTATCAACGACCCCTACTACTGGGCCTCGCTGCGCAACCACGGCGACCATCATCACTATAGTTACGACACGTGGGAGCAGGCGTGGGGCCGTTGCAACGAGGATGGAAATCCTAATCACTCTGCGTTGGTCCCCCAGGTCGCTCAACCCGTGGCGCCGCTGCCCGATTACACACGCACCCCGCCTCCGCCCGGCACGGTCTTTGTGCTGCCTGCGGTTGACCGATATGGCGGCCTCAAGCTGCGCCCCGTCCGCGATACGAGTGTGGCGGGACAGGCTATCTTTTCCGGCCGCCCGTTGACGGTGGTGCGAGGGCCGGTCGCTGTTGGGAATGCAAGCTGGGCGCTGGTCCGGACGCAAAGCGCGGATGACATCGCCGGTTGGGCGTGTGTGCAATCCGGCGGCGAAGCCTACATCGGCGATAGGCCCGGCGCGACGACACCCACGACCATAAGCCCGATCACGCCACCGGCATACACCGTCTACGTCCAGCCCGACGCGGACAAGTACGGCGGCCTCAAGCTGCGAGCAGCGCGCGACACTAATCTCGGCGGCCCGGCGATGCCGTCCGGCACGGCGCTCAATGTGGTGGCGGAGGCTATTGGTTTTGCCCCCCACGAGTGGCTGTTGGTGACGGCTCAGGATGGCAAGGACACGGCTGGCTGGGTCCACACGCGACAGGCAGGAGAGGTTTATGTGAGTGACACACAAAGCGAGGGCGCTCCGCCTGTGGCGTTTGCGCCCCCCGAAGTAGCCGACTTGTGGGTCATTGCTGCCGCAGGGTTATGGCTCCGAACTCAGCGCGATATGCCGGCGGGGCCGGGTTCGCCAACGGTGTCGTTCGGCCAACACTTGACCGCGCTCGACGCCGAGTCCGCGCCGGACTACAAAGGCCGCACCTGGCGGCAGATCCGCACGGATGATGGAGTAGTGGCTTGGGCGCCAGCGAGTGAAAATGGTGAGCCGTACCTTTCCAACATTCAAACCTACGGTGTTCAAGTGCTCGATACTCAGCCGGTGCGTGATGCCGGCGGATTGCGGATACGTGATCAGCGGAGTATTGTCGCGACTGTGGTGGACATGCTCCAGATCGGCCAGCAGCTCGACGTGTATTATCGCGTGGTGGAAAGCGACGGCACGCCGTGGCTGTGGGTCAAGTCGCCAAATAACAAATACGGCTGGGCGCGTGAAAAGTCCGGTGACGTGATACTTGTCGGCGAAGTAATTCAGCCGCAGCCGACCGGCGTGGAAGTTCGCCCGTTCGGCAAATGCTTGACGGGCGTCGGCGTGGCGAACCCGCAGCCGCTCACCAGTCAAGAACTGCAGGCGATTGCCACGGGCCGGGTCGAATCAGTCAAGGTGCTGACGTTGCCCGACCCCGACGAGAACAAGCAACTGATCCGGGCGATCAAGAACATTCGTCAGGACATGTTCATCGTCGCCCGCCTGTTCTTTTCGATTGACTTTGACAACAAGCAAAAGTTCTCGCCACGGGTTTTTGCCGATTTTGTGAACAACGGGTTGAGTGCGCTTTATCAAGCCGGTGTGCGCTACTTTGAGGTTCACAACGAGCCGAACCTCAAGCTCGAAGGATTGGAGTGGAACTGGCGCGATGGGGCCGAGTTTGGCAACTGGTTCATCCAGGTCCTGGGGATTTTGCGTCAGCGCTGTCCCGAGGCCAAGTTCGGCTTCCCTGGCCTTTCGCCCCAGTTTTCTCCGCCGGACACGCCGGTGCTTTCAGCCGAGTCCGACGTGAACCGATTCCTGACAGGCGCTGCGCCGGCGATTGCCCAGTCCGATTGGGTGGGCGTCCACTGCTATTGGCAGAACGATAGCGAGGGTCACTGGGGTATGCAGAGCGAAAGCGACGGGATGTTCTGGAAACAGTTCCGCACGCGCTTCCCCGACAAGCTCTTGATGATCACCGAGTTCAGCAACAACAATGCAAGTGTGAATCCTGCGGAGAAGGGACGCCAATACGCGCGTTACTTTCAGTTGCTGCGCGATGAGCCAAACCTGGGTGCGGCGTTTGCGTTCGCGCTCAGTTGGCCCGGCCAAGACGCCAATCGCGAAGGATGGGTTTTCAATGGGCAGGCGACGGGCATCCCCGCGACGCTGGGCCCGCTGATCGCGCAGTTGTGAGGCTGAGCAGGAATTCTCACGCCAGGACGCCAAGTCGCAAAGGGATAAGATACTTACGGCTTTGCGTGATGTTTTCCCGTCGAGGTAGACGCATATTACCCCCGGCTTTTCCAGCCGGGGGTTTTTCTTACTTGCAATTCCAGCCGGGGTCCCTTGCATCGAGGACGAAAGTTTGTTTCCACGTCTGGCCATCCCTGGAAGTAATGATGAGGTCCGTGGGTGTGCTGCTGCACTTGGGCACTCGAAAGTCAATCGGTTGGTAGTCATAGTTTTTGCCCAAGAGAGAGAACTTGTAGCAGTCATCTCCGCCGCTGGCCAGAATCCTGATCGTGCCGATGACGCGGGTTGGGTCATCCGACGCGATTTGCCAGGCAATGACGGACCAGCCGGCGCTCAGCTTACCGCCAGTCGGCTCGCCGTTGGGCGTGCCGCACGTGATGCGGCCTGGAACGGAACCTGAGGCGGGGCCTGGCGCAGGCGACTGGCTCCCACCCGGTGCGCCTGGCTTGCTGGTGCTGGTGGAACGCGGCGTGGACGTGGGGCCGCGAGTAGAAGTTGGTGTGACGCTGGGTGTAGCCGTTGGGCTGGGTGTGATGCTGGGGAACGGCGTCTGAGTGGGTAACGGCGTCCAGGTGGCCCAATGGGTTGCGGTCGGCGTGGGTGTCTTAGGAGTCGCCGTGGCGGAGGGGCGGGGCTGTGGCGTAGACGATGGAGCCGCCACAATGACGGCCGGTGTGACAACCACTTCAGTTGTCTTGGGGCCGTTCAGCACGATCACGGCGCCCACGCTCAACAGGCAAAGATCGGCTAACGCGATGATGGCGAGCAGGATGATTTGTTTCTTGGACATGCTTTCCTCCTAGAGTCGAGTCTTTCCCAAGAGTCAATCCACAAATAGCGGCACGATTTGGAATTTGTCCACATCCACCAATCCCTTGTCGGTGATCTTGAGTGACGGGATCACAGGCAGCGCCAGGAACGACATTGCCATGAAGGGATCGTGCAGGTGCGAGCCGAGTTGGTGCGCGGCGCGCAGCAAGTCTTGCATCTGGTCGCGCACGGTCTCGATGGGCCGGTCGCTCATCAGCCCGGCGATGGGCAGTGGCAGCTTGGCGAGCACGCGGTCGCCTTCGACGGCCGCCATCCCGCCGCGCATATCGGCCACGGTGTGCGCGGCCTTGAGCATCGAGTCGTCGTCGGCCCCCACGACGATAATGTTGTGGCTGTCGTGCGCGATGGTCGAGGCAATCGCGCCGCGCATCAGTCCGATGCCTTTGACCAGCCCCAACCCAAAGTTGCCCGTCGCCATGTGCCGTTCGATGACGGCGATCTTGGCTACATCCAGGCCGGGATCGCAGATGACCTCACCGTTCTCAATCGTCAGGTTATCTATCAGGTGCTCCGTGACGAGTTGGTCGGGAATGACGCCGATGATGCGCCCGCGCCGCCCGTCGGCGGGGATGCGCAAGTTGACGCGCTCCCAGTTGACGTTCACCGAGGAGCGCATATAGAACGGCTTGAGCGGTCGTTCCCACGGAATGACTTGCCCGTCCTGGGCGGCGAGCTTGCCGCCGCGAAAGACCATTTCGGCGTGAATGTTCTTGAGATCAGAAAACACAACCAAGTCGGCGCGCTTGCCCGGCGCGATGCCGCCCCGGTCATACAGGTGAAAGTATTCGGCGGGGTTGAGCGTCGCCATGCGGATCGCCATGATCGGCTCAACGCCTTCCGCGATGGCGGTGCGAATGAGAAAGTCAATGTGGCCTTCGTCCAAGAGATCGGCCGGCTGGCGGTCGTCGGTGCAGAAGCACACCCGGCGGTGGTTGGCGCCGGTGAGGCCCGGTATCAGGTGAACGAGGTTGTGCGCGTTGGTCGCTTCGCGGATGAACACGACCATCCCCAGCCGCAGCTTTTCGCGCATTTCCTCAACGGTGGTACATTCGTGGTCGGAGCCGATGCCCGCCGCTGCATACGCCACCAGGTCGCGTCCGGCCAGCCCCGGCGCGTGCCCGTCTCGGATCGCCTCCTCAAAGCCGCGCAGCTTGTTGAGCACTTCTTCGTCGCCGTGGACGACGCCGGGAAAGTTCATCATCTCGCCCAGGCCCAGCACCCAGTGATCGTTCAGTTGCGGCGTGATGTCGTACCAGCGCAGGTAAGCGCCGGCTGTTTCCATGTCGGTCGCGGGCACGCACGATGGCATCATTACGAACACGGAGAGCGGGTTGTACTTGGCCGAGTCGAACATGTACCGGATGCCGTCCAGGCCCAGCACATTGGCGATCTCGTGCGGGTCAATGATGACGGTCGTCGTGCCGCGCGGGACGACGGCGCGGGCAAACTCGTTGGGCGGCACCAGCGCGCTTTCGATGTGGACGTGCGCGTCAATAAAGCCGGGACAGACGTAGCGCCCGCCCACGTCAATCACCTCTTGGGCTGTGTAGCCCTCTCCGATGCCGACGATGCGGCTGTGAGCCAGCGCAATATCAGCCGGGTAAATCTCGCCCGTGTAGACATTCACCACGCGCGCGTTCTTGAGCAGGATTTCGGCCGGCTCGTTCCCCCGCGCGAGTTTGATGAGTTGGGCCAGTTCCATTTCAAATCTCCTTCGTCTCGATCACCAACCCACGACAAGGACATTCGTCATTCGTCGTTCGACACGCGAAGCGGCCCTTTACGCAACTTGCTGCTGGAATCGTCCCGGATCGAACGGCTCGCCGGCGACGAATTGCCCGTGCCCCGGCGTGCCTTTGAACTCGCCATCCTCGTAAATGACCTGCCCACGCGAAATCGTCATCTTGACCGTCCCTTGCACGCGCATGCCGGCGTACGGCGTGTAGCCCGCGATGTTGTGCAACCGGCCGGCCTCGAGCGTGCTTTCGCCGAGCGGGTCAAAGATCACAATATCTGCATCGGCGCGCGGCGCGAGGATGCCCTTGCGTGGATACAATCCAAAGATGCGCGCCGGGTTGGCCGCCACCAGCCGCGCGAGTTGATCCCACGTCAAGCGTCCCTCGACGACGCCGTAGGTGTAGAGCAGAGGAAGCAGCGTTTCCATCCCTGGTAATCCACCCGGCGTCTGGGTGAAATCGTTGACCGCCGTCTTTTGCGCTAAAACATAGTCGCAGTGATCGGTGGCGAGGGTGGACACGGCTCCTTCGGCGATAAGCCGCCAGAGCGCAGTGTTGTCGGCTTTGTCGCGCAGCGGCGGTTGAAGGATAAAGTGTTCGGGATGTTCGCCGTCGTAACGCGAATCGTCGAGCAACAAGTATTGGATGCACGTTTCGGCGAACGCCATCTGCCCGCGCCCGCGCGCCTGCCGCACCAGCTCGACGGAACGCCCGGTCGAGCAATGGACGATGTACACCGGCGCGTGTGCGGCTTGCGCCAGGAACAGCACGCGGTGGATCGCTTCGTGCTCGGCCAATGCGGGACGGCCACGTCCGTGATAGCGCCACGCCGTCTGCTTACGCGCTACCAGGTCAGCCGTCGCCGCCGTGACGAGCGCATCATTTTCGCAGTGCGACGTCACGAGCAGCCCGCCGCTGGCAGCGGCGCACAACATACGCAGCACCATGTCGTCGTCGGCGCAATAGTTGGGCCGGTACGTCGTGTAGAGCTTGACCGACGGCACGCCCATCCGCACCAGGTCGCCCAGTTCGCCTTCGCGCCCGCGCGGCAGGTCGGTGACCATGCAGTGCAGCCCGTAGTCAATGCAGGCTTTTCCCTCGGCTTCCGCCCGGCGATTCTCCACAGCCTGCTTGAGCGTCTGGCCGGGGAACTGGGTGGCGAAATCCACGACGGTGGTGATGCCGCCGCAGGCCGCCGTGCGCGTGCCGATCTCCCAGTCGTCGGCGGTCTGGTAGATGCCCGTGTCCAGCTTGATGTGCGTGTGGCAATCCACCAGCCCTGGCAGCACAATGCAACCGCGCGCGTCCAACACGTTAAAGCTGTCCGCCAGGTGCAGGTCCGCGCCCACGGCGACGATGGATTCGTCTTCGATGGCGACATCGCCTGGAAAGCAGCCGTCCGGCGTGACGAGTGTCCCGCCGCGAATCAGGAGACGGTTTTCAGAGTCGTTCATGGAGCACCTGCTTTCAAAGATCAAATATCAAGGGCGAAGCATAAGGATAATGGTCAGCTTAACTCGTGCATGGGTTGGCAAATGTGCTTTTACAGACCGGCTTGCTCCAAATCGCTGGGCGGCTCTATGCCGAGAAACTCTTTGTATATTCGCCTCTTGTACTCTGGGCCGATTTCATTCACGGCATTGATGAATGCCTTGTACGTACCTAAACCACCTATTTTCTCCCAGAACTCGTCGCCTATCAGAACGACTTGATCTTCTTTCATGTTGAACCATCGCCCCGGTGGACTCCACTTGTAATCCTCTCTACGTCCGTACGGGTTACAGGGCAAAGCGTAGTATGCGCCGTCTACTGGCAACGGTTCCATGCTATAGAGCTTTAGGATCTTTTCCTTGCTCACTTTTGTCTGGTCGCTGTTGGGCAAGGGAGCTTTTAACTCAAAGGCATATCGCTTGTGGTTCTTGCGATCCTCAGCATAAACATCGCAAATTACAGTCACGGGTATGTTTTTGCCTTTGCCTTGCAAGACATACTGTAGTTCGCTTTGCCAATCAGGCCTTACTCTTTCTTGCCCTCTCCCCGCCGGATGCTCCAGCCGGTTGAGAACTTCTGTAATACGCCGTAGTCTTTCGGCTTTCACCGTGCCGACCATAGCATGATTTTTAACCCCGAAGCCCAACCCTTCTTTTGCGGCTACTATGGCTAAATCTTCCCAAGCACTCCCAAAGGGGGTAACAAACCGTCTTTCAAAGTGAGAGCCTTTGAAAATCTCATCTGGAACCAGAGCCGCATAGAGCGGCTTTTCTGCATGGTGTTTGTCTTGTAAAAAGGGATCTTCGACCAGAACCTTATGCATTACTCTGTCCATCATGCGTTTGATAACGTCTTGAATAGCCGTTTTCATTCTTTTGGATTTGGATGGCATTGGCTTGTCTCCGCTGTTATGATTTTCGCCAAATGAAAACCGACTCGTAAAACTCGCTGGACCGTCGCCCAGTGCGACGGTTGACATGACGATTAAGCACAGCTTCTACTTCAACTTCACAGAGCCGTGCAATTTCACCATAGAGGTCATGTCTATCCCCCGCCACAACAATCAAATGACCGCCTGAAGGCATAGACTCGCAAACCCGGCGAAAAACCTGGGCGATTGACTCTTGATATTCCCGCTGCGCTTTTTGACTTGATCCCTGTTTGGCGGCTCCAATTTCCGAACCGCTACAGTCTTGAAGGCCAAGCAGTTCATAGGCGTAGCGGTGCTGTTCATGATAGTCAATCAGGCCAACGTAAGGTGGGCTCGTGATCACTCCATCTACCTTTGGAATGTTTGCTTTGCGACTGTCTTCGTGATGGACCACTACGATTGCATCGGTTCTCTGGGCGGCAAATTCTTCTAATCGCTGGATTGTATCAATGCTATATCGTTTCAAAAACTGATAGGCGGTTGTTGTCGGCACGCACATTCGGCTGTGTTTGTAACACCAATATGGCTCGGTTTGTGGGGCCTTTGGAAAGTCAAGATCAAAGTGAGTGGTCAATCTTGCCGAACGTGCTGATCGAGATAGAATGACCTTTAGAACTTCTTGGTCTTGGTAGCTTGGGATCAGGCTGCAATAGGTCAGTAGCTCTTCGAGTGTCTGTGGCGCGAACCATCGCTCGAGATATTCGCTATTTGAAATGACTTTCTCTGCTTTTTCGTCTGTACCCCAGAGGGTAGGTTGGAAAGCATTCGATTCGGTTGCTTGTCGCGTTTTGTCTAGAATGTCCAGGATCTCTCGACGCGCGTTTTTTAGATCATAGTGCTTGGTCTTGGCACGAGCAAGCAATACGTTGAAGGCCGAAATATCGTAACCAATGGCGTTGATGCCGAGTTCATTGGCTTGTACCAGAGTGGTACCTGAGCCTGAAAATGGGTCGAGTACCGTTTGGCCGGGACCGAAGTACTTTCTCAAAAATATCTCGACCAATTGTGGAATGAACTTGCCTAAATATGGATGCAAGCGATGAACATGCTTAGTACGCTCTCGTTCAGGCAAGTCATGTTCGCGCCAATTCATGTTCAATTCGCTGAGAGGCGTTTCGGAAGTAACGCTGCTAGGAATTGTTGGCTCGTTAGACGTTGCGTATAACACGACGCGCTGTTCTTCATGTGTTAGCGCCATGGCTTGAGTCTGCCTCGACTTTGTCAACTCGATTTTTGACCTTAGCTTTCCACGTCAAACCCATAGAACAAGTATACATCATTCTCAAATCGCCCGCCCGACGGGGATCGCGCCTCGACACGCTGGCCGGTCTCCAAATCGTACAGGCCCATGCCGACGGTATAGTGGCCGGCGGCGAGGTGGGCGGGGAGGGGAATGCGGCGCACGTCGCGCACGACCTCACCTCGCTGCTGAATCCACGGCGGGTAAAGCCCCAGCAGCGGGTAGCCGTCCTGCTGCGCGATGAGCTTGCCCTGCGGATCGTAAACGTGGACGAACGCGGCGAGTTGGCGGTCCACGGTGATGGTCGTCGTCCACGCCAGCTCCACGCGCAACTCGTTCGCCGTCATGCTCGTGTTCACCACCTGAACGCCGATGCGGTTATAAAAAGTCGCTGCCGGTCGCGGCGTATCGAGCTGAACAGGTTGGATGGAACCCGCCTCGCTCAAGCGCAAAGTGGTTGGCAGATACTCGACTGACCACACTTGCTGTGAAGCGCGCATTGCTTTGGCGAGCTTGTTCCAATTGACGAGCAACCCCAATCGCTGATCATACTTCCATTCTTTGATTGTGTTCGTGAACGTCACCGCGGTCACGTTGCGATCCTGGCGTGTGTTGAGCCGCACCATCTCGCGCATGGTCGAATAGCCCGGCAGGAAGCTGATGCCCTCCGCACCAAGTGCGAACGTCGTCCCACGCTTGCCGATCCACGAGGGAAAGTTGACGACGAGCGTCGCCGCATCGGGCGGCGTGGCGGCGATGGCGCGGGAAGTGTCGGCGGTCAATCGCCCGCCGATAGTGATGACATCGGCCATGCCGTAGAGGAACACCAGGCTTTGCACCAGTGTTACCAGGATAACTGCGGCGCCTGCGGCCTTCCCCAGGAATTTGTCACCCTGACCCTGAACGGAGTGAAGGGGAAGGGTCTCAGTCTTGCATAGCTGCGATCCCTCGCTTCGCTCGGAATGACAAAATAGGAGCGCCACGAGGCTGCCCCAAATCATTGTCGTGCCGAGGGAGGGCAAATAGTGCAGGCGCGGGCCGTTGAGTGTGTAATCGGCGTTGAGTGTGGGCCACATCGGCGCAAGGGCGATAGCGAACCACGCCAGCGCGAACGTCAGCAGCGGCAGCCGTTTGGCGCGGGCAAACACGACGACGATACCCGCCAGCGTCAGAATGCCGATGATGAGCACGGCCAGCTCTGTCCTCATCCCCGTCACGCGGGCGAGCGGCCAGGCGAGCGGTTGCAGCGGATAGGTGAGACCTTGCAAATAGTACAGCGCCGTCACCGGCATATCGCGCAGCACCGGGCCGATGCCTTGCAGAATCAGCGGCGGCTCTGCGCGCGATTTGGGAACGATGACCCAAATCGCCAGGTACACTGCGGCGAGGGCGAAGTAGACGAGGGGGATGGGCGAAAGCCTAACCTCTCCCCTGGCCCCTCTCCTACCAGGAGAGGGGGAGTGTACTTCCCTCTTCCCTTGTAGGGAAGGGGGCCAGGGGGTTAGGTTGGCGCGGTTTTGCCACCAGCGCATCGCCTCGACCGCGACAATGAACGCCGGAATGATGACACCATACTCACACGTGAACGTTCCCAGCAGCGCCAGCGCCAGTGAGAGCCACAGCCACTTGCGCGCAGAGCGTGGAGCGTAAAGCGTGGAGCGAAAATGCGCATACGCGAGTGCCGACGCCAACCCAAAGAACGCCGCTTGCAACTGAAAGATCGGCCCGGTGGTGGGCATGATCTCATAGGTGAACGGATACGCCGCGAACAGCAAGCCTGCCGAAATCGCCGCAAGGCCACTAGAGACCTCTGAGGTTTTTGAAACCTCGGAGGTCTTGAAAAACCGTTGAGTCAGCAACGCGACCAGGACGCTATTGGCTGCATGCAGGACAAGGTTGAGCACATGCAACGAGGTCGGCTCCGGCCAGCCAAAAGCGAGTTCGGAAAGCTTGAGCGTCGAAAAGCTGAGCGGGCGATAGTACGGAAAGCCGGTCGCGTCCACCCACAGCTTGCCCCAGGGCATATCGCGCAGCCAGATCAGCATCACCATGTCGTCGCGGAAGAATGGCAGCGGCAGGACGTAGGCGTAGAGAACGATGGCGAACGCGCCAATGGCGGAGAGGCTAAGCCAGTTAGCGTGACGTTGAAAAAAGCTCCGGAGGGAACTCATTTGCCTATGAACTCGACCAAGTTTGTTTTCCAAAGAACTGGCGTAGTCGATGTGTGATCATCGTCTTCACTGCCCTGGTCGTAAGACAAGATGCCATCTTGCCCTACCGCGCCCCCGCCCGTTCCAACATTTCTCGGCTGATCTTGTTGTGCCGCTCGACGACCGGCCCCAGATCGAGCGTCGTCAAGTGGCCGTCCTCGACAACAATCTTGCCATTGATGACCGAGAGGTCTGCTTTTTGCGGCGCGCAAAACACAAGCGCGGCGAGCAGGTCGTGCTGGCAGCCAGCATAGTCGAGCGTGTCCGACCTGATGGCGATGAAATCCGCCGCCTTGTCCGGCGCAAGCTGGCCGATGTCGTCGCGGCCCAAAACCTGCGCGCCACCGCGTGTGCCCAGCCACAAAGCTTCTTCGGCGGTCAGCGCAGCCGGGTTGCCTAGCACACGTTGGAGCAGCAAGGCTTGACGCGCTTCGGCCAACAGGTGCGAGCCGTCGTTGCTGGCGCTGCCGTCCACACCCAGCCCGACCTTGACGCCGTGATCGAGGTACGCGCGCACCAGCGCGATGCCCGAGGCCAGCCGCATGTTGCTCGTGGGGCAATGCGCCACGCCCGTCCCGGCTTGTGCCATGCGCCTGATCTCTGGCTCGTTGATGTGGACGCCGTGCGCGTACCAGACGTTGCTGCCGGCCCAGCCCAACTCTTCGGCGTACTCGACGGGCCGGTGGCCGAATTGTCGCAGGCAAAATTCTTCTTCGTCTTTCGTTTCGGCCAGGTGCGTATGCAGGTGGACGTTGTAAGCGCGCGCGAGTTTGGCCGCTTCGCGCATCAGGTCGGGCGTGACGGAAAACGGCGAGCACGGCGCGACGACGATGCGCAACATGGCATAAGGCTTGGCGTCGTGGTACGTCTCGATCAGCCGCTGCGTGTCGCGCAGGATCGCGTCTTCCGATTCGACGACGCGGTCGGGTGGGAGTCCGCCTTTGCTTTCGCCCAGGCTCATCGAGCCGCGACTGGCGTGGAAGCGGATGCCGATTTCCTGTGCAGCGCGGATTTCATCGTCGAGCCGCGAACCGTTGGGGAAGATATACAGATGGTCGCTGGCGGTGGTGCAACCCGAAAGCATCAGCTCCGCGCAGCCGACGAGCGTGCTGGTGTAAACGGCGTCCGCGTCCATCTCGGCCCAGATGGGGTAAAGCGTCTTGAGCCAGTCGAACAGCACGGCGTTTTGCGCGGCGGGCACGGCGCGGGTGAGCGTCTGGTAGAGGTGATGGTGGGTGTTGACCAGCCCTGGCAGAACGACTTTGCCCCGTGCGTCAATCACGCGGTCGGCGGCAAGTGAGCCGAGTTCTGCCGTCGGCCCGACTCGCTCGATGACGTTATCGCGGACGTACAGCGCGCCGTCGGGAATCTTGCGGCGGTCGTCGTCCATGCTGATGAGGAGTGTCGCGTTGCGAATCAAGAGTGTAGACATGGCTTCACCTCATGCTGGCGGCGGACCTTCTGGTTGCACAAAATAACAACTGCACGCTTCGTCAATCAGCTCGGGCGTCAGCCGGGGCTGGGTGTTTTCATACTCGCAGATGGATCGGAGCGTTTTGATAATGTCGCGTGGGTGGACCGCTTGCATCAGGCGCTGTGGCTCCTGGTACCACTTGCGCAACAGGTGCAGAAAGCCGTCCTTGTCAAAGGGAACATTATGGGCCTGGCACATCCGGACAAAGATTTGATAGAACATTTTCTCGTCGGGGCTGCCGACTTCGACTTTCATCTGGATGCGCCGCAGAAAAGCGGCATCCACCAGCTCGGTTGGGTTGAGATTGGTCGAGAACACAATCAACTGCCGGAAGGGAACCTGCAGGGTCTGGCCCGATTGCAGTCGGAGAAAATCAATGCCGGTTTCCAGCGGCACAATCCAGCGATTGAGCAGCTTTTGTGGGCTGACCTGCTGGCGGCCAAAGTCGTCAATCAAGAGCATGCCGCCATTCGCTTTCAGTTGGAGAGGCGCTTCATACAGCTTGGCAATCGGGTCAAAGCGCAAGTCCAACGACTCCATAGCCAACTCACCGCCGGCCATCACGGCAGGTTGCTGGAACAGTTCCCAGCGCTTGTCAACTTTCACTTCGCCCAGTTGAGCGGTCTTGGGTTTTTCGGCTTTTTCGGTCGAGTTTGGCTTGTTCTTGGGGATGTGAATCACCGGGTCGAACATCTGAATGATCTGGCCGCCGACCGTGATGGCATAGGGCAGCCAGATGGGGTCACTCCCGGCCAGCAGCCGGGCGATGGCTTGGGCCACGGTGGTCTTGCCGTTGCCGGACGGGCCGTACAAAAACAGCGACGAGCCGGCGTTGATCGCCGGGCCGATGCGCCGGTGAAAATTCTCCGGCAGAACCAGGTGACTCAGCGCCTGCTTGACCTGTTCCGGCGGTATGCGTGGCTTGTTGCCGGTCTGGATAAAGATGGCCTGCTCGTAGAGCCGAAGGTCTACCGGGGCCGGGCCGATGTACTGCGTTCGCTCCATCGCGTCGCGAGCACGCCGCAGCCCCTCCTCAGTGAGCCGGTAGGTATAGCTGATCCGCAGCGTGCTGGCCTTGGCCACTTCGACCAGGTGATCGCGTTGGGCCTGAGCCAGCAAGTCGTCAATGATTTGAGGATAGATGCGGATGACCTCGAAAAAGTGCCCGACGCTGACCTCGCCTTCGTTGAAGAGCATCCGAAAGATCAGGTCGGTGATCAGTGAGGGGGAAATGCCTAACTGCTCGATCGTCGTCGCTTGAGCCAACACACGCTTCAATGATTCTGAGACTGCCATGGGGTACCTTCCTTGTCATTCAAGTGTTGCTCACTCTTGCGAAGGTTGTAATGGCACTCGCCAGGTGTCTCTGAAACCTTTGCAAGAGTGAATGAGCAATTGCAAGCCCCAAAAGATTTGGAGCAGGAGCAGCATCGAGGATGCCTCCAGAGGTACAGTAAATGTGTTGCTTGATTCTACCTCGCACGGCGGAGGATGTCAAAATGACGAATGACGAAGCGCAGCTGCGCCGCTATTGTTTTCCTTTCTCTGTGGTAGAATGGCGCGGACTTGCCGTCGGAACCGAGACATGACCAAGAAACGCATCTCTAGTCTACTCAAAATAGCTATCAGTATTGTATTGCTCGGCGCAGTGTTTGCGCGTACGGGCTGGCAGCGCGTCATACCGGTGCTGGCAATCGCCCAGCCAAGTTGGCTCGTATTAGCTCTGGCTGTTTACATTCTGGGGGTCTTGGTGCGCGCGGTTCGCTGGAGCGTGCTCTTGCGCGGTCTCGGCGTAAACACCCCAAGCATCTGGAAGCTCACGGCGCTGTATTTCGTCAGCTTTTTTTTCAACAGTTTTTTGCCCACCGGGATCGGAGGTGATGTCGTGCGGATCGCCGAGGTGGCCCGAACCGCCGGAGCGCCGGCTGCCGCCAGCAGTGTGATCGCTGATCGAGCGGTCGGGCTGGTTGCGACCAGCCTGCTCGCACTTGTGGCGCTTCCCCTGGCCGGCGCCCGGTTGAACCCGATCCTCGCATGGGTCGCCGGCGTGGCTGTTGTCGGCCCCACTGTCTTTTTCTGGATTCTACGTTGGGGCGGAGCCAGAGGCTTGGCGGCTATTGGCAGTGATTTGCCTCTCCTGCGCCCTCTCACCCACCACCCCAAGGTACGCCAGACCACCGAGGCGCTGGCGGCCTACACACCGTCTGACCTGATGCTGGCGCTCATTGTGTCATTAGTTTTTGCGGGCACCAATGTACTCACCTATGCCTGCCTCGGTAAGGCCGTGCATGTGGATTTGCCGCTGACTTATTACATGCTGGTCAGCCCCATTATTACGCTGGTATTGCTGGTGCCGATCTCGTTCAATGGATTAGGCACGCGCGATGTAGCTTACCAGGCGCTGTTCGTGCCTGTGGGTGTGGTGTCTGCAAGTGCGCTGGCTATGTCGCTTGCCTACCATGCGCTCAATCTGCTCACAGCCGTCGCGGGCGGCGGGGTGTATGCGCTTATGGGAGCAACTGAAGCGCTGGCAAGGGGTGAGGGCAAGGCTCAGTAGACTGGCCCGATAGCAATGTCGTGACTCTGCCTGCGACTGCTTTTGGGAATGTAATCATGATGCGGCATTTGATTTATCTGCTGTTGCTCAACGCGGTCTTGGCAAGCGGGGTGGCGTCGGTCGCCCATGCCCAGAATGAGCGCCTCGTCCTGGCGTTCTATTACGCCTGGTTCGATCAGGCCACGTGGAAATCGGGTCAACTCTCCGATCAGCCCGTGCAGCCTTACGACTCGCGCGACCGCGCGACGATTCAGCGCCATGTGGCGCAGGCCAAGTCCGCCGGGATTGACGCGCTCGTTCAATCTTGGTACGGCCCGTCCGGCGGCGCGAACAACATGACCGAGTCCAACTTTGCCACGCTGCTTGACGTTTCCGCTGCCAGCGGCTTGCGTGCGGCAGTGGATTTTGAGACGCGGGGGCCGTTCTTTAACTCGGCGGGCGATGTGCAAAGCGCGCTCGCCACGCTGCTCGCCGGTCACGCCAGGCATCCGGCATATCTCAAGGTCAATGGCAAGCCGGTGGTATTTTTCTGGCGGCAGCAGCGATTTGGTGTGGATGCGTGGGCGGCGATTCGCCAGCAGGTAGACCCGGAACACAAGAGTATCTGGATTGCGGAGGGGACTGACCTTGCGTATCTCCGCGTGTTCGATGGCATTCACTTGTACAGCGTGGCGTGGTCGGCTGATCCCGCGCCGGTGCTCGTCAACTTTGGCGCCAAGGTGCGCAAGGCCGCGCAAGACCTGGGTGGGTTCCGTTACTGGGTGGCGACGGCAGTGCCCGGTTACGACGACACACGGTTGAGAGGCGCGCAAGCGGGGGGATTCGCACGCCCGCGCGCGAATGGCGATTATTTTCGCGCCACGTTTTCCGGCGCGGCCAAGTCCGGCGCGGACTGGACCATCGTCACATCGTTCAACGAGTGGCTCGAAGGTTCGCAGATCGAGCCGAGTGTTTCTTACGGAGACGCTTATCTCAACCTGACGCGCGATCTGGCGGCGGCGTATCGGGCGGGCGCTGTGATCGCTCCGATGGTCGCGCCTGCACCGACGTCCACGGCAACAATTGGAAACCCGCAGAGTCTCGCAGACTCTTTGGGTTTCCAAGCCATGCCGACGCCGTCAGCCAGTTCAACTCCGACGCCTGTAGCTACGGCCACGCCGACCGCGTCGCCGACCTCCACATCCACTCCAATGCCGACCGCTACCACGTCAGCGACGGTCTCGCCCACCTTTCAACCCAGCCCATCTCCCACTGACACACCTGCTCCAGCTGAGATCCCACCGGCTCAGCCACAGTTTGGATTAGATCGCACGCTGCCCGGCGTGTGGGCGGTCGTGGGAGGCGTCGCACTGTTGATTGGGATGGCTCTCGGCGGTATCTGGAGTAGCCGCCGCGCCATGCAGTGATTGATCTTGATTTACTTTGGTCCTTGGGGAGTGATCGGAGCGAGCACACCTTTCGCCGCGTGGAGTGCTGCTCCCAATGCGCCGACGGTTTGCGGGCTGTCGGGCACGGTCAGCGGCACGCCAAGCTCTTCCGCAAGGAGTTGGCGCATGCAAGGGTTATTCGCTACGCCTCCGGCGAACACGAATCGCTCGTGTATGCCCACCCGGCGTGCCATCGCGCTCACACGGCTGGCAATCGCCCGGTGGATGCCCAGCGCAACACGCCGACTGTCTCCGCCGCGCCCGATGAGCGAAACAACCTCGGATTCGGCAAAGACCGTGCACGTGCTCGACAGCCGCACGGCCTGCCCCTCGGCCGCCAGCGCGTGCTGACTGAACTGGTCGAGGCTCAGCCCCAACGCGCGAGCCATGTTTTCCAAAAAGCGCCCCGTCCCGGCGGCGCAGCGGTCATTCATCTCGAACCGCGCTGCTCCCCCGTCCGGCCTGACGAGGATGACTTTGCTGTCTTGCCCACCGATGTCGAGCACAGTTTGGACATCGGGATAGAGGTGATGCGTGCCGATGGCATACGCCTTGATCTCGGTGATGACCTCATTGGCCAGCGCACGCTCGGTGGCCAGGTGCCGCCCATAGCCTGTGGCGACCATTCGGTCGTAGACGCGCCCGGCGATCAATTGCCGCGAGCGCGTCAGCGGATCGGCGCCAGTATCTACGACCTCTGCGCGCATCACCCGCTCGCCGTCCCATTCCACCAGCGCAATCGTCCGTGACCCGATGTCCAAACCGGCTGTTAGCATATTTTTCTACTTCCTCACAACGTCTCGACGAATGCCTCGATGCGCGTCTTGAGTTGTCCGGCCTGCTCTTCGGAATAGTCGCCTTCCAGCAGCAGCACCGGGATGCCGGCCTTTTGCAGCGCCTTTCGCACGCGCACGCCTTCCAGGCTGTACGGCTGGCAGAACGAGAGCGAAAAATGGATGACACCGTCGGCCTGGTATTCTTTCGCCATCCGCAGGATGTCGTCAATGCGGGCGTCGTTGGGCGTAAAGCAGGCGCAGTTGGTCTGCAGCTGTCGGTCGGCCAACGCTGCTAGTTGACCCTGAATACCGTCACCTGGGATCGCCGTTTGTCCGCCTGCGGTCAAGCGTGAGCCGGTACAACTTTCTTCGGCCACGACGATGGCTCCCGTCCCTTCGATGAGTGAAGGGATCGTCCAGAAGGGGATGGGCATGGGCGTGCCCGCATACAGGATGCGCTTGGCGTTGGCCGGGGCCATGCCCTGACCAGCCTTGACGCGCGCTTCCAGCTCGTCGCACAGTTCGTTCGTCTTTTGCGTAAAGCGGGCCGGATCATCGTAAAAGCTGATCTGCACGGCCAGCAGCGCGTCGAGTCCGCTGATGGGCGCGGGGCGTGCCCGGCGGAGATCAAACAGCCGTTGCAAGACAGCCCGCTTGCGGTTGAGGAGTGTGGTAGCCTCAGCCAGCTTGCTTGGCGTGACGGCGTTGCCCGTGACCTCTTCCACTTTGTCCACAAATCGCGTCAACTCGCTCAGCCACAACTCGCGGTCGGCGGATGTGCGGTTGTTGGGCAAATCCATGACGTAGGTGGGAACGTACTCGTCTCGCCCACGATGAGGTCGGCCACCTGAAAGTAGGGGCAGATGCCGCCGACTTTGAAGCCAACGGCGCTCTTGATGAGCGCGCACAGGTTGCGTGGCAAAATCTGCTCGCCGGTCGGCACAGAAAAATCGGCTCCGCCGCACAGCCCCACGGCGACCCCGCCGGCGGCCAGGATGACTTCTTCCGGCACGTAGACGCAAAAGGTGCCAAACACCTTGCCGCCTTTTTCCTTGTGCTCCACCAGTTCTTTGACGCGCAGACCATGGATTTCGGATACGACAAAATCATAGAACCCCATCGCCTGAGGGCGGCCCCGTTGTCCGAGGTACACCTTTTCAAAGATGGCCGGCAAGGCTCCCATCAACTGATCGTGCATGGGCATGTTGATGCCCAGCTTTTCCCACATGGCGCGATAGTCGTTACTCATTTTTTCTCCCTGGATTGTCTGAATCAAGATTACAGCGTGATGACGTTATCGGCGTTCGTCATCGCGGTGATGATGTCGCCCATGCCGCCCACCACACCGACGGCGACCTGGTCGCGCAGGCCAAACGTTTCCAGGCAGGTCGAGCACAGTACCAATTCGACGCCCTTGGTGGCCAGCGTGCGCAGCTCATCCAATAGCGGCGAGCCAGTCACGCACAACTTGACGCCTTCGGTGTAAAAGCAGATTTGTGAGGGGAGTGGATCGGCATCGGCAATGAGGGCCAGGAACTTGCCCGCCAGCTTGATTTTCAGCTCGGCGTTGTCCGTCTGGCCCATGCCGTACGAGGCGAAGACAAAAACGGTTTTCTTGGACACTTCGGCTCCTGTGTTGTCGGTTTATGGGCCGCGCGGCGCGACCCTGACCGGCAACGTGGGAGCCTGCAACGATCAACCGGATTGCGAGGGAAAACCTGCAAGCGGAGAGAGCGTCGAGGTGACGGAGCTGGCAAAGGACGCGGTGCGATAGCGCGCGGCTAGGTTGGATAACCAATGCATTCCATGCATTTCATTTGCATGGAATCATGTCTGGCGAGGTAGCACAGCCATACCGTCACCTCCTTACGTTGAAAAGATGGGTGGAAATGTCATGCAGCGTGGCGCTATTATAACCCGCTGATTCGTATGAGGCAAACCCGGAATGGGACCCGGTTCAGCCACGGTGACTCTACTCTTCTTTGGTGTCCGGTTCTGTTAGAGCCCATCCGAAAACCGTACGGCTGGCACTCCTATGCCAGCCGCCGATCGCTACCGCGTAGGGATGCGTCGGCTACGGGTTTTCGGATAGGCACTTGGTCATCAGGCAGGGCTGGGTTGCGACACTTGCCCGTCCCGCAAATACACGACGCGATGAGCATGATCGGCTACACGCGGGTCGTGTGTGACCACGACGATGGCTTGCCGGTAGGTGGTGGACAGACGCTTCAACAACTCGATGATGTCTAGCCCCATCGCCGAGTCCAGATTCCCGGTTGGTTCGTCTGCCAGAATGATACTTGGCTCCGCGATCAAGGCTCGCGCGATGGACACTCGCTGCTGTTCGCCGCCCGAAAGCTGACCGGGCCGATGCTGCCGGCGGTTGTCTAACCCGACCAAGTGCAGGATTTCGTCCAGCTTGGGCAGATATTGCTGTTTTCTCTTACCGTCAATCAACACAGGCAGAAGGATGTTCTCTTCCGTATCCAGCGTCGAGATCAGGTTGAAGAATTGAAAGACAAACCCGACCTTGCGTCGGCGGAGCAAGGTCAATTCCCGCTCGCCAAGTGTTGACATGTTTTGACCATCCAAGACAATCTCGCCGCTGGTAGGGCGATCCATCCCGCCGAGCAAATGCAACAGCGTGCTCTTGCCCGATCCGGATGGCCCCATGATGGCGACGAACTCACCTGGCTCGACGGAAAAGTCTACGTGAGACAGTGCGTTCACCGTGACTTGCTGACCCAGCTTGTACTGCTTGCTCACATCTTGAGCTTTTAGAATCGGCACTTTAACCTCCTCATTCAAGACCCCAAGGGTCTTGGAGACCCTTGGGGTCTGGTTCTATTTTATTCATAGCGTAGTGCTTCCATGATGGCAAGGCCGGATGCCCGGCGCACCGGTAGGAGTGCGGCCAGTTGAGAGATCACCAACATTAGCACGCAACTGATCACCAGCGCCAGGACGGGCAATACATAGTCTACTCCGAACCCCATGCCGGCGTTCATGAACCACACGACCGCGCGCGAGAACACGCCACCAAAGACAGCGCCGAACAATTCGCTGATCAGTGCTATCACCCCCGCTTCGGCCAGGATCATTTTGCTGACCTGGAACCGGGTCATGCCCACGGCTCGCAGCAGCCCCATCTCGCGCGTGCGCTCCATCACGTTCATCGTCAGCGTGTTGACGATGCTGAACGCGGCGATGATAAAGGCGATCAGGACGATGGCGTTGAATGCCACCATGCTGGCGCCGACGCTCTGAAACAAGCTCTGTTTGACATTGGCGTTCGATTGCAAGGTGAGATAGCCGGAGCGGCCGTATTGAGTCTCAATCTGTTGGCGTACCGTTTCCATATCTGCGCCCCGAGCAACCTTGAGCATGTACATGTCAACCGAGTTCAGTCCGTAGAAACGGCGCACGTCATCCCACGTCATGATGACTACACCCGACATGTTATTAAAGTCCACGATCACCGCTGCCACCGGAAATTCCTGCATGCCGCGCGCTGTCTGCAGACGCAGCATGTCTCCCTGGCGAAGATGGTGCTCGTCGGCGATTCGGGTGGAAATGAGCACGCTGCCACCCTGGGCGAATATCGCCCATAGGTCAGCCGGTTCGCCCTGGCCGGACGCGTACACCTGATCTCCCATCTGTGCCTGTGTGGCAGGATCCATTGCCTGCACCCTCGTCGCGAAATGCCGGTCTGAATTCTTGGGGTCTTGCGCCTGCACTTGCAGCGTGCTCACCGGACTGACAACGGCCACGTCTGGAATTGCCGCCAGCCGGCTGCCCCAGACGGGGTTCATCGAGGTGGCGGAGCTGACAAACAGGTCTGCCTTGAGTGCCTTATCGACCCATGCCCGGATGCTGCCCATCAAGCTATCGGACACCGCGCCAACCGAGATACTCATCGCGATGCCGACCATGAGGACGCCCACGGTGGTGCTGATGCGCCAACGCGAGCGTTCCATGTTCGTGGCGCCCAGGCTGCCCTCGTAACCGTACACGGTTGCCACCGGACGACGCAGCCGCTTGCCAATTTGACTCACGATGCCTGGCAGCAGGAATGTGGCTCCACCAAAGAGGACGATGAACATCGGTGTGCTGGGTATCCACGGGAGAAAGAAGGACGCGCCCCAGAACGCCAACAGCGCCAGACCGATGAGCCAACTCCAGCGTAACAACCGGCCTTCCTGCTCTTGGCCGCGTGCGCGCACCGCCTCCAGCGGCGAGAGGCGGCAGGCCTGGATCGCCGGCCACAAGGCTGAGACGATTGTCGTACCCAGGCCCAGGAAGAAAGTCTGCACGATGTCGGTCACCGATGGCGACAGCGACAAAACCTGGTATCCTGTCCAAGAGGCAAAGAACTGCAAGAGCGGCACAGCCAGCACAAAGCCCAGTCCCAGCCCCAGCCCGGATCCGATCAGGCCCAATAACAGCGCGTTGCCAAACAGTTGCCCGAGGATCTGTGTGCGGCTGAGGCCCAGCGTGCGCAGCGACCCGATCTCGCGGATGCGCTCCGCGAGCTCCATGGTGAATGTGGTATAGATGAGCAGCGCGCTGGCAAACAGCGCAAACAGACCAAAGAATCCCAGGCCATATTGAACGCTGGCGAGTGCTTCCGTGACCTGAAGGCCCTTGGCCGCCGGATACCCCACGGTATAGGCGTCGCCCAATGCGGCCTGTATCTGATCGTTCAGTTGTCGAAGCGATGCAGGTGACTGAGCGATGGCTGGCTCTGCCACAATATCCACCGCGTCAATCTTTCTGCCTCGACGAAAAACATCTTGCCCCACCTTGAGTGCGACAAACACCACCTGCCCACCGTTCATCAGACCGGCGTTCTTGCGAGCCATGATGCCCACCACGCGAAAAACCTCCGGCCCGTTCGGAGCAAGAAGCTCGATGTCCTGCCCCACACGGATGCCCTCTCTCTGGGCAAAGTCGTCCACCAACATTGCCGTATAGCCTCGATCGGTGGTTGAAAGGAAGTCGCCCTCGACCAGGGAATAGGCGCGCACCTGGTCATCCACAGCCGGGTCAACGCCCTGCACAGCCAACTCGACCTGTCCCTTCTTTCCCTGCAAATAAACGGTCTGAGCCACGAGGCGTGGCACGGCCTGGACAACGCCGGGCATGGCCTGTACTTGCTGCACCACATCCTGCGGAAAGCCAATCTGCGCTCGACGCGAAGATACAGCGCTTTCGACGGTCAGGCTGGCCTTGCCGGCAGCCTCGTTGAAGAGCGCCTCGACGGAATTGAGCGTGCTGCGGCTGGCCGTGCGCACGGCCAGGATGACGGCCACGCCCAGCACGATGCTGACGAGGGTCAAGACGGTGCGCAGCTTGTGCGTCGCAAGACTGCGCCAGGCCAAAGTAACCAGGATAGACATTCGGCTTCCTCCTTTTGATGCCAACAGTCTATCAGCAAGTGCGCGCCGTGTCACCGCCTATATGGCCCGTGGCCGTCATGTCCGTTCGGACACTGTCCACATGGCCGATTGCGCTGCCGGGAAATCGTCCTAAAATAGAGTTGGATGGCCCAGCAGGTTCGAAGCATCCGAGGGAGGTTTCATTGCCATCATGAGAGTGTTGCAGAATTACCCCTTACGTAAACCGCCAGGGACTTGAAAGTGGCCCCAGGTTGTGCGATGATTGTAGGCGCCAACCCCAATCATCCGACCGGAGGCCACCATGGGTATTAT
>Ga0315279_10002722_pt1 | contig 25922 bp, 23 predicted proteins | sample YL17G06_20_MG_FD_203694 | JGI IMG/M metagenome (GOLD analysis project Ga0315279, IMG submission 203694) | Sediment microbial communities from Yellowstone Lake, YNP, Wyoming, USA - YL17G06_20 | ecosystem: Environmental > Aquatic > Freshwater > Lake > Sediment | place: USA: Wyoming | collected...
TTGGCTGCCCGGGGCCGCGAGGGCCGCCAGGGCCGCCGGCGCCCTGGTGGGCGGGGCGATCCCGTCGCTGGTGGTGGTGGGCTGGTACAACGCCCTGCGCTCCGGCTCGCCCCTCGTCGGCGGCTACGGGGCCACCGGGCATTTCGGGCAGTTCGACGCGTCGTTGCTGCGGGGCCTCGCGGGGCTGCTTGTTTCCCCCGGCAAGGGGCTGCTGGAATACGACCCGATCCTGCTTTTCGCCGTGATCTTCCCGTCGTCGCTTGCCCTTTTCTGGCGCAGGGCTAGGGGCCTGACCGCGCTGCTCGCTGCCATTGGGCTGACGTACCTGGTCTTCTATGCTCGTTTCCGATACTGGGACGGCGGCCTGTGCTGGGGGCCGCGCTATCTGCTGGCGGTCATCCCCTTGGCTTTGCTGCCTCTGGGAGAGGTGCTGGAGCGCTTGCCTGCGGCGCGGCGCCGCGCCGCGGCCCGCTTCTCAGGGGCCCGCCTCGGGGCGGCAGCGCTGTCGGCCATCGCCGGCATCAGCATCATGATCCAGTTGTCGTCGGTGCTGGTGGATCACCAGAACTGGTTCCGGGAGGTGGCGGTGCGCAACCAGCGCGGGGAGCACATCGCCATCAACTCGAACCCTGTCAACTCCCCACTGCTGCGCCAGTGGCAGACCCTTGGCAGGGTGCTGTTCGGCTGGCGCGCAGGCGCGCCCGATTGGGCGCGAGACATGAACGCCGACCAGGGCCTCGGCGACGAGTTCAGCACCGGCATAGACCTGTGGTGGGTTTCGTGGCCGGCGGAGAACGCAAGGCTCTTTCGGTTCGCGACGGCGGCGTCGCTGGCCGGGCTTTTGATGCTGCTGGCTTGGCTGGCGGCGCCGCTGGCCAGGCCAGATCGTGCGCCTGGCGCGGATGACTCAGCAGACACGGGCCTCACCCGGCTCACATGACAGGTCAAAGCGAGGTACGAGAATTGAGCCCCAGCTTCATGTTCCTCGATTTCGGCGGCACGCTCGCGCGCCAGACCAACACGCGCGAGGAGGCGATAGTCAGATCGCTGACGGTGCTCGGCCATTCGTTTAGCGCCGAGCAGGTGGCGCCGGCGTTGGCGGCGGCACGGCAGGCGTATGCCGATCGCTCGCCGCACAACCTGGCGTACGCCAAGCGCCAGGAGTATTACATCGGCATGTACGAAGTGGCGGCCAGGGCGTTGGGGTTCAGCAGCGACGCGCGGGAGGTGGCCGAGCATCTGTGGGACACGCAGCGGGACTCCTACGCCCTGTATCCGGAGGTGGTGCCCGCCCTGCAGGCCCTGCGCGCTCTGGGGATGCGGCTCGGCATTATCTCCAACTGGGACAAGCTCAACCTGGCCGAGATCTGCAGCGATCTAGGGATCGCCGACCTGTTCGAGGTCATCCTCCCATCGGCCGCGGCGGATGCGGACAAGCCGAATCCTCGCATCTTCGAGCACGCGCTGGAGATGGCCCGCGCCGACGCGGAATCGTGCGCCCACGTCGGCGACTCCTTCGGGGCGGACGTGCAGGGCGCGCGCGGGGCAGGCATGGTGGGCATCCTGGTGCAGCGCGACGGAGCCCGAGTGTTCGATTGCCCGACCGTGCGCGGCCTCGACGAGCTGCCCGAGCTGCTGCCTGAACTCTGAGAGCGCAGCCATTTGACCCCGCTAAGCGTAGCGCCACGGCATGTTTACTCGCCTCAGGACGGCCGTTGCCCCCGGGCCCAAGAGGATTGCGGCCGGTGAGGCGGACCGGACCGTCATGGAACGCGAAACCATCCTGCAGCGGTGGGGGATAACCGCGGCAGAACTGACGGAGATCGTGGCTGCCAACCCGAGCATGAGGGGGCTCATGGTCGGCTACGTCGCGGAATACAAATTGCGGAAGATGTTCTTCGAGAGTGACACTCGCGTCGAGAACCTAACGAAGTACGACGACCACGACAGGGGGGAGGCCGGCGGACCTGGAGTTTACGTACAGACGCGTTCCGATAAGGGTCGAGGCGAAATCACTTCAGACGGCGACTATCAAGAAGACGGGAGGCGTTTACGTCGGCAAGTTTCAGTGCGATGCTAGCGATAGGCGAACAGTACGGTTGCCGAATGGAGAAACCTTATCCACGACTTGCCTGGTCGTTGACAACTTTGACCTGTTGGCCGTGAATCTCTTCGAGTTTGAGCAGAAGTGGCGGTTCGTATTCGCACGAAATCGGGACCTACCTCGTTCCAGATACCGGGGCTACACGCCGGAGCAAAGGAGCTACCTACTGGCCGCGCTGATTGATGTGAGCTTCCCGCCGGAGCCGCCCTTCATCGAGGATCCTTTTCCCTGTACTTGACGACATCGTTCGCGAACAGCCCCGTTAGAGCAGCACGCTCCGTTCTTGACGAACACCAGGAAGTAGGAATGGTTCTTTCGCGCATGAACCTGCTTGAGCAGGCGGCTTACGCCCGGTCTGTTCGACCGCACAACAACGAACAAGTCCTTTGCATAAAACCCTATCGCTTCAAAATTGTTGATGATTTCGACATGAGTTAACCGCTGGGTGTTAGCACTGACCTCGTCCTGGCACTTCACGATGAGCACGCCCTTGTCGCGCAGCACCCTGTAGGCTTCAGCAGCTGCTTTGAAGTAGAGGTCGAGCACGGCCGCGTGATACTTGTGGCCTCCGGCTATTGCTTCACCGTTGGAATAGTGGTGGCGGAATGAATTATGAGTTCCCGCCCCCGCGAGCTGGTCTTCTCTCCCGCGGAACAGCCCCTCCATGTAAGGCGGGTCTAACACGACGCAATCAATGGCCGCGGCCTCGTAGGGCAGTTTACGACAGTCCACGCCCGTTCTAATGTCGGTCGCTAGCAGTCGGTATCTGCCGCTGGCAACATTCTTCCAGAACACTCCCTTGCCGTAAGTCACGTCAGCAACCGTGGCGCCGTCCGGAACATGAAGCGCCATGATCGCTGGAAACACGTCTGCGTTAGTCCCGACGCAGGCGCTGACAATTACGTCGCTGGTTGCTACACCGTCGGGGGACTTACGCTTGCCGTTCCGCTCCGTCTCGGCGGCAATAGCCTCGAGTGGCAATTGCTTGGCTTGTGATTTCATCGGCTCGTTCTTGCTTGCCCCAAGGGTAGGCGCGCCCCATGCGCGCGCCGCGGCCAACTGCTCACTGGCTTGGCGTTCGCTTGGCCCGGTCGTTTCGCGCGGTCCTTTTCGGCCGGTTCCAGTAAGGGCTCTTACACCTCGGACACACCTGCGGCTCCTCGTTGCGGCGAGGTGCCCACGTGTGCTGGCAGCGTTCACATCTATACCCGGACAGTTTGATCTTAGCCATCGGGTGTCATCATAGGGGCGATACGCTATTCCGTGAAGTAATATATTATAGCGTAGGCCGTAAGAAGTGACAAGCGACGGGCGCTACCCCGGCGCGAAGAGGTCCTCGACGAACTCCCGCGCGTCGAAATCGCGCAGGTCGTCAGGCTTCTCCCCAACCCCGATGAGTTTGATCGGCAGCCCCGTCTCGAAGGCGATGGTGACCACCGCGCCGCCGCGGGCGGTGCCGTCGAGCTTGGTCAGGACGACCCCGGTGAGACTGACGGTGCGCGAGAACTGCTCGGCCTGGTTGAGCGCGTTCTGGCCGACGGTGGCATCGAGCACCAGCAGCGCCTCATCCGGTGGGCGCCCGAGCGCGCGCTCGCTCACCCGGGCGACCTTGCGCAGCTCCTCCATGAGGTTGCGCTGCGTGTGCAGCCTGCCCGCGGTGTCGGCGATGACGAAGTCCACGCCGCGGGCGCGCGCGGCCTCCACCGCATCAAACACCACCGCCGCCGGGTCACTGCCGGGCTGCTGGGCGACGGTCTCCGCCCCGACGCGGGTGCCCCACTCGCGAAGCTGCTCGGCCGCCGCTGCGCGAAAGGTGTCGGCGCACGCCAGCAGCACGCGCCGTCCCTGTGCGCGGAAACGATAGGCGAGCTTGGCAATGGTCGTGGTCTTGCCGGTGCCGTTCACGCCGACCACCAGGTACAGCACCGGCCTGTGCTCGTTAGTCACCAGGGGCGCCTGGTTGCGCGACAGGATGCCAGCCACGATGTCCTTCAGCGTGTCCCGCGCGCGCGACGCCTGCTCTATGTGCTCGTCCACTATCCGCCGGCGGAGTTGCGCCACCACCTCTTGCGCGGTGCGGACGCCGACGTCGCTGGCAACGAGCAGCTCCTCCAGCTCCTCCAGCAGTTGCTCATCCACAACGTCGCGGAGGAAGAGCTGCCCAATGCGACTGAACAATCCTTTGAGCATGGATCCTCCGGTGAGGTGGGTTTGCGCGCCGGGGCTATTCCATCGCCCGCGCGATCTTCAAGGCCGCGGCGCGGTCGAGCGCGCTCGATTGGACCACCACGGCGGTGCCGGCCTTAATCCAAGCAAGGTTGAGGCCGCCATCGCCAACGGCGAGCAGGCCCTTGGTTCCGTTGATTGTGACTTGCTGCGCCCGCGAGGCGGTGGGCGGAAGGACGGCCTCGTGGGCAGCGAGCTCCCGGATCAGAAGCAGCGGCTTGCCGGCGCCGCCGTACAGCAACCGCGCCTGCAACGGTCTGCCCTCGCGAGTCAGCACGCTCACCCCGAGCAAGCGATAGCCTTCGGGCACCCACTGGGGCGCGAGCAGGCGAAAGGGCATCTTGGCGCGCGCTTCGGCCAGGGTCATTTCTCGCGTCTCGTAGCCTGGAAGCGGCTGGCGCTTCAGGATCACTTCCGTTGGCTCTGCGCGCCCGCCGCGGGAAACGCCCAGCCGCACGATCGTCCCCGGGTTGCCCCTCAGAAGGCTCGTCAGCACGGGCTCCGACAACCGAGCGACGGCGCGGTCGTTGACCGTCAGGATCTGGTCGCCGGCCCGCAACCCCGCGCGGGCGGCTGGGGTACCGGGTTCCACGGACATAATAACGCCGGGCATACCGGGTGTGAGGAAGACGCCGATGCCTCCGGATTGCGAGCCGGGAAGCGAGGTGGGCAACCCCCACTTGCGCTGCTGCGCCGGGGATGGCGACGCCATCGTCACGTTGGGCGCCGCCTGCACCGCTGAACCGGCGATCTTGAAGACTTCCTGCGCCGGCAGCGGGCCGCTGAGGCCGAGCTGCGTTCCGCCCTGGATCCACTCCAGGCTCACTCGCCGCGGGCCGGGCCCGTCCCGGCCCCAACCAACGCGGTCGCCGAACTGCACGGGCACGAATGTAGGCGCCAGCGGGCGGCCGAGGCTCGGCATCTCCCAAAGAGTGATCTCGTTCGGATAGTTGACGTACACGCGGCTGGGCAGGTATTCGCCTTGCGATTCCAGTTCCGCTACGAACATGAACCGCGGTTGTCCGGCATCGGGCGGCAGAGCGGTCGGCAAGTAGATAACGAAAGGTGCCCGTCTCTGCGCGTCAGCCAGTGACACGCGCACGCCGCCGGGGGTCGGCATCACCCTGGGCGCAGGGCCGCTGGAGCGGTGCGACAGGATTGCCACGCCAACCCCTGCGCACACAGCCGCCAACACGACTATCGCGACCGTGCGCGCGCGCCTCACCGCCGCGACCGCCCAGCGCGACCCGGAGGAGCCGCTGGCCGGGCCGCCGGCTCGATAGTCAACGCACCGCGCTCCGCGCGCAGTCCGTATCCCATCTCGCCCAGTGCCTTCTCCACCGCGCGCTGGTCGGCGCGCGCGGGCAGATTCGTCGCCTGCGCGGCGGGGAACCCCGCGGGCGCCAGAACGTACACTCCCGCGTCTGACGCCACGTTCTGGAGGACTTCATCCCAGGTAGCCCCAGCGCGCTTTCCCTCTTTCCCGTGCCCCGGCTTGGCGGTCGCGCGCGACATGGGCGCGACCTGGCGGCTTCCGGCGCCGGACGGCGCAAATACGTAGTATGCCTGCGAATTCAGGTGCGGGCCGCGAATAACCAACTCCTGCCGCGCCACCTCCTGTGTGGAGGCGCGCTCCGGCTGGAGGGCGTTGAGCGGCGCCGTCGGCGCCAACTGGACGTCAAGGTTATTGGCCGGTCCCTTCTCCAGGCGGCCTTGCCACAGCACGACCTCGGGCTTGTCCCGGCCGGCACGCAGCAGCACTTCCGCATTGTCCACCGCTTCGTCGCTGTTCACCTGCAATGTCAGGTTCCCAAACGCCAACTGGTGCTTGCTGGCGCCGGCAGTCACGGTGACCGAGGCAGGCCCACGCCCAGGCCCTGCCGGGCCCATGTCACTGGCGGCCTCCTCGGGCACAGCCCGGCCCGGCACGGACCGTATGGCCGCGGCTTCGGAGCTGGCGGGCTCCTTCCCGGGGCCCCCAGGCCCTGCAGGCGTGGGCGCCAGGGGAGCTACTGCGGACCGCGGGGCGGCCGGAGACACGGGACGTTCCACGGGAGCCCGATACGAAGGCGCACCGCCCGGCTCGCCCTCACGCACCGTGTACTTGCGCGTCGGTTCCGCGGCTTTCGGCTTCTGAGCCAACGTCCTTGAAGCGCTCGGCGGCGGCGCCCCGAGAGCGCCGCTTTCCGCAATGCGACCTGCTCCCGCCCATTCGTCCTTCGCAGCCCTGCGGGGTGACAGTTCCCCGGCTCCAGGTGGCCCGGACGGCGCCGCAGGCCCGGCGATGACTCTCACGCCGGGCTTGGCTTCCCGGCCGCGCTCAGTTGCGGCTTCGGTTGGCTTGCTCGGCGGGCGCGCCGTGGGGCCTTCGCCGGCCGCTGTATAACGGTCGGTGATGAGGGCTGGCTGCTGCGCCAGCCGGGCGCGCTCGGGCATGACCTGGAAGACGCCGAAGGCGATCAGCACCAGCAGGACGGCGGCGGCGACAGGCATGGCCCAGCGCAGCAGCACCGCCCGCGGCCGGTCGGTGCGCGCTTCCAGTCGCGCCCGCACCGCTGCGGCCAGCCCGGGTGGAGCGGGCTCCGGTTCCAGGTCACATACGCCGGCGAGCACGCTCTCGAGCGCGGCAAAGCCCTCGCGACAGCGGTCACAGGTCTCGAGGTGCGCCTCGAATGCGCGCCTCTCCGCCGGCGCAAGCTCGCCGTCGCGGTAGCGCGAGAACAGCTCTATAACATCGTCGCAGCGCATTCGTTCTCCTGGTTTTTGACTCTAGCCGCTGCGGAGAAGTTCCAGGTGCGGCTCGAGTGCTTCCTTCAGGGCCAGGCGCGCGCGGTTGAGGCGCGACTTGACGGTGCCTACGTTGGTGCCGGTGATGGCCGCGATCTCCTCGTAAGAGCATCCCTGCAGCTCGTACAGCACGAGGGGGAGCCGGTGGTGCAGCGGCAGGGCCGCAATCGCCCGCCGCACGACCTCGCGCCGCTCCAAGCTTGCGACGTGGTCCTCGACCTGTGGCGACGGATCGGGCGGATCCGGGTATAACCCGTCGGCGTCAAGCAGGGAACTAGCGGGCGCCGGCCGCCGGCGCCGCCGCTTGATCTCGTCCAGGCAGGCGTTGGTGGTAACGCGATACAGCCAGGTGGAAAAGGAGGACCCGCGGCGGAAACGCTTGATCGCCCGGAAGGCGCGCACGAAAGCCTCCTGGGCCATGTCGTAGGCCTCGTCCCGGTCGCCGACCATGCGGTAGGCAAGGTTGTACACCCACTCGCCGTGGCGCTCCACCAGTTGGTCGAAGGCCACAGTGTCTCCTTGTTGGCAACGCTCGACGAGCAGGTTTTCGGCTGCCAGCGTATCTTGCATCAGGCCGCCAGACGGAGCGGTTTCGTTGGTGGCTCAATTATATACTCGCCGCTGTTGTGGGGCAAGGGCGCGCCACGTGCTGCCGGGCCACAGGATGAAGCTGAGCCCCGTCGAATCACCTGTGGGGTATGGACATGACCATATCGGAGTTCCAGCGCCTCATCGCGGGTATCTACCTCGACCGGGACCGCCGGCGCGGGCTGGCGGGCACCTTCATGTGGCTGTGCGAGGAGACGGGCGAGCTCGCGCGGGCGCTGCGCCGTGGCGATCCGTCTGCGCTCCGCGCGGAGTTCGCCGACGTCCTTGCGTGGTTGGCGACCCTGGCCAACATCGCCGGGGTCGATCTCGAGGCGGCGGCGAGGCAGGCATACGAATCGGGCTGCCCCAAGTGCGGGGGCACACCCTGCCGCTGCCCGAGCGATGGGCGAGGAGATGAGCCATGTCAGGCAAGAGAGTAAGAATCGCGGCCTGGGTGTTAGGCGTGGCTGCCGTCGTTGCAACCGGCGCCTGGGCCAAACGCTTCAACGATCGTAATGAGGCCAAGCTGGCGCTAATGGAGGCGGCGGCCACCGCTGAACACATGGATCCGGACGCCGCCGCCAGCGCCTACCGGCAGGCGCTGAAGATCGATCCCAAGTACCTGCCCGCGCGCACCGGGCTCGCCGATCTGTATTCCTCTCACAGCAGAGAGAAGGCGCTGGCCGAGCATCGCCGGGGGATCGCCGCTGATCCGCGCAATCCCGAGGCGTACTACGCGCTGGCCCGCGCCTTCTGTGAGTACCGCCGCTACCCCGAGGCCATTGAGGCTTTGGAGCGCGCCGTGGCGTTGGCGCCGCGCGCCACGCACCTGCACCTGTTGCTCGCCCATACCTACCGGTGGAACGGCGATCTCGATAAGGCAAGGGAGCAATTCATGATAATCCAGAAGCTCGACCCGGGTTCGCGGGCGGCTGCGACCGGCTTGCGAGCGCTCGAGCGTCAGGCTCGGTCAGCCCCGGCGCCGCGCTCGCACGCGCGAGGCGCCGGCCGGTGAGCCCACGCCTGTTCATTTGTGTCGGTTGACGCATTCTTGGTCGGCGAGAGCGCGCTGAGGGACGCGGGCCGCGTGGTTTACGTGCCGACGAAAAAGCCGGACGAGGTCGTGATTGAGCGCCTTGCAGGATCTGCCGATGTGCGCCGAGACGTTCGGCTACCCCTACTCGATCATCAATCGCCGCGCTCGGCGATAACGGGCTTTTCCATGACCCAACCCATTGGGTCGTGGACGATGCGGCGAAAGCCGGCGGCCTCGCACAGGGCGATGGCGGGGGTATTGTTGTCCTGCAGGCAGATGCGTAGCGCGCGTAGGTCGAGCCCCGCTGCTGCGCGCCCCGCCTCATCCAAAAGCATGGTGGCGAACCCGCGGTTGCGGTAGTCCGGGCGCACCACCAGCCAGTTGATGAACAGGTGATCTTCGCGCGGATAGAAGGTCACGTAACCCACCATCGCGTCCTCGTCCCACATCACCAACGTGGTGGTTTCCTCGTCCCCGATCATCTCGCGGAAGAGGTCCTCGTTGAAGTGGAAGCCGAGGCCCTCCAGCAGAATGGGCTCCATGCTCTCGCGCGTCAATTCGAGGATAGCCGGATAGTCATCTTTCTTGAGCGGCAACAAGTCAGGCATATCTGATCCCCTGCATCACGACCGGCGCGGGCTAGCCTGGTCCGTTCTCCTGGTCCTTGGCATGCGCTTTCGCAATCGCCGCTTGCACGCGGCTGCGCAGGCGCCGGGCCTGTTCGACAATGCGCTCCAGCTTCATCCGCAAGTCGTCGTCTTCGGGCGCGGCCGCGAGCGCGGCCTCGAGGCGCGAAACCACCGCCTCGGCCTCCGCCAGCAGCCTGGCTTCGACCTCGGCACGCCCCGACTCGACTTCCTCACCCACGCTTGGCACCTGCAGTCGCCCGGCGCTCGACATTTATGGAATTCCGCAGCGGCCGCGGCATACCTGCCTTGAAGCCCGACATATACAGCGCGCATCCCGGTAGAGCCGGCGGCGGGGACGCAAAGGCTGCATGGTGCGTCTACAGGCCCGGCCGACGGCATGTAACGATCAGCGCCCCGGTATGGAATAACCCATTGGCTTGTCCATGGCTAGCCGGCGACAGCGGCAGTCGCCGGCCCCTGGGCAAGCCATTTTCTTTCAAGCCCCGTCCCCCACGGCCTGCACTTGTGGCGCGGCAGGAGCAAGGCGCAGCCAGGCATAAGTATTGCACAAACGGCGACGTGGATCACCCATGGCTGCGCGTAAGCTTCAGCTCCAATTGATCATGCCGGAGGGCGCGGAATGCGACCGCTGCGTGGAGCGCCTCGAACAGGAGGTGGGCGCAGCGAAAGGCGTGCTCTCCGCGCGTGTTGACCGTCAGGCCTCGACTCTGCTCCTGGAGTATGACCAGGACCGCGTCGCCCTCGACGCGCTCGAGCGCAAGGTGGTGGAGATCGGGGCGGGGATCACCGAGCGTTTTCGCCACGAGACCATCGTCCTGGGCGGGCTGGACTGCCCCGACTGCGCGGCGACCCTTGATACCGTGGTGTCGAAGATGCCGGGGGTGGTGTATTCCACGACCAGCGTGGTCGGGTCGAACATGCGCGTGGAGTACCGACCGCAGGAGGTTGACCTCGACGCCATCATCGCCAGGCTGCGCTCGATGGGCTACCAGGCGGAGGCGGAGTCGGTGGTGCGGGCGCGCCAGCGGGCAGCCCCGGGGCGGCCACGGCTGCGCGAGATACTGACCGCGGCGTGCGGCGTGCTGCTGGCGGCGGGGCTGCTGTGTGCGCTGGTGGGTAGTGCGCCGGGCGTCTGCGAGGGCCTGTACGCGGCGGCTATCGCCGTCGGCGGCTTCCATGTGGCGCGTGCCGGCCTGGCTGCCGCTCGGGCGCGCACGGTGGACATGAACGTCCTCATGACCATCGCCATCATCGGCGCCGCCGCTATCGGCGAATGGGTCGAAGGCGCGGCGGTGGTGTTCCTGTTCTCACTCGGCAACACGCTCGAATCGCAGGTCATGGGCCGCACGCGGCGAGCTATCGGCGCGTTGCTCGATCTGGCGCCGTCGCAGGCTTTGGTGCGCCGCGATGGGGAGGAGAGCGTCGTGCCCGCCGAGCAGTTGGCTCCGGGCGACGTCATGGTCGTGCGCCCCGGCGAGCGCATCGCCACCGACGGCGTGGTCGTGAGCGGCAATTCACCCGTGAACCAGGCGCCGCTGACGGGGGAGTCAATGCCGGTATCGAAGGGCCCCAACGACCTCGTCTATGCGGGCACCATCAACGGCCTCGGCGCTCTGGTGGTGCGGGTAACGAAGACGGTCAAGGACAACACCCTGGCGTCCATCATCGATCTGGTCGAGACCGCGCAGGTGCAGAAGGCGCCCTACCAGCGGGCGGTCGATCGGTTTGCGCGCTACTACACGCCGGTCGTCGTGCTGGGGGCCTTGCTTATCGCGCTGGTGCCTCCGCTGGTGGCGACCGAGCCGTTTCGCCCCTGGATCTACCGTGGGCTCGCGCTGCTCATCCTCTCCTGTCCGTGCGCGCTGGTGATTTCGACGCCGGTCGCGGTGGTCTCGGCGGTCAACAGCGCGGCGCGCGCCGGCGTGCTGCTGAAGGGCGGCGCGTACCTGGAGGCGCTGGGGCGCGTGCGCGCCATGGCGTTCGACAAGACCGGCACCCTGACTGCGGGCAGGCCGCAGGTCACCGACGTCGTCGCCAGCTCGGGTGTCGCCGCGGCGGAGCTGCTGGAGCTGGCGGCGGCGATCGAGTCCCAGTCGGAACACCCGATAGGGCGGGCCATCGTTGCACGCGCACACCGGGACGGCGTCTCCTTCCACGGCGCGGGGGACTACCATGCCCTCGCCGGCGTGGGCGCCAGCGCGCTCGTCAACGGCAAGCAAGCGTACGCGGGCAGCCCCCGGCTGTTCCGCGACCTGGGGGCCGACCTGCGCGAGGTGGAGCCGGCCATCGCTCGCCTCGAGCAGGCGGGCAAGAGCGTGGTCGTCGTCGGCTGGGCCGACCGGGCGGTGGGGGTGATCGGCGTCGCCGACGAGCTGCGCCCCGGCGCCGCGGCCGCCATCCAGGGCCTGCGGGAGGTCGGCATGCGCCCGCTGGTGATGCTCACCGGCGATCACCTCGGCACCGCGCAGTCGATAGCCGCCAGGCTGGGACTGGACGATTATCACGCCGCGCTATTGCCCGAGGACAAGGTTGATGTCATCGCGCAGCTCGAGCAGGAGCACGGCGGGGTGATCGCGGTCGGGGACGGGGTTAACGATGCGCCGGCGCTGGTGGCCTCGACGGTGGGAGTGGCGATGGGGGCGACGGGCAGCGACGCCGCGCTGGAGAACGCGGACGTCGCGCTGATGAGCGATGACCTGGCTAAGCTGCCCTTCGTCGTGCGGCTGGGGCGGGCCACGCTGGCGAATATCAGGCAGAATGTTGCGATCTCGCTGGGGGTGAAGGTCTTGCTGCTGGCGCTCGCGGTGCCGGGCCTGCTCACGCTGTGGCTGGCGGTGGTCGGTGACGTCGGCGTGTCGCTGGTGGTGATTGCCAACGGGCTGCGCCTGCTGGCGGCGCGGCCGTGAGCGCAGTGCCGCCGGCGACGTTGCAGTGGAGGGGACATGAAAGATCTAGTCACCTTGTGGAAGCACACGCGCATGGTGGTGCTGGTCGCGCTCACGGCCGCCGTCTATGCGGCCATCCTGATCCCGTTTAAGATCGCCATTCCGCTGATCCCCGGCTTCACCGAGGTGAGGCCGGCCAATGTCATACCCGTGATTTGCTCGCTGCTCTTCGGCCCGGCGGCGGCGTGGGGCGCCGCGTTCGGCAACCTCGCCGGTGACATCTACGGCGGCACGTTGTCCCCCGGGAGCGCCTTCGGGTTCGTCGGCAACTTCCTCTACGGCTACGTGCCCTACAAGCTGTGGGCACAGCGGTGGCGGAGATCGGCGGAACCCGAACCCGACATGAAGTCCGTGCGCCAGGTTGTCGAATACGCCGCGGGAGCGATTCTCGCGAGCGCGGCCTGCGCGCTCATCATCGCCTGGGGCGTCAATGCGCTGGGGTTGGTGCCCTTCGCGGTCCTCGGGCCGATCATCCTGGTCAACAATGCCGCGGTCGCGATCATCCTGGGCCCGCCGCTGCTGCGAATCCTCTATCCCCGGGTTCGTCGATGGGGGCTGCTATATCGCGACGTAATGCCGGTTGACGACTTATCGCGGGGGCGGTTCGCGCTGATCGGGGTGTTTCTTCTCATGGTTGGGGCGATAGGTGGGCTGATGCAAGGCACCTATACCGCGGCGACTTTTCCCGAGGCGAGCCTGACCCTCATCACCGCGCCGCTCGTGGCGGCGATGCTCATTGCCGCCGCGCTCCTGTGACCATGGAGGCAGGATCGAGCGAAGCCGGGAATGGACCAGCCGCGCTCGAGCTGCGCGGCGTGACCTTCACTTACCGGGATGCCCAGCAGCCGGCCCTGCGCAGCGTGGACCTCGCTGTCGGGCAGGGCGAGTCGGTCATCATCATGGGGGAGGGGGGAGCCGGAAAGTCCACCATCTGCCGCTGCGCCAACGGTCTCATCCCGCATTTCCAGAAGGGCGATCTGCAGGGAGAGGTGCTGGCCTTCGGCGAGGACACGCGCGCGCACCCGGTGCACGAGTTGGCCCAAGACGTGGGCCTGGTCTTCCAGGACTTCGAGAGCCAACTGTTCTCCACCAGCGTCGAGCTGGAGGTCGCCTTCGGCCCCGAGAACCTGGGGCGTCCGCCGGGGGAGATAGGCGAGCGCATCTTCCAGGCATTGCGCCTCACGGGCCTCGGCGGCATGGAGCGCCGCGCTCCTGCGACATTGTCGGGCGGCGAGAAGCAGCGGCTGGCCATCGCGTCGGTGCTGGCATGCAGGCCGCGCTTGCTGGTGCTGGATGAGCCGACCAGCGACCTCGATCCCGACGGCAAACGGCAAGTCTTCCGCATCGCGCGCGCCTTGCGGCAACAGGAAATGGGCGGCACTCCAACCGTCATCATGGTCGAGCATGAGACCGAGGAGGCGTTACACTTCGAACGGGCGGTGGTGATGCGGGCCGGCGAGATCGCCTACGACGGCGAGGTGCGCGGTCTGCTGGCGCAGCCGGAGTTCATGGAGGCGCACGGAATACGACCTATGCCGGCGGCGGCGCTTCTGGCGGCGCTGGGGGAGGCGGCGCGACCTGTGGAGGACGCGGAAACATTGTCCCAGCTCGCCGCCCTGGGCTATCGCTTCGACCGCAGGCGCTGGGAGGCGGTGGCCGCCGACGACGCCCGCCGCGCATCGTACGGCAGCCCAATAATCGAGGTGGACGGGCTTCATCACTCTTACGACGGGTCGCCTGCCCTCGACGGCGTGAGCCTCTCCATCCGCGAGGGCGAGTTCGTGGCGATCCTCGGGCAGAATGGGTCGGGCAAGACGACGCTGGTCAAGCACTTCAACGGCCTGCTGGCGCCGCGACGGGGGGAGGTGAGAGTCGGTGGGGCGCCAACGCAGCGGCAGTCCGCGCGCCAGTTGAGCCGGCTCGTGGGGTACGTGTTCCAGAACCCCGATCATCAGATCTTCGCCCAGACGGTGCGCGAGGAGGTCGGCTTCGGCCCCCGCAATTGCGGCCTGCCCGCGGACGAGGTGGCGCGCCGGGTCAGGGATGCGCTGGCCGCGGTGGGCCTATGGGGATACGAGGACGAGGACCCGTTTTCGCTGACGAAGGGCGAGCGCCAGCGCGTGGCGGTGGCATCGACACTGGCGTCGCGGCCCCGGGTGCTCATCCTGGACGAGCCCACCACGGGCCTTGACTACCGCCAGAACCGGGGTATGATGGAGCTGCTGCGAGGCCTCAACCGACAAGGTCACACCATTGTCATAGTTACCCACTCCATGTGGGTGGCCGCCGAATATGCGCACCGAGCGGTGGTAATGAGCCGCGGCCGGATAACCCTCGACTGCTCCATGCGGGAGGCGATGAGCCGCACACAGGAGCTGGGGATGGCCGATCTCGTGCCGCCCCAAGCGGTCAGGCTCGGGGTCGCGCTGGGCGGGCCGACTGTGTCGGTCGCTGAACTGGCGCAGTGCGTGACCAGGCGGGCGCGCGAATGAGCGCAAGACGATATGCAGGCGTCGGTCTACCTGGATAGGTGCACGTTCCTTCACCGCCGCGATTCGCGCGCGAAGATGGCGGCGCTGGGGGCTTTTTTCGTGACCGCCTTGGCGTTCAATCACCCCGCTTACGCGGCCGGGACGTGGGCGGTGGTGCTGATCGTCGCCGCCGCGTCACGCAGCGTCCAGAACTTGTGGCGCATCCGGGCGCTGTTGCTCCTGCTGTTGGTCTTCGCCGCGCTGCTGTGGCCGCTGTTCGCCAAGGGGCCGACGCCCCTGTTCCGCTTCGGCCCGCTTACCGCGAGTCGTGAATCGGCGCTCTACGGCCTGGCGGTGGGTCTGCGGCTGTCCGCGATGGTGGCGGCGGGGATGGTGTTCATGTCCACGACCAGGGTCGAGGAGTTCGGCCACGGGCTGCGGCGGCTGGGCCTGCCTTACGCGGTGAGCTTCGCGCTCGCGGCCGCGGTGCGGCTGGTGCCGACGTTTCTGGGGAGCTCGGCCTCGGTCGTGGAGGCGCAGAAAGCTCGCGGGCTGGATCTCGAATCCGGCAATCCCCTCGCCCGGCTGCGCAAGCACGTGCCGGTGCTGGTGCCTGTTTTCGTTACCGCCATCCGCACCACCGACCTGACGGCGATGGCGCTGGAATCGAAGGGTTTCGGCGCCCACCACCGCCGCACGTACTACCTCCAACTGCGAATGCGAGCGGCCGATTGGGCGTGCCTGGCGCTGGCGCTGGTGGCGGCCGCTGCCGCCGTCTATGCGCGTCTGCGCGGGTATGGGGAGGTGCTGCCGAGGCTATGAGCGCGCGCGCCACAGAGCAGGTGCGTCTGATCGCCGACAGCATGCTCGGCAAGCTGGCGAAGACCCTTCGCATGCTGGGTTTCGACGCAGCCTATGACCCCTTCATGGAGGATCGCGAGTTGGTGCGGCGAGCGCGGGCCGAGAATCGCGTTCTGCTCACGCGGGACACGCAATTGCTGCGGCGCCGCGACCTGCCGCGCTTCGTTTTCGTTGAGAGCGACCACCTCCGCGAACAGCTCGCGCAGGTGGCACGCGAACTGGAGCTTAAGCTGGAGGGGGGCGCGGCGTTCACGCGCTGCCTCGTCTGCAACGGGGAGCTGATGCCGGTGGCGAAGGAGTCGGTGCGGCGGGAGGTGCCGCCGTATGTCTATGGAACGCAGGACGCCTTCTGCCGGTGCGCTGAATGTGGGCGCATCTACTGGCGCGGCACGCACGTCGAAGGCATGGAGCGCAGGCTCGTCGAACTGGGAATGAAGCAGCGCGAGGTGTAGGGGCGCGCGGCCCTGCACCCCTGCCACTTGGAGGCTGTGTCTTCGCGGTGGGCTTTCACGCCATGAATGGATGCAAACTCTCGGCCGTTCACTTTCTCCTGACCTACGCGTGCTGCGCGGAATGCGACCACTGCTTCGTGTGGGGTTCACCGCGCGGCGGCGGCCCCATCACCGTCGAGCAGATCAACGGGTTTCTGGACGAGCTGGCGCGGGCGCCGCAGGTGACCGGGCTGTGCGCGGAGGGCGGCGAACCGTTCCTTTTCCAGCGCGAGCTGCTCCACCTGGTGCGCCGCGGCACCGAGCGCGGCTACCGGGTGGGTGCCCTCACCAATGCTTTCTGGGCGACCAGCGACGACGACGCGCTCCGCGCTCTGAGGCCGCTTGCCGACGCGGGATTGCGCAGTCTCGGCATCAGCACCGACCAGTGGCACACCAGGTTCGTTCCCGCCGAGCGCGTCGAACGCGCCCTGGGACTATGCGCCGAGTTGGGGATCGAAAGCTCGAAGATGGTGACCGACATAACGGGGGTCATGTTCCGCGGCCGCGCCGCAGCGCGGCTCACCTGCTGCGCGCCGCAGACGACGCCGTGGCCGGACCTGAACCGCTGCGAGAAGGAGAGCCTGGCGGAGCCGGGCCGTGTTCACCTCGATCGCTACGGTGGGCTCCACCTCTGCCAGGGCCTGCTGTTGGCGGATGTCAGGCAAGGGGTCGCCGAGGCCATACTGCGCTATGACCCCACCTGTCATCCGATCGTGCGTCCGCTGGTCGAGGGTGGACCTGCCCGGCTTGCCCGGAACGCGATGGCCCTGGGGTTCCGCCCGCGAGCGGCTTACGCAGGCGCCTGCCATCTCTGCTACGAGGCGCGCGAGTTCTTGAGAACGCGATGGCCCCAACTGCTTGGGCCCGATGAGATGTACGGCGGGTCCCTCGCGCCGCGCAACGGCTGCGGTTAGACCCATGCTCCCGCGGCCTCCCGACGCCTAGCGGAAGACCATGGCGGCGAACGACACCATCGACTGCGTCTGCCGCTCCACCGCCTGCTCGTAGCGCAGCAGCCGCCCGCTTTGCGCAGGAGCGACCCTCAGCAGTGCGTGGATCGGCGCGAGGCCGCACACGTTGCGCGCACCCGTTTCGTCACGCGCCGCAGCCAGCAAGCCGTCGGCGTCCATGTTCTCCGCGCGGGCGAGCAGGCGCCGGTCTCCTCGCTCCGCGGCCTCCAGGGCCGCGGACGTCGGGGGGTTGCCGTCGCCGAATCGCTGGCCGATGTGGCTCAGGTCCGCACCCGCGATAACACAGGCGTCCGGCGCATGTTCCGACAGCACAGCGCGCAGGGCCTCAAGGAACCCCTCGGCCCGGCGGTCCTCTCGCGCCATATCGCACGCGATGTGGGAACACAGAACGGGCAGGATCGGCGGCATGCGCTCCGGCCCCAGCGCGTACTGGGCGAAGACCACCTGGAACTCGATCGAGTGCTCGCTCCGATGGCTCAGTTCATCGCGGTACAGGCCGTGCGCGTCGGGCCAACGCAGCTCGAGGGCGTCAACAATCCTGGTGTCGGTGCGCGCGCACCCGAGGGGTGTCGCGAAATCCTTGCGGGTGAGGATGTAAGGTGAGGGCGGCGCGCTGTGCGCGGTGCCGAAGATGACGAGCAGGCCTGGCGCCGGCGCCACCGACTCGGACAGGTGCCGGTATGCATGGGCATAGCACGGCCCCCCGCGGCCGAAATCAATATGCGGCGCGATAAGGGCGGCCGGCCGCGCCGCGCGCTCCTCGTCGCTGGACGGGTTGTTGAGTGCGGCGACCGCGAAGAAGCTGCGAAGCTGTTCGCGCAGCAGGCCGGCGTCCGCGGGGTAAGCTTGGCCGGCGTGAGCGGCCGGGCGCACCTGGAGTCGAGCGAACTGCTCGCGCTGCTCCCGAAGGTGACGCTCGAACGCTTCTCCCTCGAACAGCAGACTTGCCTCGATCTCGCGCACCAAGCGCTCGATCTGGTGCGATAGCAGCAGATGCCCTGACCGGCGCACATACTCCACCTGCGCCTCGCGCAGTGTGCGGGTGCCGTCCAGCAGCGACAGCACGAGCAGCATCTCCCGGGGTACAGCCACCGCGCGATCGGAGCAGCCGGAGGCGTCGCGCAGGATCATGACCTGCCCACCCGCGCGCTGCGAGGGAAACGCCTCGACGGGCCTGAGCTTGGGGCGATAGTCGGACATCGCTACAGTTGCATGAGTTCGGCAGCTCTGCATGCTGCCCCTGCCGACGGGATTGTCGCAGCGCAGGGATTGGCGCGTCGCGCCGCGAAGAAGGCGCGCAGTCAGACTACCGGCGGGGGAGGGGCGATGCGCATAGCGAAGGAACGGCTTGAGGTCAAGCCCACGTTCGAGGGCAAGGACAGCGCGTCCGGCTGGCTGCAGATCAACCTCAAGGGGCTCGACCTCGACGGTGTGGACCGCTTGGTGTTGGACCTGACGGACCTCGAGGGTCTGCGCGCGCGCCAGCAGGAGGCGGATGACCTCTTCCGCAAATTGCGCGGCACCCTGGGCGATGGCGAAAGGGGCTGACGCTTCCGCCGAAGGTCGCGCAGTGCCGTGGGCGCCATGGGCTGCAGGAGAGCGACTGCCGGCCGCGAAAAAGCAATGCGCTTACGGACCGCCTGGGGGTGACCAACCGGGCGCTGAATACTCTGGGAAGGGGCTGACATGATGTCACGTTTCATGGTTGTGCTGCGCGGGGCCATGGCCGCCGCCCTGGTGTGCCTCGCGCTCACGGGCGCGTGGGCTTACGACAAGGAGGTCATATCAGTTGACGGTGAGCAGGTGACGATCGTGCGGGATGACTACGGTGTTCCCCACGTCTTCGCCGGCACCGAGCGCGGCCTGTTTTACGGCGACGGTTATGCCGTCGCCCAGGACCGGCTGATGCAGATGGAGAAGTACCGGCGCGCGGCGCGCGGCGCTCTGGCCGAGGTGATGGGCAAGAGCTTCATCGATCACGACCGGGACGTGCGCCGCAACGGCTACACCGAGCTCGAGTTGGGGCTTCAATTCGGGCAACTGCCGCCGCGCTTCCAGGCGACGCTGCAGGCGTACGCCGACGGGGTCAACGCGTGGGCGCAGAAGGCGAAGGCCGAGGGCAAGCTGCCGGGGATGATGACGGCGCTGGGGATCGAATTCGCCCCGTGGAAGGTGACCGACAGCGTCGCCATCAGCGCGATGATGGCCCGGCGCTTCGGCGGGGGCGGGGGCACCCAACTGCGCGTCCTGAAGTTGTACAAGGAACTGCAGAAGCGCTTCGGCGCCGACGCGGACGCAGTGTTCGGCGACGTGGCATGGGTTAACGACCCCGATGCGCCGACGACGATTCCGGCGGGCGAGGGGAAGGTTGGGGAGATAGTGCTTCCCCGCGGCGTGCTGCCGCAGATGAAGAAGCTGACGCAGCGGCTGGACGACACCCGGCTTGCGAGCGCCCTCGAGCGAGCCGACTGGGCGCGCGCGCACGAGGATTTCATGCGGGCGGCGGGGATCGCCGCGAAGTGGGGCAGCTACGCGGTGGTGATCGGGCCGCAGCGCAGCGCTAGCGGCAACGCTATTCTGCTGGGCGGGCCGCAGATGGGGTTCGAGACCCCGCAGATCGCGCACGAGGTTCATATTTGCGGCGCGGGGTTCAACTCCATCGGCATGGGCTTTGCCGGGGTGCCCGCGGTGCTGATCGGGCACAATGATAACGTAGCGTGGACCACGACGACGGCCGTCGGCCCGGTCGAGGATATCTTCGTCGAGACCCTGGATCCGAAGGACCAGCACCGCTATCTGCACAACGGCAAGTACGTGGACATGGAGAAGCGCGTCGAGGTCATCAAGGTGCGGGGCGAGGAAGCGGTGGAGATGGAAATCTACCGCACGGTTCACGGGCCGGTGATCGAGTGGGACGAGAAGGCCGGGGTCGCCTACACCCACGCGATGAACTACTGGATGCGCGAGATGGGGGTCATGTATTCCGTCTTCGGCTACAACCAGGCGCGCAACATCGGCGATTTCGCGCGGGCCGCGGCGGATTGCACGACTGCGCACAACTGGTTGTGCGCGACGCAGGACGGCGATATCGGCTACTGGTACTGCGGCAAAGTCCCGCGGCGGCGCAGCGGCACAGACTGGCGCCTACCGATACCAGGCACCGGCGAGTACGACTGGCAAGGAGACGTGCCGTTTTCCGAGATGCCGCAGATCATCAATCCCCGCCAGGGCTATCTGTGCAACTGGAACAACAAGCCGGCGGTGTGGTGGGCGCCGGGCGACACGTCGGCGTGGGGGGCAGTATTCCGGCTGCGGAGCATCAAGCAAGCGATCGCCAGGCACGATTTGCTGACGCTTGACTCGGTGCGCGACCTGCAAAAGGACTACGGCCTGAACTACTACTTCGCGGACTACTTCAAGCAGTATCTGCTCGACGCGGCGGCGCGCAAGCGCGCCTGGAGCGACTCCCGCATGCGCGAGGCCCTGCGCTACCTCAAGGCGTGGGACAACCACGGGGTAAACCGCAGCGTGGGCATGTCCATCTTCGAGGCCTGGCACCGGGGCTTGGTCAAGGCCGTGTTCGCCGACGAGTTCGGCGACCTGCTGTTTTCCAGGGAGATCGAGGGCCCGGACCGCGCCAGCAGCATGCTGTACCGCGACCTCAGGGGGAAGAAGGCGGCGCTGCCGGTGAGCCGGGACTATTTCAACGGCGCCGATCGCGACCAGGTCATGCTCGACGCCCTCAAGCAGGCGCTCGACGAGCTTGAGAGCAAGTTCGGCACGCCCGAGATGAACCGGTGGCAGCGCGAACAGGGCAAGATCAAGTTCGATCCCCTCCCGTGGATCCCGGCTTACAGCCGCGGCACCTACATCCAGGTGGTCGAATGCTCCAAGCCGGACCTGGTCGGCATCAGCATCCTGCCGCCGGGGCAGAGCGAGGACCCCAAGTCGCCGCATTACGGGGACCAGCGGGAGCTGGCTGGCTACTGGATGTTCAAGGACCAGGTGTTCGACCGCGCCAAGCTTCTGCAGTAACACGCCTCGCGCGCAGCGAGAGCTGGACAGCAGTACCGAGGGACGGCGGTAGGGGCGCGATGTGCTGCGCCCCTACCAACGCACATGCGCCTTGGGTGATACGGTGGGTGACGCGCATAGCAAGGCGAGATCAACACGCGCGGTGCTGCGGGAGTTCGGGGCGCCGCTGGAGATAGAAGAAACCCACATACCGCGCCCTCGACAGGGCGAGGCGCTGGTCCGCATCGCCGCCGCAGGGGTGTGCGGTTCGGACCTGCACATCGCCGCCGGCCGGGACCCGCGCATCGGGCTGCCCCTCGTTCTGGGTCACGAGGGCGTTGGCGAGATAGTCGCGGTCAACGGCGACCACGGCGACGTTTTCGGCGCGACCCTGTCGGTCGGCGACAAGGTCATGTGGGACCGGGGCGTGGTGTGCGGCCGGTGCTACTACTGCGCGGTGCTGCGCCAGGCGTACTTGTGCCCCCAGCGGCGGGTTTACGGCATCTCGCGCGACGGCTGCTACGCCACCCACCTGCTGCTGTCCGCGGCCACACGCATCATCAGATTACCGCCGGAGGCGGACCCGGCGGTACTGGCGGCCGCCGCCTGCTCCGGGGCGACCGCCGCTCATGCGCTCGCATACGTCCACCTGACCGAGACCGACACCGTCGTCGTCCAGGGCCCGGGCCCCCTGGGGATGTTCGCGGTTGCGATGGCGCACCATCGCGGCGCGGGGCGCGTCATATGCGTCGGCACCGAGCGCTCCCGCAAGCGCCTGGAGCTGGCCGGCGAGTTCGGCGCGAGCGACGTGGTAACGAGCGACGGCAGCACGCCGGAGGACCGCCTGGACCTCATTCGCCGGCGCAGCCGCGGCGTCGGCGCTCGCGTGCTGATTGACTGCGCGGGGACGGCCTCCGCCTTCGCCGACGGCATCGAAATGGTCGCGCCCGGGGGGATCTATCTCCTGCCGGGCGTGGCGGCGCCGCTGCCCGAGGTGCCGCTCAGGCTCTACGAGCAGGTGGCGCGCAAGAACGTGACGCTCCAGGGCGTGTGGGTGAGCGACACCGCGCACCTGGTGCAGGCGGTGGGGCTAGTCTTGAGCGGGCGCTATCCGTTCGAGCGGCTGGTGACCCATCGCTTCCCCCTCGCGCAGGTCAACGAGGCGCTGGCGGCGGTCGAATCGCGCGCGGCGCTGAAGGCGGTGCTGGAGCCGTGACCGGCGCCGATATCGAGCGCTGCGACGTGCTCGTAGTGGGTGCGGGCGGGGCGGGCCTGCGGGCGGCGATCGCGGCCCACGAAGCGGATCCCGCCCTCGATGTCCTGCTCATTAACAAGGGCCCGATTGGCGCCACCGGCACCACCGCGCTTGCCTTTTCCGACCGCATGGCCTTTCACGCAACGCTCCCGCACACGGAACCGGTGGGCGCTGAGGCGTGGAAGTATCACGCTCGCGACATCTTCGAGATCGGAGGGCGCGTGTCGGACGGCGACCTCGCGGCAATACTGGCGCAGCGCTCCCAGGAGGCGTTCGACTACCTCGTCGGGCTCGGCGTTCCCTTCGTTATGGAATACGGCCGCGCGCGGCAGTTCGTTACCGACGGCTCGGAATACGCGCGCGCCTGCTATACCGGTCCCGATACCGCTGCCCAGATCGAAATGGCGCTGCTGCGGCGGCTGCGTGAAACCCCGGTGCGCGTGCGCGACGACGTCATGCTGGCGGACGTTGCGGTGGGTGAGAACGGCGTTGCGGGAGCAGTGGCGCTTGGCGTGAACGACGGCGCGAGAACGTCGATCGCAGCCCAGAGCATTGTGCTGTGCACCGGCGGGCCGGGCTCCGTCTTCCGCGACAACGTGTACCCGCCGGACATGACCGGCGACGGCCACGCTGCGGCCTATCGCGCCGGCGCCGAGCTGGTCAACATGGAGTTCATCCAGATCGGGCTGTGCTCCGTGCACACCAACCTGGCGTGTTCCGGCAGCGTCATGCGCTGCGTGCCGCGCTTCCTCGCGCGGTATCTGCCGGGCCTCGGATCGGCGAAGATCAGCAACCTGGTCTTCGCCAAGGGCGCAAGCTGGCCGGTGTCGGCGGAGAAGCCGTCGCGCATAATTGACATCGCCGTGTCTCGTGAAATCGCGCGCGGGCGAGACGTGTTCCTCGATTTCTCGCGCGATCCCGAGGGGTTCACGTGGGACGCGCTGGCGCCCGAGCACCGCGCGCGCTTCCGGGAGGAGGCGGGCGGGGAAGTCAGGCCCGGCGCAACGCCGCTGGAGCGTCTGCTCCAGATCAACGCGCCGGTCGTGGACTGGCTGGCCCAGCGGGCGATCGACCTACGCGCGGGCGAGAAAATGCTCATCGCTCCCAAGGTGCAGCATTTCCAGGGCGGCATTAAGATTAACAGTCGGGCGGAGACGACGGTACGCGGTCTGTTCGCCGCCGGCGAATGTGCGGGCGGCCAGCACGGGGCCAACCGCCCCGGCGGGAACGCCCTGCTCGACACCCAGGTGTTTGGTCGCATTGCGGGGGAGGCTGCGGCGCAGCGTGCGGCCGCAATCCGACATGTTGATGATGGGTCCTTGCGATGCGCGGCTGAGACGGTCGCCTCGCGTTTGGCGCGGAGCCACATAGCCGCACGCAGGACGCGACGCGGCGTGCGGGCGCGCGGGATCCCGTGGGAAATCAGCGCACTGCTGTCGCGCGCCGCAGGCGTCATTCGCACCGAGACGGGGCTGAGCAACGCGCTGCGGCAACTGCAGGCGCTTGGGCGCCGCGGGATCGCGGGGGACACAGCCGCCTCCACCCAGGAGGTCGTCAACGCCCTCACCGTCGCTGAGATGGTGCTGCGCGCGGCGCTCATGCGCGACGAGAGCCGGGGGCCGCATCTGTGCTTTGAGTCCGAGGATTCGCTCGAACCGATGCCGTCCAGCGCGGCATGGGAACGCTACATCGTCATCAGCCGCGCGGCGGACGGCGAAATGGGCCTGGAGCCGCGCGTGCCGCGCCCCCTTCCGTTTGCCTGAAGCAGGGGCGTGTGACCCGCATCTCGAATCCAACCCTTATCCCACTGCCGCGTAGGAGGTTTGAGTTGAAGCCCAAGCGTGACGCCAAGGCGCCGGTGTTCGTCCAGACCGCAGGGAAAGACGCCCCGGTGGATGACCACTGGCAGCAGATGACGGAGCAGGAGGCGCAAGCCGCCTATCGCATGACTCTGGCTAACGAGCTGTCCGGCGGCACTCCGACCGTGCGCGAGTTCGAGGAGGAGTTCCGCAGGTTGTGCCAGACCAAGCACGGCATCTCCGTCTTCAACGGCAGCTCGGCGCTGTACGCCGCCTACTTCGGCGTCGGCCTGGGTCCTGGCGACGAGGTGATCTGCCCGAGCTACACCTGGATCTGCACCATCGGGCCCGCGCTGCTCTTGGGCGCGCGCCCGGTCTTCTGCGAGATAGACCCACAGACGCTGCTCGTGGATCCCGAGGACATCCGCCGGCGCATAACCCCCAGAACGCGTGCCATCGTCGCCGTGCACCTGTGGGGCTGGGTGTGCGACATGGACGCGATCATGGCTATCGGTCGCGAGCACGGCATACCCGTGGTCGAGGACTGCTCTCACGCGCACGGCGCGCGCTACAAGGGCACGCCGGTTGGCGGCATCGGCGATGTCGGGGCCTTCAGCCTGCAGGGCAGCAAGCCTGTCAGCGCCGGTGAGGGCGGGATGATCGTAAGCAACAACGATGAGTACTTCGAGCGCGCGGTGCTGGTGAGCCAGTGCAACCGGGCGGCCGGCCTCGACCTGGTGACGCCGCACTACGCGGAATACCAGCCATTGGGGCTCGGGATGAAGTTCCGCTCGCACCCGCTGGGGATCGGCATCGCTCTGGTGCAACTGCGCAGGCTCGATAAGCTTAATGCGGGGCGGCGCAAGTGGGTTGAGACGGTCGAGGCGGGGCTGGCGGATGTGCCCTGCCTACGGCCGCTGCGTAGATACGAGGGCGCGGAGCCGGCGGGGTTCTACGGCTTCCCGGTCATGTATGACCCACGGGAACTCGGGGGCCTACCGCGCGAGCGGCTGCTGGAAGCCCTTAATGCCGCGGGAGCCAGGGCCGGCGGCAGCGGCTATCCGCTGCTCCACTTGCTGCCGCTGTTCGCTCATGGCTTCGACATCTTCACCCGCAATCGCGGGCCGCTGTCCGGCGACTACTCGGGCCACAAGGCGGGCGACCTGCCGGCGACGGAGGACGCGCACCAGCGCATGGTCTTCCTGCGCATGGCCACCGACCCCGAGCCGGGCCTGGCGGAGCGCTACGTCGAGGCGATCAAGCAGGGCGTGGCGGCGGCCGCCGGGTAGCGTTTGCAGGCGACGCCTCAACCGCCAGCAGCTCCTACCGGCCGATTGTATCCATCCGGCGGAGCGTGCGGCGGACGCGCGAAAGGTGGACCGACCTCTCTATAAGCAAAGGGACGAAGAACCACGTAAACCCGGCCACAAAGAACGCCGCTATCACCACGCGCGGCGTGCCGCTCGCCCACTTGAATGGATCACCGCGGGCGACGGCGAAACCGACGAACAGCGCCGCCGAGGCGACGAACGCGCCGCATCCGATGCCATAGCCTATGGCGAATCTCCGATCCGTCTCGGCGCGTTGTGCGAGCCAGCGGGCAACGCGGTCCCACAACGCACTGAACCCAGACCGAAGTGTGCGCAGAACCGTGTCGAGTTGTTCGCCCGGTTGCTTGAGCAGTCTTGTTGCGAACTCGGCGACGTATTCTTGGTCCGAAGCCA
>Ga0315279_10002723_pt1 | contig 25922 bp, 24 predicted proteins | sample YL17G06_20_MG_FD_203694 | JGI IMG/M metagenome (GOLD analysis project Ga0315279, IMG submission 203694) | Sediment microbial communities from Yellowstone Lake, YNP, Wyoming, USA - YL17G06_20 | ecosystem: Environmental > Aquatic > Freshwater > Lake > Sediment | place: USA: Wyoming | collected...
TATAAATAATATCCTTATTATACGTTCACTCATTTGAATAAAAAAAACAATAAAGAGGGGGGCAAATATTAACCCTATTGTTTTTTGTTTCCCATTGACTATTGCATAAGGCAATACTAAACATAAAATCATTCCATAGAGCACAACAAAAACGTGCGTCTTGTTCATGGTTCGAAGATAATGTAGATTTGGAGGTATTGGCATGCAGATTCTTTTCACCACATGATGCCAGGAATTGGAACCCGTTCAGGAATTGGTCGAGACCGTTTGATGCAGTAACACCTTTCTATAAATCCGATGACTTTTAGACCGTCGATACCGGTTACTCGAGGTAATCGGATGTGCATGATACTTTCTGCAAAATCACGCAACTGACTAACAACTGCATCCACAAATCCAAAATCATTAGGCGTTAGTATTTTTATATTATTTTCCCCATCAATATGCATCTCAATCTTCACGGGATCGTATATTGGCAGGCAGATCTGCCCTTTTTCGCATATAATTATTATTTTGTTATCCAAATGACAAGTCCTGCTTAAGCGAAACTTAACTTCTATATCGGAATGATACTTCATCTCAATTCTTGCGTTGCTTTCCAGCCCTCCGATCGAGTCATCTTTATACACAAACTCCAGAGGCTCTCCGAACCACCAGAATAGCGTGTCTAAGGAATGGATACCGTTGTTCAACAACACCCCTCCCGGTACCATCTCTTTCCGGAACGTGTATCCTGTTTTAGTCGGCCAATCTGCAGGAGAACCTTCTTCAATATTAACCGTGTTGATTTTTCCCAAAGCATTATTTTTTATCAATTCGTAAACGTAATTGCGATTGGGATAGAAGCGGAAGGTATGAGCTACAGCAAGGACACATCCGGATTTCTCTGCGGCGCGGACTATTTTTTCACAATCTGCCTTGCTATTTGCCAGCGGTTTTTCGCAAAGCACGTGAAGGCCATGGCTTAACGCCTTTTCCGCAATTTCCGGTCGTATATGTGGTGGCGTGGCAATGACAACGGCATCAACCTCCTTCAGGACATCGCTTATATTTAAATATATGCAGGGCACACCATATTTTCCTGCCAGCTCTTTCGCCCGAATTAAATCGCTGTCTATCAGAGCATGAACATGGAAATCCGGCATATTTTGAAGAGCAGGCATATAACCTATTTCAGTTATTGCGCCACAGCCTATGATGGCAAGTCTCAACGGCGCGTTTGACATTTATACCCCAGCGGCTTTGAGAATACTCATCGCCGCCCTTTCCCCTGCCTTCCCATCACAACGATAAAATATTTCTTCGATGAATTGCTCTTGATTCATTATCACCCTGTCCACAAACGCTTTGTTAAATAAAATCTTTTCTATTTGATCGCTAGTATGCAAGCGATTCAAGATAGGCACCACGGCACCCATCTCTATCAATTGAGGGGTAAGATTGTCATACACAAGAAACGCCAACTGCAATATGGGCTTTTTGAAAATGGTGGCTTCCGCAAGAGCAGTAGATAATGTTCCAATGACAAGCTTTGCATGTGTGAATAACGATTTGTGATTCATGTTTGTTTTGCCGACATAAACATGGTCCAAGCCTGCATGATTAATCCATCGTTGATGCTCTTCTATTGAATCGCGCGGGTGCGCCAATAATAATACGTTCATTTGGGGTATATAGTGCTTTAGGATTTGAATTACATCAACAAACACCTTTTTTTGATCATATTGTGTGAGCATATATGGATAGCGTTCGTAAGGATCCCAAAAGTAAATGACGAACTCTTTTTTCGACTGGTCCATCCCATATTCTTGACAGATTTTTTCATATGACTTGATCGGTACGGAAAAAAAATGATCCGTTAACACAGAACCAACTATATCTATGGAATCTGGTTTAATACCCGCAGCGACCATCCTTCGTTTGTAATATGGGCCCCACAATCCTTTTTTTGTTGTTTTCGCGCCAATTGATGTTGTTCCGGGAGATTGAAATAACACCCGTTGCGGATCCTTTTGGCCCAAAGATATTTTTTTAGATAATGTTTTTATTTGATTTACGTTTTTTCTTAAATATTCTTTAAATAGTCGTCCTTCATTTAGGAAAAATTCTTTTATAATCATCCCTAATGTGCTCGGATTATCAATTTTTGCAGCAATACCTTCCTGGCGCTTAGCCGTCACCAACGTTCGCTCGCCAAAATTATACGGCCCCCAAAAACCATGTTGTAGGTGATATGTCTTGATATCCAGAGATGCTGCAAGGCGAGCTGCATAGAAAGACCATCCGAACTCATGGGGAATCACAATGATTTGCGGTCTTAAATCATTAAAGGCTTTAGATAGTCGATCCAGATAAGCGTTAACAGTATCACCTTTCGTTTCTTTATCCGGCTCGATCACATCGACGATAAAACCATTTTCCGTAATCAGATCATTCTTATGTTGAATATATTCATTTCGATTTTGTGCTGCTACAAAATTACTGACGTCCAGGAATTTGATTTTTACGTCAGATGCAATTTCAGATATCTTTTTAACGACTGGAGAGAAAAGACGGGTCGTGATTTCGGAATCGCTGACAAAATAAATTACTGACATGTTTTCATGATATCATGCTGATTTTTTTCATTTATCACGTATGAATTTCATTTTTGCAGTGATTGAATACAGTTAATCACTCTTTGTTGATCAACAAAAGACAATCCAACAGAACAAGGTAAGCTTAATGCGCATCGATTTAGTTTTTCCGCAATACTACAGTGATAGTTTTGACATTTCAAATAGGGCATATTTTTATGAATTGGTTTCCATAATGGGCGTGTTTGGATTTTTTGTGCTTCCAGCGAATCCATAAGTGCCCGGCTGTCCATCCCATACCGCGCTCCATCAATCAGTATTGTATACATCCATAAGATGCTGAAAGCCCATTCGGCTTCACGCATTGGTGTTAGACCGGGAACATCTTTGAAAGCATTTGCATAGTTGTTGGCAATTTGACGCTTTATCGCAATATATTCGTCCAGCTTCTCCAGTTGGGCTACACCCATAGCCGCTTGGATGTTGGTGAGTCTATAGTTGTATCCGATCTCATTGTGTATGAATTCAATCGGGTCGTCTTTGGCCTGGGTCGTTAAATATTTAGCTTTGCACGCCCACGCTTCGTTGTCGGTGACGATCATGCCACCGCCACCGGTTGTGATGATTTTGTTGCCGTTGAAGCTAAAGCAGGCAATATCTCCCAGCGTGCCGACCATCCGGCCTTTGTATTTTGCACCCAAGCTTTCCGTGGCGTCTTCGATGACAATAAGGTTGTATTTTCGAGCCGCCTCTAAAATGGTGTCCATATCTACTGGGTGTCCGAGAATATGGACTGGCAGGATGGCACTGACCCGCCGCCCCGTGGTCTTGTTTCGTAGTTCTCCATTATGCCATTTGCACTCACGATCCAAGAAGGCAACCACTTTCTCAGGGTCCATCTGCCAATAGTCAGGCTCAGCATCGATGAATATCGGCCAGGCGCCGACGTAGCGGATCGTGTTGACTGGCGCAATAAAGGTAAGGGTAGAAACCAGCACCTCATCGTCGGGTTGGACTCCGGCGACGAGCAAGGCGATGTGCAATGCCGCCGTGCCGCTGGAGGTGGCCACGGCATGACGGGCCTCAACGTATTTTGCTAACGCAATTTCAAAACGGTCGACAAAGGGGCCCACGGAAGACACATAGGAGCTGTCAAGACATTCCTTGATATATGCCCATTCATTACCACGGATTGCGGGTGCGCAGAGGGCAATAAAATCAGCAGGGGCGGGTGCGCCTGGTTCAAATGACATAAACACCAGAACGATACCTTTCTTTATGTCGCGCTATCCATTCGATGGTACGACGCAGGCCTGTTTCCAAATCAATCTCTGGCGCCCATCCGAGTAATATTTTGGCAAGACCATTGTCTGCTAGAAGCCTTTCCACTTCACTACCCTCGGGTCGTAAACGCTCGGAATCACATTCAATCTCAATAGGTTTATTCATCATTTTTGCAATTAACTGAGCCACGTCGCCGATGCTGATTTCGTATCCCGATCCCAGGTTAATCGTTTTTCCAATAGCTGCCGGCGTTGTTGCAGCCAGGATAAAACCATCGACGGTGTTCTTAACATAGGTGAGATCGCGCGTGGCTTGCAAATTGCCGAGCTTAACCTCATTCCCGCCAAAAAGTTGAGTAATGATCGTCGGAATGACCGCACGCGCCGACTGGCGCGGCCCGAAAGTATTAAATGGCCGAACGGTGACAACGGGCAAGCCAAACGATAGATGAAACGCCTCTGCCATTTTATCTGCACCGATCTTACTGGCCGAGTAAGGAGACTGCCCTTGTAGAGGATGTTTCTCATCGATGGGCACATATTGGGCTGTGCCATAGACTTCGCTCGTTGATGTATGGATTATACGTTCAACGCCGGCATCGCGGGCAGCTTGAAGAACATTTAATGTACCTTCAACATTCGTAGGATGACGGCGCATGGTATGAATAAGGAATGGCAATCAACGCGGCAAGATGGAAAATCACCTCACACCCCTGCGCCGCTTGGCGCAAACTATCGCGATCACAGATATCTCCCGCGATTACCTTAACCCAGTCACGGACAGGAGAATCATCAAGCCAACCCCAGATACCCAGCGAATTATAATGCACCAAAGCTCTTACATCGGCATCTAGTTCGACCAATCTTTCGGTTAAATGGCTGCCGATAAAACCGCCTGCGCCAGTTATCAGCACCCGCCTACCTTGCCACGTCACGATTTCAGACCTCCCCGATGCTGCATATCGTTCTGAGCCTGTTCATAATCCGCAGGTTGTCCAATATCCAGCCAGTATTCAAAAATGGGAAAACTTATCACATTGCGCCCGGCATTTAAAAGCCACCGAATCAAATCGGTCATGTTAAAATGATCATCATTCGGGATATACTGATAGACTATAGGTTCGATTATGTAGATACCTGCATTGACAAGAAAATGAATCTGCGGCTTCTCACTTATTGACAGTATATGTGTGCCTTCGCACTCGACTACACCATAAGGCACTTGCATACCATATTGGTGAACAGAAACGGTCATGTCTGCCCTATTTTCCTGATGAAAGGCTAGCATCGCCTTGAAGTCCACCTGAGTGAAAATGTCTCCGTTGATAACCAACATTGGTTCAGTCGGTACCTTTATTAATCCTAAAGAACCACCTGTGCCTAATGGCTGATCCTCGTTGAAGTAACACAACTCTATTCCGAAAGTCTTCCCATCGCCAAAATACTCTTCAATCCTTTCCGATTTGTAACGGGTGGTTATATTGACGCGGCGAATGCCGACCTGACGTAACTTCTCTATCATGTGTTCCATCAAAGGTTTTCCGTCCAACGGCAACATTGGTTTGGGCAACTCCTCAGTGAGGGGCCGCAGTCGCGTACCTAAACCGCCAGCCATAATTACAGCTTGCATCTGCGGAGCTTCGGACAACAATAAGTCATCCATAATTGCGAGGCCGAGAACTTGTCCTTCACTATCCAACAATGGAATTTGATGTATTGTGTGATCCCTCATTATCTTTAACAAGGCTTCACCCTCTGTACCGAATACCGCTGTTACTGGACTGGGAAAAGACAATTCGGCCTTGCGTCGAAGGATCACGCTGACTGGCGAATCCAAATCGATCGATTCTATTATCGATCTTCTGATATCTCCATCGGTAATCGTTCCCAATAACTGTTTTTTATTATTAACTACCAACACTATGCCCTTACGATTAAGGTTGATAAGAATAGCGGTTTGGCGGATGGAATTATTAGGATTGACGAGGATATTTGTTAGATCATTAAACATTGAACCAACCCCGGGCTTACGTTTGGGAATTCCTATAGGACACGTTTCGCTTGTCCGACTCCGGCGGAACTCAGTCCGTCCACGGACTTACGTCCTGGGATTTGCGGCGGCACTTTAAGCTCGGTGTTTCCGAAACAGGATTCTTAGAGAATCTGCACATTGTGAAGCATTAATCATAGCTTGAAATTCCTGCCTCCATTGTATTAGAAACAGGTTCATTGGCTCCTTTAGGTACTCGAGCATTGATATTATATTATCAATATCCATACCCTGGGTCTCGGTGTAAATGATATCGTGGCGAAAAATATTCGCTAGGAATCGTAAACTATTATGATTGTAAAAGAGAACGTGTTCGGTCGAATCAATTGCAGGTGAATATTCGCGCATAACTCTCATGCTAAGGCTATCGAAGTTCGGCACATAGAGAAATAAATAGCCATCCGGATTCAGGATTGCATCAACAGATTGCATAAATGGAATAGGCTCTGGAATGTGCTCCAAGACATCGAAGGCGGTGATAATATCAAAGTCTCGCTTGGGCAATTCATCAAGAGACTGACTGAAAACCGTAAGGCCGGTCCTTCGTACAGCCTTGAATCTGCGGATATCTGAATATTCTAAGCCATAAACATGCTCACATTTTTCTGCAGCAGCGGATATGAAAAAGCCTGAACCACAACCAATATCGAGCAGCTGCTTTTCTTTCAGACTCCCACAAAGGGTTTCTAAAATCTGCACCCTTTCAGATCCAAAACGTGTTCTCCGATATTTAAAATGTTCATCTGAATCTTCTTTGGAATGAACCACGTAATGTGCATCGTCATAAATGTCATTTAGATCTGCCGGGATTCTTGCATTAAAGCGGACGTCGCAGTTTTTACAATGTAACAGATCTATTGAATGCTTTTTAAGTTCCAGTTGGCTGTCTTTTGATCCACAAAGCGGGCACATTAATACGTCTCTAAACCCGCTTCCTTTGAGTACACGCTCAATCTTTTCAAGTTCAATCTCTTTTTGCCGCATTAGAAAGTCTTTTGCTCTCATTTGAGAGACATCAACAGGTTTGTGCGCCTTGAGAATTTCTTCCAACATCACTTATTGTACCTAAGCATAAAAAATGTCATGCCATTGACTCTTTTGATAAACTTGTAATATATCCCGGTTCACCTAATAAGTTTTTATATTCATCATAAACAGCTCGCCGCAATCTCCACATCCCATTTTCTTTCTTCCAAATATGTGGCTGACGAAACCTATCAATCGTATGCCAAAAATTTTCTTCACTTATCTCTAGATATGAAAGTGTCTCTCTAAACCATCTTTTTGGAAACTCGCCATCAAACTGTTTGATTAACGAAGCTCCTTCCTCACGTGTGATATGCCCATCTCGTATTTCATGAGCAGCATCTGATGTCGCTCGACCGATGCCAAATTTATTAAAGGCAAGGTAATAGTGCAATCCATCCATTTGATCATCTAGGCTAGCATACTTGGAATAAGTGCCTTCGGAACGTCCATGCGGATTTGCTTGAAATCCAGTATGCTCACTGGCAATATAGTAATTCTCCTGTGGTATCCACTTTTTATAATATGAAAACCAGTGGAACTCAATTTCTAGCTTTTTCATAACATCAATATCTGGGGGTTGGTAAAATAGCAGATCACTTTCATCATAATCGTCTTTAGTAAAATAATCAGTTTCCTCCAAGCCATACCTTATTAAATCATTCACATCAACACCTTTGAAATATTGTTCTGCCCATATTTCAAATGGCATACCCCGTAAGTTAAAAACGCGTGGATCGCCGCTATATTCGGCTTCTCCATTTTCGCCATAGAATACAAGTTTAATATCAAGTGCTTTTGCTATGTGAAAGGGATAACACATCTGACCATAAATGAATGGCAAGAAATTGTCTCCAACTGCTTCAAAAGCTAATCGCGACAATTTGCGGTGGACCCTCCCATTTGGCCATGCCATAAGGTTATTAAAAGCTCCTGCTTTGATGAAGTTCCGAAAGTTATTGTAACCTTCCGGCGTATACTCGAATGGTGCCCAAGTTAAAGTTAATGGATGCATCCCATAAACATACTTAAGTTCATATGCTACCCGCGAGCTATCTTTGCCTCCGCTGCCCGGAACAAGCACATCAAACTTACCATCATTTCTTCGATACCTATTGCAAAGTTCGCAAAGTTCGCGTTCACGCATTTGCCAATCGATCTCTCTTTCCTTGATTTCTTTATACCTACATGCTCCACAAATTCCATTCTCATCAAAACTGATACGTGGACGCTGATTGGAAATAGTACATTTTTTACAGAATTGAATTTCCCTGGGTAAAACAGGCAATTGTCTATCTAGGATTTTGGGGCTTATCATATAAAATGACTCCTATCGAAATTTTTAGCTTCCAACAATGATGCTTAAAACATTCTTGGTTTCTTCAGTCTTTCAGCTAAACAACTATAGATTTCTAATCCCCGTGTTCCGCTCCGTTCCGGGTGGAACTGGCAGGCAAAGACGTTGCGATATTTTATGCTTGAGCAAAACTCAATATGCCCATAACGCGATATTGAAAGGATCACACCAAGATCTTGTGGTTTGACAATAAAGGAATGGATAAAATACATATAGGTATTCTCAGGGATCCCCTCCAGTAAAGTATTATCCCAAGTGGTACCGTCGTTTGGTCGATAGATGCGGTTCCATCCGATTTGAGGAACTTTAAGTACGTGGGATCCTTCCTTCGGGCAATCAATTCGGATTACATCCCCATCTATAATGCCAAGTCCCTTATGCCGACCAAACTCGAAGCCTTCGGTCATTAGCAACTGCACACCCAAACAGATACCAACCAGTGGTTTATCCGAAAAGCCAATATCCTTTAGCACACTCACCAAATCTAAGCGATGTAAAGCAGCCATTGCTTCGCCAAACGCTCCAACACCGGGCAGAATAACTGCATCAGAATTCAGCAAATCTTTCTTGGAAGAGGTGATGACCGCATTCAATCCAACAAAGGCGCATGCCTGTTTAATGCTGTAAAGATTGCCCAATCCAAAGTCCACAATCGCAATCAGCGGTTTAACATCAACCATAAGTGCTCTATTGTGACTGAGGGGGAACTATAGACTTCGTAAAAGGATGGCAGCAATCAATGCCATGCTCCGACAAATAAGCTTTAATTTCATCGAGGGTGGCGTCATGAATTTTCGAAAATGTTTTTCCGCGCTTCAGGAATTCGATGTTGCCCTCCTTTGTATAATCCTCGTCGCTAGCACTAAAATGCCGCATTAAGTTATAGTGCAAAATGGAAGCGAGTGCGATTGCATCAGCTTTTCCCTGTGTAATAACGTCATACAAATCGGTCAATTTACCTGCGCCTCCACCAGCAATGACTGGGACTGAAACACTTTCGGCAATCCGACGTGTAAGTTCCAAATCAAAACCATCTCCAGTACCTTCCCTGTTGATGGAAGTGACCATTAACTCACCAGCGCCCAACTCCACTGCCCGCATTGCCCATTCAAAAACATCTGTATCGGTACGGTCACGACCGTAATTCACATAGGCTTCGTAAGAACCATCCGTTTTTCGAATGGCTTCGATAGAGACAACAATCGTAGAAGAACCAAAAGTACGCGATGCCTCATGGATCAAATCGGGGCAGGCGAGAGCAGCAGAATTAAGCGACACCTTGTCTGCACCAGCGCGGAGAACCGCACGAATATCGTCTATGCTGCGCAATCCGCCCCCAACTGTCAGAGGAATGAAAATCTCACGCGCCGTTTTCTTTATGATTTCTAAAAGGCTGTTACGGCCATAGAGACTGGCCACCGCGTCCATGTAAATCAATTCATCGGCGCCATTTTCGTAATAATAACGGGCAAAATGTTCGGGTTTCCCCAACACGCGCAAACCTTCAAAGTGAATCCCTTTGACAAGATTCGGCCCTTTGATGTCCAGACGGGGGATAATGCGAATATTCATTTTATTGTTTTATGTAACTGGCGAGCAGGCACCCCAACGACAATTATTCCGGGCGGTACATCTTTAACGACCACCGCGCCTGCACCCACAACTGCTCGTTCACCAATCCTGATGCATTGCCTTATGACAGCGCCGGCACCGATATGCGCACCTACATCGACTTGAACAGTACTGGCCAGTTTTGCCCCGGTAGCGATATGAACATGATCGCCGATCACGCAATCGTGTTCCACAATGGCCCCGCTGTTTACAATCACATTACACTTCAAAACAGCGCCAGCATTCACAATACTCCCTGGAAAGATTTGACAGCCAGGTCCAGCATTTGCCCAAGGAGACAAAATGGCAAATGAGTGGATAACGGTCAAAGGTTCAAGCCCACTCTTCAAACCAATTTCATAAAGGTGTTGCCGGTGTCGGGTGTCGCCTATACTGCCAACACCAACCGAGAAGAACTTAACCCCTCTGCTCGGCATTTCCTTTAAAAGATCATCTCCCCCGAGGATGGGCACACCCATTACTATTTGTCCCCAACGGTTTGGATCTGTATCCAGAATTCCTTCTATACGAACATCCCCCCTGGATATTATACAGTCAATCAATACCTGCGAATGGCCACCTCCCCCTAGAATCACGCAGGAATCGACCATTATGTTTCTTCGATTGAAGCAGAAAATGGCAAATTATAAAATTGTTTCATGATCAATGATAGATCAAGTGGAATTTCTTTTAGACGCTTAATAATCTTCCCTGAGGCTTGCCCATCCCCATAAGGATTTCTCAGATTTCTTAGACTTTCGTTGAATGAAGGTGAAAGCGCTTTGACAATACCAGATAGTATTTCTTCGCGGGGATAGCCGACATCTATAACATTTGCAGATCTAACGCGTCCCGCCTGCCGCATACCAATATTAACTACCGGCAATTCAAACGAGGGCGCTTCAATAATGCCGCTGGACGAATTACCTACCATTGCTGAAGCCACGCGCATCATACTGAAATATCCCTGTGTACCGAGGTTATTCAAACTCCAAATATTTGAATGAGCTTTTTTGTATTCGCCAATCTTATAGCGAATGATAGCGTTTTTCGTATCAGCATTCGGCATGGTAAAAACAACCGGTAAGCCACAAGTTTCCAATGCAGCTAATAATTCATTAATCTGCCATTCAGTCTGTTCAAATTCCAATGTCACCGGATGAAGGCTCACTAAAAGCGGCGGCGGTTCAAGACGGATGTCATAATGTTCTTCCAGCTCCTCTTTAGTTAGAAACTTGATTGAATTCAAATTATCAAGACCGGGCGCTCCGGATACCGTTATTCGCCACGGTTCTTCACCCAACTGCAAAATATTCCGGGCATATTCTTTAGTGGATGCAAAATGAAGATGGCTCAGTTTGGTCAGTGAGTGCCGCAGCGCGTCATCAATTGCACCCTGCGTTACCTCACCTCCGTGAATATGAGCAACCGGAATCCTGAATGGCAGGGCCGCCACTGCCGCCGCATACATTTCAAAACGGTCACCCAAGACGACCAATATATCCGGGCGTGTTCGCGAAAATACCTGAGAAAAGCCGATAATGCCCAGACCGATAGATTTGGCAACACCCTCCGGCGTATCCGACGACAGCAACACCTCCACCCGTTCGGCGATTTCAAAGCCATCAGCCTCGATCAGGTTTACCGTCAAACCGAATTCAGGCGACAAATGCATACCAGATACAAATAGTTGAAGCTGCAATTCCGGATCGGCCTGGATCGCCCTCAGAACAGGCAAATAAATGCCATAGTCGGAACGGGCAACGGTGATAACGCCAATGGTTCTCATTCGAAAAGCTCCAAAGTCAGCATCGTGTCCGCAAATATAATCCCCCGTGCTTTTCTGCCGATCAGGTATTCTCTCATGGAAGGCGGCAGGCCGGTTCCGGGACGCTTGATGGCAATGTGTTCCTCCGTCAAAACGGTGCCGCCCTGAATATCACAGGCTGCCACCAAGCTGCGGCGGGCTACTTCTTTGCTATTTTTTTCGGCTATTGCCGGTTCTTTGCGTCCATGTCCCAAGGCTGCCTCTATCTTGCGAATACTCATCACTAACGTTGTCAGCGCGGTGGGTTCCAGCGATGCATGGTGATCAGGGCCGGGCATCGTGCAATCCAAGGTGAAGTGTTTCTCGATGACACAGGCACCGAGCGCGACGGCCGCCAGAGACACCTCGATCCCCAACGTGTGATCTGAGTAACCTACTGGAACCCCGAATGCCGTGGCCATCGTATTCATGGCCCGCAGATTCACATCCGCCGGGTCTGCAGGATAGTTTGAGACGCAGTGTAACAAAATCACATCGGGGTTTCCGCAATGATATATTGCCTGCAGCGCCTGCTCCACTTCGCCCAGGTATGACATGCCCGTAGATAGGATAATGGGTTTACCTTTACAGGCAATATACTTCAATAGCGGGTAGTTGGTTATTTCTCCAGATGGTATTTTGAATGCCGATACACCCAGCTCATATAATAAATCAACGCTGTCATAATCGAAAGGAGTTGAGAGGAAGATAATCCCTTTCTTATCACAATATTCTTTGATTTCTTTGAATTGTTCATAGGTGAGTTGCAGGCGTTTGATCATAGCCAGTTGCGATTCATCCACCCCGGTGGTCTGTTGCTGATAAACTGCTTTTGGCGCAACCATAGTTACCACCGCCTCTGCCTTGAAGGTCTGAAACTTGACTGCGTTGGCGCCAGCCGTAATAGCCGCATCAACCAGTTTCAGAGCTGTGTCCAGACGCCCATTGTGATTCACCCCGGCTTCAGCAATGATAAAACAGGGATGTTGGTTCCCAATGGCTTGATTTGCAATCTCAATCGTGTCCATACTTATCCTTCAGGATTAAATCCGCCACATGCCAATCCCATGGTGTATCAACATCAAGTGATCGTTCCTGCGGCATAACATAGGCGATTGTAGCTGCGGGCAATAAAGTTTGATCCTGGATAAGCGATGAGCGCTTGTTTAAATAAATAGCCCCATTCAACGCATGAGCAGGAGGCAAAGCTTGACGCCGTAAGTAGCCAATCTCCGTTTTAATAAATTCGGATAATGTCCCGTCATCTAAAATACGCTTACACAAGTACGGATGCTTTTCGGCTTCACAAACACTTACAACTGCCACTGCCTGTCGGTCTTTGGCCAACTTAATGGCTTGCCGCACATCTTCCACCGTTCTGAATGGCGATGTTGGCTGAAGCAGCATGACATAGTCTGGGCACAATCCTTGCTTTCCTTCCATCCAATGAATTGCATGCAAAACAACAGAAATGTGCGGAGAATCGTCTTGTGAAAGTTCAGTCGGACGGATAAATGGGACCTCGGCGCCCCATTGCCGGGCAACTTCGGCAATCTTTGTATCATCTGTCGAGACAATGACCCGACTAAGCTCTTTGCATTGAAGGGCAGCCTCGATCGTCCACGCAATCAGCGGTTTGCCGGCTAAAAGCCTGATGTTCTTCCCGGGAATGGATTTTGACCCGCCCCGTGCTGTAATTAAGCCTATGACTTCCATTATAGATGATGATTAATTTGCTACGTTAATTCACTTATTTCCCATGGCAATATTGTACTGAAGAAACCGGGACGTCTATTCCCTCTTTTTGAGATAAAGTCATCCAATCTCATATGACAAACTATCCCCGGTTCATCGATTGGGGTCACGCCTCCTAACATGCCTGTAAAATTTAGGTTAACAGTATAATCACCGGCGCCCAGGGTTCTCGGTGGTATTGTTATTTTAATAAGATAGCGTCCTTTTTTTAAATTATCTAAAGGATTTGGTGGTGCATCAAAGCTATCAGACATCATAACAAGGGTGCCATCCATTCTCGATACATCCAACCAACAATATAGCCCAGGTACAGTTTGATTGACTAGTAAAGTCAATTCCAAAATTATTGGTTCGTCACACGAATATTTCCGGGATACCTCATTTGCTTCATTTAATAATCTGGCCCTAATCAACTGGCACTTTTTCTTATCATCAATCGTAAAAATCCTTTCTGCCAAATCACAGCTCTGCATTCCACTTTTCAAATAGGAATTCACGATGTTAAGAGTTTTACCGGACTCCTGAAGCATACCCTTATCGATCCATATGCAATTCTCACATAATTGAGTGATGGCTCCCATATTGTGGCTTACAAAAAGAACCGTTCTTCCCTTTTTTGCGACACTTCCCATTTTCCCTAGACATTTTCGTTGGAACTCAACATCTCCTACGGCCAAAACTTCATCGACCAACAATATTTCCGGCTCCAGATGCGCCGCCACGGCAAAGGCCAACCGAACATACATGCCGGAGGAATAGCGCTTGACAGGAGTATCGATGAATTTCTCTATTTCGGCAAAAGATACAATTTCGTCGAATTTGTTCTTTATTTCCGATTTTTTCATTCCCAGAATGGAGCCATTGAGAAAAATGTTCTCTCGCCCGGTCAGCTCTTGGTTGAACCCCGTGCCCACTTCAAGCAACGAGGCGACACGTCCTCGTAACGTCACATCACCCTCGGTCGGCTCTGTTATTCTTGATAATATTTTTAACAAGGTGCTTTTCCCGGCGCCGTTACGGCCGATTATGCCGACGACTTCGCCTTGGTCAACATCAAAGGATACATCTTTCAGCGCCCAAATTGTTGTGTCTTCTTTGCTCCTCTTAACGTCTCTTCGGAATAGACGTTTCGTTTTATAATCGAAGATATCGCGAAATGTGCGAGCGCCCCGGCCGTGGATGTTCTCGCCGATGATATATTTTTTACTGAGATTTCTAACGCTAATGATTGGCTTCATGTTCGATCAAATCACATCGGCAAATTCTTTTTCCATCCGCCGGAAATTCATCAATCCTGTGATGAATATGATGATGCTCAGAATGATGGACATCCGAAGCAGATGGGGTGGAATATGGGCGGTTCCAAGAAGGGTGTATCGGAAACCCTCGATCACTCCTGTCATCGGATTAAGCCAGTAAAAAAACTCCAATTTGGCAGGCACCTTGGCGCTGGAATAGCCGACCGGGGTTATCCAGAATATCAGCTGGGTCACAAAAGGAAGGGCCTGGGCGATGTCTCTGTATTTCACGCCGATCGCGGCAAACCACAACCCGACCCCGAGGGCCGCGACAATCCCCCAGAGCAATACGAGCGGAAATAAGAATATTTGCGCTTTTGGCATATATTGATAGTGGATCATGAACCCGATAAAGATGAGAAAGGCGATGCCGAAATCCACCAGACCACGCAATACCGCGGCCGCCGGCATAATCAATCTGGGGAAATAGACCTTCGTTATCAGATTGGCATTTGAAATCATGCTCTGACTTGAAGCCGTAAGACCTTCAGAAAAAAAATTCCAGGCTAAAACGCCCGCAAAAGTAAAAAGTTGATAAGGAACGCCTTCGGATGAAAAGCCCGCCAGCCGATTGAAGATAAATGTAAAAACGACCATCGACACAACCGGCCGCACGATCGCCCACCCTGCACCCAGGACGGTCTGCTTGTAGCGGACCTTCACGTCCCGCCAAATCAGAAAATAGAACAGCTCACGATATTCCCATAATTCCTTCAGGCGAAGGGCGGATAATCTCTTGGGCGGCTTGATGACAAGCTCGTAATCCGTCATAACGATTCCTTTTTTGCTATGACAAGGATATTCCAGCTGTCTTCGGACGGATGTTGTTCAAGCTTACCAAAAGCGCAAATATCCGCCATTTTCAAATCGGCATGATGCATCAAGATGGCTATTTCTTGGGGGAAGAAATAGCGCATGGAATGCTTCTCTTCGCTCTCACTGACCACCCGCTGGTCTTCGATTCGCAAGATATGATAGCGGACCTCGCAGAGGTGACGGAAAGTGTCCAGATGGCCCGATGCAGTCCGGATTATTTTGCCCTTTGGTGTTGGTATTATTTTTACTTTTTCCGTCGGACGCTGCGACAATACGGCCGGGCCGTACCACACATCACAGATGAAGAGACCGCCGGGCTTCAAATGGCGGCTTGCGCTGTTCAGGGCAGAAAGGACGTCTTCGTTCGTTGTCTGATAGCCAAGAACGGCAAACATCATCAGCACGGCGTCAAACTGTTGATGGAGATCTATACTACGGACATCGCCGTGAAGGAAGCTTTGTCCTTCGCTGCCCGCGCTTTGTGATTTGGCGCGGGCGCAAGCGAGCATATCCTCTGAAATGTCGACGCCGATCACCTGGTATCCCCGCCTGGCCATGGGTATGGCGTGATTGCCCGTGCCGCAGCCTAAGTCGAGGATGGTTTTAATTTTCCCGTTTCCATATTTCCGAAAGACATTCTCGATGAGATCACATTCGGCCTCGTAGTCCTTGTCGGTGTAAAGGAGGTCGTATTGATCGGCGTAAACTCGTCCGAATGCCTTATCTGTCATGTCAACACCGTCCCGGGACAGATTATGGGCATACCTTATCTTCTTCGAAACGCGCTTTATCGCCTTCTCCCGCATAAGGGCCTTGTTTGACTTCGATCATGGACGTGTCTTCCAGCATTTCGAACGAATGCCCGCCCCCGCAAAGCAGGATCAAGTCTCCCGATTGGAGGGTTTTGGAACAAAGGAAATGACGGGCTGAGGAATAAAGATCCACTCTAATCAGGCCGCTTCGGATAAAAAGGACCTCTTGCGTGTAAAGAACTTGACGAACGACGAGATTGTGGACGTGAGGCGCGATTTTTTTCCCCTTGTCATGCCTCAAGAGTGCGACTTGTTGCGAGAAATTGCCCGGGGTGAAAAAATGGATTCCGGGCTCATCGAAGTCGCGTCGAATAATGAGCGCGATCGGTTCAAGCCCGTCAACGATGGTTTCCAGATTGGGATTATTTCGTTCAGTACTGTTCATTCCAGGCCAATCCTTTATCGCTGATAATTTTCCTGATAGGCTACCGCCGTCGGAAAAAATTCGACTTTTGGCCTTTTATTTTCGTTTACTCCGCCGGGCTTTTATAATCCGCGGCCGGATAAAACAACGCCAATATCGATCAAACGCCCCAAATGAAACGGAGCCGGTGCAGAGTACAAGGGAGGGAATCAACCACAACGACAAAAATGCGCGACCGTCCCCTCCTCTACTCCTTTTCTAATGCGCCTTGGAAGCGAGAATTGTATTTTATACCTTGCGAAAGCGATGTCAAGGGGAATGTGATAAAAAGCTGATATTTATTGGATTTTCAAATAATACCCCGCAACAAATTCAGGGTCAAATACACAAGAATGATAATTATCCCCGCCCATAGGACGATCGTAATTTTGTCCTCCCGGACGTCGAAGGCAAAAGCGGCCCAGCGGTGATTGCAATCCCGGCAGCGGAAACGCTTACGGGCGAAGAGATGGCGGCCGATCAATTCGAGGCCTTGGGAATGCGATCGTTGGACGTCCTCGGTGTCGCAATGCGGACATTTCATGACGAGTACCCCTTCGAATAATGGACAATGAATCGATCACGCTTTAGAAAACACACCGTTGGATTATTTCACAAAAGGGGTGCGGCAGCAAAGGTTATTTCTTGAATGCCGAACCGACGGCGATGATGGCGAAGCCGGCCTTGCGCAGGTCGGGATAGAGATGCTGGAGCATGCGCCGGCCGTCCATGAGGATCGGCCGCCGCTTGAGGCCGCGCAGCAGATCGCCCAGGCCGCGGAACTGGGGCCAGTCCGTGGCCAGAATGACGGCGTCGGCGCCGTCGACGGCCTCGGTCTCGTTGGGAAAATAGCGCAGCTTCTTGGAGGGCGGGAACAGGCGCTTGAACGAATCCATGGCCGCCGGGTCGTAGACGCGGACTTCGCCGACCTTTTTTTCGTTCAGGAAGCGGACGATGTCGATGGCCGGGGAATTGCGGATGTCGTTGGTGCTGCGCTTGAAGGCCGTGCCTAGGAGGGCGACGCGCTTGCCCGCCCAATCGAAACCGGCCTCGTTCTCGGCCCGGTCCAGGAAGCCGAAGAGCTGGCGGCGGTTGGCCAGGTAAGTCTCGTTGACCAAGTGGGGCTCCTTGCCGGCTTCCTTAAGCTGGGTGGATAGGGACCGGGTGTCTTTGGTCAGGCAGGAACCGCCGGCATAGAGGCTGTTGTAGAGACCCCAGGAACCGATACGCGGGTCGTCGGAGAGAATACGCCGGATATTTTCGAAGTGGAGGTCCGGGAAGGCCTCGCACGTCCGGCCGACGACGTCAAAGCAGACGGCCAGCTTGTTGAAGAGGATGAAATTGGCCAGGAGCTTGCCGGCGGCCGCTTCCTTGGGGTTGACCTCGATGTATTCGACGCCGGGCGCGGTAACGAAGCGCTGGTAGATGCGGCGTATGACGGCGAAGTCGCGCTCGCGCCAGGCACCGACGACGATACGGTCGGGTTTGAGCGACCCCTGGACGGCCTTGCCTTCGACGAGGAACTCGGGGTTGGAGGCGACGCCAAAGTTGCGCACGCCGCGCTTCTTCATGATCTCGGCGGTCCGGTCGGCCATGGCGATGGGCACGGTGCTTTTATTGACCAGGACGACGTAATGGGTCTGGCGGCTTTTGTTGCGCTTGGCCAGGGAGCGGGCCAGGCGTTCGGCGGCCTCGGTGTAGTAGGAGAGGTCGGAGGCCCCGGATTCGCCGATCTCGGGGGTCGGCAGGCACATGAAGACGGCGTCGCAGGAATCGAGAAAAGACTCGACCCGGCGGTAATCGGCCGTGAAATCGATGCGCTCGCGGTTGCGGACGAGAAGGTCGCCCAGGCCCTCCTCGAAGAGGCAGGACTCGATCGTGTCCCGGTCGCGCGAGCCGAGCTTGCGGACGCGGCTTTCGTCGATGTCGTAGACCAGAGTGCGGTGGCCGCTGTCGGCCGAGACGGCGGCCGAGCAGGCGCCGACGAAACCGGCGCCGAGGTAGAGGATGTTGACGGACGAGAGGGAAGGCGCGGCGACGGAGACCAGGGTGAAAGATGGGGCGGCCGATCGAGGCTTGGCAGGCATATTCAACTCCTGATTGAAATGGCGACTATTATACCAAAATAGGGGTCAGGTCTTAACTCTTGACGTTTTTGACGAGACCTGGCACTGCGGGGTCAGGCCGGGGCAAATTTGTCAAATGTTAGACCTGACCCCCAAGAGTTTCTCGGCTTCAAGTAAAATCCTTTGAGTAGCCGGATCGGCGGATCTGCGGCGTTCCATCCTACGCGCGATCTGGGCCACTGCGGCATAATCAAGCCTCCAAGGCCGGGCGATCTCGGTCAGGGTCAAAGCGCAATATTTCTTTGCCAGATAAATCAACAGGTTACGCTCGCCGAGGGAAAAGTCCTCGCCCACTTCTCCCATGTCACTTTGTTCTTCCGTATCATTCGTCTTTTCCATCATCCGAGCGGCATCAGGATTCTCCCCTCTCTCTTGTTGCCACGCATCCTTCCCTACCCCGCCGGCGCTCTTGCCTAAAACCGTGAAAAGCGCTCGTGATATTGTCTCCATCGTCTTCGGCAGGACGTTGGTTCTCAGAGCGGCCGCGTGCTCTCTCCGATTTCCGGTCAAATTATATTCGGCCTTGACTCGACGGATGAACTCCTCATCCCCGAGGGCGATTCCCCGAGTGATAAATCCCCTGAGGTTGGTCACCTTCATCAGATCGAGGACGTATTTTTCATAGAGTGGAAGAGCTTTTTCGATATCTGGGTGAAGGAGATGGAGAATCGTCTCTCGGTCGAGTTCGGGAAGCAGCGGCTTACGGCGGTCGAAATAATCGTTGTAGCTGCTCCAGCAATAGTCCTCGGGAAGAGCGCAGATCTTGGCCCGGACAGGATTGAGGTGGATGTAGCCGGAGAGAAAAAGAGCGTACGCGGCATCATCGATAATGATCGAACCGAACCGGCCTTGAAAAACGTGCCCTATGATTTTGTGCTTGGCCTTGAGCCAGTTGGAAAAGCTCGAGTTGAGGCAATGAATACCCGCGGAGAGATTAGCCTGACGCATCGTCAAGTAGAGATGGTAGTGATTGGGCATCAGACAGAAGGCCTTGCAAATGAAGCCGTATTTGATTAGGGTCTCTCGTAATTTGGAAAGAAAAACGAAGCGGTCCCTATCCGAAAAGAAGATAGGCTCTTTACGATTCCCGCGACAATAGACGTGGACCGACAGTCCTGGTAAGCAGAATCTCAACGGCCTGGCCATAGCGTCTTACCTTCCGCTCTCTATAGACGCTCGGCATAACGATTTTTTCTCTTCCAAAAGGGGTCAGGTCTTAACTCTTGACGTTTTTAACGCGACCTGGCACCGAGGGGTCAGGCCGGGGCAAATTTGTCAAATGTTAAGATCTGACCCCTATATTTCATAGCCGATGTTTTTATATCCCGCCAGCCTGCGCTTGAACATTTTTTCCAACATTGGACAGGAGAGATCGGCATAATCATATATCCGAACTTCTCGTTTATCGGCATGGAGACGATGCAATCGGCCCGCGTATTGGGCCAAAGTACCGCGCCACGAAATCGGCATGGTCAGAAAGAGAGTGTCCAGCCTCGCATCGTCGAATCCCTCTCCAAGATAGCGACCCGTAGCCAATATGAGCCTTTCCTCGGAATCAGGAACGGCCAGAAGGCCTCTCATCGACTCCCGCCGCTCCCGAACTCCCAGCCCTCCATGCAACACGATGACGTTCTTGATGAAGCCGCGAAACCGGGGGGCCAACAACTCGAGATGCTCGCGTCGTTCGGTCAGAACAAGCGGAGAACGCTTTTCTTTGGAAACGCAGGCCATGACGTCCTCGAAGATCTGATCGTTGCGCGCCGCGTCCGCTATGATCCCGTCATAAAGGGAATGGATATCCGTATTCTTATCTGCTTGCAGCAAGAAAGGGACGAATTCCGTCGTCCGGATGACGACTCGATGACGGAAAGGATGGTCTTGAACCCCTTGTTTGGCCGTCCAACGGAAGCGGATGGGCCCGCATTGCATGAAGATGATGGCTTGATGCCCGTCGCGCCGGGCGGTCGTCGCCGAAAGACCTAAGACATATTTCGCGGGACATCTCCTCGCCACTCGATCAAAGCTTTCGGCGGGCAGGTGATGGCATTCATCAACGATCAACTGGCCATAGCCGGAGATCAAATCGTCCGCTTCGCCGCCCCGGTTCAAGCTTTGGATCAGCGCCACGTCGATGGTCCCCGTCAACTTTCTCTTTCCGCCCCCCAAGGCTCCTACCGCCGTTTCGGGAAGGCTGAGGAACTCGGCCAACCGGGTTCTCCATTGGTCGAGGAGCTGCTTTCGATGAACAAGGACGAGGGTGTTGACTTTCCGTTCGGCGACGACCATGGCCGCGACGACGGTTTTCCCGAATGCGGTCGCCGCCGCTAAAACCCCCGTTTCATGCGACAGGAGCGCTTCGACAGCTCTTTGCTGCTCCGGGCGGAGAATTCCAGAGAATTTCACATCCAAAGGGGTGCCGGAGAAGCGCTGGTCATCGAGGCAAGTCCGGATTCCGGCCTCGCTCAATAGAGCCGTCGCTTCCTCCAGAGTCCCTCGGGGAAGCGCCAGATGCCGAGGATGATCCTCGGCACAAGATACGATACGCGGCTTTCCGAACGTCGAAAGACGGAGGGCCTGGGCTTTATAGAATTCCGGATTTTGAAAGGCCGCCAGGCGAACGAGCCGGCTTCTGAGGAGAGCAGGCAACTCCTGTTTCGGTATATAGAGTTGATCCTTCAGGATGATTTCGATTTCGGCCGGAACCGGCCCCCAATCTACTTCTTGTACTTGCCGCAAACGCCTCGAAGGCGGTCGCTTCCACGGCTCGTCAGCATCCTCATCCGTGACCGGAAGGCGGACGCCCATGATTTTTCCCCTGCGGGCTGCGTTCTCGACGAGTTCCTCGACTTCGGTCAATGAAAGCCGGCGAATCTCGCGCAGGTAATCCCAATGATTGGGGATGGGAACCATATTCTCGTCGAGAAACAACGTATTTCCTCGCTGAACGGCCCAGTATTGTAATGGAAGCGCGATCAGGTTCCCGAATCCCCCGCTTGGCAAATAGTCCTGATTGGGAAAGAGCCGATCATAAGAATCGAACCCGATTTCAGGGCGCGATTCATGCGTTTCGGTCAAGAGCGACGAACCGAGGCGACGAGCCAGCATGGCGGGCACAGATTCGGAGAAAAATACCCAAGCATGGGCGCCGTTCCCCGACCTAGAACGCTCGACGGCGACGGGAATTCTGAGACGTCGGCATGTCTCGCGGAACGCATTGATATCGGCCGCCCAATCCTTTTTGTCGAAATCCGCGGCGAGGAAGCGGCAAGTTTCATCTCTATGGAGGGGATAGATGCCGACCGCGAAATCCCGCATGGGCCTTGACGATAAGCCGGCGCCGCGAACAGCGTCCTCATCGGGCTTGGAATGTGAATCGCTTGAATCGACAAAGCCGAAAATGTGGCGTTCGATCACTTCGCATTGAAGCGGGAGGAGCTCTCGCGCGGGGCATTCGCCACATTTGATCTGCGGCTTCCGACAAATGCCGCGAATCCATTCGTGCCGGCATGCGGGCGAATAGCCGGATTTTCCGGTCTGGGTGCTCTCCCACCGAACGGCGTAGACGTCGGGCCGCCCGGCAAAGAGATCAAAGAAAAGAGCGATCTGCCCGGAACGGGTGTTCTGGGTTTCGCCCGCGGCAAGAATTAGAGAACGATCGCGTTCGGGGGGAGCTGACGAAATGGCCTGAATCGGCAAGGAACCGGATTGGCTAAAAAGGGATGGACTGGTTTCATCGACATGGGGGCTTTTACGAGCCGCGGTCGAGGACGGGAGTTGCGAAAATTCCAGTTCTCTGAGCTGACGGATATTCTTCTGAAGCTCTAATCGACGGTTTTCGAGATCCTCGAGTTCGGCCTCGAGCTCTACTAAACGTCGCTTAATATCTTCGTTTCTCATTTTTCCAAAAGGGGTCAGGTCTTAACTCTTGACGTTTTTGACGAGACCTGGCACTGCGGGGTCAGGCCGGGTCAAAATTGTCAAAAGTTAAGACCTGACCCCCAAATTCAGCTTTATGGCATGGCCTCCTCCCGGCAGAAGACGGAAAAAGGCAGAACGCGAACACCCGCCTTTTCGAAATCCCGAGTTCCCGTGTGGACCTGATAAAGCCGCGAGATCGGGATCCGCTCCCGGAAATAGTACAAGGCGGGATTGACGGCTTTTTCGCCCGTCTTGCATTCGACCGCGAATTCGGGTCGGCCGTCCTTGAGGACGAGGAAATCGACTTCCCGCTTGTCGGTATCCCGGAGGAAACGCAGCTCCATCCGAAAACCCTCGGTGTCCTCGAGAAAATGACAGTACTTGAGCAGCTGACAAGCCACCAGGTTTTCGAACCGGGGACCAACTTCCGGAGTCGACGACCAGTCCCAAAGATACAGCTTCTGCTCTTTCTTGACGGCCCTCACTCGCGGCGTGCCGTAGGGAGGGATGCGGAAGCAGACATAGAGCCGTTCGAAAACCGAAACCCAGCGGTCCGCCGTCTCGTGGGCGACGCCCAGGTCCTCTTTTAGGCTCTTCACGGAGAGGGGGGAGCCCACGCGCCGGGGCAATTCCTCGGCCAGCAGCTCCAGCAGGCTGAGCTCCTTGACCCGCTCCAGGTCGCGGATGTCGTCATAGACGATCCGATGAGTCCTCTCCCTCTGCCAGCGGCGCCAGAAACGCACCTCACCCCGCAGACAGGGCTCGGGAAAGCCGCCGAATCTCAGCAGATGGTCCAGATCCCGGGCGGTCGAGCCGCCCAATTCGGGCAGGGAGAAGGGATGCAGCCTATAGTCGTGGTATCGGCCCTGGAGGGAATCCCCGCCCCGGCTGTAGTGATCCAGACGGGCCGAACCCGTGATGATGAAAGACTGCTCGGATTTCCGCGTGTCGTAGAAACCCTTGACCAGATTCCGCCATCGGGCAAACTTATGGATCTCGTCCAGGATGACCACGGGCTGGCCGGAAGGCAGTTCGCCACGCATGAGCCCCGGACGGACGCGGATGTCGTCCCAGTTGAGATACGCGGGATGCTTCTCGCTCGGATCGGACAAAAACGACAGCGCGAAAGTCGTCTTGCCGACCTGGCGCGGGCCGCCCACGAAGATCATTCGTGTTTTCAGGTCGGCTACAGCGCTTTTTTTTATGTAGCGATCGCGCAAAACGGCCATAGTAAAATCAGCTTAACACGATTTTACTCATCCGTAAAGTCGGATGTGCGAGGGTTCAGGGCTTAACTTTTGACCCCTATTTATAGAATTCGGCGACCGCGCCCACCACGTAGGCCTTCATCTCGTCCGTCAGCTCGGGATAGATAGGCAGGGAGAGGACCTCGGCCGCCGCCTTCTCCGCCGCGGGGAACGTCCCCGCCGGGCAGCCCAAGGGGGCAAAACACTCCTGGAGGTGGAGCGGGAGCGGATAGTAGACGGCGCAGCCGATCGATTTGGCCTTCAGGTGGGCCTGGAGCTTGTCGCGGTCCTTGGCCCGCAAGGTATATTGATTGTAGATGTGGTCGTGGCGATCGCCGCCCTTTCTGTAGACGGCGGGAGGAGTCTGGACGAGGCCGCGACCCGTCAAACCGGACGCGGCGAACGCCTGATCGTAATACGCGGCGTTCTTCTTGCGTCCGTCCGACCAGCCGGCGAGGTATTTCAGCTTGACGTTGAGGATGGCCGCCTGGAGGGCGTCCAGGCGGAAATTGCCGCCGACTAATTTATGGAAGTAGGTCGAAGGCGCGCCGTGGACGCGCAGGAGCTTGAGCTTATCGTAGAGGGCTTGGTCATTGGTCAGGACCATGCCGGCGTCGCCGAAGGCGCCCAGGTTTTTCGAGGGGAAGAAGGAGAAACACCCCATATCGCCGATCGAGCCGCAGCGGCGGCCCTTGTACTCGGCGCCGATACTCTGGGCGCCGTCCTCGATGACCGGGATATGGCGGCGGCGGGCCAAGGTCATAATCGGGTCCATGTCGGCCATCTGGCCGTAAAGATGGACGGGCAGGATGGCCTTGGTCCGGGGGGTGATGGCGGCCTCGATTTGGGCGGGGTCGATGTTGAAGGTCAGGGGATCGATATCGACGAAGACGGGCTTGGCGTGGAGGCGGTGGACGACCCCGGCCGTGGCGAAGAAGGTGAAGGGCGAGGTGATGACTTCGTCGCCGGGGCGGATGTCGAGGGCCATCAGGGCGATGAGCAGGGCGTCCGTGCCGGACGACACGCCGACGGCGCGGGAGGCGCCGGAGTAGGCGGCCACGGCCGTCTCGAATTCTTCGACTTTGGGGCCCATAATGAAGTACTGCGCGTCGCAGACCTCGTCCATCACGGCGCGGACCTCGTCGCGGATGGTCCGGTATTGGGCTTTGAGATCGAGCAGAGGGATATTCATGAGAACGGATCCTCCTCGGATGATGGGTTCGGACGATTATAACGGATTATTATGGCACAAGGCGCGGCCAGGCGCAAAATCCAAGGGGTCAGGTCTTAATTTTTGACAAATTTGCCCCGGCCTGACCCCTTAGTGCCAAGTCTCGTTAAAAATGTCAAAAGTTAAGACCTGACCCCTTTGCTTTGAAAATTGATGTCCGAAAGGGGGTGTGATAGAGTTTTAAATGTATGACTGAACGTGCGCAAGGCCGGAGAAGAAAATGCGGCGGAGTCTTGATTTTTTTTGTTCTGGCGGCGGGATTTTTAGCCGGCTCGGCCCTCGCCGGACAAGCCGCGGCGCAAGCTCCGGCCCCGCCGGCCAAATCCAAGCAAGGGGCCGTCCAATACGGCGAAATCTACATCCGCTATGAGCGCATGGAGCAGGACGGCGACCGCATCATAGCGGACGGCAACGTCGAAGTCCACTATAAGAACATCATCCTCTTCGCCGATCACATGGAGATCAACTCCAAGTCGAAAGACGTCCTGGCCGTCGGCAAGGTGACCCTGCACATCGGCGAGGAACCCAAGAAGCCGAAGGCCGGACCGGGGCAGGCCGCTCAACCCGCGGCCGTCCCGGCGTCTCCCGCCGTCAATAAAGACGGCA
>Ga0315279_10002725_pt1 | contig 25888 bp, 19 predicted proteins | sample YL17G06_20_MG_FD_203694 | JGI IMG/M metagenome (GOLD analysis project Ga0315279, IMG submission 203694) | Sediment microbial communities from Yellowstone Lake, YNP, Wyoming, USA - YL17G06_20 | ecosystem: Environmental > Aquatic > Freshwater > Lake > Sediment | place: USA: Wyoming | collected...
CGGCGACGACCGCTTCTACAATAACCTGTTCGTGCAGCGCGGTGACCTGAGCCCCTACGATACGGCCCCGCTGCCCGTAGGGATGGATGGAAACGTGTTTCTCAGAGGCGCCAAGCCGTCCAAGAACGAGAAAACGCCGATCGTCGATTCGCTCTTCGACCCGGCGCTCAAGCTGATCGAGAAACCCGAGGGATTCTACCTTGAATTCGCGTTCGACAGGGTGTGGACGGAGCGGACCCGCGAGCTCGTGACTTCCGAACGGCTCGGAAAAGCGGCGATCCCAAATCTCCCGTACGAGCGGGCCGACGGCACTCCGATTCGCATCATCACCGATTACTTCGGCAAGAGCCGAAGCGAATTGAACCCAACGCCCGGCCCGATCGAGAATCCCGGGACGGGGCTGCTCAGCTTGAAAGTCTGGTAGCCCGCATGATCGAACGCCGTCTTACTAAGCCGGGCGGAATATAGTTGACCCCGGATGTCTTTGTCGCCCGGCTAGTACTCGGGGAGCAGTAAGGATTATGTAACATATTTACTGCTCCCCGTAGTAAGGATTGGGCCGCCGCGCGGGGCTTCGGACTCGCCCTTGCGGGGACCGGCGTCATGGAGACCGTCAGGAAGAAGCGGGCGGCCTCTGACTTGAATGATCGCAGTCTCAGGAAACAAGGGGGCCGGAGTTTGGCCTCGAAACCGTCCCAGAGGCCATCCACCACCCTCGTCATTTTGGAATACAATGTCCTATCTTTCAGCACACGAAAAGTTCAGCGTAGAGCTATTTCAAGGAGTCATCTAAAGCACAACTGGGCGCCTTTTTGTTAGCCATTTCTTTTCGGCCGCCATACAACGAGAGTAACGCATCGATTTTCCCTTTGAACAACAAGCAATTATTTGAAAAAGTTGAACAAAGTGGAGCTCAAAATGCGAGTTGTCTGAATTTGGCGAACTAATCTGGCACGAAGATTGCCTGCTTGTTGGGTGTAAGAAAAATACCGCTATCCTTGAAGGAGGAAGACCATGAAATCCAGTAAGCAAGACAAAGTCGAAGGCAATTTGCACAAAGCGAAGGGAAAGATCAAGGAAATCGTTGGGAATGTCGTCGGAAATTCCGATCTGGAAGCCGATGGAAAAAACGAACAGCTGGCCGGCAAAGTTCAAAAAAAGATCGGGGAAATCAAAAAGGTCGTGGGAAAGTAAGGACGGAAGCCAAGCTCTCCGGTGCCGATGGGACGGCACGGGCTGCCGGCCGTTTCGTGGCTCCTTTTATTAAGATGAAATTCATATTTTGAATTCGTCAATCCAACGGAGAATTTTGTAATCGGGATCGAAGAGAACAGCATCGGGCTTATAGGGGAGAATAAAGGAAAAGCCCGTTTCCTCGGCCCCGATCTCGACGATCTTGGTTTCGCGGGCGCCGTCCTTGACGAAAACGATCTCCGCGGCGGTCCGGTAGACGTCGCAAACCTGCCGGATCCGGACTTTAACCGCCCAACCCGCGCCTTGGGCCTCGGCGGCGTAGGACAGGACGAACTCCGGCGCGCCCTTGCGGAAGAACCATTGGTCGAAAAACCATTTCAAGTCCCGGCCGGAGGCTTTTTCGAACTCCCCGCGCAGGTCGGCCAAGGTCATGGTTTTCCAAGCGAAGCGGGCCAGGGCGCCGCGCAATCCTGCCCGGAAAGCCTCCCCGCCTATGAGGTCGCGAAGCATAACGAAAACGAAACAACCTTTGCTGTTGGCCAGCATGTGGAAGGTGTTCCTTTTCGTCGGGGACGGGATCCCGAGCTCCAGGTCTTCGCCTCGGAGAAGAAGGCCGAGACGCGCCCGGTCGGAGGCCGCGGGAGATTGTAGAGCGTAAAAATAAGATTGGGCGGAATGGGTTAAAAGCAACTCCGGAGCGCCGTTTTTCAGGATGGTTCGGAAGGCTTTTTCCCCGAGGGCTTGTTCGAGGTATAGGGCCATCGATAATTGGGCCAGCCCTTCGTCGATGACCGGACCCTCAGCGCCCCGGACGAAGTTGCCCCACCAGAGATGGCCGATCTCGTGGCCGAAGACGGGGAGGTAGAAGAACCGGTCCGGCATCGCGCCCGGAATGTAGAACGTAACGCCTTCGTAACTTCCGCCTCCGGCGTTCCCCAATAGCTCCTGCGGGAATTCGATCACCGAATATCCGTCGTAGGGGAAAAAGCCGTAGAGGTCTTTCAAATAGCCAACGATCTTGCCGCAGTTCTCCAGATAAAATTCGGCTTTTCCCGGACCTCCGCCAAGAAGAAAGACCCCGACCTCCAAGTCCTCGATGGCCCTTCGCAGAAAGCGGAACGGAGCGGCGGCAAAACAATACTCGACGGGAGAGGCGATGTCGAAATCGTATTGTTTGCCCGACGGATTCATCTTTTCGGCGGTCAATTTTCCGACGCTGGCCACGGCCCAATCCCCGGGGACGAAATACGAGATTTTTCCTTTCGAACGGCGGACCGGTCCCGACACTTCCGGATACCATCGGCCGGGGTACAATGCATAGGAGATATCGGGGCCGATCCAGGCGTTGAAAAAATCGAGCTCCGGAACCCGTTCCGAGAACGAGCCTTGATAGCGGACGCGGAGAACCTCATTTTCCGTTTCAGAAGAGCGTTTGTCGCGACGGACGGTCAGGTTCCCGCCGTGGCGATCGAAATCCAAGGGACGGCCCGCCCCGTCGGTGACGGAGAGAACGTCGAGCTCATGGTTGAGTTCAAGTGAGATCTCGTTGGCGCCGGAGCCGTGGCTCGCCAATCGAAGCCGGGCGTTTCCCCTCAGTTGTCCCCGGCCCGGATCGATCTCGATCTTTAAATCCGTAAAATCGATCCGCCATACGGCCGGCTGTCCTTGAGCGGGGCCGGCCGCGGCCGGACCGAAACAAAAGAGAAAGAGGATAAAGAGGAAGCGGGCGCGGTGGAAGGAGAAGACGCACATGGCGGGCCGCTTTCGCTATTGCCCGGTCTTGCTGATTTTCCGGATCGCCTCGGGCAGGGCCAATGCACCCTCCGGGATATCCACGTTATATTCGACGCTCTTGAACGTCAGCGTCATCTCCCGGCCGAGCTCCCGCCTGATCTGAAGATAGGGGAATAATGTTCCGTCGACGGTTCTGTAGTCGCTCAGAATGATCTCCTGAAGTCCCGGTCCGGTCGTTGTTTCCATCGGATATTCGATTTTGACCAGAAGTCCCGAAGCGCGATCAAAATAATACGTTACAGGGTAATCCCCGAGAGAAACGGCCTGGATCTTGAAGGCCGTTTTTTCGGCGACTGTTTCGATGCCCGTACACTCGACCTTTTTGAAAACCTCCCGCCAGCGCATCGGAAGATCCAGGCCATATAGAAATTGAAATCTCTTGCTCTCCATCCCTTCCCAGATTTTCGGCCCGGATATCGGGTTGATCTCCCAGACGGTCCGGCCGTCCGAACCGAATTCGATCACGCCGATAGTCGGAGAATCGACCACGACACGGTAGGGCCCAACCTTGGTCAGGATGGTTGTCACTTCGGCTGGAGCGGGGAGAACGGAGAGCTTCATCGTCGACCTTGTCCGCCGGTTGGCGATGTTGTCGAAAACCGCCCGGCCGCCGGATTTTTCAACAAAAGCGTCGAGAAGCGACTCGGCTTTAGGAAGAGGAGCCGTCTGTCTCGCGTGGGCGATCGCCGTACCCAGGATGAGAAGGGAAAAGGCCGCCCAACCGGCCCGCCCTCTTTTTCGTCCGATTTTTCCGGTTTTCGTCCCGGAACAGGTGTTCTCGATCATGATGTCCTCCCTATCGATAGTCATGGAATCTTGGCCATCCGGAGACACAATACGCGGAATCCCGGCCTTATTCTGCTCAGCGTATACGATGAGGAACGAATTATGCCTCCGTTCGGCTGTTAGGGGCCGGGAAACGGACGGCAGAGCCGCCCGGGGTAGAAAGGGTATTGATTTCGGAGCCGCCAGCCGGTTACGGCGCGGCTGGATTCTTACGGAAATCCGAAGGAGTCCGGCCGGCCATTTCTTTGAAAACCCGGTTGAAGGTGGCCAGGGAATTGAATCCGCAGTCCAGGGCGACGGTAATCAGCTTGTCCTGGCTCGCGTCGGGCCCGGCCAGCCGCCGCTTGGCCTCGTCGACGCGGTATTGATTGACGAATTCGAAAAAATTTCGGCCGAAGAGCTCGTTGACGATGCGGGATAGATGGGCGATTGGAATGGCGAGCGCCTGGGCCAGCTTGGGAAGAGTGATCTCGGGATCCAGAAAGGCTTTTTCGCGCTCCATATATTCGAGCAGGCGCGTTTTGTGGAGCGCGGCGTTTTCCGGCGTCAGGGACGACTTTTCGTAGCGTCGGACCGGCCTGGCCTCGACCGGGCCGAAGAAGATCTCGGGTTGGAGCATGGCCCGGTATCCGGTCGCGAACGTGTTCAGGGCTACGAGAAATAAAACGATCTGGCCGATCAGGCCGATCGCCCGGCTCTCCAGCCCGCCCACGGCCATCATCGCCAGGCCGGCGGCCCAGATCGCAGCATAAACGGCCAGGCGCCGCCGGAGCCAGCCGAGGTTGACCCGGTCGATCGTTGAATAGGCTGACCTGACCCGCTCGGAATATTCGCGGAGGAGTCGGATGATGGAGATGACGTAGGCGATGGTCTGCAGGATCGACAGGACGAGAACGACCAGCCAGGGGGAACGGACGGCCCAGCCAATAACGCCCGGCGAAGGCGGGCCGTCGCCGGACCCGGTCAAGTAAGCGGTGTAAGCGAGCACTGCCAGAAGGAAAGGAAGGCCATGGAGAATCTCGATGGGAGTTCCAGGGCGATCCCTGGCCGTCATCGCTCGGATGTAAAGGTAGAACAGCGGACCGTAGGTCAGGATCACGGAGGCCATGAGGATCGAGAGGACCGGCCAGATGTCATAGAGGCCAAGGAGCGACACGATCCCGTTGGCCATCCCGACCGCCAGGGCCAGGAGGAAAAAGGCCATGATTTTGTTGGCCCGGCGATTGCCCCGTCGAATGAAAAACAGAAGTATCGACTGGAGAAGGGCATGGATCGCCCCGGCCAGGTTGAAATAGCTGAGAAACTTAATCCAGAAATCCACGCCCCTAACATAGTCAATGCGGTCTGCCGCAGTCAACTCGGCGGAACGGCGGGACGTACAGAGGGATCGCCAGGCCGAACCGGCTCTTTTATTCCAGGATGGCGATGATGCCCTCGATGCGGCCCAGGGGGGCGGAAAGCTGCACGCCGGCGACGTCCTTCTTCAGGCGATCGTACGTCTCCCTGGCGATGGCCAGGCCCTCCCGAAACCCCTCTTCCTGCGTCGTCGTCCGGCGCATCCGTTCGAGGATTTCGGTCGGCACGTGGGCGCCGGGGACCTCGTTGTTCATGAATTCCGCGTTCCGGTACGAGACGAGGGGCCAGATGCCGCAGAGAAGCGGAAGCCGCAGGGGCTCGACGCGTCTGATGAACCGCTCGAGTAGGTCCCCATCAAACACCGGCTGGGTGATCATGAATTCCGCGCCTGCCCGGATCTTCCAATCCAGCCGCCGGAGCTCGTCGTCCGGATTGATCGCCCCCGGATTCACCCCGACGCCGACGTGGAACGCCGTCGGCTCGCCGATCGGGTTGCCGGCCAGGTCCAGGCCGTGGTTCAGGCGGGTGATGATATTCGTCAGGCCGATGGCGTCGACGTCGAAGACCGCCGTGGCGTCGGGATAATTGCCCAGCTTGGGAGGATCTCCGGTGACGGCCAGGATGTTGCGCACGCCGAGCGCCCAGGCCCCCAGGAGGTCCGATTGCATGCCGATCACGTTCCGGTCCCGGCAGGCGAAGTGCAGAACGGTCTCGATCCCCACATCGCGCTGGACGATCGAGGCCAAGGCCAGGGCCGACATGCGGGCCGAGGCCCGCGGCCCGTCGGGGATGTTGATGGCGTCGATGCCGAACTCGTAGAGCCGGCGCGCCTTCTGGACTTGGGCCGAAGGGGATACGCCTTTGGGAGAAACCAGCTCGGCCAAGGTGACGAATTGCCGGGCGGCGAGCTTGGCGCTAAGCAGCGATTTTTCCTCCCGGGGTACGACCGAGACGGCCGCGGGCGCCGTGATCCTGAGCGCCGAGCCCGCCCGATCCAGGCGCTGGGACGGCCGAAGCGCCTGCACGGCCCGCCGGATGGCCTTGATATGCCCGGGGTTGGTCCCGCAACAGCCGCCGACGATGGAGGCGCCCGAAAGAATGAACCGCTTGGCGTATTCGGCGATGTATTCCGGAGACGTCATGTAGATATTGCGCCCGCCGACGCTCTGGGGGGCGCCGGCGTTCGGCTGGACGGACAAGGGCAGCTTCGTCAGCGGCCGCAGACGTTCGAGGGCCTCGAGCATGGCCTTCGGACCGACCGAGCAGTTCAAACCGATGGCGTCGACATCGAAGTTCGCCACCTCGGCCACGAATGCCTCAAGGGTGGCCCCGCTCAGGAGCATGCCCTCATCGTTGACGGTGACCTGGGCCAGGATGGGGATCTTCGTATCGAGCTCCCGCACGGCGCGGATCGCCTGGGATAGTTCGCTGAGCAGGCTGAAGGTCTCGAGGACGATGAGGTCGACGCCGCCGTCCAGCAGCCCTCCGGCCTGCTCCTTGAACGCGTCCTTGGCCTCGTCGAAGGAAAGCTTGCCGATGGGCTCGATTTGGACGCCCAGCGGCCCCATCGAACCGGCCGTCAGGGCCAGGCCCGAAGCCGCGTTCCGGGCGATCTCCGCGCCTCGGCGGTTGATGTCGTACACCTTCTTTTCCAGGCCGTGCGGAGCGAGCCTGAACCGGCCGGCCCCGAACGTGTTCGTTTCGACGACGTCGGCCCCGGCCGCGATATAGTCGCGATGCACCTCGGCCACGAGGTCGGGGTTCGTCAGGTTCAGCTCGTCGAAACAGGTATTGATATAGATCCCTTTTTCGTAGAGATAGGTGCCGACGCCGCCGTCGAAGACGATGACTTCGCTCGGCAGGCGTTCCCGGAATGATCTTACTAAGCCGGGCGGAATATAGTTGACCCCGGATGTCTTTGTCGCCCGGCTAGTACTCGGGGAGCAGTAAGGATTATGTAACATATTTACTGCTCCCCGTAGTAAGTTTGTGTCCATGGGCGTATGCGTATCGGCTCCTTCATCGCCCATTATACAATTTTCCGGCCGCCCGGTTTTTCCCTTCTCAGACGGGACGCGGAATGGGGGATTTTCGTCGATCCGAACCCGATCAATTCCGCGGAAAGGGGAGGGGCGGGCTTTTCACTTCGGCGCCGTCCCAGCAGAACGTGCACATCGATGACTTAGGCTTGCCGATGGCCGCGACCAGGTCGTCCAGATGCTGGTATTTGAGCGTCGTCAGGTTCAAGCGGCGGCGGATCCGCTCCTCCATGGCTTGATACTCTCCGGTGGCCGGATCAGCGTAAGGTTCGATCGCGTTCGGCGTCTCGCCCTCGATTTCCCGGATGGCGCGGCGGGCGGCCAGGTCCATTTCCGAACGGGAGACCGAGAAGTTGAGGAACTTGCAGCCGTAGACGAGCGGCGGGCAGGCCGGCCGCATATGGACTTCCCGGGCGCCGAAGTCGTAAAGCCGCTGGATAGTGTCCTTGAGCTGGGTGCCGCGGACGATGGAATCCTCGCAGAAGAGGAAACTTTTCCCCTGGATCAGCTCCCGGATGGGGACGAGCTTCATCCGGGCGACCAGGTTGCGGACATCCTGGCTTTGGGGCATAAAGGATCGGGCCCAGGTCGGCGTGTACTTGACGAACGGCCGCCGGAACGGCAGCTTGGCTTCGGCCGCGAATCCCAGCCCGTGGCCGACGCCCGAATCGGGAATGCCGGCCACGAAATCGACGTCCGCCGGATGGCGCCGGGCCAACGCGGCTCCGCAGCGATTGCGGGCCCATTCGACGTTGATGCCTTCGTACGTCGAAGCCGGATAGCCGTAATAAACCCAAAGGAACGCGCAGATCTGATCGACCGGCCCCGGCTCGCGCCGCGTCTCGACGCCGTCGGGGGAGACGAAGACGATCTCGCCCGGGCCCAGGTCACGGACGTATTCGAAGCCGAGATTGGGGAAGGCGCAGGTCTCCTGAGTGGCCGCCCAGACGCCGTCCTGGCGGCCGGCCGCTCCGAAAAAGCCTCCCATGGGTTCCTCCTCAGTGGGCTCGGCTCATTGTCTCCGCGACGGGGTCGAAGTGTCAAGGATCGGCGGCGGAAGGAGGTCATCCTCGAGGCCGGGCGTTGTTCCGCGTCGGTTGCGACCGAATCCATTTGACATCGGAACCGCGACTTTATAGATTATCTTCAGAGTCGAAAGGGGCCGATATCGTTTCTTTCAAGACCTCGTTCAAGGTTCCACCTTCATCGTCATCCCCAAAAAATAGCGAATTTTGTCCTTGACACCCGTCGTCGGCCGCGCATACCATCAGTTTCTGAAAAGTGCTTTGAATCGTTTAAACCCAACCCCAGGAGGTCGTGCATGAAGTCGCAAATGTGGAGCCGGAGAGCATTTCTGCGCATGGCCGGCGCCGCGGGAACGGCCGCGGTCGCCTTCAGCGCGGAAGCGCTCGAGCGCGTCGAAGCCGCCGGGCAATCGGTCGCCGGCATGACGCCGGAGGAAGTCGCCAAAGACGAATTCTACTGGCGGGAGATCCAGCTGGCCTTCAAGCTGGACCGCTCGCTCATCAACCTCAATAACGGCTTCACCGCGCCGATGCCCCGGGTGGCGATCGAATCCGTCTTTCGCTACATGGACATGATCAACATGCTGCCCGTCCATTACCAGGGCATGGTCGCCGGGAACGTCCAGACAATCCGCCGGAGAATGGCCAATGAATTCGGGTGCGATCCCGAAGAGATGGCCCTGACCCGTGGGGCCAGCGAATCCCTGCAGATCGTTCAAAACGGGATCGATCTCAAGCCCGGCGACGAGGTCGTCACCACCGAGCAGGACTACCCCCGCATGCTGACGACGTGGGACCAGCGCATGCGGCGCGACGGAATCAAGGTGACCCGGCTCCAGTTCCCGGTGCCGGCGACGCAGGACTTCCTCTACAACATGTTCGAAAAGGCCGTTTCGCCGCGCACGAAGGTCTTCCATTTCACCCACATCACCAATCTCACCGCCCAGCTGTTCCCGGTCCAGCGGCTGTCCCGCCTGGCCCGCTCCAAGGGGATCGTCACCATTGTCGACGGCGCTCACGCCTTGGGTCACTTCCCCTTCAAACTGCGGGATCTGGAGTGCGACGCCTACGGCGTCAGCCTGCACAAATGGCTGCTGGCCCCGCTCGGCAACGGCTGCCTCTATGTTCGTAAGGAAATGATCCCGAAATTCTGGCCCCTGCAGGCGGCCCCCGAACAGCAGGACGGCGACATCCGCAAGTTCGAGTCCATCGGCACGCATCCTTGGGCCATCCGGGCGGCGCTCGGCGAGTCCCTGGCCTTCCACCAGGCCATCGGGGCCGAACGGAAGGCGGCCCGGCTGCGCTACCTGACTCTGCGCTGGGCCAACGCCCTTAAGAAATATCCGCGTATCAAAGTCCTGAGCGAGCTCAGCGAGCCGGCCCAGTGCTGGGGGGTCGCGGCGGTCAATATCGAAGGCATCGACGTCCGGAACCTGGCCAAGTTCCTTATGGACAAGTACAGGATCATCGTCGTCCCGCTCGTCGGCGGCGCCCCGCCGAACTCCGTTTTCGATTACCAGGCCCTGCGCGTCTCGCCCAATGTCTATACCACGCTCGAAGAGATCGACACGTTCGTCGAGGCCATGGAAGAAGCCCTCAAGAGCGGGGTCCCCGAGACGGCCGATCCGATTCCCGGCTACCCCGCCGAAGTCACCGTGTGAAGGAGGCCTTTCCCATGAAACGTATCGCCGTAATCCCGGTCGTGATCATGGCCTTGGCCTTGGCCGCGGCGGCCCCTCCTATCCAGGCCCAAGCCGCCTTCAAGGTCCCGTTCAAGTTCGAATCGGGGGGCAAGAAGTTTCCGGCCGGCGAGTATCTCGTGACCAGGACGGGAGACGGACAGATCACTTTTCGCCAGGTATCGAGCGGTAAGGAAACCCCGATCCCCTCCGCGGGCACGCTGGCCCAGCCCAATCCGCCCGTCGCGGAGCCCCGGCTCGTCTTCGATGAAACGGGCGCCTTCGAGCCGTCCTACACGGAGTACTTCACCATCTATGTGTTGGCCGAAGTGTGGCTTGGCGGGCCGGAGGGATACCTGATTCACACGACGAAGGGCGCGCACAAGAACCAGACCATCAAAGGTGAAAGCGTCAAGAAGTAGCGGACGAAGAGGGCCTCCTGTCATACGTTTCGGCATTCCTTCGCAACTCATTGATTGGAGGGCGGTTACGATATCCGAACGGTTCCGTAGTTGAAGGCATCCGCTTTTTAGGCGGAAATCCTCATCGTCGCTGCCGATTGAGGCCGGCCCGCTATGATACCGGACGATGCCTCTACGCCGGCGGGGAATTTTTAATAGAAGCCGGCTTCGTAGGCCGTGTCGAACAGGGCCACGATATTTTCCGGCGGGACTTCGCCTTGGATATTGTGGATGCTGTTGAAGACATAGCCGCCGCCTGGCTTGAACGCGGCCAGGCTGCGGCGGACCGCCGCGGCCACCTCAGCCGGCGTGCCCCGCGACAGGATGCGTTGGGCGTCGCAGCCGCCCCCCCAGAATGCCAGGTCGCGCCCGAAACGGCGTTTCAGATCGTTGGGGTCCATGTTCCGGGCGCTGGTCTGCACGGGGTTGAGGACGTCGATGCCGTTGTCGAGGAGATCGGGGATATAGGAGGCGCATGATCCGCAGGTGTGATACCAGATCTTGGCCCGGGTGCGGGAACGGATATATTCGACGAGGCGCTTGTGGCGCGGCTTGACTAGGCGTCGGTAGATCTCCGGATTGAAGAGCGGGCCGTCCTGTCCGGCCAGGTCGTCGCCGATCATGATCACATCCACGACGTCACCGGCCTCGTCCAGGAAGAGCCGGAACCAGTCCAGCCAGAATTTCAGCGTCTGGTCCAGCATCGCCGCGCAGAACTCTGGATCGGTCAGCAGGTCGCAGAACCATTGTTCGAGTCCGCGCATGTACCAGCACGTCTCGTAGACCACTCCGGAGATGCCGGCAACCACGGCGTAAGGCGTGTCGTTGCGAAGGCGCAAGGCCCGCTCGCGCAGCCCGGCGAAGCGGCCGGGATCGTCGCCCTTGGGCCAGGGATAATCCCGGATGTCTTCGATCGTGGCTGAAGCCAAGGGGTGGAGGGTGATGTCCATGTAAAGTTGCTGGTCGTCGGGCATGGACCAGCGGACGCCGAATTCGTCGGTCAGGTCGTGCCAGATCCGGCCGGCTCGCACTACCCGGACGATCCCGCCTTTCCATGTCGAAGCCGGTCCGGCGGCGACGTAGCGGGTGTCGACATGGAACCGCCGGAGGATGTCTTCGCTTGGCCGGGCCAACTGCTGGACGGCGTCCATGATCTCCACCCGGTCGGGAAGCCCGAGATGGCGGAGCAGGTTCTGGTAGGCGTTTTTATGGATGCCGGTCTGGTTGCCGCCCAGGTCGATGGGCACGCGATCGGGAATTTCATGATTCAACGCCTTCAAGACCCGTTCACGGGGAGTCATGGTTTCCATGGCGCCGACATCATACCATACCGGAAAGACGGAGATCGCCGAGATTCCGTCTTTGACAGCGCTTCGATATCCCGGCTATGATTTTCCAAAGAGGTGCGGGTTGACTTTATGCGGGGCGGGACCTAATATCATTAAAAAAGAGAGAGAACAATGGAAAAAACAATGGCCTTCAGCGCCCTGATCGGGTTCGTCTTCCACTTTTAAAAAAACCTTCGGCATGATCATCGAAGGGAAAAAAGAAGGCGGGCGGATTAGTCTTGGCCCAGCTCAATTCAGGACGTGCCATGAACAACCGGTGCCTCCGGCTCGCCGCTCTTGCCCTTCTGGTCATGGGATTCGCCGCTCCGCGCTCGCCCGGACAATCCGCCCCGCCGCCCCAGGCGAAAATGCTCCTGGTCATCAACTTCGACGTCGAAGACTACACTACTCCGGCCTCCGAGGGGATCGACGACATCCCCAAATGGCTGGCCGAGATCATGTCCGAAGAGAGCGTCACCGGGACGTTCTATGTGATCGGCGAAAAAGCCCGATCCCTGGAGCAGCGCGGCCGCCGCGACGTCATCGCCGCCATGGCCCGGCACGACATCGGGAGCCACACCAACTTCGGCTCCATCCATCCCACCGTCACGGAGACGCTGGAGAAGGCCGATTGGGCGGGAGGCGTGCAGAGCATGCTCGAGCGCGAGTCGGCCGGGTTCCGGGAATTGGAGAGGATCTTCGGCGTCCCGATCGCCACCATGGGACGCCACGGAGGCTCCTATGGTCCCCAGCTCGTGGCCGCCCTGGCCAAGCTGGGGAAGGGTTTCTCGGGCTCGCCCGTCGGCCTGCCCGGCCGGACGGCCGCCTGGTTCTGCAACGCCCTGAATTTTTCCTTCCAGTACGGTGGGTACGACGACGTCTTCTGGCAAGATGACTTGTTCGAGCCGGCTTTCGAGAAATTGAAGGCCGAATTGCCCGAACTGGCCCGGACCCACGAGGCTGTGTCTTTTTTCTGCGGACATCCTACCAAGATTCGTTCCAAGCAGTTTTGGGATTTCAACTATTACGCCGGGAAAAATCCCCCGCCGTCCGAATGGAAAACACCTCCCTTGCGCCCCCTGGAGAGTATGGCCACGGCGCAGAAGAATTTCCGCCGCCTGGTGCGCTGGCTCAAGAGCCGGGACGATATCGAGATCACCACGTTCCGCGCTTTAATGGGGCATTTCTCCCGGCAAAAAGAGACGATCACCGCCGCGGAGCTGGGGGACATGGCCGCGCTGGCGCTGAAGACGAACACGTTGTCTCCGAGCGCGGACTTTTCCCCCGCTGAGGCTTTCGCCGGTTTGGCGGAATCGATCGCCGTTTTTCATGGACGCGGCGCTTTGCCCGGCGAGCTCAAAACCGTCCGCCCTTTCGGTCCGCCCGAGATGCCGGAGGCGGGCACACCGCACGTTCGCCTGGGTTTGAACGAAATCTTCGGACTCGCCGAGAAAGCGATCGACGATATCCTCCGGACCGGCGCCCTGCCCTCCACCCTCGCCGCCGGCTCATCGCACCTCGGGACGGGCTCGCTCTTCGCTCTCTTCGGCGCGGTCTACCTGGACTTGGCGGCGGGCCGGCCGCAGGCTGTCTATGACGTCGCACCCTTCGAGCCGTATCCCCGGTCCCACGAGAAGGGCTGCCTCGATCTCATCCAGGGCTACAAATCCTGGCCGGTTCACCGCCCGGACCTCGACATGGCCCGCATCCTTGAATATACGAAGCTCCAGCTCTGGACGCTGAAACCCGCGCATCGCGGCTGAGCCGCCGCGGCCCGGCCTCACATCGTCCAGGGGCTCCGCATGGGCCGGTCCAGCCGTTTCGCCGCCTCCTCGTCGCCGATGATCTTCTCGGCCTCGGGGTCCCAGCGGATGGGCCGGCCGAGCCGGATAGCTATATCAGACAGGTGGCTGATGGTGTCCGAACGGATGGCCGATTCGAGGGGGTTCACGGTCGGTTTCCGGGTCTTGATGGACTCGACGAAATTCCGACCCTGGCTGGAGCTGCGGAGGACCGGCTTTTCGTCGTCGCGGATCTTGGCGGTTTGCAGCCCGCGCGGTGAAGCGTAGAGGGCCCCGCGGCTGACGCTGATCCACCCGCCCTCGCCCCAGAACGTCGTCCCGTGGTCCATAAACGGCCGGACATGAGCGCCCATCTTCCCGACGATGTCCTCGGCCACCCGGTCGCACATGAAATGCATGGTCACCCCGTTGGCGTAGCGGCAGTGGACGTCCCAGTTCGCCACCGTATCGAACAGGCCGCCGGAGGGGATCTCGCCCCGGCCCTCGTACTCGATCGGGCCGGTGTGGTCCAAGTCGAGCCCCCATTGGGCGATATCCAGCGGATGGGCTCCCCATCCGGCGATGAAGCCCAAGGCGTAATCGTAGATGTGGTAGGCCCCCCATTCCGTGCAGCGGGTTTTGGTGTAGGGTTTCATCGGGGCCGGTCCGATCCACGTTTCATAATCCAGGCCGGGAGGCACCGGGACCGGGTTGGTGTCGTGGAAATAGGCGGCGAACGATTCGGCGTAGCCGCCAGACGATTTCATGTCCGAGCACCAGGCGTCGATGCTCTTAATCCGGCCGATATAACCGTTGCGCACGAGCTCCACGGCCCGGGTGAATTCCTTGGACGACCGTTGCTGGGTGCCGTATTGGAAGACGACCGCGTTGGCGGCCGCGGTCCGGCGCAGCTTCCAAGCCCAGGCCAAGGCCACGCCCAGCGGCTTTTCCACGTACATGTCCTTCTTGGCCAGGGCGGCATGATAGGCCAGGGGAACGTGCCAATGGTCCGGCGTGCTGATGATCACACCGTCCACGTCCGGGCGGGCCAGGACTTCCCGCCAGTCGGCCATCGGCTTGCAGACGTTCCCGCCGTAGCGGGCGTTGACCTTGGCGGCAAAGTCGTTCCGTCGCGCGGCGAAACAGTCGCAGGCGGCGACGATCCGAACGTCCTCCTGCGTATCCACGAAATCCTGCCAGACGTTGCTTCCGCCCCGGTTCCCCACGCCGATGGCGGCGAGCGCGATGCGATTGCTCGGGGCGAACCGGCCGAGGACGCCCGAAGGGACGATGGTCGGAGCGGCCAAGACGGCCGCGGCCGAGCGCAGGAAATTCCGTCGGGTCAACGTTTTTTTCATCATGCGGCGGCTCCTTACCTGGTCCGGCTCGGTTCCGCGGAGAACCGGGCATATTCCGTCCTCAGCCGGGTCTCGTCCCAGCGGCCGGGATGGACCATAACGCGGTAGCGCAGGGTCAGCGGTTGCCCGGGCGTGAGCGTGAGCGGCCCGTAGCAAAGAAGGCCGGGCGTGAAAAAGCTCATTTCCGCCGAGCGGATGACGTACCAGGGTGTCGGGGTGCGCGGGTTGCGGGCATGATCGAGGATGGCGACGCCCTCGATGCGCCCCTCGATCAGACCGGAATAGTCCAGGCCGACATGCCGGCCGCGGTAGCGGTCATCGAGCATCTGCACGACCGGCCCGTCGCTTGTCATGGGCCGCCGCCCGGTCAGGGTTCCGGCCAGGCGCAGCGACAATCCGGCGTACCCGCCGTAGGTCTGGCCTCCCGCTTCGCCGGGCAGGGGAGTGCGGTCCAGGACCACAGGCCGGACGGCTACAAACTCGCCGCTCCAATCGACGGCGTAGACGCCTGCGGCGTCCGGCGCCGAGATTTCGATCGTGCGTTTTTCCATCAGGACCGGCGTTTCCTCGCCGGCGGGGCGATAGGCCAGGTCCATGCGGATGCGCGCGGAGTGGTCGGTTCGTGTCTCCACCCGGACGTTCGCCCAGGACGTCCGGCCCGCAGGCCGACCGGTTTTCGCCTCCATTTCCCAATAGTTGACCCGATCGATGAATTTCCAGCTGAACCAGAGGCCGTGGTGCCAGAGATGGTCGGGCGGCCGGTCCCAGGAGAGCGTTCGCCCATCTCTTGAGTTCAAGGGATGGATATAGGGGACGTCGAGAGCAGGGTCATAACGAAAGCGCCAGAGGACGCCGGCCGGACCGATCAAAGCCAGGGACGCGCCGTCCGCCTTTTCCCACCTCCACGATTCTTTCCCGTCTTGGTCCGAGGCGGCCACTTGTCCCGTCGCCGCCCACTCGACCCCGCGCCGCAGCAGCGCCTGGAAGCCCGGGTTGTCCATGGCCTCCGCGTCGTGGCCGAGCAGGAGGGTGAAGCTCCGGCCGTCGCCGAAACGTCCGACGAACGCCGTCGGTTCCCATTGTCCCGTTCCTCCCTGGTCCGCGGCCGAGAAGGACGAGGCCAGGACGTTGGCCCCTTCCGCGATTCCCGGCCTGTTCCATAATTCGTCGGCCGTCCTGAACGGCCGGACTCCGGCGGTGATGGGATGATCGGATTGATCGATGCGGACGGGGAATTCGTGGCGCGGGCCGTGGCTGCTCTGCTCATCCTTCCAGGTCGCCAGCGTCAGGCGGTGGTAATCCGCCCAGGACGGAAACGAAGCGGAGCCGGCATGGACCACGACGTGTCCCTTGCCGCGCCGGACGAAATCGAACAGGGCCCGCCCGGCCTCTTCGGGCCAGGCCGCGGCGGCCGGGTCGAGGCCGAAGGCGTTCCAGTTGCTCAGGACGACGTCGTAGGGCGCCAACGAGGCCGCCGTGAACAGGTCGGGCCGGGCCGTGATGTCGACCACGAACCGGCCGCCCCGTTCGAGGATGGCCTGGAGTTTGGGTGTCGTGGTTTTCCAATCGTGATTGTTCTGCCCGCTCAGGATAAGAACGCGGATCGGCTTGGGCGCCGCGGGGCCGGGCCGCAATCCGGACAGCGCGCCCGCCAGAATGAGGACGGCGATCGCCGCGGTTGCGGTTGGCTGTCGCCTGCGCATCGTGGTTCTCAAGGGAAGGGGTCGCCTAGGGTTATTTCAAAGGGAAAAGAGTGCGCAGGTAATCCACGTCCGCGCGGATGCTCTTTTCCAGTCCCAGGGGAGTCTCCGTCCCTTCGAGAACGAACCAGCCGTCGTAGCCGATGTCATCCATGGCTTTGCGCACGGCCGGAAAATCCATGGAGCCCTTGCCGTAGAGCCCCTTGATGTCCTTGGCGTGGAATTGGGCGATATGGGCGCCGAGGCGGCGGATCTCCGTGAAGATGTCGTATCCCGCCTGCTGGGAGTTGGCGACGTCGTAATAAACGGCCACGGCGGGCGAGCCGACGCCGGTCATGATCTTCAAATGGTCGTCGGCGCTCAGATAGCTTTCCAGGGCCAGGACGACGCCCGCCTTTTCGGCTTTGGGGGCCAGGCGCTTGAGGATGGAAATGACGGTTTCGACGCCGGCGGCGTCGTTTCTGAGCTCGCCTTTGCCGAAAAAGGGGACGAGCACCAGGCGCACGCCCATGGCCCGGCAGACGGCGAGGGATTGCTCCAGCCAGGCCGCGGCGCGCGGATCGCTTTTGAGGGGAATGCCGTTGAGGTCGCCGAGGCAGAACGAGACGATGGCGACGCCCGTCCGCCTCGCTTCATCCAAGTAGGTTTTCTGCAGGGCCGGCTGAAGCAGGGCCAGGGATCCGTCCTTGACGGTCAGGCTCACCTGGACGCCCTCGAGGCCCCATTTGCCGGCCGTTTCGAGCGCGGACGGATCGCCGCTCTTGTCGATCGTCCAATCGCAGACGCCGAGGCGGATCGGCTTTTTGTCCGCTCCATAGGAGGGGACCGTTGACAGACTCCACAATGCGACGGCCAGGGCCGTAACCGAGGCGAATTTTTTCATGCGGCGTTCTCCCTTCCCGCGGATCAATCCCTCAGCCCCTTCAGGATCGGGACGAGGCGTTCGTCATCCTTGACCAGCTCGTCCCACCCGACCATCCGGTTTTCGTAGGCCGACTTGCGTCCCAGGATGGTGATAAGGTTGCTTTGGACGCTGGGCGCGACGGTGGGCTGGCGGACATCCCCGTCGACGATGGATATATGGAAGGCGGCGATGTTGGCCACGGCCCCTTCTTCGTAGATTCCGGCCGTCTTGCCGCCGCGGTAGAACTGCTCGCCGCGGATGAGGACGTTGCCGCCGTATTCCGTTTCCAGAACACCCTTGGATCCGAAGACACGGTTCCTGATGCCTTCGGTCGTGCCGTGGCCCTTGAATTGGCGGCCGCTGAACTGAATTCCGATTCGGCCGGGATATTGATAGGATACGACGAAATGGTCCCAGGACGTGCCGATTTTCGGCCGCGCCCGGAGTCCGCCCGTCCCCATGGCGAAGAGGGGCGGGGCGTCCATGATCCAGTTCATGACATCCAGGGCGTGGATGTCCTGCTCCGTGATCATATCGCCGGACAGCGCCCGATCCAGCCCCCAGCCCCGGAGCCGGCTTTCGGGGTTGTCCGGATCGCTCCGCCAGAGGTCATAGTATTGCTCGAAGGGACAGTCGGCATGATAGGCGGCTTCGCCGAAGATGATCTCGCCGATGCCGCCGCTATGGACTTGGCGAATGGCCTCGATGAAAAAGGGATTGGTCCGGGTTTGGAAGTCGACCAGGAAGACGCGCTTTTTTTCCGCCGCCCGGCGCGCGCTCCGCTCGATCGACTGGGAGCCCGGAACGTCCACGGCCACGGGTTTGGCCAGATAGACGTGCACGCCCGCGTCGACGCCCGCGGCGGCCTGCCCCGGATGGAAGTAGGGCGGCGATTCGATGGCCACGGCATCCACGCCGCTGTCGAGAAGCCGCTTATAGCCCGACAGCCCGATGAAGCGGCGTGATTCGGGGATCCCCGCGCCCGCTCCGAAAGCGTCGACGCGGTCCCGGAAATAATCGGCCGCGGCGGAGATCTCATAGCCGCCGTGCTTGCCGAAGAGCGCGGCGATCCAGGCGCCCCGCCCCCCGCATCCGACCAGCCCGAGGCGAATTTTCGAGTTGGCCTGCGTCCCGCGGACGAGCCCCGGCGGCAGGATGGTCAGGGACAGGGCGGCCGCGCCCGCTTGGGCCATGAAGGCTCGACGGTTAAGGCCGGCCGGGCGGTCGGCGGATGTTTTGGTATCGTCCATGGGCGCCCTCCTTGCCTGGAACTATATCCGCGGGCGAAAAGCGATGTCAAGGAACAGATGGCCGAAAGCCGGCCGTCCGGCGGCCGGCCGTTTGACCCGGCCGGCCATTCCGATTAGCATGATCCCGCGGGCCCCGCTTCGGCCGGGCCGATTTTCCCGAGGCCCTGGCCAAGCTTGAGGAGCACCTGGCTCAACGGGCTCTTTCCCGGGCTTGAATCCGAAAGAAATCGGAACAATATATGATCGAATGAAACCGGCTCTGTTGATGACCAGGAAGCCATGACCACGACCCCGCCCGCCATTCGCGTCCGCGACCTGCGCAAGACGTATGTCGTTGCCGAACGCGAAGCCGGGGCGCGGGCCGCCCTGAAGAGCCTGGTCCGCCGGCGCAAGATCGAGATCGCGGCCGTGGACGGCATTTCCTTCGATGTCGATTCCGGCGAAATCGTCGGCTTCCTCGGCCCCAACGGAGCGGGCAAGACGACGACGCTCAAGATGCTCTCCGGCCTGCTCCATCCGACGGCCGGCGAGCTGAGCGTCCTGGGCGCCGTGCCGTGGCGCCGCGAAAAGGCCTTTTTGCGGCAGATCACGCTGGTCATGGGCCAGAGAAACCAACTCGTCTGGGACATCCCGGCGGCCGATTCCTTCGAGCTGAACCGGGCCATTTACCGGATTCCCTCCGCCGATTTCCAGCGCCTCGTGAAGGAGTTGACCGAGCTTCTCGAACTGGGGCCGCTCCTGCGCAAACCCGTCCGCAATCTTTCCTTGGGCGAGCGGATGAAATGCGAAATCGCCGCCGCCCTGCTCCACCGTCCGCGGATGGTCTTCCTGGACGAGCCGACCATCGGCCTGGACGTCACCATGCAGCGCCGCATCCGCGGCTTCATCGCCGAGTACAACCGCCGCACCGGGGCGACCGTTCTCCTGACCAGCCATGACATGTCCGACGTGGAAGCCCTCTGCCGGCGGGTGATCATCATCCATCGGGGCAAGCTCCTGTTCGACGGCGCCCTGTCCGACCTGGTCAGCCGGTTCACCGAGCACAAGACGATCGTCGTCCAGCTGAAGGATTGCCGGGCCGACCTGCGCCCCTACGGCGAAGTGGTCTCCTGCGAAGACGGACGGGTGACGCTGCGCGTGGCCCGGGCCGAGACGGCCCGGACGACCGAGCGGCTCCTGGCCGATCTTCCCGTGAGCGACCTGACCGTGGAAGACCCGCCCATCGAGGACGTCATCGAGCGGGTCTTCGCCCAGGGGACGCCATGACCGGGCTGGCGGAGATCTACGTCCAGCAGTTCAAGACCACCCTGGCCTCCTTCGCCCAATACCGGGCGGCGATTTTCATCTGGATGATCGGCCATGTCCTTGAGCCGCTCGTCTTCATGATCGTCTGGTCGGCCGTGACCCTGTCCCGCGGCGGCCTCGTCGGCGGGTTCGGCGCCGGCGATTTCGCCGCCTACTTTCTGGTTTTGATGCTGGTCAACCACGCGACCTACACCTGGATCATGTACGAGTTCGAATATCGCGTCCGCCACGGCGACTTGTCCTTCCTCCTGCTGCGGCCGCTTCATCCGATCCATACGGACATCGTGGATAACCTTTCCTCCAAGATGCTGACCCTTCCGCTGATCCTTGTTTCGGCGGCCGTCCTAGCGGTCGTATTCAAGCCGGTTTTTCACTTCCGGTTGTGGGCCGCGGCCGTCTTCCTCCCGGCCCTGGGGCTGGCCTTTTTAGTGCGGTTTTTGATCGAGTGGACGCTGGCCTTGGCGGCCTTCTGGACGACGCGCGTGGGCGCCATCAATCAGGGTTATTACGTGGCCGTCCTCTTTCTGTCCGGGCAGGTCGCTCCGCTGGCACTTCTGCCCGGCCCCGTCCGGGCGGCGGCCTCCGTCCTGCCCTTCCGCTGGATGATCAGCTTTCCCGCGGAATTGCTCCTCGGCCGGCTGACCCCTGCCCAGGCCGCGGCCGGGCTGGCCATCCAGGCGGGCTGGCTCGTCCTGGCCCTGCTCCTGATGAAGGTTGTCTGGCGGGCCGGGGTCCGGCGCTTCACGGCGGTGGGCGGATGAGAGCGCTGCGGCTTTTTTGGGTCTTTTTCCGGGTCGGGGTCCTGGGCGAGCTGGCCTACCCGGCCAATTTCTTCCTCCAGCTCTTCGAATCCCTGCTCGACCTGGGAACGGCGCTGGGCGGACTGGCCGTCGTCTTCGCCTACACCGAGACCTTGGGGGGGTGGAGGCCGGACGAGGTCCTGGCCCTGGTCGGCGTGTTCTTCCTAGTCGGCGGCGTCATTCGCCTCATCATCCAGCCCAGCATGGAGAGCTTCATCGAGGCCGTCGGCGAAGGCACCCTGGATTTCACCTTGACCAAGCCGGCCGATGCCCAGTTCCTGGTCAGCATCCAGCGCGTCGAGATTTGGCGCTGCACGGACATCGTCCTGGGCGCGATCGTGTTGGGCGCCGCGCTTTCCCGCCTCGGGACCCGCGTCGGGCCGGGTCGGGCGGCGGTCTTCGCCGCGGCGTTGGCCGCAGGGCTCGTCATCGTCTACAGCTTCTGGCTGATCCTGGCCACGCTGTCCTTCTGGCTGGTCCGGGTGCAGAACATCCTGGTGATTTTCCAGAGCATGTATGAGGCCGGGCGCTGGCCGGTCGGGCTCTACCCGCGCTGGATGCGCTTCGCCCTGCGCTTCCTGGTGCCCGTAGCTTTTGCTACGACCGTTCCCGCCCAGGCCCTGGCGGGCCGCTTGAATGCTTCGGCGCTCTGCGCCGAGGCCGCCCTGGCCGTGTTTCTCTTCGGCGCGGCCCGGCTGTTTTGGAAGGTGGGGCTTCGCCGGTACTCGGGCGCCTCGGCCTGAGCCGGGACCGCGCGGGGGCGCGACGTCGTCGTCTCTACGATGGGGATGGAGCGGTCCGCCGCTCGCGCAGGGCCAGAAAATAGAGCGAAACCGCCAGGACGATGGCGAAATGGCACATCACGGACGGCAGGAGTCCGTCGGGCTCGGGAGAAAGCAGGCTGACGGCGATGGCCGGAAACATGAAGCCGAGGACTCCGGTTTGAAGATTGGCCCAATGCTTCCGGCTGACCGGATCGTCGGCCGCGACCATCCCCGCGGCCCCGGCGAAAATGGTCAGGATCAGAGTGCTCTCGTAAAAAAGTCCGTAGATCTGCTCGAACACCCGGCTGGGGAAATAACGGGCAATGACGATCTGGCAGACGGATTTGGTGATCGCGCCGGGATCGGCCAGGATCCAGATCGACATCCCCAAGGCGAAGGCTATGTCCACTAATGCGGCGATGCGGATCCAATGATTCCGCGGGGCGGAGATCTGACCGCCCAGCCACAGCCCCACCGCAGGCAGCCAGGTGATATCCAGGAAGGCCAGCTGGGTCAGGAATTTGTTTTCGGGCCGGGCGCAGACGGCGATCTCGGCGAATTGGTACCCGGCCAGGAGCAGGAAAATGATCCCCGTCGGAAAAAGGATCCGACGGCGGCCCGGCGATCGGCTGATAAAAATCCAAGCGCCTGCGCCGATCTCCAGGAGCCCGGTTATGAAGGCCAGAAGCGGGGAGTAGCGCATGCGCCCCATTTTATGCGCGTCCCCCCGCCCGGCGCAAGGCGGGGCCCGTCCCTTTGGCCGCGGCCTCTTCGTTGACAGGCTCCCGCGCCCGGCGCTATAGTGCGGAAGATCAAAAAAGGGAATTTCGCCGCCGCCGGACTTCCGGCGCGGAAGGAGCGAAGGCCATGAAAAAACGTATTCTGTCCGCCGCGGCCGTCCTCGGGCTCGTTTGCGCCTCTCTCGGGGCGGGGGCGCCGAATGACCGTCCCGATCAAGCCGCCGCCAAACCGACGCTCTATATCATCTCCAATTCCCACCTCGACACGCAGTGGAACTGGACCGTCCAGGACACCATTCGCGACCTCGTGCCGCGGACGTTTTTCGACAATTTCAAGCTGTTCGAGACCTATACGAATTACGTCTTCAATTACGAGGGCGCGATCCACTACATGTGGTTCAAGGAATATTATCCGGAGGAATGGGCCCGCGTTCAAAAATACGTCGACGCCGGCCGCTGGAAATTGTCCGGCGGGTGGATCAATGCGGCCGATACCCACGTGCCGTCGCCGGAGGCGCTGATGCGCCAGGCGCTCTACGGAAAGGGCTTCTTCCGCCGCGAGTTCGGCCGCGTTCCCCAGGACGTTTACCTGCCCGACTGCTTCGGCTTCGGGTATGCGCTTCCAGCGACGGCCGCCCACTCGGGCCTGACGGCCTTCTCCACCCAGAAGCTGTCCTGGGGCGCGGCCACGCCGCCGCCCTTCGCCGTCGGGCGCTGGAAGGGCGTGGACGGCTCGACCCTCATCGCCTCCATCCGGGCCGGCGATTACGTCAAGGAAATCCGCAGCGACGTGTCCGTTGACCCGAAGTGGAACGGCGACTTGGCGGACATCGGCGGCGGCGACCAGGTGGGCTTCCGCTATTTCGGCGTCGGCGACCAGGGCGGCGCGCCCGACGTGGAATCGGTCGGCTGGCTGGAGAAGGCCATGGCCAACGTCAACGGCGCGGTCCGGGTGCGCAACACCTCGGCCGACCAGTTGTCCCGCGACCTGACTCCGGCGCAAAAGGCGGCCCTGCCCGAATACGAAGGCGAGTTCCTGCTCAAAACGCACGGGGTGGGCTGCTTCACGTCGCAGGCGGCCATGAAGAACTGGAACCGCAAGAACGAGCTCCTGGCCGACGCGGCCGAGCGGGCCAGCCTGGCGGCCGAATGGCTGGGCGGCCCGGCCTATCCGCGCGAAGAACTGCGCGCGGCCTGGATCCGCTTCCTCTGGCACCAGTTCCACGATGATCTCACCGGGACGAGCATTCCCCAGGCCTACCGCTTTTCCTGGAATGACGAATTGCTCTCGCTGAACCAATTCGCCGGGATCACCGCCGCCGCCGTGGGCGCGGTCGCTTCCGGGCTGGATACGCGCGGGACGGGCGTTCCGCTGGTTGTTTTCAATCCGTTGGCCATGACCCGACGGGACCCCGTCGAGGCCCTGGTGCGCTTCGAGCCCGCCGCTCCCGCGGAGGTCCGCGTCGTGGACGCGGCGACGGGGAAGGATGTTCCCGCCCAAGTGCTGTCCGTGGAGGGGAAATCGGCCCGCATCCTTTTTCTCGCCGACATGCCCCCGATCGGATTCAAGGTCTTTAACGTGCGCCCGGGGACGTCCGCCTTGCGCTCGGCTTCGGTCCTCAAGGTCACCGGATCCACGCTCGAAAACGAGCGCTACGCGGTCAAGCTGAACGCCGACGGCGATGTCGCTTCGGTCCTCGACCGCGAGACGGGCAAAGAACTCCTCGGCGGTCCGGCCCGCCTGGAGCTTCTAAGCGACGTGTCCGCCCGCTGGCCGGCCTGGGAAATCACCTGGACCGAAATCAGCAAGCCGGCCCGCGCCTATGCCGGTTCGCCCCGCGTCCGCATCGTCGAGCGCGGCCCCGTCCGGGTCGCCCTGGAAGTGGCCCGCACTGGCGATAACTCGGCCTTTGTCCAGCGGCTCAGCCTGGCCGCGGGAGGCGACCGCCTGGATTTCGAAACGAGCGTCGATTGGAAATCGACCGGCACTCTGTTGAAGGCCTCGTTCCCCTTGACCGCCTCGAACGCCAAGGCCACATACGATCTCGGCCTGGGGACGATCGAGCGGCCCACCGCCCGGGAAAATTTGTATGAAGTGCCCGGCCAGCAATGGGCCGATCTGACGGACAAGTCCGGCGGCTACGGAGCCGCGGTCTTCAACGACGGAAAATACGGCTGGGATAAGCCCGCCGACAGCATCGTCCGGCTGACCCTGATCCATACTCCGAAGCCGGGGAAAAGCTACGTCTACCAAAGCAGCAACGATATCGGCCGTCATCATTTCATCTATGCCATCGCCGGGCACGCCGGGGATTGGCGGACCGGCTGCATCCCGGCCCGGGCGGCGCGGCTCAACCAGCCGCTGCTGGCCTTCCAGACCGGTCCGCACGCCGGAACGCTCGGCCGCTCCCTCTCCATGCTGACCGTCCATCCGGACGGCGGACAGGTGGCCGTGCGGGCCTTCAAGAAGGCCGAGGATTCGGAGGAGATCGTCCTACGGGTCCAGGAGCTCTATGGACAGCCTGCGGCCGGAGTGCAAATCGCCCTGCCCGCGGCCATCGCCTCGGCCCGCGAGGTCAACGCGGCCGAAGAGCCGGTGGGGCCGGTCGACACGGCAGACGGCCGGCTCGCGCTGAACCTCGCCCGCTATCAGACCCGGACGTTCCTCCTCCATCTCGCGGCCGGCGCCGCGGCCAAGCTGGCCCGGCCGGTCAGTACCCCGCTGGCGCTGCCCTTCGATATCGACGGCCTCTCCGCCGATGCCGGACGCGGGGACGGCGATTTCGACGGCCGCGGAACGACCATCCCGGCCGAACTCTTTCCCGCCTCTTTGACGGTCGATGGAGTCGTGTTCCAGCTCGGCCCCGGCCACCCGGGGGCCAAGAACGTTTTGGCCGCCGCCGGCCAGCGCATCGCCCTTCCCGCCGGCGGCGCGACGCGGCTGCATTTTTTGGCCGCCGCCGTCGGGCTGGACGTCCCCGGGACATTCTCCTTCGAGCGGGCCGGAGCGCCGGACGTCCGCGTTCCGGTCACGATCGATGAATGGGAAGGCGCGGTCGGCCAGTGGGATTCGCGCCTGACCGACGACCGTTTATTGCGGGAAGAATTCCTGGTCGACACTTTGAAAGATCAGGAATGGCCCCTGCCGACGGTCCAAGCGCAGATGGCGGTGTGGGCCGATGCCAGCGGGATTCTCCAGGGCCTCGATCGCCTTCAGCCGGCCTTCGCCAAGCGCGACCGCATCGCCTGGGTCGCCACCCACCGCCATACGCCGAAGGGTAACGAGGCTTACAGCCCGGCCTACCTCTTCCGGTACATTCTTGACCTGCCGGCCGGAGCGACGGCGGTCGTCCTGCCGGTGAACGGACGGATCCGCGTGTTCGCCATGACCGCGACCAAGGGCGATTACGCCGGGACCGTCGCGGCGGGCGAATTGTACGCCCCGGACATTCCGCGCCGGTCTCCGGCGGCGGCCCGCTGAGCGTTTTACTAAGCCGGGCAGAATATAATTGACTCCAGATTTCTTAATCGCCCGGCTAGTACTCGGGGAGCAATAAGGATTATGTAATATAATTGTTGCTCCCCGTAGTAAAAACGGGGGAGCCGGCTCGGAATTACTAAGCC
>Ga0315279_10002726_pt1 | contig 25878 bp, 22 predicted proteins | sample YL17G06_20_MG_FD_203694 | JGI IMG/M metagenome (GOLD analysis project Ga0315279, IMG submission 203694) | Sediment microbial communities from Yellowstone Lake, YNP, Wyoming, USA - YL17G06_20 | ecosystem: Environmental > Aquatic > Freshwater > Lake > Sediment | place: USA: Wyoming | collected...
ATAAGGCCGCGTCAGTCCGATCCGCAGGTCGTGAAACTAGTCCGTAAGGAGGCAGGAATGAGAACAAAGTTAGTGTTGCTCGTAGTTACGGGGTTCATGCTATGTGTCGCCGGAACTGCGCCATTGCCCTCCGCCACGCAGCCCGACGCAGGGAAGCCTATCCGAATGAAAGACAGCGTGAATCTGGCCAGTGGAGGGACTTTTACTGCACTGGCCTATTCCGATAACGTGATGAATGGAGTCCTAATTAGCGGCGTCAACCTCACCAGAGCCGGCTATGACATTAGGGACTTAACTACGAACTTATGGCTTGTATATTACGAAGGGACAGATGCAACCGGAACCAGCCACCTTCTCTCCATCTACGAAGACTCAATTCTTGGACGACAGGAGAGGTCACTGGTTTTCAAGTTGGAGAAAGGCAAACGCTTGACATTATGCCCGACTGGTGACGCGAGCCTGCGGGTGTCGTTCGTGGTGACCGATGTATCTAGTGATAGGATCGCAGTAGCGTCGCTCAAGGTGTCCGAAGTGAAATTGCCGGAAACCCCCTCGTTTTGAGGATTGCTGCTTGTATGCTCTGATTATAGCGCCGGGATGTTCAGGAGCGGGTAGGCCACAAGATCAAGGAGGCGCCTGTAGGGCAGGAGCGGCTAGGCCCCTTGGGGCCACCGTGGCGGCTCCGCTTAGCCACTTGTCTCCTGCCCGTTCGCTATCCGCGTTCATCTGCGGCTAAGAAATCGGTTTGCCTGGTGCCGACGACTGGAGTCGAACCAGCATGGGGTTGCCCCCACCGGATTTTGAGTCCGGCGCGTCTGCCATTCCGCCACGTCGGCACACAACGACGGCGGGGCAGGCGTCTCGCCTGCCACCGCGGACGGTGCCGGACACAGCCGAGGTTTACCCGCCGTTCGTTAGGCGGAGCGGCTGTGCCACATATCATCCCGCGCTCCGAGTATACCACCGCGCAGCAGGACGGTCAATTCGGGCAACAGGAACGGGTGTGACCGCCGAGAAGGATGCATCAGGAATGGCGCTGTAGCCCTGTCTTGGTGGCGCAGCCGTCACGCCTGAGGCGGGCAAGTCTCGGCTGCGACCGCGCTCGGCTCAGGGTTGGCAGGCGGGACGCCTGCCCCACTAAGATTGGTTCACACCCAACAGGAACCATCGCCCGCTTGACGAACTATCCCTAAGACTGAACGACGCTGCAGGGAGATTCGCATGACAGATCAGATCCAACCAACGGCGCAGTGGCCGCAGTCGGCCAGCCCGCAACCCCCGCCCCGCCGCGGCATGAGCGCCGGCGCCAAGTGGGCGATCGGGTGCGGCGCGGCGTTCGTGCTGGCGGTCCTTGCCTGCTTCATCATCGCCATCGCTGGGGTCGTGGGAGGCATCAGCGCGGCGGGCGAGTTCGGCGCGCTGCCGTCCGGCAACGTGGCCTTGGTGCGGGTGGAGGGGCCGATCACCGCCAGCTCCGCCGCAGGGCTTTTCGGCGCAGCGGCATCCTCCGAGCGCATCGCCGATCAGCTCCAGCAAGCCGCTAGGGACGGCCAGATCAAGGCCGTGCTCGTGCGCATCGACAGCCCCGGCGGCAGCGCCGCCGCCTCGCAGGAGATCTACCAGGAGATCCGCCGGGTGCGCGAGCGCGGCAAGCCGGTGTATGTCTCAATGGGGGATGTCGCAGCCTCCGGCGGCTACTACGTGGCGTGCGCCGCCGAACGCATCTTCGCCAACCCCGGCACCATCACCGGCAGCATCGGCGTCATCGCTGGCTCGCTCGACATGTCAGGCCTCCTGAACAAGATCGGCATTCACCCCGAAGTCGTCAAGACCGGCGAGTTCAAGGACATGGGCTCGGGCCTGCGCCCCATGACCGCAAGGGAGCGCCAGCTCACCGAGCAGCTCCTCGACAACATCTATCAGCAGTTCGTCGGCGCCGTCGCCGCGGGACGGGAGCTGCCCAAGGACCGCGTCCTCAAGCTCGCCGACGGCAGGGTCTTGACCGGCGAGCAGGCGCTCAAGCTCAAGCTGGTAGACGAGCTCGGGGGGATGCGGCCCGCCCTGCGCGCTGTCGCCAGACGCGCCGGCATAAGGGGCGAGCCGAAAGTCGTGGAACTGCGCAAGCGCGGGCTGTTCGATGTGCTTTTCGGCGACGTTAAAGCGGGCCCGCCGCCGCGCATGGGCGGCATACTCTACGATCGCGTGGCCGACCTCCTCACCCGCGGCGCGCTGACGGTCGAGGAGGGGGTGGGGGAGAACCGCTGAGTCACCCTGTGTAGGCGCGACAAAGGGCATCCGGCCGGGCCGTGTCGCCACCGGCGGTTGGCGTGGGCGAGGTTCTACGCCGCCGAGCGGGCGATGATATGCTCCTGCAGCGCGGGGTCGAGGCTCACGAAATACGCGCTGTAGCCCGACACGCGCACCACCAGCCCGCGGTGGCGTTCCGGTTTGGCCTGGGCCTGTCGCAGGGTTTTCGCGTCCACCACGTTGAACTGCACGTGGCCCCCGCCCAGGCGGAAGAAAGCCTCCACCAGCGGGGCGAGCGCGGCGCCGCGATCGTGGCCCTCAAGCATCGAGGGATGCAGGTCGAGCGTGAGCGAAGTCCCGGCCGCTGCGCGGCGCGGTTCCAGCTTGGCGGCCGAGCGCAGCAGCGCGGTCGGTCCGCGCACGGCCATGCCCTGCTGTGCGGCCATGCTGTTGGCAAGGGGTTCGCCGGCGCGGCGGCCGTCGGCGCCGGCGGCGGTGTCGCGGCCCAGGCTCACGCAGAAGATGAACGACAGCAGGTGCGCGCGAAAGTCGCCGCCGCGGGCATCGCGGTGGCGCTCCACGGTGCGGCAGAAATGCTCCACCACGTCGCGCGCGATGGCGTCCACGCAGTCGATGTCATTGCCGTATTTCGGGGCCTGCAGCAGCCGGCGGCGCAGGTCCTCGGCGCCGGCGAAATCGGCGCGCATCGCCTTCGCAACCTGCTCGAGTGTCGCCTCGCCGCGCTCGAACACCACCTGCCGCAGCGCCGCCAGCGAGTCCGCCACATTCGCGATCCCGACGCAGCTCACGCCCGTCGAGTTGTAGCGCGCCCCGCCAGCGGTGATATCGAGGCCGCGCTCGACGCAATCGTCCGTGAGCGCCGACAGCGCCGGCAGCGGATGGGACTTGACCTGATCCGCCTCGCACTGGCGCAGGCGGGCCGCTGCTTGCGCCAGCTCGTGCTGCGCCTGTTCGCAGTAGGCGCGCCAGACAGCATCGAAGCCGCGCAGCTGCTGCACCGTGCCCGTGCGCGGGCCAAGCTGTTTGCCGGTGAGCATGCACGCCCCGTCGTTGAGCGCCAACTCCAGGCATTTGGCGAGGTTGGTGTAATGCGCGACCACGCGCGGATCTGAGCGCCCGCCGACGGTGACCTCGATACACCCGATGACGGAGTAGTCGCGCGCCTCCTCCGGCGGCACGCCGCGCTCGACCAGCGTCGGCACGATGACCTCGTCGTTGAAGAACTGCGGCTGACCGGTCAGCCGGCCGTCCCCGGCGACCGCGCACGCCCGCCGCAGCAGCCGCTCGGGCGTGCCGTTGTGCCACCGCAAGGAGGTCTGGCGAATGAGGCCGACGTCGTCGAGCGTGTCCAGGATAAGATAGCTCAGATCATTGGTGGCGTCGCTGCCATCGGGGCGCAGGCCGCCGAGCATCGCGTTCTGCACATCATAGGGCAGCCACATCTTGATCCAGAAGCATGCCAGCAGTTCGCGCGCCTCGTCCTCGGTGAGCCGGCCCGCCTCCACCTCCACGCGATAGAACGGCCACAGGTACTGATCGAGTCGGCCCAGCGATTGCGCGTTCGGCGCGTCCTCGAACTGCACCAACATGTGCGCGAAGTACACCGCCTGCAGCGCCTCGGCGAACGACCGAGCGGGCTTCGCCGGCACCCACGAGCATCGCTCGGCCATGCCGACAAGTTCCGCCCGGCGCGGCGCGTCCGCTTCCGCGTCGGCCATCCCGCGCGTCAGCGCCGCGTGCCGCCGCCCGAAGGCCGCTGCCGCGCGGCAGATGCGCGCAATCGCCAGCCGTTCGTTGCGCTGATCGGGATTGCCCCCGAACGCGCTCAGTTCGGCCTGGGTGGCGATCCCGTCGAATCCCGGCCGCAGGACCTTCTCGAATCCGGGAACGGTGTGCCCGTACAGCGATCCCCGGGCCCACAGCTCCGGCCGCGCGTTCCAGTAGGACGCGATCCCCCGTGCTTCTTCCTCGTCTTCAGGGCGGCAGCCGGCCGGCAGGCCGGCGCCCCACCACTCGGGGTAGGCCAGCGGCGCGCGCAGGCAAGAGCGGTCGCCGATGATCAGCTCTTCGGGGAAGACCGCGATGGGGATGTCGCGCAGCGCCGCCGCGAGCCCAGCGGCGCGGCGCAGCACGATGGGCTGGCCCTCCGTTCTTCGGTAAGCCTCGGTCACCAGCCGCGCGCGATCAAGGCTGGAGCCGGGCGGGTGCGAGATGGCTTGCTGCTTAAGGCGGGCGCAGCGCGGTGTCATGGCACAGTCAGTCTAGCACGGGCGCGCGCAGGGGGTCAATCGGCCGGCGATCAGCCGGCGGTCACCTGGCTCTGCGCCTCCTCCAGGCGCATGCTCAGCAGGCGACTGACGCCGGCCTGCTCCATGGTCACGCCGTAGTGGGTATGGGCGTGCTGCATGGTGTGGGTGTTGTGGGTGATGACGATGAACTGGGAGCGCTCGGCGAACTCGCGCAGGATCTGGGCGAAGCGCCCGACGTTTGTTTCGTCGAGCGGCGCGTCCACCTCGTCGAGCACGACGAACGGCGACGGCCGCACCCGCAGCAGGGCGAAAATGAGCGCGAGCGTGGTCAACGCGCGCTCGCCGCCGGACAGCAGCAGCAGGTTCTGCGCGCGCTTGCCGGGCAACTGCACGTGGACGTCGATGCCGCTCTCGAGAGGATCGTTGGGATCGGTGATCACGAGCTTGGTGGAGCCGCCCTCGAAGAGGCGTGTGAACACATCCTCGAACTCGCGGGCAACCGCGTCGAAGGTCTCCATGAAGCGGGAGCGAGTGGTGTCGTCGATTTCGGCGATGATGCGCTGGATGTCATCGCGGGCCTGTATCATGTCCGCGCGCTGGTCCGAGAGGAACTCGTAGCGCTGGCGCACGCGGTCGTACTCCTCCACCGCGCCGAGGTTGACCTCGCCCAGTTCGGCGATGCCCGCCTCCAGCTCGCTCACCCGCCGCCGGGCCTGCTCGCGGCTTGGCAGGGGAGTATGCGTCGCGAGCGCCTGCTTGATCTCCAGGCCGAACTCCTCCTGCAGCGTGCGCTCCAGAAAGCCGATCTCGCTGTGGAGCTGGGTGCTGCGCAGCTCCGAGCGGTGCAGTCTCCCCTGTAGTTCCTCGGCCGCTGCCGCGCGCTCCTTCTGCCGCTCCAGCTTGGCGGAAACCGCCTCCAGCAGTTGGTTGCGCCGGTCCTTGGCGCGCTCGACCTCGGCCTGCTTCTCCTGCGCCGCGCGGGCGAAATGCTCGATTGCCTCGGCCGCCTCCCGCGCCATCGCTGTCAGCTCTTCAACCTGCTCGTGCGCTTGCGTCAGCAGCGGCCGTTCCTGCTCCAGCTCCGCCGTCATTTGCTCGCGCGTCTGCGCGACCTTGGCGGAGGCGGTGCGCGAGGCGTTGATCCGGCCCTCCATCGCCGCCAGCTCCAGGCGCAGGCGCATCAGCTCCTGTGCCATGGATTCGCGCTGCGCGCGCTCGGAGGCAGCCGCATCCTCGGCGCCGGCCAGCGCCTCCTCGGCTCCGCGTTGACATGCGTTCGCCTGCTCCACCTGTGGCAGCAGGGACTGTTCCTCCGCCCGGGCCTGTTCCAGTTCGGGCCCCAGTGACGCCAGCTCGGAGTCCACGGCCTCCTGCTCCGCGCGCAGGCGGGCAAGCGCCTCCACCGCCGCCTCGCGCTCGCGGCGCAGCTCATCCAGCGCCTCGCGACAGGACTGAGCGCGCTCACTCGCCGTCGCTTCGGCGGCCGCCAGTTCCTGTAGGCGCTGTTCCGCCGCGTCGCGCTGCCTCGTCGCCTCCTCCAGGCGCTGCTGCAGCGCCGACAGCCGCTGCTGCAGGCCCTCCATCTCTTGCCCCCGGCGCAGGGCGCCCGCTCCGGGCCGCCCCGCCACGATCGCTCCCGAAGGATAGAGCACCTCGCCGTCGCGAGTAACGATGGCTTCCCACGGCAGCCCACAGGCCGCGAGGCTGCGGGCCGCATCGGGTCCGTCCGCTATCAGGATCCGGCCGAGCAGCCGCTCGATCATAGCCCGTGCCCACCCATCGCACTCCGCCATGTCCGCGGCGGTTCCCAGGCAGCCATGCAGGTCGCGCGTATCCAGCGCCCCGCCGCCTCCGGGGCGGCAGGCCACCACCGACGCGCGGCCGATGTCCGTCGCACGCAGCAATCGCACCGCCGCCGCCCCCGTCTCCTCCTCGTGCGCGATAACGCCGTGCACGTGGAGGCCCAGGGCCGCCTCGAGCGCGATCTCCATGCCGCGCCGCGGCCTGATGGCGCTCTTCAACGGCTGCAGCGGGCCGGGGAGCCGGCCCTGGCCGGCCGCTTCCAGCAGGGCCTTCGCGCCGTCGGCGCCCGCGCCGTTGTTCATCTCGCGCAGCGCCTGCAGGCGCGCCGTCACCGCCGAGATCTCCTCGCGCAGGTCGCCGCGATTGCGCTCCAGGGCGGCGAGCGCCGCGCTCACCTTGATCCGCTCGGCGGCGGACTGCCCCGCTTCTTGCTGCGCGGCTGCCCGCTCGGCGGACACTCGCTCGATTCTGGATGCAACTTCGGCGGCCGCAGAGCCCGCCTGCTGGCAAGCCGCCCGGGCCGCTTGCAGTCGCTCCCCGAGCCGTTCCACCCGCTGCTCGAGGGCCTTGCGCAGGGATTCGCACTGGTGAAGGCGGTTGCGCTGAGCCGCGGCCGCGTCAAGTGCCGCGAGGCAGTCTCGCCGGCACGCTTCGATGGCCTCGTCCGCGCGGGGTATGCGGGCCTCGACCTCCTGCAGAGCATGCTCCCAGTGGGTTATTTCGCCGTTCAGTTCGGCTGATTTCGCAGACAATTCCTCGCGTTCTGTGTCGCCCGCCTCCAGGTCGGCGGCGGCCTGGGCGATGCGCGCCGACGTCTGCTCGATGTCCTGCTGCAATTGCTCGCGCCGCGCGCTCGCGGAGCGCAGGCGCTCATCGCGCAGCGAGGCCTCCGCTTGCGTGCGCTGGGCCTCGGATGCCGTGCGGGCCGCGATGGCGCGGAGCTCCTCCAGTTCCTGCTCAACCTGCTGCAGCTCGGCGCGCAGCGTCGCCTCCGCGGCGCCGAGGGTTTGGATCTCGGTTCGCGCGCGCTGCAGCTCCTCCGCCAGGTCCAGCTCCCGCTCGCGCGCGCGCTCGATGTTGCCGCACGCAGCCTGATGCTCGTCCACCAACAGCGCGAGCTTGACGTGTGACCGCTCGCGCGACAGGTCGCGGTAGCACCGCGCGTGCTCCGCCTGCTGCGCCAGCGGCTCGACCTGGGACTCCAGCTCGCCGATGATGTCGGACAGACGCACCAGGTTGTGCTCGGTGTGCTCGAGCTTGCGCTGGGCCTCCTGCTTGCGGTGGCGGTACTTCTGCACCCCCGCGGCTTCCTCGATCAGCGCGCGCCGGTCCTCGGAGCGGATGGACAGGATGGCGTCAATCTCGTTCTGGTTGACCACGGAGTACGCCTGGCGGCCCAGGCCGGTGTCCATGAACAGATCGCGGATGTCGCGCAGGCGGCACGGCACGCCGTTGATGAAATACTCGCCCTCGCCCGAGCGGAAGACGCGCCGGGTGATGGTGACCTCGGTGAAGTCGAGCGGGAGGCTGGCGTCGGAGTTATCGAGGGTGAGGTGCGCCTCGGCGAAGCCGACGCGCTTGCGCCCGGCGGAGCCGGAGAAGATAACGTCCTGGGCGCGCTGCGAGCGCAGCGTCTTCATACTCTGCTCGCCCAGGACCCACAGGACGGCGTCGGCTATGTTGCTCTTGCCGCTGCCGTTGGGGCCGACGATGGCCGATACGCCGGGGCCGAATTCAAGTTCAGTGCGGTCGGCAAACGTCTTGAATCCGTACAGCTCCAGCTTTTTTAGGTGCACTTGCCAATCTCCCGCGCGCCCCCGCGCGAGAGCGGCGACCCAAAAACCGCGCCATTCTACCACAACCGCCGCAAAAAGAAAACCGCTTCTGGAAAAAATGCAGGGGAGGCGCGCAAAGCAGGCAAGCGCCTGCTCTCGGCGCGCGCCCGCTGATGCGCCGGCTGCGGCCGCGTGGCAAACGTGGGGGGCTGCTCGTCGCGAATGAGGGAGCTTGCATCGCGCTCGCGCGGCGCAGGCCGGCGAAGGCTCTCGCTGTGCGCTATGGGCTCGAATTGGGGACGCCGGGCTTGCGAGGCGCGGCGACGGCCGCGCCGGTAAGCTCCTTGATCTTGGCCGCGATGTCGTCGAACCCCGGCGATGTCACGCCATCGGACCAGCTCAGGGCCCACCCGGCCGCCTGGTTGCTGCTCTTGGCGTCGAGGTGGAAGGTGAGGAAGGTGCTGCCGCTGACGCCCAGGCGGCGCTGCTCATCCAGCAGATCGATCACGCGCTGCCACCCCTGTTGGTCGCGCATCGATTCGCCGCGCAGGAGGGGATTCCATTTCTCGACCCAGATCTCCACCGGGCGCCCGCGGTACGAGCGCTTGTCGGCCAGGCCGCGCCGCAGCTCCAGCGCCACCTCCGCCTGGGAGGCGTAGTTGCTCCCGGCCGCTGCGAACGCCGGCAGATGGCGAAAGCCGACGATGTCGGGGAGCTTGCCGCTCGACATGTCGCGCGGCAGTCGGCCCTGGAGCGCACCGGCTATGACGGCGATATCAATGTCGCGCTTCTTCACCTCCGCCACCACCGCCTCGACCAGCGCCCGGTAGTTGTCGTGGGGAAAACCCAGGTCGTTGCCCACCTGGATCCACTTGACCACGCCCGGATATGCTTTCTCGCAATAGGCGGCGGCGCGGCAGAACAGGTCCGCGTAGAGGGCGATCTGACGTTCGCTGTAGCCCGTCTCCCGGTTGGGAAACAGCCATGCGCTGCCCTCGTCGGGCGCGTTCGAGCCCTCGCGCATGCGGCGGCGGAAGGCCGGTGATACCGCGGTCCAGCCGGGGTCGAGGTTGAGCTGCACCTTGAGCCCCATGGCCGCGCACTTGCGGATCAGGGAATCGAGGCTCTCACGATACTCGGAGTCCAGCCACGGCCACGGGCGATGGCGGGAGTTCCCAAACGCCTTCTGCACGTCCCCCTCCATGTATTCGACCCGCGCCAGGATCTCGACGTAGTTGATGTTGGAGCGCTGCAGTATCTCGCGCCCGGCCTTCGACTTGAGGCCGACGCCCCAACAGTCGCCGATCCACATCGGCTTGGCGTGGGCGCCCGAGGTCGCCATCGCCAACCACAGGCCGAGCACCGCGCCTGGGATCACTCTCATCGCCCTGATATGCATGCGTTTCCCCCCGACGGCGCCGTTCGCCAGTCGCGCCGTCTCGGATCATCTACTTAGCATCGTACCGTCTGAGCCATGCCACCACTCTCGTTATTTCCCGCGCGCGCGCCCCGCAAAACCACCGCTGCTTCAGAATCCAAGCGCAAGTTCCTCCAGCGCCCGCGCGACGGAGCTTTCGTCATTCGAATAGGGAGAGACGTAGTCGGCCTGCTGGCGCACCTCGGGCAGCGCATTCGCCACGGCGACCCCGCAGCCCGCCCACGCCAGCATCGGAGCGTCGTTGCCGGCGTCCCCGAAGGCGATCGTCTGCTCGCGCGGAATGCCGTACGCCGCCGCCAGCGCCGCCAGCCCCACGCCCTTGTCGGCCTCGCGGTTGAGGAACTCGAGGTACTCGGGGTTGGTCTTGAACAGCGACACCTCGCCGCCCCAGCGCGCGTCGAACTCGTCATAGAGCTCGTCGCGGTGGCGCGGGTCAGGGCGCCCTGGCGTCGAGGGATCGGTGATCAATATGATCTTCGTCGGATCGCAGCCTTTGAACTGCTGCAGGCTGTCCACGAAGTCGTAGGTCGAGCCCGTCTGGTTGGCGTAGAGGTCGGCGAAGCGCCGCAGGGTGGGGTCGTCCTTGGCGTAAAGCGCATCGTGCAGGTAGTAGTTGAGATGGAAATGGCGCTCGTCCGCGTAGTCAATGAGCGGGTCCCCGTAGCGCGCCGGCAGCGCCTTCTCGAACAGCACCGCCTCGCCCTTCGCCTCGGAGTCGCGCACCATGCCCCCGTTGTACGCGATAACCGGCCCGTCAATGTGCAGGCGATGGTACCACGGACGAATGGCTGCCGTCATCCGCCCCGACGCCAGCACCACCAGCGCGCCCAGGTCGCGCATGCGATGCAGCGCCGCCGCGTCATCGCGCGACACTTCGCCCTCGCGGTCCAGCAGCGTCCCGTCCAGGTCCAGCGCCACCATCCGGTAGTCGCGTCGGAGCTGTGTCAAGGATGGAGTCCTTCCCGGGGCCCAACCTTCGCTGCGCCCGGCGCGCGCCTGCAGTTGCATGGTGAACTCCGGGCGACGGCCGCCCGGGACACGCCTGCAAGCAGCAGGCTAGCGACTGCGGCCGAACGTCACCTGCGCCGTCGAGGGCGTGGCCGGCAGCAGGGCACGTCGCGGCACCTCGAAGAAGTACCAGTGCACCGCCCATATGGTGACGACAAGCCCGGCAATAAGCACGATGAGCCGCAGGCTGCGCCGGCGCCGCCGCAAGCGCACAACCTGCCCCTCAGGCGGTTTCCTGCTCCACATGCGAGAGCACCCGGTTCGTTGGCAAGCACATGCGACCGACGTACTTAGGCGCCCGCGGGCCTACATCCTCTGCCCCGCCCGGCGGCCAGTCACGGACCGGCGGATGCTGCACAGTCGCCGTCACCCGGGCCCGGGGTCGGAATAGGTCTCCCCCGGGTGCGTCAGCCAGTGTACGACGTAGAACCGCACGTAGATGAGCAAGTACTTCCCCGTAAAGTAGAATCGCTCGCCGCCGCGCCGCCACGTTTCCCACTTCAGGTAATCCCCGGGCTCGGCGTACCGCGTCGTCAAGTAAGGGGTCGTCAAGTAAGGGTCGGCCTCCGCCCACATCGCCGCCCGCTGGCCTTCGTACTCGGCCAGCCCTTTCCGGTAGTTGGCGCGGCGCAGGGCGCGCGCGAGTGCCGCTGGGGGCAGCTCGTACGCGTCCTTCACCTCGCGGGTGATCCGATTCGGCAGGATATGCCGCCGGTAGGACGCGGCCAGCAGCTTCCCCAGGTCGCCTTCCGTGCACGATACCATGAGATCGCGCGGCGCCAGCCCGGTTTCGGCGGTCAAAGCGCGGGCTTCCGGCGGGCCGATGCGTCCGTCGTCATTCGCGTCATAGCGCGCGGCCAGAGCGTCGCGCAGGGCGCACACCTGCATCGCCCGCTCATAGCGCATCACGTAATAGACGGCGCGCGGCAGGCTCGCCTCTTCGATGGCAAAGCAGGCGATACGCACCAGGCTTTGCACGGAGCCAGGCCTGGTGGCGAGCCAGGCCCGGTGGCTGAGGAAGTAACCGGCACCGATCGCGAGATAGACGTAAGTTCTCAGGCGCGCGTTGCGGTCAAACGACAGGAAGCCGCGCCGGGTCAGCCGCTTCTCCCGGAATCTCGTCCACGAGATGCGCCGCTTCCTGAAATCGCTGTTCCAGAAGCGCCTGGTCAGGCGGGCGGCTCGAGCACCCATGCTGGCATGAGCGAGTATCCGACCTGCACCAGCCACGCGGATTGCAGCACTCACGGCACACCCCTCCGCGCCCAGGTCGCGCCTGCCCTTAGCGGCCTCGGGCCGCGCGCGTGCCGGCGTGCTTCACGCCCCGGTTCCCGACAGCACTCGCTCCGGCTTGGGCGGGCGCATGACCGTTTCCGCCAGCACCTCCCGCTTGAGCACTCGCCCGTTCTCGCGGGTTATGCGATAGCGCACCGTCTTCTGTCCGTCTTGGCCTTCCGCCAGCACGCGGCGCTGCCCTCTGGGCAGGTCCGGCGCCGCCTGCACCTGCGTCGTGTGCGGCACGACCTCGAGCTCGGTGCGCTCCTCGACCGTGATCACCGTCACCGGGGAATTGGCGCTGGCCACGACCAGCTGCTGTCCGTTGTGCAGTCGGTTGAGATCAACCCCCGGATTGAGCGCTGCCAGTCGCTCGACCGTGAGATCGTGGGCACTGGCGATCGTCCATCCGCTGTCCCCGAACTTCACGCGGTAGGTGCGGCCGCCGCCGGATTGGGCGGCGCCAGTAAGCGCCGCGAAAGCACCGTCCGGCGACAGCACCTTGTCGCGCGCGATCTCGGCCTCCTCTACGCGCACCGATTCCTTGAACCGCGCTTTCTGCTTCGGGCCTGCGTAGCTGGCGCGCAGACGGGCCAGCACCTGCTCGGCCTGCTCCCCCGACTCAAGTGCCGCTATCACTCTCCCGTTGACCAGGATGATGTGCGCCGGCACAACGACCTTCACCGCCTGCGCCAGCGCGGAACGCGCCGCTTGCTCCGTCATCACCGCCGGCGGCCGCGGGTTCACTCGCACCACCTCGGTGCGCTGGCGGAAACGCGCGTTGTCGCTGGTTCCCCGCAGCTCGGTCAACAGCTTCTCCGCTGTCGCCTGCTTCGAAAGCGTCGCAACCGGCCGCCCGTCCACCGTGATCTGGTATGTGGTCAGGCCCCGTGCCTGGCGCACCATCGCCAGCACCAACGCGGCGATGACGATCAGGAAGAAGGCGCGCTCGACGAAGAGCTGACGACGCAGTCTTTCGCTCGTGCGGGGACGGGCCGCTGGGGTTCTGCGGGCAGGGACTGCCCGAGACTGGGCCTCGGCGGTCATGGCAGCACCTCCACTGGTAGGAGCGCATGGCCATGCGCCCCTACTTCATCGCGCCGCGAACAATCCGGGCGCGTTGATTCCGTCGCTGCTCCAATCCACCCCGCTGCGCCCATGCGCAGCCCTAAGATCGCATCCCACGTGGGGCCGATTGAGCGCCCTTTCAGCGTTCGGACGCCCAATTCCTTCCGCTGCCGGCGCATTTCCCGGCGCGCCTCGCGGCCGAGGCCGTGACCGCCCACCATTGGTAGGGCGAGTAACCCGTGGGGGCGGGGCTCCGTCCCCGCCCGTCCTGGCGTCAGGCGGGCCGGTCAGAGACCGGCCCCTACGCCGGGCCGAGATTTGGCCGTACCAACGAAAACCGCTCCCGCCCTGCCGCCGACGGCGCCTTGCGCGATCGGAAATGCCGCAGGCAGGGTTGCCCTGCGGGCCGAAGAACATCTCGTCGGTGCGGGTACACCATGATGGGCGCGAAGTCTCCGATGCTAACGGTTCTCCTGCCGTGCCGCGACGCCGCCGCGTACTTGCCGCGCTGTATCGCTGGTCTCTCGCGGCAGAGCTTCTCGGATTTCGAGGTCGTCGCGGTTGACGACGGCTCGACCGATGAGACCGCCGAGCTGCTGGCCCAGTGGAGGCGCCGCGACCGTCGCGTGCGGATCATCGAGCAAGGGCGGTTGGGGCTGGTGGCCGCGCTCAACCACGGCCTGGCGGCTGCGCGAGGGGAGGTCCTCGCGCGCATGGACGCCGACGACATCGCGCATCCGCGGCGCCTGGAGATGCAGCTCGCGCTGCTGCGCAGCGGCGCGGACATCGCAAGCTGCCTGGTGCGGTGCTTTCCGCGGTCGCAGGTGCGCCTCGGCATGCGCCGCTACGAGCGCTGGCTCAACTCCCTGGTGGCCCACGAGCAGATCGCGCGCGACCTTTTCGTCGAAAGTCCGCTCGCCCATCCGACCGCTATGCTGCTCGCGCGCACATTGCGCGGTCTGGGCGGCTATCGCGACCAGGGGTGGCCCGAGGACTACGACCTGTGGATGCGCGCCTATGCCGCGGGTCTGCGCTTTGCCAAGGTGCCGCGGTGCCTGTACTGGTGGCGCGAGCGCGCCGATCGCCTGTCCCGCGTGCACGGCGCATACTCGCCGGCCGCTTTCCGCCGCTGCAAGGTGCACCACCTCAAGGCGTTGCACCTGTGCGAACAGAGCGTTGTCACCATCTGGGGCGCGGGCAAGGAAGGCAAGGCCCTGGCGCGGCACCTGCGGCGCGAGAACATCGCCGTCGCCGCGTTCGTGGACGTGGATCCGCGCAAGATCGGCACGACCGTCCTCGGCGCGCCTGTGGCCGGCGTGGGCGGCTTGACGCGCGATCACTACCTGCTGGTGGCGGTGGGCGCCCACGGCGCGCGCGACGAGATTCGCGGCTATCTCGATAGCCGCGGCTGGCGCGAGCCCCGGGACTATCGCACCATGGCGTGACACTGCAGCAATGTGGCACAGGCACCCCGCCTAACCAACGGCGGGTAAACCTCGCCTGTGTCCGGTCCGAATCACGCCCGAGGCTTGCCTCTTCGTTACACTCAGGGCAGGCTCTGAGCCTGCCGAATGGGGCGGGCGTGCCACATGATGAATAATCGGCACCATCGCGCGGCAGGCGCCGACGGGGCAAAGCGGAATATCAAATGCGCAGACGCGCCGCACAGCGCAAAGCGGGAGGCTTCCACCATGGCCAAGCGCATCATCCTGGACACCGACATCGGCGATGACATAGACGACGCCTTCGCCCTGGCTCTGGCGATAAGCTCGCCCGAACTGGAGCTCATGGGCGTGACGACCGTTCACGGCCCGGTCGAAAAGCGAGCGCGCATCGCCCGCAAGATCCTTAATTGGGCGGGACGAACCGACATTCCGGTCATCCCGGGGTTCCGCGGGTGCGGCGCTCCCGAGCACGAGCCGAACCAGGCGGGGTGGGCGACCGGCACGGGCCTGCAGCCGCCGGCCCAGGCAGCGGTGGACTACATCCTGCAGGAGGTGGAGGAGTACGCGGGCGAGGTAACGGTCGTCGCCATCGGCGCCCTGAGCAACCTCTCCAGGTGCATGGTGGAGGAGCCGGATGTCGCCCAGGACATGGCGGAACTGGTCATAATGGGCGGCTCGGTGCGCAAAGGATATGCAGGCGCCTTGGAGCCGGTGGCGGAGTATAACATCGCCTGCGATCCCGAAGCTGCGGCCCGGGTCTTCAACTCAGGCGCCAAGCTGACGGTGGTGCCCCTTGACGCGACCGGAACGCTGATGCTGCCTGACAAGCACCTGCAGGCCATCCGCGCCTCCAACGGCCCCCTCGCCCTCGCGCTCAAGGAGCTCATGCCCTTGTGGCAAGCCGGCGGCCAGCAGCGCCCCGTGCTTCACGACCCGCTGACCGTGGCCCTCACCTTCGACCGAAGCCTGGGGCGCTTCGAGGAGATGCGCCTGGATGTCACCGGCGATGGGCTGACGGTCGCGACGGAAGGCGAACCGAACACCTCCGTATGCGTAGAGGCTGACGGTGAACGCCTGTTTGGGTTGGTCGCCGGGCGCATCGCCGCCTACGAGGCCCGGCAATAGCAGGTGGCCCATACCCCTGCCGATGATCCTGGCGCGCCCAGGCGTACGCGGGCGAGAACCCCCTCATTCCTTCCTCTGACCTCGTGAAACCCTACTGAGAGAGCAGCGGCTGGCGGGCGCCCAGACCGTCGGCCACCCCTCCTGCTACCGGTCTTGCCGCGCTGCGCTCCTATTACCTTCGGCTTGCCAAGGCCTCAACTTTAGCGCCAGCGCGAAAAACCCCTGACAAACATCTCAAAAAGGCTCGAAAGTGTGGAAAACGCTTGGTAGCCACCTCAACGAGGAGCCTGGCGGCAGCCCGCAAGCGGAGCGAAGGCCTTAGCAAATGATCGCAACTCATGCCCAGACCAATCGACCGGGCGCCCGCGACAGCCGTCGCGGCGACATCCACAGCTACGATTTCGTGCGCCCCGCGTGCCTATCCAAGGAGCAGTTGCGCACGCTCCACCTCGTGCACGAGTTCTTTGCCCACAGGTTGGCGGGTGTGATGTCAACGCCCCTGCGCCTGTCGGTGCACGTCACGCCGACGCCGGTGCGCGAGATGACGTATGCCGACTTCACCGCCGAACTGCCTGGTTTCCTCGTCACCGGCACCTTCCGCATGTCGTCGCAATGCGGGCCGGCGCTGCTGGTGGCGGGCTGCGACACCGCGCTCTTCATGCTTGATCGCCTGCTGGGCGGGGCCGCCACCGCGCTGCCCGAGCCGCGCTGGCTTACCGAAATCGAGTGCACGCTCATGGAGGGGGCGCTGGGCAAGATCCTCGGCGCCTACGCGGAGACGTGGCACCCCCTGGCCGAGGTGTCGTCGCAACTGCGCGCGGTGACCTCGAGCTCGATGTTCAGCCATGTCGCCTTGCCCGTCGACATCGTGTGCATGGCCCAGTTCTCGCTGGAGATGGGTTCAGCGACCGGAGCCTTCAGCCTTTGCCTGCCTGTGATCGCGTGTGAGCCGGTGCTGGGGAGGCTGGTTCTCCAGCACTGGCTCGCAGCCGGGCGGGCGCAGGCCGAGCCGAGCGAGCAGGAGCTCTCTGAGCAGCAGGTGGCCCAGGTGCGCGTGCCGGTGCAGGTGATGCTCGGCAGCGCGCGCATGACGCTCGGGCGCATCTCCCAGCTCACGGTCGGTAACATGGTGCGCCTGGATAAGGGCGCAAACGACGAAGCCGAAATCATCGTCGGCGGCAGGACCAAGTTCTTCGGGCGCCCGGGCAAGACCGACGGCCGCCTGGCCGTGCAGATCACGCGCGAGGCCGCCCCTGGGGAGGGAACCAGATGACCGATGAAGTCGCCGTTGGCGACCAGATGCGCCAGAGCGCGGAGGCCACAGCCACCTCGACCGAGCAGCCTTCCGCTCCCGAAACGGCGCTGGAGAATGACGCGCAGGCCGAGGCCTCCGCGGTGCGCGAGGCGCAGTTCGCTTCGCTGTCTGGCGCCGCGGAAGGCGTCGCCGGGCCCTCCATGGACGCCATCATGGATCTGGAGGTTGACCTCTCCGCCGAACTCGGCCGCACCGCCATGCTCATCCGCGACCTCATGGAGCTGCATCCCGGCTCCATCATCGAGCTACGCAAGGTCGTCGGCGAGCCGGTGGACCTACTGGCCAACGGCAAGACCATCGCCCGCGGTGAGGTCGTGGTGGTGGACGAGTCCTTCGGCGTCCGCGTGACCGAGATCATCAGGAATCCCGTCCGGATACCCGGATAGCACTGATACCAGCCTGCGGCGGCTGCGGTCTGGGTGGCCGCCGCGACGGCGATACCATCGCCGGGGGGAGTTCAACATGTCTCCATTGCTGCGGAGGGCAATGCTGGCCCTCGTCCTGGGTGCGGTGCTGGCGTTCGTCTGGGAAACCGCCTGCGCCGCCCCCTTGATGCATACCGTGCGCTCGGGCGACAGTCTGTGGCTGATCGCCAAGCGCTACGGGGTCAGCGCGGACGACATCGCCCGCGCCAACAGCCTGCGCGACGCGCGCAAGATCCACGCGGGACTTAGGCTCGTCATCCCGCAGGCGGCGGACGGGCATGTGTCGGCGGTCCAGGATTACGGCGTGGCTCCCGCCGCAGGCGGCGCACCGTCCGCAGGCGGCGGACCGCCCGCGGCCGGCGAACGCAGCGATGGCCCCGAACCCGCCGCGTCGGCCTATCGGACTTCCGCGTCCACCCGGGAAGCCGCGCCCGACGCGCCCGGCGGCGTGCAGACAGCGCCGCTAGCGCGCACGCCCGCTCCAGCCGCACCGCGGCCAAAGGCCAGCATGAGCAGCCCCGCGACCGGGCCGGCTGCTCGCCACGACCGCGCTGCTGCATCAATAACTGCCGCTGCGGGCGTGGACAACCGCGCCGCCCAAGCCCCTGCGCCCGTCGAAACGTCCGCGCCCGCCCAGACCCCGCAGCCGCGCGAAGCGCCGGCCGCACCCCCGGTGTTGGCCGCCTCGGAGGCCACGCAAAGCGGTGGCGTATCCGCGCTCGCGGGCCTGAAATCGGACGGCGACCTCTTCTCGTCGTCGGCCAAGAAGAATCGCGGGTACGGCCTTATGACGGTACTCGACTTCGCGCTCAAGCTCGTGCTGGTTCTGATCCTGGCGTACTTGTGCATGCTGGCGCTCAAGCGGTTCAGCCAGCGCCGGGCTGCCGGGTCAGGCAAAGGCGGAGCCCTGCGGGTGATGGACACCATCGGCCTGGCGCCTAACCGCCAGCTTCACATTGTCGCGCTGGGCGACAAGGCTTACCTGTTGGGTTCCACGCCCGAGAGCGTCTCGCTCATCGCCGACGTGTCGGAGACGAGGGGCGTGGACGACCTGTCGGGCGGTGGACGGGGGGAAAAGCTCGACCCGGCTTTCTCGCAGCGGCTCAAGGAGCTGATGAAGGCCGCGCCTGCCAACCGCGCGATGCCATCCGCGATGCGCACCTCAACCGCCGGCCTGGGAGGCCGGCTGGCCCAGGCCACCCAGTTCATCAAGGCGCGCTCGAACCAGATGCGGCCGCTTGGGGAGATAATTGATGAGACGCTATCGGGCTAGCCGCAATCCGGTTGCCCCGGCCACTCATCCTGTCACCCTGAACAAGGCGAAGGGTCCCCTATCGGGGCTGCAACAGGAGGTAGGGGATTCCTCGCTGACGCTCGGAATGACACCTCAGGGCGTTAAGCGAACCGTGTTGGGGCTAGCCTTGGCGCTGGCGGTGGTGGCAGCCATCGCGCTGAGCGCCGCTCCGGCACGCGCGGAGCAGATTGTGCTGCCCAAGGTGGTGCTCGGCCTGGAGTCGGCCAAGAGCCGCAACGACGTCTCCGCCAGCCTGCAGATCCTGTTCATCCTGACCGTGCTGTCGCTGGCGCCGGCGCTGGTGATGATGCTGACCTCGTTCGCGCGCATCGTGATCGTGCTCAGCTTCACCCGCCACGCCCTGGGGACGCAGCAGATCCCACCCAACAGCATCCTGGTCGGCCTGGCGCTGTTTCTGACCTTCTTCACCATGGCGCCGGTATGGCAGAACGTGAACGCCAACGCGCTGCAGCCCTACCTCAATAATGAGATCCCCTACAAGCTGGCGATGGACCGGGCGGCGCTGCCGGTGCGCGACTTCATGCTGCGCCAGACCAACGAGTCCGACTTGGGCCTGTTCGTGAGCATGTCGCACATGGAGCGCCCGCGCGGGCCGGAGCAGATCCCGACCTACGTGCTGGTGCCCGCATTCATGATCAGCGAGCTCAAGACCGCGTTCGTCATGGGCTTCGTCATCTTCGTGCCGTTTCTGATCATAGACATGGTGGTGGCGGTGTCGTTGATGTCCATGGGCATGATGATGCTGCCGCCGATCATGATCTCGCTGCCCTTCAAGGTGCTGCTGTTCGTCATGGTCAACGGCTGGCACCTGGTGGCGAAGGCGCTCATCACCAGCTTCCACTGAGACGCCGGGGCGCAATGAATTGTGCCCCTACGGGAGATAAACGTGACCGACACGATGATACTCGACCTGGGACGCACCGCGATGATCACCGGCCTGAAGATGGCCGCGCCGATCCTTATCGCCAGCATGGTCTCCGGGGTGCTCGTCAGCATCGTGCTGGCGGCGACGCAGATCCAGGAGTTCACGCTCACCTTCATCCCCAAGATCGTGGCGGTGGCGGTGACCATCCTGGTGGTGGGGCCGATGATGTTTCGCATGCTCGCGGATTTCACCAGCCGGCTGCTCGTGGGCCTGCCCAACATGGTGCCGTAGTGGGACTGCTCTCTCTGCCAATCGATCAGGCGGGAGCCCTGATGCTCATGTTCGCGCGGGTCGCGGGCATCTTCGCCTCGGCGCCGATCCTGAGCGATCAGCGGGTGCCGCTGATGCTCAAGGCGGGGTGCTCGTTCCTGATCGCGCTGGTGCTGCTGCCGGTGACGGCGACCGCCTTCGTGCCGACGGGGATGCTCGCCTTCGCGCTTGCCGCAGCCAAGGAGCTGGCGGTCGGCGCCGCCCTCGGCTTCATCGCGGGCATGGTGTTGATGGCGGTGCAGATGGCAGGGGAGCTCGCGGACTTCCAGGCGGGATTCGGCTTCGCGGCCCTGGTCGATCCGACGTTTAACTATCCGTCCTCCATCATCGGCCGCTTTCAGTACACGCTGGCGTGGCTGGTGTTCCTGGGTCTCAACGGGCACCACTACCTGCTTACCGGCGTCGCGGACAGCTTCCGCGCCCTGCCGCTGGCGGCGTTCTCGGTCAACCCCGCGCTGGGGGAAGGGGTGTTCATGCTCGCCGCGCGGCTGTTTGTGATCACCATGAAGATCGCGGCCCCGGTCATCGGCGCCGTATTCCTGGCCGACATCGCCATCGGTATGGTGGCGCGCACCGTGCCGCAGATGAACGTCCTGGTGCTGGGCTTCCCGGTCAAGATGTTCCTTGCGCTGGTGACGGTGGCCTTGTCGGTGCCGGTGATGCTGCCGGTGGTGCAGAGCCTGGCGGGATTGGTGCGCGACGCCCTCGGCCAGTTCATGACGCTCGCGGCGCACTAGAGAACGATAGCTCATGGCAGGCGAAGACAGAACAGAACAAGCAACACCGCGCAAGCGCCAAGAGGTGCGCCAGAAAGGCCGGGTGGCGCGCAGCGGCGAGATCAACGCCGCCTTCGGCCTGCTGGCGTGCCTGCTGGCCCTGCGCGTGGCGGGCCCCTACATGGCGGGTAACCTGCTTGGCCTGATGCGCGCCGGCTTCCAGCTCGCCCCCGGCGCCGACCTCGCCCAGCGCGAGCTGACCTCGGGGTTGATGGCGCTGGTGGTGACGATGGTCAAAGTGCTGGCGCCCCTGCTGGGGGCGGCCGCGGTCGCCGGCATTGCCAGCAACGTGTGCCAGGTTGGGTTCAACTTCACCCTGCAGCCGCTGGCGCCCGATTGGGATCGCATCAACCCGGTGCGCGGCTTCGCGCGCATATTCTCGAAGCAGGCGCTGGTCACGCTCGCCAAGTCGCTGCTGAAGGTCGGCATCGTCGGCTGGGTAGCCTACAGCTTTCTGCGCAAGAACTACGGCCTGGTCGCCGCCCTGACGGCGATGGGGCACGCCGAGATCTACGCCACCGTCGGGCATCTGGCGTGGCAGCTCTCCCTGCGGGCCGCCGCGGCGCTCATCGTCATCGCCGGCTTCGACTACGTCTTCCAGCGCTTCGAGTTCGAGCGCAGCATCCGCATGACCAAGCAGGAGATCAAGGACGAATGGAAGCGCAGCGAGGGCGACCCGCTCATCAAGTCGCGTCTGCGCCAGCGCCACCGCGAGGTCGCCCGCGCGCGCATGATGCAGGAGGTCGCGCGCGCCACCGTGGTCGTCACCAACCCGGTGCACCTGGCGGTCGCCCTGCGCTATGAGCCGCGCGAGATGGATGCCCCAGAGGTGGTCGCCAAGGGCCAGCGCCTGGTCGCCGAGCGCATCAAGGAAGTGGCGCGCGACAACGACGTGCCGGTGGTCGAGAACCCCGAGCTCGCCCGCGCGCTCTACCACCAGGTCGAGATCGGCCAGCGCATACCCGCCGACCTCTACCAAACCGTGGCGGAGATCATCGCCTTCGTCTATCGCCTGGCGGGAAGGACCAGAATCTAGTTCAATCTCCTCTCCCTATCAGGGAGAGAATAAAGGAGAGGGTAGAAGCCCGGCGAGGTGCACCCTCACCCGGCCCGCCAGAGGCGGGCAAGCCTCTCCCTAAGGGGGAGAGGGGTATAAGGTCATGGCAACGGCAGCAGCGACATCGGGTTCGATAAAGCATCTCTCGCGCCACAACGACGTGCTGGTCGCGGTGGGGGTGGTCGTCATCATGCTCATGATGATCGTGCCGCTGCCGACCTGGGCGCTCGACCTGCTGCTCGCCTTCAACGTCGCCCTGACGCTGGCCGTGCTGCTGGTCTCGGTCTATACCAGCGATCCGCTCGAGTTCGCCGTCTTCCCCGCGCTGCTGCTGGTGGCGACCCTGTTCCGCCTCGCCCTCAGCATCTCGGCCACGCGCCTCATCTTGCTCCACGCCGAGGCCGGCGCCATGATCGCCGCGTTCGGCTCCTTCGTCGTCGGCGGCAGCTACGTCGTGGGCATCGTCGTCTTCCTCATCATCGTCATCATCCAGTTCGTGGTCGTCACCAACGGCGCCCAGCGCGTCGCGGAGGTCGCCGCCCGCTTCACCCTCGACGCCATGCCCGGCAAGCAGATGGCGATCGACGCCGACCTCAACTCCGGCCTCATCGACGAGAACGAGGCGCGCGAGCGCCGCAAGGCCATCGGCAGGGAGGCCGATTTCTACGGCGCCATGGACGGCGCCAGCAAGTTCGTGCGCGGCGACGCCATCGCCGCCATCATCATCATCTTCATCAACATCCTCGGCGGCTTCGTCATCGGCATCACCCAGCGCGGCATGGACCTGATCGCCGCGCTGCAGACCTTCACTCTGCTCACCATCGGCGCGGGGCTGGTGATCCAGGTGCCGGCGCTGCTCATGTCCACCGCCGCCGGCCTCATCGTTACCCGCGCCGCCTCCGAATCCAACCTCGGCGACGACATGGTGCGCCAGATCCTGGGGCAGCCGCGAGCGATGGGGATGGTGGCGGCGATGCTGCTGGTCTTCGCCCTCATCCCGGGATTGCCCAAGCTGCCGTTCCTGGTGGCGGCGCTGGCGGCGGGCGGCATCGCTTACAGCATGCAGGCAGGGCGCCGCCAGGCGGTCGAGAGCGCGGCCCCCAAGGCCCGCACCGAGCCCGAGGACATGATGGCTTTGCTGGGAGTTGACCCGATCGAGCTCGAGATCGGCTACGGGCTCATCCCGCTTGCCGACCCGGGCCAGGGCGGCGACCTGCTCGAGCGCATCACCGGCGTGCGCCGCCAGATGGCGCTCGAGCTCGGCATGGTCGTGCCCCCGCTGCGGGTGCGCGACAACTTGCAGCTCAAGCCCAATGCCTACGCCATCAAGCTGCGCGGCATTCAACTCGCCCAGGGCGAGGTTTACCCCAAGCACATGCTGGCTATGAACCCGGGCACCGCCACCCGCCCCGTGCGCGGGATCGAGACCCGCGAGCCCGCCTTCGGCCTGCCCGCCCTGTGGGTGCCCGACGGCGAGCGCATGGAGGCCGAGGTGGCGGGCTACACCGTGGTTGACACCACCACCGTCGTCGTCACCCACCTGAGCGAACTCGTCAAGCAGCACGCGTGGGAGATCCTGACCCGCCAGGAGGTGCGCGCCCTGCTCGACAACGTGCGCGCTCATTCCCCGGCGCTGGTCGAGGAGCTTGTGCCCGAAGCCATGAGCGTGGGCGAGGTGCAGAAGGTCTTGCAGGGCCTGCTGCGCGAGCGCGTCTCCATCCGCGACCTCGCCACCGTCTTGGAGGCGCTGGCGGACCACGCCCGCGTGACCAAGGACCCCGACGCCCTGATCGAATACTGCCGCCGCGCCCTCGCGCGCGCCATCACCCGCCAGCATGCCGGCGCCGACGGCGCCGTCCACGCCTTCGTCTTGGATCCCGCCGTCGAGGACGCCATCATCTCCTCGCTGCGGCAAACTCCCGCCGGCAACGAGATAGCTCTCGAGCCGGAGGTCGCACTTCGCATCCTGCAGTCCACGCGCGAGCAGGCCGAGCGCAGCGCCGCACAGGGGCACCAGCCCATCGCCATCTGCTCGCCTGCCGCGCGGCCGTTGTTCCGCAAGCTGGTCGAGCCTGTGATGCCCAGCCTGGTCGTGCTCTCGCACGCCGAGATCGCGCCCGGCACGCAGGTCAAATCCATGGGAGCGGTGATCCTCAATGAAACTGCAAAAGTTTGAAGCCGACAACATGCCGGACGCGCTGCGCAAGGTCAAGGCGGCGCTCGGCCCCGATGCCGTGATCATGGACACGCGGTCGGTGCGCAGGCCCGGCGTCATGGGTCTGGGCGCGCGCGAGTGCGTTCAGGTTTGGGCCACCACCTCCCCGGACGCCGCAGCCGAGATGCCGGCCGTCCCCGGCGGCAACGGGGGAAACGGATCCAGCGCCGCCGCGGCCCGCCTCGATACCCGATTGCTGACCGCCCTGCACACACGCCTGGGCGACCTCGAGGCGAAACTCGACCTGCTGACTATGGCCGCTGCGTATGGCAGCGGCGCGTGGGCCAGCCGCGGCGCCGCCGCCTCGCAGTTGGGTGACAACGAGCGCGCCGCCGCGCTGACCGCCCTCGCGCGGCGCCTGCCCGTATCCGGGGAGATCTCGCTCGGCGACACGCGCGTGGTGGCCCTGGTCGGGCCCACCGGCGCGGGCAAGACCCTCACCGTCGCCAAGCTTGCCGGCCGCTTCGCTGTCACGCACAAGGCGCGCGTAGGCGTCATCTGCGCCGACGGATTTCGGGCCGGGGCGATGGGGGAGATGAAGGCCTACTGCGACCTGCTGGGGGTGCCGATGAGCGCGGCACGGGACGAGCAGGAGATATTGGAGGCCCTGGCCGGCCAGCAGGACCGCGACCTGGTGCTGATCGATACCGCCGGCGCGAGCCAGCGCAACGACCGGCAGCTGGCAGAGCTGCGCGCGCTGCTGCAGACCGCGGGCGCCGACGACGTGCACCTGGTGCTGTCCGCGAGCGCGAGCCACGGCGCATGCGCCGAGGCGGTGAAGCGGTTTGCGCGCGTGGGCGCCACCCATCTCGTGTTCACCAAGCTCGACGAAAGCCCGGAGCCGGCGGAAGCTTTGGCCGCCGCCATCGGTTCCGGTAAGCCCATATCCTATCTCGCGGACGGCCAGGCGGTGCCGCAGGACCTGCGCCCGGCGGATGAGGCGTACCTGGTGGACGTCCTGGCCTGCGAGCCGCGGCACGCCGACGCGCGCGCTGCCGGCTCGCAGGCCGCGTGACGGAGGTGGAGTAAGTGAAGGCCAGGCAAGCTCTCGCAAACGTAGCGCGCTCGGCAGCCCTGGTGGCGATGGCGGCGGTGATCGTCGCTTCGCTGCACGCCGGTGTGGAGCCGGTGTTCGCGGTGCTGCGAGGGATACTGGCGTTCCTGGTGGTGCAGTGGCTGCTGGGCGCTGCGGCCGACTTGGTCGAGCTGGCGGCCTTCAAGGGCGCGCGACCTCCGGCCGAGGCGCCCGATGCGCAGGCGCATCCACACCAGCGGCCTGCGGCGCGAGGCGAGGAGTGAAGATGCGATTCCCCGTCTCGGGTGTGAAGCGGAATTCGTCGCGGGAGGTGATAAACGGTGGCCGATAGAGCGGAGCTGTGGTCGCGGTACAAGGCGCGCAGGACGGACCAACTGCGCGATCAGCTCATAGGCGAGTACGCCTACCTGGCGCGCTACGTGGTGGACCGGCTCAATCTGAAGCCCTCGGCCGCCGTGGACTACGACGATCTGCTGTCGCAGGCGGTGGTGGGCCTGATCGATGCCATCGACCGCTACGACTGCTCCCGCGGCGTCAAGTTCGAGACCTACGCCTACGCTCGCATCCGCGGCGCCGTGATGGACATGCTGCGGGAGATGGACTGGTCGCCGCGGTCGGTGCGGCAGAAGGAGAGCGAGCTCAAGGCCGCCTACGCCCGCGTCGAGGCCGAGCGCGGCCGCCCCGCCACCGACGACGAGGTCGCCCGGGCGCTCGGCATCACCCGCGCCGAGTTCGACGCTCTGGCGCAGGAGGTCGCGCCCTGGGCCACGGTCTCCCTGGAGGAAACCGTTTCGGCCGGCGGCGAGGAGGCGGAAATCACGGTCGCCGACCTCATCCGCGACGAAGGCGCTATCTCGCCGGAGAGCTTTGCCGAGCAGCGCGAGATGAAGCGCCTGTTGGTGGAGGCGATCGGTAAGCTGCCCGAGCAAGAGCGCACGGTGCTCGCCCTCTACTATACGGAGGAGCTGACCCTCAAGGAAGTGGGCAAAGCTCTGGGCGTAACGGAATCCCGCGCGTGCCAGATTCACTCCAAGGCCATCATGCGCTTGCAGACGCGCGTCGAGCGCATGTTGGCCGCCGCGTAGGAGCC
>Ga0315279_10002727_pt1 | contig 25872 bp, 28 predicted proteins | sample YL17G06_20_MG_FD_203694 | JGI IMG/M metagenome (GOLD analysis project Ga0315279, IMG submission 203694) | Sediment microbial communities from Yellowstone Lake, YNP, Wyoming, USA - YL17G06_20 | ecosystem: Environmental > Aquatic > Freshwater > Lake > Sediment | place: USA: Wyoming | collected...
TTTGGCTTGACGGGCGGTGTGTGCAAGGAACAGGGACGTATTCGGCGAACGATTTCACATCGAAGACATTATATAAATTCTTCAGTTTAGTGACATTCGCCTACTAGGGATTCCGGCTTCACGAGGGTGAGTTACAACCCTCGATCTGAACTGGGCGTATTTTTAGGTGATTAGCTCCCGCTTTCGCGGTGGCATCACATTGTGATACGCATTGTGCGTCGCGTGTAGCCCAGGAGATTTGGGCCATACGGACCTACCGTCGCCCACACCTTCCTCCAACTTATCGCTGGCAGTCCATCATGAGTGCGCCCTCTCCGAAGAAAGGGTTTGCAACATGATGTGTGGGTCTCGCTCGTTAACCGACTTAACGGCACGCCTCACGGTACGAGCTGACGATGGCCATGCAGCACCTCTCAGCTTGTCAGGTAAGCCCTTCAGACTGACCCTCAACCTGCTGTCGCTCCTGGTAAGATTTCCGTAGGAAAGTGCTCATCCTATTTTCCAAAAAATAGTTTTTCCCAATCTTTTTTGTTGTAATGTTTTACTTTTTTGAAGAACCCTTACAGATTCTCTTACAATACTTGGAAGTAATCTTAATTTCAAACATATGTCAGATACACTTAGCCACTTGTTTTCTTTTTCCAACAAATCTAAAACCTTATCCTCAGTTTTTTCTTTGTTTCCCATGTATCCGCCTTTTTTACCAGTTCGTTCAAGCAAAAGATTTGCCCAATTATTTTTTCTCTCATCCTCGAAAGGTCCAGCGATTTTGTATATTTCTACAAACCCATTTTTACTAATTCTGAAATATGGGTTTTTACCTTTACTTCTAATTTCATCAAAGGTCGTCCATGAATGTTTTTTGCAGATAGCGAAAATTCTTTCTAGTTGCTTTCTGTGCTCTTTTGATTGAATTAATTCAGGCGAATCAAGTCCCATAAACCCGAACTCGAATTCAATCAATGGAAGCAAGACCTTTGATGCAATGTTTTTGCTTGAAAGGGCTTCTTCGTAAACACCCATATCATCACTAGTAGTAATTACTAGTTTTGATATTAAAAGATTTCGGATGAACACATTTCCTTGTCCGGCGTTGAATCCAATTGAACCGCAACGCCCACCCCTTGTGTGTTCCCCCGCCAATTCCCTTAAGTTTCAGCCTTGCGGCCGTAGTTCCCAGGTGGCCCGTTTAACACCTACGCTCCGGCACTACAAACCCCCGAGAGGTCTGTAACACCAAACGGGCATCGTTTACGGCTTGGACTACCGGGGTATCTAATCCCGATCGCTCCCCAAGCTTTCGTCCCTCACCGTCAGACCCGTTCCAGATGGGCGCTTTCGCCACAGGTGGTCCCCCTCGGATTATAGGATTTTACCCCTACCCGAGAAGTACCCCCATCTTTTCCCAGTCTCAAGCCTGGCAGTATCCTCAGCACGTTTTGCAGTTTGCTGCAAGATTTCACCGAGGACTTGCCAAGCCGGCTACGGACGCTTTAGACCCAATAACAGTGACCATCACTCGGGGCGCGGGTATTACCGCGGTGGCTGGCACCCGTCTTACCCACCCCTTATTCGCCTTCCCGTTTTCAGAAAGCAAAAGTTCTAGCAAAGCTAGAACACTCCAGGTTCCCTTTTCGCGCGTGAGCGCATTGAAAAGTTTTCGCAACTGCTGCATACCGTAGTACCTGGATTCATGTCTCAGAATCCATCTCCAGGCTCCTACTTCCATAGCCCGTACCCGTTATCGGTTTGTTAGGTCATTACCCTAACAACAGCCTGATGAGACACAGTCCCATCCTCAAGCGCCTGAGCTTTTGGTGTTGGCGCATTCCAGCAACCGGCACCTATGGGGTATTAGCCCCACTTTCGCGGGATTGTCCCCCTCTTGAGGGCAGGTTGACTGTGCATTACAGAGCAGTTCGCCGAGGTCTTTCACCTCGCGGCTCGCATGTCTTAGTCGAACCCGGATAGCAATAGTCTCTGGCAGGATCAACCAGAATTGGCGGTCCTACCTCTAGGTTTCATCAATCAACCGCTTTACAAAAAATCAACGGCTTTCGCGAACCTATTCGGATCGTTATTCCGAATTTTCACTATGTACCGTAGACTAGAATAGAACCTTTCATTCCTGCTTGTGCAGTGTGCCGTAACTTAATTTGCCGTTAAGTTATCCAATGGCACTCAAGGTTCAACGCCGAGTCCACGAGTGCATTAAGAATATTGACGTCGGTAATATTTAAAACCGATGGTTTTTTTTAGAAATGGAGTGCGGGAGGTGTGCTACCTGGCTGGACTACAGTGCGAGAGTATTAAAATAAGTGTTAAACTATCATTTTTTCTTTTTAACTCTATTGTAAATCCAGGTTATTTCACAAGAAATAAAATACCACCATAGAAATGTTGAAATTAATCGTAAAATGAATATAAGAGACGAAGAAGATAAATAGAGAAAGAAAGGCCAGACCAAAATAAATTCTAAGTTGTATTTTTGTGCCATTCCGATGGGCGTGCAGGGTCCGAAACATCCAATAAACAAAAACAAAGAATAAATTCCATAGGCAAAGATTAGAGCAAAAATTATTAATTTAAATCTTGTTGGTTTCAAAAATTCTTTCCACTTCATAATAAAACATTTAGTTTTGTCTTAAATAAAAACAGTTGCCGCATTGAAGTCGGAACCTTGTGCGGGAGGTGGGATTTGACATTTTGAATTATTTATAAAAAATTCATTCAAGCGCCAGTGTGTGCGCGCCTTTTGTAATGTTTAGCGTATATACGCACCACTCGCGGCCGAGGACTGCCATGAACGCACGGCATCCCGTCTCCACACCATCGAACCTTATCTTCGTGCTGTTTGTAACGAATGAAAGCCCGTTGACAGTCGCCCCGGCGTCTATAGCAAAATAATTCCGCTGCTTCTCAGTCAAATACATGCTGTTCCTGCTCAACCACCAGTTGCCGATGTTTCCCATCGTCCAGACGATCGTGCCGCTGTCTCTCGAAAGCTTTTCAAGGACATGCCTGAAAAAGTGAATAAATCCCGGATGTATGTTGTACAGGTAATTCTGGTGCAGCAGCAGTGTTCCAACGGACTTGAAATCCTTTATTTTGGAATAGACCTCGTCGAACGAATCGTTGAGTTTTTGGACATTAGAATTGTACCGCACTGCATAGTATGAGTCGTAATAGTACATCGGTATCTCCAAGGTGCTTATCATGTTTCCATTCAAGTCGAAAAAGCTGTAGGGCAGCGCAGAGCCGTAACCATAAATGCCGGTGCTGTTGGATGTGTTGTACGGCGGGCTTGTAGCGCCAGCTGCCAGCGAGCTGTCGAACAGGATGCCGCAGCTTTCCATCTCTCTTGGATAGTTGGCCAGGCCGTACCATTGCAGGAAGTGGTTCCTATTGGAGATCGGTGTGGGGAAGCCGCCGTTGGTTATTCTCTGCTTGGCAGTAGCATATGTTTCGCCAGTATTTTTGTGCGTTCCAAATTCCATACCGCTATTAGACCGATAGCTGCTGAATGAGTGCTGGTAATCGTCCAAGAGGAACGCCGTGCCGACAAGGTTGTAGTTTTTTATCGCTCCAAACCAGCCGTCTATTTGGACGTCATTCGTGCTGTCCGTGTCGCCCGTTATTGCAATCAGGGAAGTTTTCCCGTTCGGCACCCAATATGTGAAGAGCGGCTGCCTTTCCAATATTAGGTTGATAATCGGGTAAAGATGGAAGTCCGCCACGGGATAATTCCAATATTCGTAAGAAAGCACAGCTTGGTGCGGAGCCCAGAAAGATGCGGAAGCTATGCCCTTCCCCTCGGTCATGCGCAGAACTGTGTAGCCCACAGTATAGCCGAAGTAGTACGTTTTTCCAAAACCATAAACGTTTTCCACTATGCCAGTTCCTATCACGCTCGATTTGGAGGAGTTGTATATGTCTGCCAGGATCCTGCCGGAAATGTTTGCATATTTTAGGACTAGGCCGTATGCTGGGTTGAAGTCGACGCCTTTTATGCCGTTGAAGATTTTTCCCGCCTGGCTTGTTTTCAGGTACGAGGCCTGGCTTTTGCCCGGATCCGCAATGGTTATCTGGGGCTGGCCGTAAACTCCGAAGAGGTCTTCCATGCCTGTGTTGTTGAGGCTCAAGCCGATGCCGATTAAACTCCCGCCTTCGCGCACCCAAGTTTTTATTTTTTCAACCTGCACTGGGGTCAACTCCCTTTCTGATGGATGAAGGAGGATTATTGTCTTGGTTTCATTGATATTCAGTTGTTCAAAACTTTTTACCGGGTAGGATTTTATATTGAAAATCCCAAAGTCCCTCAGCCTTTGCAACAAAATGACTTCAACGTTATCGTACTCGCTTCCTTTGAGGTTTGAATAAACAACTACGGGATCGATTGAAAACGGTGGGACCGTCGTGGTCGTAGTCGGTATGACTCTGCAATTTGCACTTGATGTGCAAACCGTTCCCGTGTTCGCGCACCCACCCGAGCAGTAGCAATTGATGGAGCAGATGTCCTCGTCTCTGCTTGGTCTGCAAGTCTCCCTGCAGTCACCGCAATAACATGTTGACGGTATTGTTGTAGTAGTTGTAGTAGTGCTGGTAGTCTTCATTGTAGTTGTTGTGCTGACAGTAGTGCCGCTCTTGCATATTTTACTATCGTACGTGCAGTCCGCTCCTGCATTGGAACACCCACCCGAGCAGTAGCATTTGGTGGAGCAGATATCCTCGTCTCTGCTTGGCGTGCAAATTTCTTTGCAGCCGCCGCAGGAGCATGTTGACGGTATTGTGGTAGTGGTCGTGGTGCTGGTGGTCTTCGGCGCAGTCGTAGTGCTGGTAGTAGTGCCGCCCTTGCACACTTTGCTGTCGTACGTGCAGTCTATCCCTGCATTTGCGCACCCGGCCGAGCAGTAGCAATTCGTATAGCACACCTCTCCCTCCCTCGTCTCCCTGCAAGTCTCCCTGCAATCTCCGCAATGACATGTTGCAGGCGCTGTCGTTGTGGTTGACGTGGTTTTCAATGTGGTAGTTGTCGTTCTGGCAGTTGAGGTCGAGGTTGTCAGCTGCGGCTTGCAGTCTGCAGCAGAGCCGCACCACACCCCAACGTTCGAGCAGCCTGACGAGCAAGCGCAGACTTCCACGCATTCCCTCTCTGCTCCGCCGGTGCATCGCTCCGCGCAGGCGCAACTACAACTATTAGCTGATCCGAACCCTCCTGTCAATGCTGTACTGGCACTCTGAAAAATAGAAACAAAATAATCTAGGATGTCCTGGATTGAAAATGCGTATGCTGCATTGCTTAAGAGAAGGGCAGTCGCCAAAAAGGCCAGAATAAAACCCAATTCCCTCATTTGTTATCTAAATTTAATTTCATTTTCAGAATTTATAAGTTGGTGCTAGATTTTTTTCAAAATCCCCGGCCTGGGCTCGAACAGGTCGCCGTTGGCAAGCAGCTCATTCAACGCCTCCTCTACAACGTGCTCCGGCAGCCCCGATTCTTCTAATAATTTTTTTATCTCCACTCCATTACCTTCGTCCAATTTTACAACTAATTCTAAAACAGCTGGCTTGTAATCTACTTTTTTTGACTCAATATGTCCCTTTATGATTTGCAAACTTTCTACGTCCATGCCAAATTTTGTCACAGCATACTCCTTCATCTCGTCTTCAGACATTTTCCCAAAAAGATTTTTTATCTCATCCACAATTTTTTTCTGTTCTATCAAATCATTCAGTATCTCCAGCTTTCTGAAATTTTCATAATTAGGATTGACTTTTTTTACGACTTCGCATGAGATGTAAGTTTCGCCGTTGTACTCTTTCACCTTTCCTACAAACATAACCAAATCTCCTGGTTTTATTGCCTGCAAAAGTTTTGTGTCTTCACCGAATGTTTTGATTCTGATAGCACCAGTGCCATCATCTACGGTCACAGCAGAATATTTTCCATCTTCGCTCAAAAAATTCTCAGTTGCAGTGGCAACAACATTTACTCTAGCAACTTTTTTTCCGAATGGTGTGATAACAAAACTAGGCAACATTTCCTCTTTGCTGCCAGGAAAAAATTTTCCATTTATTATGTCTGATATCCTCAGTTTAACTGAAGGAATTCTTTTTGCATCCATGAAAATCAAATTCTCTTTATTATTCCTATAGAAGGCTCGAATACAACGCCTTCATCAATCATCTTTCTTATCAAATCATCAACATTAGATATGTTTTGCTGGTTTGCCCGTTTCTTTATTTCCTCCACCGGAACATTCTTTCCAAAAGTATTTTCCAGTTCAGAAATAAGGTCAAGCAAAGCGCGTATTCTGCTGCGCTGTGTTGCTGTTACATGCCCCTCAGCTCTGTCAATATCAAACTGGCCAGTTTCCTGGTCCAAACCGAAATCTCTCAAAGAAACTTTCATAAGGTTTATTGCCCGCATCGCATCCTCCACTGTAACGGTCTCGCGCAGTTGTATTTTCGCTGAAGCCTCTGTCATCCTTATCAACGCTTCGTATTGCCTAAGCGTTATTGCCACAGGAGCTTCCTCACCCGCTATCTGGCCACGCAGTTTCACGAAAAAATCCGTCAGAATTTTCCCGACTTCCCTTGTAAGCTTTGGCCGGATCTTTTTTCTTGTGTATGCTATGTATTTTTTCAGCAGGTTCGAATCTATTGCAGGTATTGCCGAATCCTCGTCGAAATGCCTTGATTTCAATATATGTTCAGCAACGCGCGCATCCTGCTCAGGATTCGGTATGTCCCTCAACGCGAATTTCAGGTCAAACCTCGTCAGCAGCGTCTCTGGCACATCTATCTGCTCCTTTATCGGCATGAAAGGGTCGAAGCGGCCGAGTTTCGGATTACCGCCGCCGAGTACGGCAGTCTGGGCTGGCAGCGTCGCAACAATATTCGCCTTGGCTATTGATATCGAGCCCTGCTCCATTGCCTCGTGCATCGCGACCTGGTCAGTCTTTTCTATCTTTTCAAACTCGTCGATGCATATCAAGCTGCGGTTACACATGACCAACGCCCCGGCCTCGAGCACCCAGCCGCCGAGAAACTCCTCGTCCTTAACAACTGTTGCTGTCAAACCCGCTCCAGTCACACCCTTGCCGCTCACATATCTTCCACGCGGTATGAGTCCTGAAACAACTTTCATCAGAACGCTCTTTGCTGTGTTGTGCACAACAATTCCATTTGCGACGAATCTCTGATGTTTTGGAACTTCAATATCAAAAACATCTTGCGGAGGCAAGTAGTTTATTTGTACAATTTTTTCAGTACGGCTTTTGTGAGTCCTGCGAATGTGATATTTAGCACACTCTGCAGCCTGTCTTAGTTTTTCGCTTTTCTTCTTGCTAGCAAACCCAATGTTTTGCCAGAATTTTATTACGGATTCAGATCGTCTGATCATCAAAGAACAGCTCGGTTTGCTTTTAACCTCGCGCCCCTTTATTTTTACGCTTTTTATTTTATTTTCCCACAGAATCCTCGAGTGTATACCAAACTTTAACAATAAAATCTGAACATCCCTTAGCAACTCTAAATTATTAGATTTCAAACTAACTGAAAGACTACCGCGCCCTTTAGAGAAAACACTCCCATCGCCTTCATAGAGCCAGCGTAAAAATGAGGCGACAACAGAATTTCCCGAGTGCCATATTAAATTTGGAACCCTTTTTTCATTTAAGAATGACAATAAATTGGCTGCATGGGTGCTATCAACTTGATAATAATTTATTTGAGGACTAGCTATTTTATGTTCGTATGTTTTAACATGGACACCAAAGCATTTTTCAAACATATTTTCAATTTTTGAAAGAATATCCTTTTCATCCTTATTTATTACGAAGCCAACTCTGCGCTTTTGCACCCAGCCATCGGCAACAATATATCCAAGTATAGTGGCTAAATTCCCGTCACAAAACTTTGGAATTTTTATATGCCAGCTTTTGTGGTAATAGGACGGCTCTTTCCAGTTAGTTTCAACTAAAGTCTTTTTTTTGCATTCTATTTTCGGCAGAACTTGCACTCTCTCCCCAACACATGTCTCGTCTAATCTTTTCCACGACCTTTGCATATTTTTTACAATCAACACGGGCTGGTTATGTGTGCCTTTTATACTCTTTCCAGTCTCAGTCACTATTTCTATGATAGGCTGTTTTTTATATGTGTGAAATATTTCTGCCGTCCCTGCTTTTCGACCCATACCCATATGTACTTGGTAATCTATTTTTTGCAAATGTCTTGAACCCATTTCACCAATTTTCATTATCGTCCCATCGCTCATAACAACCCTTTCATCAGCGACTAAACAGGAAGGATCACCAACTAGGAGGATGTGAATGTCACCTCTGACTCGAGATTTGTCTTTCTGTATATGCGTCTCGCCGCCGAAAAGCTGCAAGACTATCGCTTCCTTTATGTCCTCCATTCCAAAGAGCGCAGGCGCGATCGACTTTACAAGTTTGTTGTATATGTCCGGGTCTTGCGCAAGCTCGATTATTTTCTTCTCCTCCTCGGATTTTATCTCAAGCTCCTCCCATTCCGTCTCGACGCTCTCGATGTTGTTCGCGTCGATGTAGATGTCCATCTGCCTTGAGCGGCCGCCCTTGAACCTTTTCGGCATCTGCTTCAGAACGCCGACGATTTTTATGCGGTTCCCCGGCTCGGTCTTGTTCTGCATCCTCGGCGTGGTCAAATCCTCTTTCAAAAAAATCCTTATCTCGGAAGGCCTTTCTCCCTCGGTTATCTCAAAAAGCTCTTCAATTGCAATCCATCTCGCGTCGTAAAGCTTCTCTTCGATTAACTTGAAACCTTTTCTGCACCCGCACTCGCATTCCATCGGGGTTTTCATGAAAACCTCTGTCTGGATGATTGATATCCTCGTCCCGCACTCTGGACATTGAAAAACCGCTTCGGAAACCTCCGGCCTCACCTCGCTAGCGCGCTTCACCTGGCCATCGACGACAATCAGCCTGTCCAGATGCTCGGCGCGGACATTTCTTATCCTTATGTTCTTGCTCTCCGGAAGGTTGAAGAGCCTTATCTTTATTTTTCCCTCGCCCGGCAGGTCTGTCTGCCTGACCACATCAGTTAAAATCGAAAAAACTTCCTCGGGGTTGTCAAGCACGTAGTCAGCAAGATCGGGATCAAACTTGTCCAGCAGGCCGAAATCCAAGGCTAAAGATTTCCTGTCCTCGGCCGCTGCCGTGACCATGTCCTCGTAGTAGTTCTCGCGGAGGAAAGCGGAAAATTTTTCGATGATGTCTTCCTTTTCCACGCATTACTTATATCATTCAAATATTTTATACTTTACTGATTTGTGTGAAGTTTCAAAAGCAAGTTCGAGCTGGGTTGTTCACTTCGCCTTTTTCACTGCTTTTATCTGCTTCAGTTTCTTGTAGACCTTGCTCACTGCGGTCCTCACGTCCTCTATACTCCTAGCGCCAGTGCAGACAATCTTCCCTGAGCCGAACAGCAGGAAAGCGACCTTCGGATCGGTCATCCTGTAAACCAATCCCGGAAACTGCTCCGGCTCGTACTCGGAATTCTCGAGGTTGAACGCTATTCTATCAAGATTGAGGTTGCCATCGAGCTTTGCGGACGCGACTATGTTCTCGACCTGCGTCTTAAAATTTTTGGGCACTTTCGTCCCAGAACTCTCAACAATGCTTATGACCTTCTTGAAAACGCTCCTCACGTCCTCTATGCTCCTAGCCCCAGTGCAGACGATTTTTCCGGAGCCAAATATCAGCGCAGCGGCCTTGGGTTTCGTCATCCTGTAAACCAATCCCGGAAACTGCTCCGGCTCATACTCCATGCCTTCTAGCTTGGAAACAATCTTTTCAAGCAGTATCTCGACGCCAAGCGACGCCGACGCAACGATATTTTCAATCCTGATATTGAAATCTGTCATTTTACCACTCCAATACAAGATTTGGGGATAAAAGTATTTAAAGGGGATTTATAAAGCAGAGAAAGAGTTAATAAACCTTACGAAATACTTATTTGAAAAAATAAATTCCCTATAAGAACATAATAAAGAACGCAAGTATTTAACATAATTTTTTCAATTTATTACTATGAAAAGGAACAACTCCCTTTTGCTTTTGGTTTTGTTGGCAGTGGTTGCATTGGTGGTGGTAATATATTCAAAGCCCGGCTTCAATTTTGGAATACCGGCTGTCACTACGACAACCGCGGCGACAACTGCTCCAACAACTGCTGCGAGCACAACCGCCCCGACAACCGCAGCTACTACGACAGCAATAGCTTCCTGCAACGACCTGTGCGTGTCCAAAAACTACACCTCTGGGTCGTGCGTTCCGTCCTGCCTTGCAGGCTACCTTCATGCTACGGAATGGACTAAGTGCGAATACAGCTGGGAGAAGTGTTGCTGCAAACCCAAAGTCTAGTTTCTAACTCGTTTATTTTTTTCAAACAATCCATTGGAAAATATAAATAATGCGTTTGAATAAAGTAAATTAAGGTTACTATGGATTTGCTCGCTCATTTTGTCATGGGCCTGGTCATCGCAAAGAAGCTGAACAACCCCTGGGCAGTGTTGCTAAGCTGCTTGATCGACATCGACCATATCATAGGCTATATTTACGACAGAAGGAAGAAAAAATTCCTTTTCATGCCAAGCCTGCTGCACATCGCATACAGGCCAAGGACATGGCTGCACAGCATAACCGGCGCTGCCTTGTTTGCAGCGTTTTTCATCTACGTGCTTCATCTGCCGTTCGACGTGGTGTTCTTTTCTTTCTACATCCATCTCGCAATAGACATGCTGGACAAGACAGGCATATATGTCTTGCCACCACTGATAAAAAGAAAGGTCAAGGGCGCTCTGCCTGTGGGGTATCTGATGGAGGATTCCGGCTACCTGCAGAGGCACAAACGCTCCCACATACCAAGCATTCTATTAATACTTATCGTGGCGGTATTAGTCTTATTGAAATTGATTTGAGGATTGAGAGGTGATCATATAACCTTAATCTGCGGCATCGACGAAGCGGGCCGCGGGGCTCTGATTGGTCCGATGGTCATAGCCGGCGTGGTAATGGACAGCAAATTCGAGAAGATTTTGAGGACACTTGGTGTGAAGGACTCGAAAAAATTGACTCCGAAGAGGAGGGCCGAGCTCGCGCCGAGGATAGAGGAACTGTGCAAGTCAGTTATAGTGCTGCGCGTGCCGGCATGCAAGATCGACAGCTATCGTGCCAAGAAAATAAATCTGGACATAATCGAGGCGATGAAGATGGCCGAGATCATCGATGTGTCAGGCGCGAACAAGGTTTTTGTCGACTCCCTTGAAGCGACCCCGGAAAAATTCAAGCGCCGCATCGAGGAGCACATGACAACCGACGGCATAGAAATGGTAGTCGAGAACTATTCTGATGAAACTTACCCAGTTGTTTCCGCAGCCTCGGTCATTGCAAAGGTCGAGAGGGACAAGGCCATAGACGATATAAAGCGCAAGGTGAACTTCGATTTCGGGGTCGGCTACAGCCACGACAAGAGGACGATAAACTTTGTAAAAAAGCTGCTGGAAGAGAAGAAGCAGCTTCCTCCTTATGTCAGGCAGAGCTGGGTGACTGTGCAGGTGCTGCAGGAAGAGTCATGGCAGAGGAGGTTAAAGGATTTCTTTATCAAAAGAGAAAAATGTAAGGGAGAGCAGTATGAAGGCTGAGAAGTCCGTTGTGCTGGTTTACACGTTTTTGGGCGTCGTTCTCGGGGCGGCTTCGAGTTATTTGCAAAACATTTATCTGGCGTTTGCCGTTCCTTTTGTCGTTTATGCCGCGACGCTGCCTGCCTTTTGGAAGCTGGTCAGGCAGAAAAGGAAAAAGCTACTAACGAGCAGTTTCGTGTCGTTCGTGCTGTGGTGGCTTGTGGTCTGGATTTTGCTGGTCAACATTTAGATGTGTGATAATATGAAAAGGACGCATTACACAAATGAATTGGCGAAAAGCGTAGGGAAGGATGTCGTGGTTTCTGGATGGGTGTTTGACGTCCGGCTTATCGGCGGTATAAACTTCCTGCTACTTCGCGACAATACGGGCACGGTGCAGGTCACGGCACCGAAGGGCAAAGTGCCGCAGAGCATCCTCGGCACGTATTCAAAGCTCCGTCAGGAGGATGTCGTGTCTGTGAAGGGCAAGGTCGTCAAGGCCAAGAGCGCAAAAATAGACATTGAAATAATCCCTTCAGAGATTGAAATTGTCAGCAAGGCCAGCGTGCCGCTGCCTTTGGACCCGCGCGGCGTTGTCAACACTAACTTTGACACAAGGCTCGACTGGCGCGTGCTCGATTTGAGAAGGCACGAGAGCCTGGCAATTTTTAGGATCCAAGCGAAACTCGTTGAGGGGATGGAGGAATACTTGAGGAAAAACAATTTCCTGCAAGTCTTCACCCCGTGCATCATCGGCGGAGTCTCCGAAGGCGGGTCGGAGGTTTTCAAGATAAACCATTTCGGCAAGGAGGCGTTCCTTAGGCAGGACCCACAGCTCCATAGGCAGCTGCTGATAGCGGCCGGATTCGACAAGATCTTCGACATAGGCCCGAACTGGCGGGCGGAGCTGTCTGACACGCCAAGACATTTGACAGAGCACAGGGCATGCGCTGTGGAGTTTGCTTTTATGAAGGACGAGAGTGACATGATGCGCTTGGAAGAAGAGATGGTTGTATATGCGATAAAGAAGGTTGCCGGAGAGTGCGAGAAAGAGCTGGATATTCTTGGGAAGGATGTCGAAGTCCCGAAAAAGCCTTTTCCAGAATTGCGTTTTCCAAAGCTCTATGAAATTTTAGAGGAAATGGGAAAGAAAATAAATTTCGGAGAGGATTATGACAGGGAATCGGAAACTTTGTTGGCTAAGCATATTGTTGAAAAATATAAAAGCGATTTCTTTTTTGTCAATCGTTTTCCTTCGAAAGTGAAGCCGTTCTACGTAATGAAGGTCGACGAAGAGCCGCAATGGGCGAGGAGCGTTGACCTTGTCTTCAAAGGAATAGAGCAGTCCTCAGGCGGCCAACGTGAACATCGTTACGAAAAAATAATTGAACAAATCGGGGAGAAGAAGATTAATCCAGAAGCAATGAAGTGGTTCACAGAACCCTTCAAGTACGGCATACCACCGATGGGGGGTTTTTGTCTAGGTATAGAAAGACTGACGATGCAACTGCTGGATTTAAAAAACATAAAAGAGGCAGTGCTTTTCTCTAGGTATCCTGGCCGGATTCAGCCATGAGTTTGCAAGCTAGAATGTGGCTGCATTCTTTTCTTTTGATTGTAGAATATTTACAGTCGCACTGCCATTCATTCGTATCCTTTTTTAAAATTACAGAATGCATATCCTCTGTCCCCATAACTTTGAAGTGAATCCTTTTATCAGTCTCCAGATCTTTTATTATTTTGCCTTCTACAAAAAGCCGTCTCGCTTTTTCATCCCTTGTCATAATTACATAATGTTTTACCGTAAATTTAAGTTGGAACAACAAATTTTATAAGTAGGGAAGACAAACAATTTTATTTGGAAAAATTCGGACAGTGTTAAACATGCAACGATTTTGTGACATATGCAAAAAATCTACGAAAAATGTAGGCAGGCTACTAAAGTCCAAATATCTAATGCTCTGCAAAAAATGCAGGGAAAAGATAAAAAGGCGATTCTGAACTTTAAAAAATCACTTTTTTAAATCTGTCTGCAGATGTATATTCATGGAAAATATAGACGATTTTGTAAAAAGGCTGAAGGAACTTGGCGCAAAAAGGGTTTTCGTCCAGTTCCCCGAAGGCATAAAGACGAGGATGCCGGAAATTGTTAGGAGGATGGAGAGGGCGGGGTTTGAAGTCGTGCTGTGCTGCGAGGAGTGCTACGGCGCCTGCGATATACGCGACTCCGAGGCTAGGGGGCTTGGCTGCGACACGATCCTGCACATAGGGCACGAGGATTTTGGTTTGAAGGCGTCGCTGCCTGTAGTTTTTTGGGAGTACTTTATAGACGCCAATCCTGTCCCGGCGCTTGTGAAAGAGCTTGGCAAGTTGGAGGGTTTCAAAAAGATAGGGCTGGTGACGAGCATACAGTTCGTCAAAACCATTCCAGAAGTGAAAAAATTCCTCGAAACGCACGGGAAAAAAGTTTTCGTGCACAAAAGTTTGCAGCACGACGGCCAAGTGCTAGGCTGCAGATTAGAAGCTGCCAAAGCTGTAGAAAAAAATGTAGACTGTTTTCTTTGCGTTTCTGCAGGCAAATTTTATGGTTTGGGCGTGGTTTTAGTGACTGAAAAGCCTGTGCTTTGCCTGGATTTGGAAAGGAATGAAATTTACAGCCTGGATAGTTTGAAAAAAAGGATACAGAAGACTGTTGCTTGGAATGTTTCACAGATAAAAGATGCGAAGCGCATAGGTTTGTTGGTGAGTTGGAAAAAAGGCCAGTTCAAACCAAATGTTTATGATGTGAAAAATCAGTTGGAGAAAGAGGGAAAGGAAGTTTTCATACTTGCTATGGACAGGATAGAACCTGAAAAATTCGAGGGGTTAAAATTAAATGCACTGATAAATTTTGCATGCCCAAGGATAGGAATAGACGATTTGGAAAAGTATAAAACACCAATTGTAAACTGGGATCAGCTTGAAAAAGAAACAGCTTGAAATTTTTTTGCAGCAACTGGCGGAGCCGAAAAAACCGAAGGTCAGTCTGGAGCAGTATACAATAACGGGCAACCTTGCCTCGGAAATTTTGAATTTGGCCCATCTGAACGGCGATATCGAAAGCAAGATTGTTTTCGACCACGGATGCGGGACAGGAAGGCTTGCAATAGGCGCGGCTATGCTAGGCGCGAGGCTCGTTGTGGGCGTCGACATAGACAGGCAATCGATAAGGATTGCAAAGGAAAATTTGCAGCGTCATGATGTATACGCAGACAAAAAACTCCCGGTTTGTTTTGTTGTTTGCGACTTGAAGAACTGGTATGGCAAATGCGACACTGTTTTGCAAAACCCTCCGTTCGGAATAAGGACGCAGCATGCTGACAGGCTTTTTTTGATAAAGGCCCTAGAGTGCGGGAAAAAAATTTACAGCCTTCACAAGGATGGCTTGAAGAAGACGCGCGATTTTATCACATCGCTGACAGTCGGAAACGGCGGCATAGTTAGGCAGGTAGTTAAATTTAAATTCACAATACCATATATGTTTAAATTCCACAGAAAACCAAAAGTAAGTTATAATGTCGACTTGTATATTGCGGAAAAGGTGATATGACGCAGCTGAAGGTTCTGAAAGAGGACGAGAAGACGCTTGTGCTGGAAGTAGCAGGGGAGACTGTTACCTTTACGAATCTCGTGAGAAAGGAGCTTTGGCAGGATAAGAGCGTGGACGAGGCTGCGCAGAAAAAGGAGCATCCATACATCGGCGAGGAGAAAGTTTTGGTCAGGACGTCAAGAGGGTCGCCGCGGACTGCGCTTGAAAAGGCTGCGACGAGGATTGCAGATCAAGCGAAGGAATTCGGCGAGGAGTTCAAAAGGGCTTTGAAAAAATAAATTGCTCGGATTGGATTCGTCAATCAAAGCTTGACTGATTTAAAATTTCTCAACAGAAATAGTTCACGACCATCTCAACATGGCCTAGTATTTGCCTTCGTTTTAGAAAAAGAAAAATCCTAAGGTAAAATTTAGGGGGGAAAATTTAGGAAAAATAAATTGAAAGAGATGTTTTTTAGATTTTCAAGAAAGAATTAAAAGCTTTATTTCTTGATTGAACAAATAAATATTAGTGGTGATGAGGCTCACCTTTAACCGCCATTTAAAGTGGCTGATAGCTTCTACTTCTATAAATAAAGTGGGATGAGTAAATGGCAAATAAAAAATGGCTTAACAGAAATGTAGCTGCTATGGGATTTACAAGTCTGTTAAGTGATACGAGTCATGAAATGGCTACTGCCACTCTGCCTGCGTTTCTGACAGAATTAGTGGGGGCTTCGGCACCTCAACTATTAGGTCTTATTACAGGATTATCAGACGCATTGAGTAGTTTCGTGAAAATATTTTCTGGATGGTTGAGTGACAGATTGAAGAAAAGAAAGTCGTTGATGGTATTGGGTTATTTGCTCACTGGATTCTTTGTAGGGATGGTAGGTTTCGCGAAAAGTTGGTTCGAGATTCTGTTTTACAGGGTTCTTGGCTGGATGGGAAGGGGGACAAGAGAGCCGCCGAGAGATGCTTTATTGGCAGAATCTGTAGATAGGAAATTTTATGGCCATGCGTTCGGCTTTCATCGGGCCATGGATACTTTGGGCGCGATAATAGGACCCCTACTAGCATTATTTTTCATTCCCCTATTGGGTTTTAGAAACACCTTTTTCATGTCATTCATCCCAGGTGCACTGGCTGTTCTGACTGTAGCTATTTTCATCAAGGAAAAACCTAGAATCCTAGAAGGCAAAGTAAGGAGTTTTTTTGCTCATATAAAGTCTTTGCCAAAAGAATTCCAGATTTTCATTTTGATAATGTTTATCTTCGGGATAGGGAACTTTAACAGGACTTTGCTACTTTTGAGAGCACAGGAAGTCTTATCCCCAACTGCAGGAATAATTCTGGCAGGGACTTTGTCAGTGCTCCTTTATGCCATAAGGAACATCGCACAGGCTTTAGCCGATTATGGTGTAGGAAGTCTAAGCGATAAGTTTGGGAAGAGAAGTCTTCTTGCAATATTTGGATTTTTCCTTTTCGGAATCATGTCGCTTGGATTCATGATAACTTCAACAAATATATTTTATTTCGTTTTTCTATTCGTCTTGTCGGGAATAAGCGCTGCGGCATATACTGCTTTGGAGAAGGCATATGCGGCTGATCTGCTTCCATCGAACATAAGGGGAACCGGGTATGGGGCTCTCCAAACTGCCGATGGCATAGGTGATTTCGTCTCTAGCTTTATAGTCGGAACTTTATGGGTTGCCATATCTTCCTCTGTCGCATTTCTCTATGGAGCAATACTGTCATTTCTTGCAGCATTTCTTCTCTTGGTTTGGATGCGAAGAAGATGAAAGAAAATACCGAAAGGGTAAGGATGAAAATAATTAAAGAGGTTAAAATTTTAAGATGAACCTAACATCACCACTACATCTCGCAACATGAAGCACAGATACTAATACATGAGGCATACATTATATTCAAAGAAGATTTTAGTTCCCGACTTTTCCAGAACGGACTAGTATCTGCCTTAATTTTAGAAAAAGAAAAATCTTAAGGAAAAATTTAGGGTGAAATTTAAGGTGAAATTATAACAAGACTAAATTAATTTTTAATTATGTTTATTAACTTGCTTTTTCGGAAGTGCTTTAATTTTTCTTTGTTCCAAAAGTTTTCTTGTATCTCTAACGTGACCAAAATATCTATGAACTTGTTGCTCTAACATGTGTTTTTCATCGGTACCAGTTTTAAATTCACCATGTATTTTTTGCAAGAATCTTTCTAATGAATAACCTAGATTATCAAAATGTTTACCTAATTTTTGTCTTACATCATCTCTCATTGAACGATAGGCAATTCCCATAGCTATTATTTCCGCTCGAGTTTTTGAATCTAGTCTAGTAGGTAATTTTTGAAATGCTTCAGTTGGATCACCCATACCAAGAAAAATATCAGAAAATTGCTTTTTAAAGCCCCAATTCACTTGGAGCAAAGTTTCTAAAAGAGCAGGAAAGGAAGAAGGATCCACATCGTATATTTTATTTAATAGCCCCACTCCGTCTTGATTTAATAACATATAAGTAAGTCCACGATCTCGCAATGATGTTCCTAAGAAATTCCATCCATTAGGTCCAAATCTCTGTGAAAAATCTAACAGTTTGGGAAATCTTTCCGCATATAATTTTGCATAATCGCTTCCATCACTGATTAATTTATCAACCAATGCTACAGTAAAATCTCTTGGAACACCATATTCTTGGAATCTTGCAAAAACTTCTTTACTACCATGATAAAGTGTTTGATTAATAGTAGTTGCTTCATCGCTTCTGAACATCTCTATTGCTCTGGCAATTGCTTCATCCAAAGGATAATTAAGATTGATGTGTAAGAAAGACGCCAAACCCTTAAAGGCACCAATCATATTTTTCTTAGTATCATCAGTAGCTCTAATTACCGTGTCAGTGGTATGATGAGTGGTTCTAACAATTCTTTCAGCAATTTCTCTAGGAACCTTATGAACTTCAACTAGATAATCTTCAGGCGATTTTGATAAACTCTTATACTTTTCCTCAAATTCGCTGATTCTCTTGCCTAAATGATCAATTAAAGTTACATAACTTCCTTTTTTCAATCTTTTACTTGGCCTTCCTATAATTACAGTGCTTTTTAATATTCTCGTTAATGAAAGCTCTTCTTCAAAAATTTCATCACCAACTTCTTTTAACCAATTCAATACATTTTTACCTCCCACCAAAGTTGCTTCAGTCATTACCCTAGCCACTTCTTTATCTGCATCTTCGTATTTTGATTCCAGAAAATCTTTAACTGCTCTTTTATAATCTCCAGTTACGAGCACTTGTGCTGCGAGAGATCCTGGTTCGCTATCTAATACAGTACCTCTAATTCTTTCACCTCTAAACAACACATAAAGCAATGAAACAAAATCGCCTGGCCTTACAATAACCTTCCCAGTTCTTCCATCTCCCATTCCATAAATTTTATATTTTCCAATGTCTCGTAGAGAATTCCCAACCTCTAGCACCTTTCCAATATCACGTCTTGGGAAAAATTCTCCCAGTTCAAGGTATCCTAACCAATTATAAATTCTTTCAACAAAGGAGGAGTCTAGCTCTTCAACATAGAAACTGCTTCCAGTAATGGGTTTCATAGTTATCTAAATAGTCAAAGATATTTAAAGGATTTAAATTTGATGAAAAAGTATTTCCCAATATCCGTCTAATAAAACTATAAACTTTAGAAATTCGAGATGTACCCGACATCCCTAGTACATCACGCAACATGAGGCACAGATACTAATATATGAACCATACATATTATTCTCAGAAGATTTTAGTTCCCGATTTTCTCAGTATGGCCTAGTATCTGCCTTAGTTTTAGAGAAAGAGAAACCTTGAAGTAAAGTTTAGGGTAAGATTTAAAGGTTTTAGCAAATCTTTTTTCCCATCGTTTTCATCAGAGTTTCGTTTATGTACAAAGGCACGTCGTAATCCGTCCTTGCAGCTATTGCAATGGCGTCACTAGGTCTTGCGTCCAACTCGAATACGGCATTACCTTGCTGCACTATGAACTTCGAGAAGTAGGCGTCGCTCTTGACTTCCGTGATTTTCACCATAAGAATCTTCGCGCCGGAGACTTTCAGTAAGTCTCTAAACAAATCGTGCACGTTAGGCCTAGGGCCGACTATACCATTGACACCATTAGCTATCGATTCAGCTTGGGCAGCATCCACGGTAGCAGTCAGCTCATAACAATCTCCAACCATCTTCACGCTCCCGTCTGTGAGGAGCTCGTCAAGGGAGAGCGCTATCTGGACGAAACCTTCCGTGGAAAGGTGAGGCAGCGTGAATATGTTCGGAAGTATGAAAACCGGCAGTATGTAAAGAAAAGTGAAGGCGAAAAGCACAGCGGAGATTGCAAGGGCTATTGCATCACTCTTGTTCTTCTTCAACCATTTTTTCATAATATCACTTTTGTCGTCAGTTATAGTAAGCATTTACTATTTTCACTATTAAAAAGTCCGCATTGCTCGGCAAAGTATAAACGACATCGTAAGAAATGTCCGTCGAGTTGACGTGGACAATCGCCTCGGCCTTGGAAAGGTAATCTCCCTTGCTCACAAGCTCTGAATATCCCACGCCGCTCGATGTGCTTGGCAGGTTGTCCAGTATTACGGAAGTGTCCGCGGGCGTGACGTTCACCATGCCCTCCTTTAGGTTCAGTATCTTTACGTTGTTCTTCGTGTCGATTGTGTCCGTGTTCGGACTCGAGGAGTTCGCCACCTTCTGTATGCCTATGCGCAGGATATCGTTTTCCAGCACGAGCTCAGCCACACTGTCGCCGTCCAAGTCGTATTCGCTGGCTTTCCCATTCGTGCCGGAGAACATGTAAAGGTTGCCCTCCTTGAAGAAAGAGCCTGCCTCGATCAACCCGTATTTCATATCATACGTAAAATCCACGCTGCCCGACTTTTGGTTCACGGAATAAGTGCCGCCGCTCACCTTCATGGCCGTGCTTCTCAGCGCGCCTGTACCTTCCGAAGCCACCTCCCTGATTGTGCTGTCAAGCTCCCTCATGTGCTGCGTTGCCTCGTTTATCACAGCAGCTTCCTTTGCCCTGTTCAGGGCAGGCATGCCCATGGTTACCACCAGCGCAAGCGCCATGAACGATATGAGAATCACCAGCACGCCTGCTATGAGGTTGCTTGCGCCTTTGTGGCTTTTTGCCCCGCGATTTTCATTCAAAAATTCAAATCCCATGCTAACATCTCCTCACGTAAACCATCGGCTTGTTGTTGCTGACGGCCGTCTTCTCCGCGCAAATCAAGTTCGTCCCGGTCGTCCAGCTGTCCGTACCGTTGATGTATATCTTGTCGTAGATGGCCCGTATCTCGTAGTGGTATGCGCTCGGCGTGCCAGTGCTGAAAATTGCAAGCGATCTTGACGGTATTGCCTGCGACTCCACAACCTGAATTTTGTCCTGCACAAGCTGGCATGTTCCCTTTGTATAAGCAAGAATCAAGCTGCTGCCCTCAACCTTGTTTCTCAGCTCCAGAGTGTAGTTGGGGTTCGAGGACGTGGAGGAAAAATTCACGTAATCGAGGTAGCTGCCCTTGTACGAGTGTATCATCGCGAGCAGCATTCCATTCGCATAGTCAACATTGTCATAGCTGCAGATATAGTAGTGCGACAGGTTTGACGAGTACTGGAGATTGTTTGTGTTGGTGTTGTTCATCGTCTGGTTTGTGATGCTGCTTGTGCCCAGGCGGTAGACGTTGTTGGCGTTGCTCGTGCCGAGGTGGTAGGTCATGCGATACTCGACATACTCAGGCCTCGAGCGGATTAAAAGGATTGATGAATTCGTGCCGGAATAGGTTGTGTTGGAGCCGGTCACGTTCAAAGTGTAATTGCCTTCGTATGCCATGCTGAATGTCATGTTGTAGTTGCCGGAATTGTCGCTTGTGTTGGTCCCTATGGTCGTGGTGCCGTAGGAGAACGTGAGGTTTGCGTTTGCGACCGGCAGCCCGGTGTCGCTTGCCGTGACCGTGCCGAAGACGTGTATGTCCCTGCTGGCTTTGCAGATTATCTTCCCTTCCGGCTTCATCTTGTCCGCGTCGATTGTTATCTTCAATGTAGCTGCCTGGCAAAGGCTCGCCGCTGTGGTAAACATCAGAATCAAAATCGCGAAAAATAACAGCTTTTTCATTGTGTCGCCACCAAATTGAAATCCTACCTATAATTATAGTGGATTTCCGACCAAAAAAGATTATTATCTTTGAAAAGTCACACGACCTTCTCTCTTAGGTATTTTTCAGCTTCGTTGACAGTGTTAGGAACATCCTTCAGATTTATGATGAAAACATCCCTGATGCCTCTAAATCTCTTGTCGCAGTGGACATCGTTGCGCAGCTTCCTTTCGACTTCGTAGACAATCATACTGTCGATATCCAAGACATCAACAATCCCGCCATTTACTTCCACCTCGCTGCCAACCGCCCTGCCTAGCTCGCGCAGTATTTTGAAGACCATCGCTTTCACAACCCAGTGCTTCATGCTTTCCTTCCCGCCGTTCGTAAAAAGGCAATTTTTGTTGTGATTTGTCAGGACAAACCCCTTTGATTTCAAAAGTTCTTCAGCTTTCTGCTCTGTCACAAACTTCTGGCTTCGCAGGCCGTATTTCCTGACACGCTCCCTTGTAAAATTTTTAACAAACAAGATTTTCGCCAAAGATAAACTGTTGCAAGGCGTGCAAGTACTTTCACCACCACTGGGAGGAGTAGTAAATGTTAATGTTCTGGCTATACGGAGATAAGATAAGGTGATTTGATGGCAGACAACGGACCAATGGCGAAGGACTATTTTCCGCTAGGCGAGGGCCGGGGCATACAGCTTACTGTTTGGAGCAATAACCTCCAGCTCACCAGGACAGAGAAGAACAGCGAGACTGGCAAGTGGGAGGCGAAGCAGGAGATCAACCTTGCGCCGGTCGTCTTGAAGGAACTGATGTGGAGGATACCGATAATACTCGAAAAGATTCTGTCAAAGGACAGGCCGAACGGCAGAGCAGACAAGCAGCAGAGCGGCAGCGAAAAAGCTCAGATGACATAAGTCTCGTTGAAAACGTCCCTCTGCTCAGACCGGTCGCTCTTCAGGCTGAGGTCGAGGAACACAGTGAGCTTGCTCTTCGTAGTGTCAAAAGGTATGGTGACGTATTCAGTCGTGTTCGCAAGTGACGTGTTGTAGAACACTGTCATTATGTGGCTCATCGTTTCGTAGTTGCCCGAGAAGCCGGCCTGCACTGCCATTCCGTCCGAGACGCTCCTGAATTCTGCTGTGGTTGTGTTGAACGTCACATTAAGATAAAACATATCGGTCCCAAGCATGTTCAGAACAGTGACATTGACGACGTATGGCGCAGTGGAATGGTTGTATGTTGCAGTGACGGCAACTCCCGCCAGATTCACGGCCTTCGAGCTCATGACTAGTCTGGCGTAGCGCATGAAATTGTTAAGGTTGTTCGTCATGTCGCTTTTATTCTCGTAACTTATCTGCACTGCCTTAAGCGCCTCGTTCCTTATGTTCTGGAACTGCATCTGCTCGAAGCCGGCTTCAAGATACCGCTTGTTCTCCATGATCTGGGAAATGTTGATGCCCGTCTTCAGCATGACCATGACCGTGATAATTATTATCGACAGCACTATGAAGACTTGGCCCTTGCTGCCGTTGCCGCGTCTTGTTTTGCAAATCATCAAACCACCATCGCAATCACGACACCGTCACGACCACATGTAAAGCACGACCTGCCTCGGCCGGAAGTCCTTGACATCGCCTGCTATGATGTAACTGGCCGAAAACATCCTTTCTGATGTAACGCTTGGCTTCGCGCAGTCAAGCTGGCAGACAACTATCTCATAGTTTGTGTCGCTCGGCATGAGAGACATTATCTTGTTTTCCAGCGTCTGCGTGTCATTGGCAAGCACCCACTGCCTGAAATCATTACTTTCAACCAAGGTCTTCATGGCGCTGAAAGCCTTCATCTCCCTGTTTATTATCTCCAGGTCCGGCATGGTTTGCTTGGCGCTGAAGTAAATTATAAACACAGTCATCATCGACAAAATGGCCACTATCGATTCGAAAGTTTTCGATATGCCCTTGCTGCTTTTCTTCTTCATGCTGTCATAGCCTCGTGCTGCCGCAACCTCGCTTGTTTCATCCATCACACAGCCTCGATTTCCAGTTTGAAATTATATTCCGTCCCAAGAGTCTGCACGACATCTTCATAAGTCTTGTTCCTCAGCGCGGACAGTTTCGTCACAGACAGGGTTGAAAGCTTTTCCTCGGGATAGGCTACAGCGGAATAATTCGTGGCGTTTATTGGGAATGATATGGTGTAGTTTGGCGGCTGCACCCCTGCGTCAGGTGAAAAATAAAGGAAGAATGTTTTGTTCTGGTTAGCGTTCAGAGTAAGGTTGAAAACAAGGTCGGCTGCGCTCAGATACTGGCTCGAGCAGAAGGACTGGTTGTAAAGCGTGGCAGTGATTCTGTTGTTGTTTTCGTCATACAATCTCACAGTGTTGTTCCAGGCCCTGCTTGCGCAGCTTGAGTTGTATGTCACGCTTACGTTTATCGTCGCGTTGTTTCGTACAGTGCCGCTCTTCTCAGCCACGGTGATTGGCATTATGTACAAGTCCGTGACAAGCCCGACCCTCACAGGCGCGTAGGCGTAGTTCTCCCAGTTCTCGGGCAGGCCCTTGCCGGAAAACAAGGCGCGGTATATGTCATATGCGGCAGCCCTCATGCTTGAGCTTGAAAGCGAGCCTGTTATGTTGGTTATGTAGGCTATGAGGTAGCTCAGCAGGAGTGCTGTGAAGACTATGAACAATCCCACACCAAAGGCAAAATCTATCTGCGTTGCCATATTTTTTCCCGTTTCATATCAAATGTGTTTCTCATATCAAATGTGTTTTCGTGCATTGCGTCATGTGACGCTCGTGATTTTGGTTATTATTCCGGGCTCGCCGAACACTACCATGTTGTAAATTGTGTTCTGGCTGTTGAACTTGTAGTATCTCAGCGTCGCGCTGACCCCGTTCTGCACCAGCCCTTCCACATCCATGTCTATGTTCGGTATGTCCTTCTCCACCGAGACTACAGGATCCTGCGTCGTCCTTGCCACGACCTTTGCGCCAGACGTTCTTGTGATGGGCGTCATGTTCACTCCGCTGATGTTGCTGGCGGTTATGCTTATCCATGACGGACTGGAAGTCAACAACAATATCTCGTAATTTCTGTTTGATATTGTTGCCGGGAGCTTCAGCGTAGTCTCGTAAAGCAGCACGGAGCTGTTCACCTTCGGCTGCGTCTTCACGTCTTTTGCGAACTGGTGGTACTTGACTATCTCGTTCGAGACCTGCGACGCCAGCTGGTCCAGCGACTGCGCTATGTTTGTCTTCAAAGCATTCGTATAAAAAGTCCTGACCATGGTGCTGACCGCGACCAGAACAAGCATGCTGAATATCACTGTCATGAGATATTCCAAAAGCTTTTCCTGCCCCTTCCCCCCCGAGCACTTCCTTATTGTTTCCAGCAAAATTTTCAGGAATTTCGCCATTAAATAACTATTGATTCTTCTGGGGAATATATTTATAATCCGCATGAGAATTTAAAATAAGAGAGCATGAAAGGCATATCGCCGCTGGTTGCTGCAGTGCTGCTCATCGCCGCGACAATGAGCATAGCAGGAATACTTGCTTATTGGGCTTCAAGCTTTGTCCGCAGCTCTTTACCAGAGGTTAACAGGACCGATGTGGAATGCTCCGGCTCCAACTTTAACGTGTATGCTGCCTCGTACAATTCAACAACGAAAAATTTCACAATGATGTTGGAGAATACGGGTATATACAATGTGAAAATAAGCAAGGTAGATTTCATTTATTCAGACTTGAACGTTGAGAGCCACACTGTCGATGGCACGCTCCCAGTCGGCGGCGCTGTGAGCAGGTTTGTCGTCGCTGATGTCAATCCAAACTACCAGAAATACAGGGTAATAAGCAGTTGTCCGCAGCTTGTCGTGGAAAAATAATTTTTGACAATGGTGGGAATTTTGCCGGCAGTGAAAAGAAGCAAGGCGGTATCCCCGCTGATAGCGTCCGTCCTGTTGATAGCCTTCACTGTAGCTGTGGCAGGGATTGTGAGCGGATGGCTGCAGGGATTCACAAGAAGCACGACGAGCACTGTCACAAGCCAATCCCAGACAGAGCTGACCTGCTCTTACGCAGGCATGTCGCTCTCATCTGTAAAGTACGGCAGCTCTGATTCAACCCTAAGCGGCAGCATAGAGAACACCGGCCAGGTGGGCATAGGCGGCATAACGCTTCAGATATTTTTCACTAATGGCACAGGACCGAACAACATACGCCTATGCACGAACGGCACTGTCTTCAGCTGCAGCGCTGCAAACTTATCATTGGTGCCGAGGGAGATGACATCATTCAATGTCAGCTCCGGCTCGACTGCTTTAGCTGGCATAGACAAGGTGAGGGTCTTTTCAAACTGTTCGACTGTGTATGACAGTGTGACAAGCAGCCAGATAACGACATAACTTTTTTTTGGGATTAGTTTCTCGAAAAACCTATGCAATCCTGTCTTTAAGAAAAATTTTAGAACAGTCCC
>Ga0315279_10002729_pt1 | contig 25860 bp, 19 predicted proteins | sample YL17G06_20_MG_FD_203694 | JGI IMG/M metagenome (GOLD analysis project Ga0315279, IMG submission 203694) | Sediment microbial communities from Yellowstone Lake, YNP, Wyoming, USA - YL17G06_20 | ecosystem: Environmental > Aquatic > Freshwater > Lake > Sediment | place: USA: Wyoming | collected...
CATGCGCCCTCAAGACGCGAAGATCGACTCGCTCTTTACTCCTGTGATGGACCCATGGCATCCGTCACTAGTAACAGCAACAGTACCTCAGGTCATCAAAACAAGGCCTTTTCGGCTTTGTTTCTAGAACCCAGTCAAGGTGAGCGCTTGTCCGCCATGCTCTCTGGCGGGCCTGCCCGCCATGCTGTCTGGCGGGCCTGTCCGCCATGCTGTCTGGCGGGCCTGTCCGCCATGCCGTTTGGCGGAGACTCGAACCATAAGAACTTAGTCATGGTGAGCGGAATAAAAAGACCAGTCATGGTGAGCGCTTGTCCGCCATGCCGTTTGGCGGAGAGTCGAACCATTAACCAGGCTTGCCAAACAGACTATTACAGAAATGCCAAGCGCAGACCATCCATTCTTGTCGCGGGCTTGCCCGCCGTGATTTGTGGCGGGCGCTCGAACAGTCGGGCGTTGTTGTTCCCTCTGTCACGATCCACGACTCACGCTTCACTTCTTCCATCTCGCTTCTCAGCCCTGAGATTCCTTCCTTTGTGCCCCCTGTTACCTGTTTCCGTTTCTTACTAGTGAAGGGCTTCTCGCACTTTCGCAGGTCTGCTCCCAAAGCGGAGCCTGGTCAGCGACCGGATTCGAAGCGGGCTCGTGCTGGAAGCGTACAGAACCGCGCACAACAGCGAAGATCGGGCCCTGCAGGCTGAAGCGCACTCTCTATGGTTTCAAGCACTCACCAAGCGGCCTGAAGCAATGGTGCTGATGCCGGAAGCAACGATGCTGTAGACGGAAGCAACGATGCTGCAGACGGAAGCAACGATGCTGCAGACGGAAGCAACGATGCTGTAGACGGAAGCAACGATGCTGCAGACGGAAGCAACGATGCTGTAGACGGAAGCAACGATGCTGTAGACGGAAGCAACGATGCTGCAGGTGGAAGCAACGATGCTGTAGACGGAAGCAACGATGCTGTAGATGGAAGCAACGATGCTGTAGATGGAAGCAACGATGCTGCAGTCGGAAGCACTTGCGCGGCCGAAAGAAGGAATCGACGTGCATTCAGAAGCTGTCACTTTGCAGCCGGAAGCACTCATTTCCCGGCGCCCGTGAGTTCTCTTAACGGCTGCAGGGGTAACCGGGACGTCGCTGTACTAATCAACCTCATTTTCATTCACCATCATTGTAGGGAGAAACATACCATGGCAACCCGACCGAAGTCCTCCATCGCTGAGCAGCTTGGTGCTGCGCAGGTGGCGATCATGAACGCGCTTGCGGATCAGGAGATCCAGGCTATGATCGCGTCGCACGGCTACACCATTCAAAAGCTACAGGAGGGAAGACAGCTGTATGAAACAGCCGCCGGGGTCGTCTCCGCTCAGGTGGCCGCTTCGGGGGCGCAGGCTGTGAAGACGCAGGATCTGCACACTGCCGAGCGTCTCGCGTTCGACGCATATCAGTCCCTGACGACGGTTGCCCGCGCCGTCTTTAGACGTGACCAGGCTCGCCTCGTTTCTCTGGGACTCAACGGCCCCATGCCGCGGACGATGGACAGCTTCCTCAAAGCCGCGTACATCTTGTTCGACAATGTTGCCGCCGATCCCCAGATCAAATCCACGCTTGCCGCGTACGGATACGATGAGGCACGTGTGCAGGCCGAGCGGGGGAAGATCGTCGCGTATGACACGGCCAACCAGCAGCAGGAAGCGGCCAAGGGCACGGCCCAACAGTCCACCAGGGATCAGAAGGTAAGCCTCCGTGAACTGAATGACTGGGTGTCACAGTTCATCAAGATCGCCAGGGTGGCGCTCAAGGAGAAGAAGGAGCTTCTCGAACGTTTGGGCGTTCTGGCGCGCAGCGTGAAGACCGAGGCGCAGCGAGCGGCACCGGAGAAGGCGGCCGCCACCCGCGCCAAAGAGCAGCAGGGTTGACGGACCGAATGATCGGTCCTCTGGCGCGCGGGGACTCATCGAGCTGGCCAAGAACGCACCGTAGTCATTACGGAACTCTATCTTTGGCTCGCTCCGGACGTGAAGCTCGGAGAGGATGTAAAGCTCTTCGCACGAGACTCGGACCGTCCCTCAACGCAGTTTACCCCGGCGCCAGTCGGGGCTCGGGATGACTACTGATTGTAGTCATGGTGAGCGCTTGTCCGCCATGCCGTTTGGCGGAGAGTCGAACCATTAACCAGGCAGGCAAGAATGCTCGTCGCCTGCATCTCAGAGCACCCTTCTCAGCCAGCTTGTCCGCCGCCTCAGCGGCGGACGGCTGATCCGCCTCCAGGAAGTGGCTCTTTGGGTCGGCGGAGACTACGTGCCGACAAAGAACGTCGGCACTTCGCTCAGGGTGAATGGGGGTTTTGTTTTCCGCTATCTAACAAGGCCAAGATTCATCCTGAGCGGAGTCCCGCCTGCTGTGTAGGCGGGACGCAGTCGAATGATGCACAGAGCTGGCATCTCAGAGCACCCTTCTCCGCCTGAGGCGGGCCTGTCCGCCATGCCGTTTGGCGGAGAGTCGAACCATTAACCAGGCTTGCCAAACAGACTATCACAGAAATGCCAAGCGCAGACCATCCCTCGACGCAGTTTACCCCGACGTCAGTCGGGACGAACGCGGTCGAAGAATGCTCTCAGGTCCCCTTCTCAGAGCATCCTTGTCCGCCATGCTCTCTGGCGGGCCTGTCCGCCATGCCGTTTGGCGGAAAGTCGAACCATTAACCAAGCTTGCCAAACAGACCATTGCAGAAATGCCAAGCGCAGAGGATCCCTCGACGCAGTTTACCCCGACGCCAGTCGGGGCTCGGGATGACTGCTGAGTGCAGTCATGGTGAGCGCTTGTCCGCCATGCCGTTTGGCGGAGAGTCGAACCATAAGAACTTAGTTCTGGTGAGCGGAATAAAAAGACCAGTCATGGTGAGCGCTTGTCCGCCATGCAGTCTGGCGGGCCCGTCCGCCATGCCGTTTGGCGGAGAGTCGAACCATTAACCAGGCTTGCCAAACAGACTATCACAGAAATGCCAAGCGCAGACCGTCCCTCAACGCAGTTTACCCCGACGTCAGTCGGGGCTCGGGATGACTGCTGAGTGCAGTCATGGTGAGCGCTTGTCCGCCATGCAGTCTGGCGGGCCCGTCCGCCATGCCGTTTGGCGGAGAGTCGAACCATTAACCAGGCTTGCCAAACAGACTATCACAGAAATGCCAAGCGCAGACCATCCCTCGACGCAGTTTACCCCGACGTCAGTCGGGGCTCGGGATGACTGCCTTTTTTTGAGCGCAGTCGAACCATAAGAACTTAGAAGCCATCTCAAAACCCCTGCCACCCCCGAATGTCTCTATCGGGGGTCCAGAAAGCGCCATCTGGATTCCCACCTGCGGCGGCGCAAATGTTTATCGCTCTCTCAAGAGGGCCGCTCGAGAGGGTAGCCGCAAATGGAATAACCGATGGAGGGATCCTGCGTGGGGCGGACAAGGAGGGTTAAGGGAGTCGTCGCGGCAATTCCTTACACATCGTCTTACTCGCCCTACTTCGTCTCCAGGCTGATTCCGATCGTTGGAACGATGCCGAGGGTTGGAGGCTGCTCAACACGCTGCCGTTTTTCGCTGTAGATCGGGGCTTCATAGGGTTTGCGGTTGTACACATTCTGAATGCTCAGAAAGCTCCTCAGGGTCCATTCTCCTACCTTCCAGTCTCGACTGACGCTCACATCCAAGCTGTGATTGGCCGGCAAGCGCTCGCCGTTGTACCGGTCCTCGAAGCTGCCACCGAACGGAGTGTACGGCCGCCCGCTGAAGTAATGCCACGCGGCACCAATATCCCACGCGTTCCCAAGGTCATACCCCAACGCGAGATTGACAACCCATCGTTGGTCATAGCTCGTGGGTCTCGTTCGACCATCGAGAGGAGTGAAGTCGGATGAGGCATACGTCACACTCACTATTCCAAACCAGGGCGACTCGATCGCTTTCTTCTGAAGCAATAGTTCGATTCCACGCGATTGCCCCCTTCCGCCGGAGATCAGCGAGTCGATTCCGTATGAGGCTGCGCCGTCCAGCGATGCTCCAAGCCCGACGCCGGTGTTCGTCATGACGAGATACGGCCGGCTGAGGCTTGCTGGAATATGAGAGTACTGCTTCTGGTACGCCTCGATCGAGATCCTGCAGCTGTTTCCTGCCAGATATTCCCCTCCGACTATGATGTGGCGCGCACTCATCGGACTGAGACCCCGATTGAACGGAGTGGCGACGAGCCAGATGGGTGAGGGGGCCTGATAATACTGACCGACGCTTGCCGAAAAGTTAACACGGTCCGAGACCGGGACGATTGCGGAGAATCGGGGTGCGAAAAACCAGTGACGCTCCGACATTCCGAAGGTACTTGCCCGAGTTCCCAGCACCAGCTTGGCTCCACCGAGGGCCGGTGAGATCTGGAGGTAGAGATCAACTCGATTCACCGTCGTGTCGAATGCCGCGGCCACCGGGGCGACCGGTTCTCCATACATGGAACTTGGTCTCGGAAAGTCGATCGTGCTTCGGAAGTGCATCGACCTCACTTCGGCTCCTGCACTCACCTCAGCGACCTCCGGGATAGCGAAAATTGTGCTGGCCCCCAGCGACGATTCGACCTCCCTGGACTTGCTCGTGAAGGTCTCATTGAGCGTGACGTCCTGCTGCCGGTCGTTAAAGTCGGATTGAGCGAACCGGTAGGTCAAGGAGAAAAGCCCCGTCTCGAATTGATGCGACCACCGAATGCCTCCCATGTTGTGCGCTTGATCGGTGAAGAGCAGGCGGGAGTTTTCATATCGTTGCTCTTCGGTGCCATTGATGAGTAGAAACGCGTCGTGAGAGCCGACAGAGAGAGCGGTGATCTTGTCTTGACTTCCCGGATGGATCGACACCTTTCCCAGATAGTCCCAGAATTCAGGCACGAAGGTGAACCCGTACGCCCGAAACACGGAACCGAGGTAGCTCTTGCGGGCGGAGAAGAGGAAGTTTGATAGGCCTGCCACAGGACCCTCCACATTCACGCCGATCTCGGTTGCGGCGATCGTCGCCTTCCCACGGAACCTCGAACTGTCCCCCTCTCTCAGGCCTATGGTGCAGATGGAAGAGAGCTTGTTTCCATATGCGACGCCAAAACCGCCTGAAGAAAACGATACTTGATCGACAAGCTCCATATCGATGAAACTGACAGTGCCCCCGGAAGCCCCTTGTGTGCCAAAGTGATTGAAATAAGGAAGCTCGATGTCGTCGACAACCATTAGATTTTCCGAAGGGCCGCCCCCCCTGACCAGCAAGTCATTTCTGTCGATCTTTGTCCGAGCTACTCCGGGCAGCAAGCCCACGGCTCTCACCGGGTCCTGGAGTCCCCTTGCGAACACTTTGATTTCGCTGCCCGCGAGATGGGTTGCACTCACCGATGCTTCAGGGAGTCTCACGAAAGGGTTTGCGAAGACCGGCACTTCATTCATGTCGACGTCCGCACGTTCCAGCCCGACGTCGACGGAAGTCTGCTCACCCGGCTGAACCGACACGGCGGATTTATTCATCGTGGCATATCCGATTAGCGAGACCTGCAATTGGAAGGTGCCGGGGGGAATCTTTTTGATGGTGAAGCGACCGTCCTCGTCCGTCGCGGCACCGAGGCGAGAGCCAACGATTATCACATTTGCGCCGGGGAGCGCTTGCCCCGTGGTCTTGTCATGTACTTTCCCTTCAATCGATCCGAGCGAGAGTGAAGGGTGACCAGCATACCCGAGAAGCGTTGGACAGGCAAGAATCACAATCAGAAGCAAGAACCTGTTCGACATCAGCGTGACCCCCCAGTCCCGTCTAGTCTTTCTGAGGCTTCCGACGCTTGTCGTCGAGTCTCAGCACCATCGCCACCTGCCAGGCCGGAAGAAGAGGCCTAGAGTCGATCTAGGTGGGCATGATGGCGTAGACAGACTGCGTTCGTTGCAGAATTTACAGGGTCACCCGTCGCCAGTTTCCGTCAGATTTGTTGCCTACGACAACTGCGATACTCAATGCTCCAACACTTGTGCCATTGAGGATTTCACGTGAATTTCGAGCGAATTGCGGAGACGCCAGGCTCTCGATCGTGTCATTTTGGTCTATTTGGCTCAATTTGAGATCGTGGGGACCAACCCGGGACACCCGGCTCCACCTTGTTGCGTTTCCTTGGGGGCGGAACCTCCCTGGAAGCGCGTTCTCACTCTGATGCAGCCCGTGGCTTCATCCGGTCCGAGCTGCGAATCACGCGGGTTTGTGATGCTTCGAGAAAGCTCCACCCGGATGGGCGCGTTGGGCGCTTCCCGTTCATTACCGCCGCTGTCGCGATTGCGGATGGCAGAGGCTCGGGTGCGGCGGCACGGTGCACTCATCACACGGGACAAAACGCGGGTACTCCTCAAACCATTTGTCCCGGGTAATGCGCAAAGGACGAATGGCATCCTTCAGCGAATCATAGAACTCACTGACGATGAAGCTCGGGGAGTTTTCGAGAATGCTCTCAGCGAGTTCCGCGACCGCCATCGCGACCTCGAGAGCTTCTTTGAAAAGCGCTTTGATCAACTGAGATCCGTTCTGCCGTCATGATACAAGCCTTCGGAGGTGAAGCGCCTGCTGATCGGCTCGTTTTCTTCCTGCGAGTATTCCCTCAATTCTTCAAAATCCAGCTCCGGCATCATTTCGGTCAGCCGTTTCTTGTTCTCTGCTCGTGTGACGAAGATCTCATCAATTGCAGCAGTACATCAAGAGTCTTACGGTGATTCACCCTGCATTCGATGACGACAGCCGAGTGTTTTGTCTGCCGACTGCCCTCTGCGTGCCACTGTCTTGCTAGTTCCCACTTCCTTTTCCCCATTCATTTTCTTATCTTTTCCCCCGCACAACTCTTCACTGTTCACGATTCACTATCTACTTCTGACTCTTCACTATCTACCTCTCCATCCATGAAAAAAACTCTGGTTTGCGGAGCAGGTGGCTTCATCGGGGGCCATCTGGTCAAGAAGCTCAGGAGCGAAGGCTTTTGGGTGCGGGGTGTCGACATCAAGCCGCACGAATGGTCGCCGAATGCGGCAGACGAGTTCATGCTGCTCGACCTTCGGATCGAGGAAAACTGCCGCCGTGCGCTCACAGTCGACGATGGAGCGTTCGAAGAAGTCTATCAGCTCGCGGCAGACATGGGAGGCATGGGCTTCATCCACTCCGCCGAGACGGAGATCATGCACAACAGTGCGTTGATCAACATCTATATGACCGATCTGGCAGCGAAAATGGGTGCTCCCCGGTACTTCTTTTCTTCGTCGGTCTGTGTCTATCGGGACATGAAGCCCGGTGAACCGGAGATGACGGAGGCTGAGGCGATCCCCGCCCATCCTGATAACGAATACGGCTGGGAGAAGCTGTACTCGGAGCGCGTGGCGATGGCGTACGAGCGTCGCTACGGCATGCAGGTCCGCATCGCGCGTTTCCAAAATTGTTACGGCCCGGAAGGCTCTTGGATCGGCGGACGGGAAAAGGCACCCGCCGCAATGTGCCGGAAGGTGGCGGAGGTCAACGACGGCGGTACGATCGACGTCTGGGGCGACGGCTCTGCGATTCGCTCGTACACCTACGTGAGCGACATGGTTGAGGGCATTTGTGCGCTAATGCACTCTGATTTGCATGGTGCAGTCAATATCGGCTGCCCGCAGTACGTGAGTGTGGATGAACTGGTCCACACGGTCTCCACAGTAGCGGGCAAGAAGATCAACATCAAGCACGTGCCCGGACCGGTCGGTGTGCAATCGCGCAACTTCTCGAACGATCGGATCGATTCGCTCGGCTGGCGGGCAAAGGTGTACCTTGAAGAGGGGATCAAGCGGACATACCCCTGGATCGAGTCCCAGGTGAAGATTGCGGGATCGAAGAAATCGTAGATTGGTTTGGATCTTGTCGCGGGAGGCCGGCGCAGTCTGTGCCGGCCTTTTCGTTGGATTGTGATCAACGCGCTATGAGCGCGATGTCTCGAATCACCCTCCCCGTCATCCTCTTCCGTCGAGGGAGAGGGCGAGTCTTGGTTCGACGCCACGATTTCCATCCGGACCAAGAATAACGCACTGATCATTTGCGAGTTCGTTCGTCCGTTTTGACGCATGAGCGTCCGAACGAGAACAGTGCGTGAGACTCCATCTTACCTACCCTCCAGAGGGGAAATCCTTCTCTTCTCTCGTTTCCACAATCCCCCGTCGCGAACGAACAGGGAATAAAGCAGAGTCAGCCCGAGCACAGGTTCATTGGCTCAGACGAGGGTAAATTCTCCGTCGAACGCGGGCCCGTCCGCAGCATCCATCCGAGATCGTGTGGGTTTCCTACGGTTTGGCGGGGGGAAGTCCACATTCCGTCGAATTGTGACGCAGCCCGCTGCATGTTGCGCCAAGACTCCTTAGACTGGGTCAGTAGTTTCAAATGAGCGCCAGCGGTCGCTCTTCGATCCGGACATAACCGGTTCTGGGGGGGGGAGGGCAATTCGGTGGAAGGAACCGTTCACGAGTCAATTCACGATTCCAAACTCAATGAGAGGGAGGCATATGAAAAACCGAACGGTGCTCATCGTCGCTAGCACGCTTGTCCTTACAGTCAGCGGGATGGCCCAAAAGACGCAGATCCCGCAATCGGATAGCAGCGGTTCAAAAGACTTGCAGCGCACACTTGAGCTGCTGTCGTCGGATGCGGCAAAAAAGTACGTGGCCCCGGTTGTGACCGGCTTCGGCTCAGACCTCAACGCCGGATGGTTCCATCGAGCGCCTCGTGCCGTGACCTTTGGCTTCGATTTCGAACTCGGGGTCGTGGCCATGGGGACGCTGTTCGCCGACGAAAACAAGCGCTTCTCCGCAACCGGCATCTTCCAGTTCGATTCCTCCCAGGCGGCTTACCTCACTGAGAACATCAACGACCCAACCTACAACAATCTGCTCCCGGCTCAACGGGAACAGGTACGGCAGCAGATTCTCAACCAGATCAGGGGGAAGGATTTCACGGTCGGGATGTCCGGTCCCACGATCATCGGGAGCGGAACGGACAGTTTGAAGGTGGAGTTTCGAGGTGGACAGTTCACCTACACCGATCCGTTCGGGGGGCGACACACCCTCGCGGTTCCATCGGACAGTCTTGTCTTGCCGGTCACCGGGCTTCTTGGCGACAAGAAGATCTTGGGAAAGAACCTCGTACCGCTCGCTGCGCCCCAGTTGACCATCGGGACGATCTTCGGGACCCAGTTCACGTTCCGGTACCTGCCGCAGTACAAGATCAGTGACGAGATCGGGAAGACGAAATACTTCGGCTGGGGGATTCAACACAACCCGGCTGTTTGGTTCCCCGGAGAGATGCCATTCGATATCTCGGTGAGCTTCTTCCATCAGAGCATCAAGGCTGGATCCATTTTCAAGGCCAGCGCCACCGCGTTCGGGGTCAATGCCAGCACGCAAGTGGGCTGGGACATCCTCAACATTACGCCCTACGTCGGATACATGCTGGAGAAATCCAGCATGACGTTCACCTACGACTTCGTCCTTGACACGCCGACCGGACAGGTCCCACAGAGGATCGTCTTCGACCTGGTGGGGGAGAACAAAAGTCGCCTCACGCTTGGTCTCAGCATCAGGCTGCTGATCGTCAACGTCAACGCAGACTATAACATCGGCAAGTTCAAATCCTATAGCGCAGGCGTGATGATTATCATCTAGTGATTCTCAGGACAAGAGGACTTGGACAAGGGGCCGGCCCGCTGTGGGCCGGCCATTTTTTTGGATTGCAGTTCAGCATGCAGGTGATAGATCACCACCCTCCCTTTCATCCTCTCCCGTTGAGGGACGGGAGGTTTCCCCTTCTTCACGGTCGTGATATGCGCGGGAGCACGGGAACAAGAACGGACGATCCAGGTTCAGGGATCGGCGGTTGGTTTCTTCTGAAAGAGCCTGCGAAGGAAAACGGGGTTCCACTCCTTCCCTGCGGCAGACTTGAACATGGAAAGGCTAGTGTAAAGGATCACCGCGAGAACCACCCATTTCAGAATGACGAGAGGGAGAGACGTGATGACGAACGCGGCAAGGAGAACACCCGGGATGCCGCCGAGGGCAAGAGACAGGGCTGCTTTCCGATTGTGAGCTCCTGCCCGGATGAACCTCACGCCTGCAGCGGGCATAAGGAACGCGCACGAGCCCATCATAACGGGAAATGCGACCAGCGGGCTCAAGCCCAACGCATAGACAAGCGCCATGCAAGGAGCGTAGAACCCGACACCGATCGTCATCAGCGCGCCGAGGATGAACGACACGACGCCAGCCAGGAGAAGCTTCCATCCGGTCAGCCCGACGGCATCGCCGCCCGCTGGAAAAAGGCCCACCAGGCCGGCCAGAAGGGCCACGGCGACCGTCACGAGGGCCAGACCCATCCCAAGCTGGATCTTCCTTTGCGGCAGGTTCGAGACTATTCCCGCGCCCAGCACCGCACCGGCGACCGACGCAACGAGCAGGCTGATCAGCGTGACGCTCTCCACTTCAATGACCGTGATGAAGATGGCCGCTTGCGTCACGACGGGGATGGCGTGCCCGACGTTCAGCGTGCCGGGGATATCCTTGTCGTCGACGAGGCGAAGAAATTTATAGAAGGCGGTGGTCGGGGCGAAGCTGCCGATGCCGAGCGTGTCGAAGAAGTTCGTCCCGAACCCGATGCCGAGCAGAATCGGCCAGCCTCCACCGTGGGGCTGTGTTCTGTTCTTGAAGAAATCTTTCAAGAAGAACAAGAGGAAGATGGCTGATACGATCCCAAGAGCGACGAGAAGAGCGTTGATCACTGAATGATCCTTAGGTTTAGGAGTACTTGAATGGGAGAATACGGAGGATCCCTCCGAACACCTCCTCTCTCAGACCTTGAGAAGATCGAACCCTTAACGCCAGCCCGCTATTCGATCAAGTGCCCAGTTCGCGGCGCTCCGAATCACATTTCTTGGAGAGTCCATCGCTGCAGCCTTTTTCAGCACGCTGACGACCGACTGGTCCCCGCACTTGCCCATCGCTCTCAGCGCGGCCGCCTGAGCAACATAGCTGTTATCTTGTCCAAATCGTTCTCTGAGGAATCCAATCTCCTTCTTCGTTCCCACATTTCCCAGACCATACAGGGCTGCTGCTCTCACCTGGGAGTTCACGTCCAGCGCCCGTTCCTTGAAGAACGCTATCATCTTCGTTCGATCGAGGCCGGTCGGCAGGTCGACGCTGTCGAGACGGCTCTGGGGTACGAGTCGCCGATCCATGTCCATCTGCGTGATGCCTCGAAATCCGGCCAGGCGATAGAGGGCATCGCGGCGAACCGCCCAGAAGGGGTCGTTCCGGGCAACATCCATCAGAGCGCCGATCACTCGTCCATCATCCGTCCGACCGATCAGCTCGGAGATGGTCCACATTCTTCCGATCACATCGTCATGCTTGAGTTGATAGAGCAATTCGTCCGTGGACTTCTCGAACGTCAGCTCTTTGAGGAGATGATTCCCCTCGTCGAATCGGACCATCAGGGGCTTCCGGTCGCATGAGAACTCAACCGTATCGAGCGCGTTCGACAACAAGACCCTTTCCGATATCACGCTGTCCGGCGTTTCGATCCTGATTGTTACCGGCATCTTGAAGATCGGAACGCCCTGCGACGTGTCTTGCATCTGGGCGACGGCGAGCCTCACCTTCTTTTGCTGCTCGTCCCAGCTCCAGTGGACGTCGAACACGGGATGGCCGGGCTTGAAGAACCACTCATCGAAGAACCAGTCGAGGTTCTGGCCGGTCGCCTCCTTGACGGCCACCGTGAAATCGTGCGTATCGACAGGCTGGAACGCATGCTCGTGAAGAAAGTGGGAGAGGAGATGATGAAACGGCTTCTCGCCGAGGAGCCAGCGCATCATGTGGAGGATCACCGCGCCCTTCTGGTAGGTGTGTCGGTCGAAGTTGTCTCCGGGGTCATTCCATCTCGCGAAGACGATCGGCCTCATATACCGCGTGTGAGCCTCCTGGAGATATTGGTTGATCTTTCCCAATACGTTGACGGCAGCGTCATCTTCCCCCTTGTCGTAGAGCGCATACATGATCTCGGAATAGGTGCCGAAGCTCTCGTTCAGCCACGTGTGAGTCCAGTCCCTGCACGTGATCAGATCCCCCCACCATTGATGGGCGGCCTCGTGACAGATGAGCCAGCCGTAGCTCGAGAAGTCCTGTTCTGCACGCTCATTGTGCATCAAACCCTGGCCCAGCTCCGATGCGGATGTGCACTCGGCTCCGCCGCCGATTCCCGCGATCGTCGCCTGATCGTACTTCGCCCACGGATAGTCGTAGCCGTACTCTCTGCCGAGGAATTGGATGATCTCCGGGGTCCGCGGGAATGTGCTCTTGACATCCTTCACATCCTTCTTGTACACCCAGTAGTTGATCGGAAGAGAGCCGAGCGAGTCCTTGATCACCTCGTAGGGACCCGCGATGAGGGTGGAGAGATAGGTGGCATGCGGAAGCTCCTGGGACCAGTGGAAGCTCTTCGTCCCGCGGGACTTGTCCTCCGTTACCTCGACGAGCCTACCGTTGGAGAGCAGATTGTAGTCGCTTCGAACCGTGGCGATGACTTCCTGCGTCGCCTTGTCGTTGGGCTGATCATAACAGGGGAACCAGTGCCTGGCGCCCCTCGCAAACGATTGCGTGAAGATCTGTGCCGAATGGGCTGCCGACTCTTCCATGAAATTTATGCCCGGAGACTGACCGGTGGAATCCAGGAGATGTTCCGCGTGATACGAGACGGTGAAGCGGACTGTCTCGCCATCATCATACGGTGTCGGGAAGAGGACGACGAGCCGATGCGGCCTCTGCTCGAACTTCAGCGGCCGGGAGCGTTCGTCCACAACCCGTGTGACGACGAAGGTCTCCGCATCGAGGACACATTTGCTGAAGTCATCATTGACAGGAATTAGAGTGACAGTGTTTTCGGCCTGGAACGAATAGTTTTTGTCGTCCAGCGCGATCTTAATTCGATAGTGGATCGCATCGAACTCTCGGCTGGGCTCTGATTGCACAGGCCTGCTGAAGACATCGATCTTCTGTGCGATGGAGACTGGAGCCGCCAACAGCACCGAGAGAGGGATGGGGATGAATTTACGCAGTTTCATTCTCTTACTCCTTCCCCAGCGGTGGTGCGGGAGATAGCGTTCTTCGACGCAGGGAGAGGCCGGTTGGGTGCGGCTTTCACCGACAATGGTTGCGGCTAATATATCCCAAATGTCCGCAAGTCGCAATCGCGTCACGAGGCAGCTCCGTGTTTCGGAGGCGTCGCCATTGAGAGGCTTCTAAGCCCGGGGGTGAGAATACCCCCAAAGCCTGTGATCCTAGGCCCTGGCGATTCAAGGAGAACGGCTTGCACCGGGGCTGCTGAATACGGTCCCATCCTTTCCGTCCGATCGTGGGATGCCTTCTTGACAATGTCAGTTCAATTTGCTATCCTCGTGTCGTTCGGCCTGTGTGGAAGCTCAGTGTGCGTTCTTACCGTGGATTCAAATCCCTTGCTGTCCGTCCCGTTCTCCAGGGCCACGCTCAGGGATTATTAACTCCGGAACGTTTTTCGTCGGCATTCCGACCTTAATCCACGCTGTTCATTCATCCAACAATCAACAGGAGGATTCCATGAACAAGAAGGTGTGGCTAGGATTCTTCGCGGTGTTTGTCACCTTCGAGATTCTCGAGTTGATCGTCTACGGCCTCATTCTGGGGTCGACGTTCAATTCGCTCACGGTTTGGCGTTCCGACATGAGTTCAAAGATGTGGATCATCCACCTCGTGATGCTCATTGGCTCATTCTTCTTCGCCTTTGTCTTCTCGAAGGGGTATGAGAACAAAGGGATCATGGAGGGGGTAAGGTATGGACTCTACATCGGCATTTGGATGAGTGTTGGTATGGCGTATGGTACCTACGCGATGATTGCGATCCCGTATTGGCTTACGCTGCAGTGGTTCATCTACGGCGTGATCGAGTACGTCATTGGCGGCATCGTGCTCGCTCTGGTGTTCCGCCTGAAGGCGAAGGAGCCGGAGAAACCATAAGTCCTCTACAGATCGCCGGAGGCGACGGGAGCCCCGACCAGTCGGCCGGGGCTTTTTGTTACTGCGCCAGGAGCTTGCAACCACGTTCTGGTTGCGTCTCACGTCTTCCGTTTAACTTCTCACTGCGCGTGCTCGACGCGCGTTCCTATTTCTCACTTTCTTTCCTTCAGTCAATTCCGTACCTTGTCGAGTCGAATGCCCGAGGCCCTTGCGCAATCCAGAGGCCTCCCTTCATATTCCCCAACGTACCGAATCAAGGGTCATGGCAAAGAAAGCATTGATCACCGGCATCACCGGTCAGGACGGTTCGTACCTGGCAGAGCTGCTCCTGAGCAAAGGGTACGAGGTGCACGGCATCATTCGTCGGGCGAGCACCTTCAATACGCACAGGATCGATCATATTTATGTCGATCCCCACATGCCCGGTGCAAAGATCCGCCTTCACTACGGCGACCTCTCGGACCCCGGTATGATGACGGAGATCATCTACAATATCAAGCCGGACGAGGTGTACCACCTTGGATCGCAAAGTCATGTGCGGGTCTCCTTCGATATGCCGGAGTATACCGGAGACATCACGGGTCTCGGAACGACGAGGATTCTGGAAGCGATCCGCCGGAGCGGTGTGAAGGCGAAATTCTACCAGGCCTCCTCGTCGGAGATGTTTGGCGGGGCGCCGCCACCCCAGCACGAGGGGACGCCCTTCCGTCCGCGGAGCCCGTACGCAATTGCGAAGGTCTATTCCTACTGGATGGCGGTCAACTATCGCGAGGGCTACGGCATCTTCGCGAGCAATGGGATTCTCTTCAATCACGAGAGCCCGAGAAGGGGAGAGGTGTTCGTGACGAGGAAGATCACTCGGGCGCTCGCCAACATCCTTGCCGGCAAACAGGGGAAGCTTTACCTCGGCAATCTGGATGCCCAGCGTGATTGGGGGTTCGCGCCGGAGTATGTCGAAGCCATGTGGAGCATCCTTCAGCAAGGGAAGCCCGATGATTTCGTCATCGGAACGGGGAAGTCGCATTCTGTTCGGCAGTTCCTTGAGCTGGCTGCGCGGTACGGGGGGATAGAGATCGAATGGCGCGGAACAGGGGTCGAAGAAAAAGGATATGTCAAGAGCGGCGTCCTCGTAGAGATCGATGCTCGCTACTTCCGTCCGACTGAGGTGGAGCACCTTCAGGCAGACACCAGGAAGGCGCGATCGGCGCTTCAGTGGGAGCCGAAGGTCTCGTTTGAGGACCTCGTGAAGGTGATGATGGACTATGACATGCTCGCAGCAGGTCTAACTCCCCCGGGGGAGGGCATCAAGGCCGTCCAATCGAAAGGTTTCGGCTGGACGAAGCACCAGATTTCCCTCCATCAAGAAATCAGGGAGTAGGCTCGAATCGTCTCTTATCGAGCGGCGAAAGGCGTGGACAAGAATGCGAAAATATTTGTGGCAGGCCACCTTGGGCTCGTGGGTTCGGCGATCCTCCGAACCCTTGAAGGGCGAGGATATCGGAACCTGATAACGAGAACACGCGAGCAACTGGACCTGCGCGATCGTGAAGCTGTAAACGGTTTCTTCGGGAGCGAACGGCCGGACTACGTTTTCCTCGCTGCTGCCAAAGTCGGCGGCATCCTGGCGAACAACACCTACAAGGCGGAGTTCATCTACGACAACCTCGCGATCGCGACCAACGTCGTGGAGGCAAGTCACCGCCACGGCGTCATGAAACTCATGAACCTCGGCTCATCCTGCATCTATCCGAAGCTCGCGCCTCAGCCCCTGAAGGAAGAGTATTTTCTGACCGGGCCGCTCGAGCCTACGAACGAGCCGTACGCCATCGCGAAAATCGCCGCCATCAAGCTTTGCCGCTATTACAACGAGCAGTATCACACGAACCTCCTGTCCGTCATGCCGACGAACCTTTTTGGGCCGGGGGACAACTTCAACCTCGAGACCTCCCACGTCCTTCCGGCATTGGTGCGCAAGTTTCATCTGGCGAAGTTGCTCAGCGCCGGACAAGCTGAGCAGGTAAGGGAGGACATCGAGAAGCGCCCACTCGGCTTTGGTCTGCAGCTCGGAGCCAATGCCCCTGAACAGGAGATACTCAATCTCCTCGATCGAATCGGCGTGACAGGCGGGTGCGTCCAGCTTTGGGGGACCGGTACCCCTCTCCGTGAGTTCCTGTACGTCGATGACGTGGCCGATGCAGTTGTGTTCTTGATGATGAAGTACGATTACAGGGACGTGGGCGAGTTTGTCAACATTGGCGCAGGGCACGACATTTCCATCAAGGAGCTGGCAGAGCGGATTCGCGGGATCGTCGGATTTCCTGGCGAGATTCAGTTTGATTCATCCAAACCGGACGGGACCCCCCGGAAACTCCTCGATATTTCCAGGATGAGATCGCTCGGCTGGGAGCCGAAGATCTCGTTGGAAGAGGGGATCAAGCTTGCGTATCAGTGGTATCAAGAGAACTGAGCGCGACGGTCGCATCTCTCGTCACGTCTCGCTGTCTCCCCTTTTCTCCTCACTTCTTGCCAGTCCCGGCGAGAACTAGTGGTGCACGCACAACCGCCAACCGCAATTTTCAACATTCAACCTACAACGTCCCAAGCTCCAACCTACTTCGGCTTTCCCCGCAGGTACTGGATGGGCCATGGGACATCAGCTGAGAGCGCGTGTGCGGCGTGGAGCGGCCAGTACGGATCCCGCAGCATCGCCCGCGCGAGAACAATGACATCAGCATCACCTCGCACGAGAATTTCCTCGGCCTGCTGCGGCTCCGTGATGAGGCCGACGGCTGCGGTCGCGATGTTCGCCTCCCGGCGGATTGCGGCGGCAAACGGCACTTGATACCCCGGCCCGAGCGGAATCCTCGCGGCAGACGCGTTGCCGCCGCTCGAACAGTCGATGAGGTCGACTCCCACCTCGCGCAGCCGGCGGGCCAGCGCGATCGACTGGGCCAGGTCCCATCCCCCTTCCACCCAGTCCGTTGCCGAGATCCGCACGAACAGCGGCAGGCGCGACGGCCACGCCTCACGTACGGCCTTGGCGACCTGAAGCGGAAATCGCGCACGTCCATCGAGCGCCCCGCCGAATTCATCCTGCCGGCGATTTGAGAGCGGCGAAAGGAACTCGTGCAGCAGGTAGCCATGGGCCATATGGATTTCGATGACCTTGAAACCGGCTGTGACCGCTCGTTTCGCTGTCTCCGCATATCTCCCTGCGATCCCGGCCATCTCTTCTTGCGACAGCTCATGAGGCGTGGGGTAGCCGTCGTCGAACGGGATCGGGCGCGATAGAGGCCTAAATACTCCGCATACAAAGATCCGTGGTAGTGCCAATATTCAGGTTTATTAACCAGAATTGCGCCCCGCAGACTGGAAAAATCCTCCTACCTGCTGAGCACCGGTGTCCGATAGCTTGACAAGGGCTGCCTTCCCAGAGTGAACCTTTATTGGGGACCTGCTACAGAGACTTCAGGCGATTGCATAGCGGTCTCTCAAGCGCCGCTACTTGTTGACTGTAATGAATGGCTTGATCTGATCTAGCAGATCAGGGTTAAGACCTGAAACCTTGAGCAAGTCATCAACGGTCCCGAATCCGCCTGCGGTCGTGCGATAGTTGACGATCTTAATTGCGAGGATTGGTCCGACCTTGGGCAAGAACCCTAGTTCGTCTGCTGTCGCGGTGTTCAAATCGATTTTTTTGTCCACCAAAAACCAGCTCTCGAATCGGCTTCCTTGGATCCCGTAATTGCCCCCCCTCGACCTATCACCCGTCGGAAGCTCTCCCCCCACAAATTCTGCATCAACCGCCCGGTTGCCAGTTTCGTCGAGGATGAAATCACCCTTCAGGACAACCAGAAGCTTCCCTCCGCATACGGCCTTGAATGCTCCGGTGGAAAGTAGAAAGGCGGCGCCGCTTGCCAGTGCTGTGCCGACTCGCGTGCCACCCACAATCACTCCGGCTGCGTTCACGACTGGCTGGACGGGGACTATTCCCAAAGGAGCTATTCTCCTGTAATCGAGCCAATCGTAGTTCGTTTCATGATGCCGCTGCTCAACGAACAGCTGAAATGTTTGGTCGTCAAGCGATCCACTCGCCACGCGAACCCTTCCTGCGTCTCCAAGTTTGTTCTTTCCAAATCCAACAACGATTGCTCTGTCCTTTTGATCGATTCGCGCCTCGATCATCGTAGTTCCACCATGCTGCCAACTCAGTGCAACAATCCTGGTAAGGCCGGTTTCCAAACCTGTGGCTGCGCTATCTTGACACAAGGTCACGGATTGAGTCAAAAGGAGAACGATGAAAAGAGCACCTATCGTGTTCATCTGTAGTCCCTCCGTGTTTGGTTCTGATGCAAATCCCGTAAGAGAATTTTCTTCGATGTCACGTCCGATTGAAACAATAGAGCCTGACGATCTTGCTGGGGCTGGCTGCGTTCACTTCAAGAAGACCATCTTCTTCACATCCGTAAACCGCTTATTCGGATCGGCCACAGATACTGCGTCGATCCGATATAGATAAAGACCTGAAGCGACATTGGCGCTCCAGATGCTTTCAAAGTATCCCGCCTGCAGTTCCTGATCTACCAGTTCCGTTACCCGCTGACCCAGTTCGTTGTAGATGGTCACATGAACCCTGCATCTCTCTGGGACGCCAAACCGAATCGTCGAGCAGGGATTGAACGGATTGGGATAGTTTTGATAGAGCACATAATTGTCCGGCAGGGCCGGGCTCTTCGTCACATCTGTATGAATGTCCTTGATGCTTGATTTGGCCGCCTGAAGAATGTCTTTTGTTGAAGACGACTGCACAAAGACGATCACTTCGAGATTGTCATAGACCCATCCGGAGCCAAACGTGAGTGCCTGTGTCAGGCTCTTCGTCTCATTCGTCGCGAGGGTGAACGATCGACCTGAGTTGCTTGGGTACATTTTCCGCATGACATTATGGTGCATCGGGTCTCCGTTTGATCCGGTGTATGCCAAGTTACTCTCCGTCACCACTGTGTGGAGAATGTAAGAACCGGCAGGCATTTGTCCGCCGAGCTGCTTCACGTCGATGTTGAGCGTGCCGCCGGAGGAGGGAATTGTTCCGCTCAGCGTGATGGAAACCGGACTTTGCGTGGCTGCAGAAGACTCAATGAGGCTTGACCAGGTGCTGGCTCCGGCCCCCGCATCCGTTGTTCCCTGAACAAACATACGTGGCACATAGGCGTGACTGAGATCCGGTTGATAGTAACTATTCCGTGCCTGAACGTCGGCGGTATTCGCAAGATAGAATGGATCACCCGACGCCGGCCACCAAACGTGATATTTGATAATCGCCACCTGAGATTTGATGGACGTGTTCTGATACCATTGATCGAACACCGGATTTTGCGTGGCACACGGAGGACAAGTTGTGCTGGTGAATAGCTCGCCCAAAACGACACGGGTGGTCGTTGTTTGTCCCATCGCTAGACAATTTGCGAGCAGACAAACAAAAGCAACGAAGCAAATTTTTTTGATCATGGCACATCCTCCCAGGGGAGCCCCCTAAAATGTATTGGTTGATGTAAAGCGCATTCCATCAAACGGTTGCAGGATCCGACACACGCCGCCGGAACAGACCCGACCACCTCTCTCGCTGCCGTAGGAAAAAGCAAACTGATGCGCCGGCGACGGCCTTGCGGTCAGCGTGCCGGTCATCCAACACGTTTTTCCCGTAGGCTCGGCGGGGTCCGTTGTCCATTCTGCGGTGGGTCCCAGACTTACAAACGAACCAAGAACGACCTCCAACGAAGCTCGAATATCGACAAATCTTACTTGCCCCGGTCCTTGTTCGCGAGAACCGAATCGATGTTCGTACGTTGCTTTGAATCCAATGCCGGAAACAATTTGACCTTCGCACAGAGCAACCGGAGTAATTGAATAATCTGTCTCTGAGTATGGAGGGAACATGTCGTTATACAATACCTCTGTACGCCCGTCCACGCCAAGAATCACAGTCTGCGGTCCCTTTTCGGGATGCCACTCGCCCTGGAGAAAAACCTCTGACGAAGGGGAGCGGGATTTCTGAGCACTGGGGAAGTAGCTCGTACCCGAAAAGACTCGTTGGAAGGCGTTCCCTGAAATGCTGTATTGATACGCGTAGTGCCGGCTGGAGAGTGAACCCGTAACGTCCAATTGCAGATCCGAAGAGAGTGTGAGAAACGCATCCAGCCTGAGACCCACCTCGTCATTGAAATCCGGCACGTGAGATTCCCTATTCAAAAGAGAGAAAGTATGGTCGCGATATCCGGAGGGCGGGTATTCGAAAACCCCAATGGAGCTGGAGCGCGTGAAGTCACCACGACGGACAGGATCGACCGGATCAAAACGGTAGTCGCGATATTCGAGCGAGAGCCCGGCCGATTCCCCCCAATACGAGACAAGCGCGTATGTTGAAGCTTTGCCGACATCGGTCTTGCCGTCGACGGTGTTGACCGAATACACTGCATCGACAAAGATCTCCAGACTGTCGACTGTCACTTTGGTTGTCAGTTCCGGAAGCGTTTTTGTCACCGTGATATTGGATCCAGCCAGGAGTCCGGGGAGTCTTGACTTCGCATAGACGAAATTGCCGCCGACGTTCCACGATTCAAGAATCTTGAAGTGCGCAGAGAGACCCTGGACCGTGAATCGATCTTCCTTCGGCGGGGCATTGAAGCCGCCTGAGGAATAATCGAGGAATTTCTTCGCCCCCCAGACAGCGCGCACGTCGAACGTATTTGTTTCGTACTGCGCTGTAATCCCTTCGAGCTCCGTGTCGAACGCGAGCGGTTTCTTTTCAAAAAGATTGAGCGCTAAGCCTTTGTCGAGGAGAACAGGACTGTCACCGATTCGAACGCACAGCCCATTGTCCCGATACTCAAGGTATTTTTTTCGCAATCCGCGGAACAGCGGCCCGTATTCCGGTGCGCTGTCGTAATCGAGTCGGAGTCCGGCGGAGAACTCATGATAGGTCAGGACGGTGCTGAACATCTCCTCGAGATAGTGTTTGTCTTTGGTGTCGACAAGTGAGGCCTGATGACCGTCGCCAAGTCGTAACTGATTGGATGCCGAAATGCCGAATTCCTGTCCGAGGACCGAACACGAGCACAAAAGTTGAACGGTCGCGATCTTCCATAGATGCAGAAGCAAGAACGCTCGTTTGTTCAGCCTCGTCCCACTCATTGTTCCCGTCCGGCTTCACGGAAGTTCTTTGACAATCTCAGAAAATCTTCCTCGAGCAAGTCTTCATCGCCGATCAGGTATCCCGAACGACTGAGCAGAACATTGCCTTTATCCGTGAGCCAGGCGCCGAACGGAATTGACTGAGCATTCAGTTCCTTCAGAAGTCTCGATTCAGGATCGAAAAGAACCGGGAAACCGAATTTACGCTGGCGGGCAAACGTGCGTGCCCGTCCGACACTCCGCACATCGTCCACGCAGACTGCAACGACACAAATCCCTTTGTCTCTGAAGGGGGCATACTTCCTTGAGATGTTGCGCAGTTCTGTCTGACACGGCTCGCACCAGGTCGCCCAGAACATCACGTAGGTCAACGGGGAGTCGCAGACGGCGCGCAGAGTTGTTCTCGATCCGGCAAGAGATTCCAACGTGATGTCCAGGGCCCCTTGGGCCGGAAGAATCAGCGGAAAGGAGAGAAGGGCCGCCAGAAGAGGGAAGGAGAGTCTCCTCAGATGTGATGAAGCCGTACCTCTCTGGCTTGTGAGCGATGAGCTTCCAGACATATCGGACCCATGCATGAGAGCGAAAGCCTCCATCATCTTTCGAATCCGGAGGCCTTCATTGAATCATCTCTCAGCACGAGTCCCTACCCCAGGACTCGCAGTATGTGTTTGGACAATGGTAGCGAACTAGTTGTTAAGAGTCAAAGAAGTGATTTCCAGAATTGGGAAAATGGAAGAAGGAGAAAGCTCACGCTCTCAAGTAAGACAACAAAGCCCAACGTTGCTGTTGGGCTTTGTTGCATTTGCCTGTAAAGCTGCAGCTATTTTAGCAGCATCATCTTTTTCATTTGCACTTTCCCGCCAGACTCCAGCCGCGAGAAGTAAATCCCGCTCACCAATCGTCACCGAGCTGGATCCCGGCAACCGCCCCTTGGGCGCTGATGAATGACGTAATGCGCTGGAATGCCCGCACCTGATCTTCGTTCCAGATGCCAAGGTCGCCAGGCGAAATCCGTCCTTCCGGTGTGACGGCTGTGGCCTCGACGATCACCAGCCCGGCGCCTCCAACCGCTCTGCTTCCGAGGTGCACAAGATGCCAATCGTTTGGAATGCCGTCGGTGGCAGAATACTGGCACATTGGCGATACGAAGATCCGGTTTCGGAACTCGACGCTCCGGAGAGTTAGAGGTGTGAACAATTTGCTCGTCACGCTTCGAATTGCCTGGACTTTCCTGTTTGTTGAGTGGGGAAGGTTCAGATCGGCACTGCGCCGGACATTCTTCCTGTGAGGCCTTCTTTCCTCAAAGCTATGCCAATTAGACGGCATAATCCAGCGATGGGCGTGAAGGGATGGTCTTGCGGAGCAAGAGATGGTGGTCCACAACGGGAAGATGATTCTGGCAAAACAAGGACAGTTGAACACCCAAGAGAAAAACGACGCAGCTAAGGGGGGTATTTTCCGTTTCTGAATAAGCTCGGTCGGATTCTCGTGTGAGGCGACAGTCTGTGGACCCAGCAGAAGGGCAATGATGGCTCCCGATCTCTCGTACGGGCTACGGTGTTCACCGTAGGGCAAAACCCTACAACCGTAGGGGAAAACCCTACAAGCAAGAATCAGTACCTTACCCCATTGACATCGTATGCCTTGCTTGGGTACATTTCGGCGTGAAGATTGGAGCAGATCTAATCTCCTCCCGATCTTCGGCGAAAGTCGGCACGGGAAGCAGGTTGACACCAGAGTTCACGGTTCGATTTGGGCGTACCTCTGCAATAGAGCTCGTAGGCTGGCATATCGCGATGCCGAGCGCACACTCGGTGTGCGAAAACGAGACTGCTCTTGTGTATTCACTTTGAACCTGGAAAGCGGCAATTTCAGTACGTCAGGCTTGAGGTTCCCATCCCTTGCCTGATTATCCTTGACGCCAGCCTCAGCAGGATGGACCAGCGCACAGCGCCTGACTGAGTCTGGGTATTTTATTGCCCACGCAGCACCGATAGTTTCAGCGAGTACCGTTCCTTTTGCTAGATCGTCTGAGCCAGGAATACCCATATGAGAATCCCACTTCTCGCCCTGTTGGTCTCTTCATTCACCTGGCTTAACGCGCAGTGGCAGACGAACGGGGTGGCGGTCTGTGATACGACTGCCAATGGAGGGATCGAACCGCTGTCGAGAATCACCACTGACGGCAAGGGCGGCGCGATCATGTGTTGGAGGGATGCGCGCAATGGCAGGGATTACGATATCTACGCGCAACGAGTTTCGTCGAGAGGTTACATGATGTGGCAACACAACGGTGTGCCGGTAGTAGCTCTCAGTACGAATCAAGACTATCCGCGGATTTGCTCGGATGGCAAAGGGGGAGCGTTCGTTGCATGGGAAGACGACCGCGGGACAAATACTTTTCCGTATGCTCAGTGGATCGATTCATTGGGTCAACCGATGTGGCAAGTAAACGGAGTAAAGGTTGCTGAGACACCTGGCTTGTTTATTTCTCTTACGGTCGATGAGTTTCAGAATCTGTACTTGGGTTGGAGTACCGTGGGAAATGCATATATGCAGAAGATGAATGGTTCGGGCAACCGAGTGTGGGGAGATAGCGGGATACAGGTAACGAACCGGCCTGGGAATGTTTCATCAAACGATGTCGCCATTGTCGCAGATGGAACCGGGGGGGGCAATTGTTGGGTGGGCAGAAGGTGGGAGGGTTTACGCCCAGCGAGTGGACAGTGCAGGTACGATCCGCTGGCAGACTAATGGAGTGCTGCTGAGTGATTCGACGCTTAACGCGTTCGGGGTTGCCATTTCCACAGACACCAAAGGCGGAGCGATTGTGAATTGGAATTACGCTGATGGCAGCGGCGGGGTTCAAAGAATAGACAAGGCTGGGAAAGTTCTCTGGGTTTCGAACGGTGTACTCCTTATCTTGAGTGGTTCAGGCGGTGCCCGTCGTAATACCTCTGATGGTCTTGGTGGAGTCTTCATCGGTAGTGGTCTCAACATTCATCATTTGGATAGTTTGGGAAATAAACTCTGGGGGGCAAACGGCGTTCCATACTACGATACACTAGGTACCACCAATTCGAGGCAGGTGCTTGACGGTGCTCAGGGGATTCTCAACTTCACTGAGGCATACAGGAGCGACGGTGCATTCATCATCGCTCAATGGATTGATTGCACAGGGAAGGTCAGATTTGGAGCAAAGGGTGCCAAAATGACGCCCGGAGTTGCAACGGGAGATCAGAATTGGCCTGATGCGACTGCCGATGGACGGGGAGGTGCGATCGCTTGCTGGACAGACTATCGCAGCCAGTACCAAGTCGTGTACGCAGCCCGGATTGATACGACAGGTATTGTCACGATTGTCACTTCGGGGGAGCAAGGGATTCCTTCTTCTCCACTACTGAAGCAGAATTATCCCAATCCGTTCAATCCCACCACCACGATAAGGTATCACGTGCGACAAAGGGTGTATGTCAAGATAACAGTCTTCAACATTCTTGGACAAGAGCTTAGGGTGTTAGTGGATCAAGAGAAAGAAGCTGGGGAGTATTCTGTCGAGTTTGATGCACAACGACTGCCTGCAGGGATTTATGTCTATCAAATGCAGATTGTGGAGCGAAATGGTGAGATTTGGTCGGAATCGCGAAAGATGATTCTGGCCAAATAAGGACAGTTGAACACCCAACAGAAAAACGACGCAGCTAAGGCGGGTATTGGGATGGTAATGAGGACAGTACTCATACTTCTATTCTCCACTCCCGCTCTCGCCCACTCCCAAAACGAGTGGGTGCTGCAGCCGTGGATCCAGTTCTTCAATGGTGTGGATGGCGAAGAGCTCGGATTACAAACAATGGCAGTCGTGCGGACGATGAATTTGCCTTACAGGGCAACTATAGCGAAGGTAGGGAGTTTTGGATTTTACTCATTGGAGGCACAGGCTGATACACTTCCAAACAAAGTGTTCTTTGGAGAAAACGTGTTAACTGGAGATTTGAACGGCGACGGATACACCGATGTCGTCACGACAAAGAGTTCTGCTGGTTATGATACGGTTTATGTGCTCTGGGGAACGCCAACGGGTGTTGATACGCTCAATCCGCTTGTGATCGGAAGCGAAATCCGATATGCTGACTTAACAACAGGCTGCATTGGTGATGTCAACAACGACGGGAAGGTTGATTTGATTTTAGTTGCTCCTGGATATGTGAAACTGCCGAGCAAGAATCAGGGTAAGGTCTATTTCTTTTTTGGCCCGAGTATCCGGTCCATGCCTGATACAGCAATTCTTGGAGAGATTCCCTACAGACAGTTCGGTGCGAGCACGGCAGTTGGGGACCTAGACGCTGACGGACTCAATGATCTTGTCGTTCTTGGAGCCGGTGATACGAATTATGTGAACATCCACTGGGGAACTGGTCAGGGGCACTTAAACCTTACACTTGGATTGCAGATGAGATCGGCTGCTAGAGATCTGGCCGAAAAGTGGCGTATAGGGTTGGCATGGTTTATGTTGTTGGATCAAGGATACGCTGAGAGTCCATGCCACAATACTGGATACATTGAAAATGCTTGGAAAACGCTCA
>Ga0315279_10002730_pt1 | contig 25858 bp, 24 predicted proteins | sample YL17G06_20_MG_FD_203694 | JGI IMG/M metagenome (GOLD analysis project Ga0315279, IMG submission 203694) | Sediment microbial communities from Yellowstone Lake, YNP, Wyoming, USA - YL17G06_20 | ecosystem: Environmental > Aquatic > Freshwater > Lake > Sediment | place: USA: Wyoming | collected...
TCCCTTTTTATTTCAAATGAATATAACCTTATTGAAATATTCCCAATAGTTGAACTGAAATCAACAACCTCGGGTTTCCATTCATCTAACGGGAAATAGCATCCAACCATATCTGGGTGAATCCATTCACCAAATTCACCTTTTCCTGATTTGGCATGTTGAATAGTTTTAGTATATATCTTCAGGTAGTAATGGTCATAGTAAGCTAAAAAAGGATGCAAATCCCGTTCTAAATATTCAAACTTCTTTGGTGGTAAAACACTAACTGGTTGTTCATTAATATATTTTTGTTCTTCGCCAACCTTGATTAAAGAGCGAAGATAAAACCTTTTTGGCTTTGTATCAATTTTAATGAATGGGCTATCTTTTCTGTCGCGAATACTGACATAGATTTGTGCTCCAATTGTCATCCAGGGGGTTTTCCCTTGGGTTCCAACGTAATTGTCGTAGCCCCTCCTTTTTGCTACATCCCATATTTCTTCAGAAGACATAGGTTTCTTCTCTTCTTCTAAAATCCTCTTAACTAATTCAAGGAATGTCCAATGTCCCATATGGTCACCTTCTTGGTTGGCATTCACCTAACTCGGTCATAGACGAAATATCCTTACTTTCATACCCTTCGATAATTATACACTAAGCTATACCAGTTGTCAATAACATCCGGCGTTGACAGCGGCATAAAAAACCCTATAATTTTCTTGAACTATGGCGCCGAATCTGATCCCGCGTTTCATCCACGACCGGTTCAAGGAGGACAAACTTACCGGTCAGTTCGAGGCCGCGAGCTTATTTCTCGACATCGCCGGTTTCACCCCGCTCACGGAGCGGCTGATGGCCGAAGGCAAGGAGGGCGCTGAGATCCTGTCGGGGCTCGTGAACGGCATCTTCGGACCCGTGATCGACGCCGTTTATGATTACGGCGGGTGCATCACGGGCTTTGCCGGCGACGCCTTCACCACGGTTTTCCCCGAGTCCCCGGACGGCCGGGCGCCGGCCGCGGCGGGCCTCGCGGTCATCCGGCTTTTCCGGAAGCAGGGGCAGGTCCGCACTCGACGTGGTGAGTTCGAGCTGACGGTGAAAGTCGGTCTGTCGAGCGGCTCGGTCAGCTGGGGCATCACCGGCACGCCGGACCACAAGACATATTATTTCATGGGCCCGGCGATCGACGGCTGCGCCCGGGCCGAGCACGAGTGTCAGGCCATGGAGATCGTCCTGGATGCCTTATTCCAGGCCGCGTACGACCCGAATAATTTCATGGTCGAGCAGCGGCCCGGCGGTTTCGGGTTGCTCCGCGGCCTGATGGCCAACCCGCCGCCGGTTACCGCGCCGAAGGGCGACCTGGATGAAAATGTCGTCCGGCAGTTCGTCCCCGCGGCGGTCCTCGACAACCCCCAGCCGGGCGAATTCCGTAACGTCGCCAGCGTGTTCGTCGGGTTCCGGGATCCCGGCGAAGCAGCGGCGATCGATCGCCTGGCGATAACGATCATCGAACGGTCGGACGCGGCGGCCTGCTACTTCGAAGGGCTCGATTTCGGCGACAAGGGCTGCACCACGCTCTTCTTCTTCGGCGTGCCCGCGGCCTACGAGCGGGAGCTCGAGCGGGCCGCGGAATTCGCCCTTGGTTTGAAGCGTGAATTCGGAGACCGGCTGCGGGTCGGGATCACGTTCGGCACGGTCTTCGCCGGCATCAAGGGCGGCTTACGCCGAAGCAGTTACGGAGTGCTCGGGGATACGGTCAATATGTCCGCCCGCATGATGATGAAGGCCGGATGGGGCGACGTCTGGATCGCGGAGAACGTCGCCGAACGCCTGAAGAACCGTTACGACCTGGAAGCGATCGGGCTCCAGTCCGTCAAAGGCCGGAGCCAGCCGCTGGTGGTTCAGAAACTACTTCGGGCCAAACCGGCCGGACGGGAAAAACTCTATTCCGGCGTCATGGTCGGCCGCGACCGGGACCTCGCCGTCCTGAACGAGCGGGCGTCGGGTCTGGCCGAGAAAAAATTCTGCGGCATCACCTATATTTACGGCGACGCCGGCATGGGCAAGAGCCGGCTCGCATACGAGTTCTGCGAAAGCCTTAAGGTAAGGGCCGAAACGCGCTACCTGCCTTGTGACAACATCCTGCAGAAGAGCATGAACCCGTTCAGCAGTTTCTTCGGCGAATATTTCCAGATGGTTACCTTCCCGGATGAAGAAAGAAGGAAGGTAAGGTTCGAAGAGATCTACGCGGCTTTGGTCCGCCAGCTGGGCAGTGCCGATCATCCGGTTGAGGCCGATATCCGGGTCGAGCTGGTCCGGACCAAAAGCATCATCGGCGGTCTGGTCGGCCTGCGCTGGCCGGGGTCGTTGTACGAGGAACTGGAACCCCAGGCCCGATTCGAGAACAGCCTGTACGCGATCAAAAATTTTTTTCAAGCCCTGAGCATTTTGCGGCCGACGATCATCGTCCTCGATGACATGCAGTGGTTCGACGCGGATTCCCGCAAGGCGTTCGAGGTTCTGACCCGCAAGATCGACAACTTTCCGATCATGATCATCGCGGCCGGCCGTTTTTACGACGACGGGTCCCGGCCGTCCCTGGTCGCGGACCCGGGGATCTCGACCCGGGAAATTCTGCTGGAGAGTTTCAATGCCGAAACCATTGCGCAGTACATCGCCAACCAGCTGACCGGTCGTCCCGACACCCAGCTGGTGTCATTCATCGCCGAGAAGAGCCAGGGCAACCCGTTCTTCATCGAGCAGTTCTGCCTCTATCTCCGCGAGAACAACCTGATCCGGACCGAGGATAAGACGATCAAGCTGACCAGCCGGGGATCGGATCTGCCGGCCGGAATCCACGCGGTGATCACGGCCCGGATCGACCGCCTGAGCCGCGAACTTCGGGAAATGGTCCAGCTGGCCGCGGTTCTGGGCAACGAATTCGAGAGCCGGGTGCTCCGCACCCTGATCAGCCTTTTCCGGTCCGCGGTCGGCGAGGGCGAGTTCGAATCCCTCCTCGCGCAGGGCGAGAGCGAAAAGATCTGGTCCGCGATCAGCGAGCTCAAATACCTTTTTAAGAACGCCCTGGTCCAGGAAGTCGCCTACGAGATGCAGCTCCGGCAACACCTCCGGCAACTGCACCAGCTGGCCGGCGCGGCGATCGAAAAGCACTATCCGGACGATAAATCCCATTACGAAGATCTGGCATACCACTACGAGCAGGCCGAGAATCGGGACCGCGCGATCGTCTACCTGGAAATGGCGGGTGATTACGCGCGGGAAAAATACGAGAACGAAAAAGCGATCAATTTTTACGATAAACTGATCGCCGTCCAGGTTGATCCAGCCCGCCGGATCGTGATCCAAAACCGCAAGGCGGGGATCCTGGGTTTGATCGGCCGGTGGGCCGAAGCGGAAACAATATATCTCGCGAACATCGCCGACGCCGCGGGCGACGATCTGCTCGAAGCCCGGAACCGGACCGACCTGGCCGAACTGCTGATCAACAAGGGCGAGTACGAACGGGCCCGGGTCCTGGCCGAAGCCGCGCGGGCGGTCTACGCGGCCCGGGACGACCGCCGGGGCGTCTGCACGACCACCCGGCTTCAGGGCGTGATCCGGCAGAGTCAGGGCGACGGCGACGCCGCCATGGTTTATTACCGCATGGCCCGGAAGATCGCCGAGGAGATGGGCGACCAGAGCGAGTTGAGCTATATCATCTCCAATATCGGCGCGGTTTACTGGAGCATCAGCGACTACGAAAAGGCCCGCGACCATTTTCTGGAGTACCTAGCGATCGCCGAAGACCTCCATGACAAGAAGCGCATGGGCATGGCGATGCTGAACCTGGGCGTGGCTTACCGCAATCTGGGCGACGACCAGAAGGCCGAGGAATTCTACAACCGGAAACTGGAGATCAGCCAGGAGCTCGGGGACAAGCGCGGCCTGGGGATCGTCATCGGCAACATCGGCGCGCTCCATCGGAGCCGGGGCGAGTACGACCAGGCCATCGAGTGCTACCACCGGCGGATCGCGATCGCTGAAGAACTAGGCGACCGGCGCGGCGTGGGTACCGCGCTCGGTAACCTCGCGTCGATCTTCATGGAACTGGACCAGTTCGACCGCGCCCTCGAAACCTCGGACCAGGCGATCCAGATCATGCGGACCCTGGGCGTTAAATACTACCTCTGCAATTTTTTGGACGCGCGGGCCGATCTGTTCCTGCGTCTCGGAAGGATCGAGGACGCTAAGGCTAGCAACCGGGAAGCGCTGGCCATCGCCGAGGAGATAAAGAACGGCGAGATCGTTTTCAACAGCCGGATCAAGCAGGCAAAGATCACGGCGCTTGATGACCGGCCTAAGGCGATCCGGGCGCTCGAAGCGCTGGCCGAGGCGCATCCGGACGATGAAGCCCAGGCGATCTTATATTATGAACTCTTCAAACTCACGGCCGATCCCCGGCATAAGGACCGGTCCGTGGAACTATACCGTAAATTGTTGTCGGTCCAGTTCGAGATCGACAACCAGAAGCATCTGGACGAGCTGATCGGGAAAAGCGGGGAGGGCGATGCCCAAGCATAAACTGTTGTTCCTGATGGGCGGGATGCCGGCCTGGGAAAAGGTCGCGGGGTATTTTGTCCGGGCCGCGGGCGGCGGATCGGCGCGGACCGTCATTCTCCTGCCCGGTGGGCTGGGGACGATCCGTCACCTTCCCGACTACACCGGGCCGCTCCGTCAGTACGGCCTGACCGGCGCGCAAGGGATCTTTCCGGAAAAATCCAAGGACCTGGACCTGGCGCGCGCGCAGCGGTTCATCGAAAAGGCCGACGGCATCCTCTGCGGCGGCGGGCCGACGCCGGTGTACCAGCATATGTTCGCGCGCGAACCCCTGCTTACGCTCATCCGGGCCCGGTGTGAGAGCGGCGTGCCTTACGCCGGGATCTCGGCCGGCGCGCTCATCGCTCCCGCGAAAAACGTCTACTGGGAAGGAGAGGTCGAGGATAAGGATATAAGGGTGTTCTCCGGTCTCGGCTTGGCCGAAGGATTCATCGTCGACGTTCATTTTACGGAGTGGCACCGGCTACCCCGGATCCTGGAGGCGATGGCGAAGACCGGCATCTTGTACGGTTGGGGCGTCGACGAAGGCGCGTGCGCGGTCTTTCGGGACGGCCGCTTCGCGGGCATCATCGGCCGCGGCGTTTACCGGATCGAAATGACGAGTTTGAAAACCAAAAAGTATAAGATCGCGGAGGCGATCAAGGAATTCAAAGAGCGAATGGTATGAAAACCCACACCAAAGCTCCGGCACGCCGGTTTTTCTTTTATTTTCTTCTCGCGGCCGCGCTCGTGTCCGCGAACCCGATCATCGTGACCGAAGACCCCCGGCCCATGGTTGCGATCCAGCCCCTGGCTGAGGTGGATGAGCTCGTGATCCAGAGGATTCGCGCCGGTATCCAGGAATTTTTCCCGGTGCGGGTCGTGGTCCGGCCTCCGGCGGAACTGCCCCCGGACGCGTTCTACAAGCCGAACCAGCGCTACCGGGCCGAGAAGCTCCTCGTCTTTCTCGATTCGATCGCGAATGATCACGGCAACGAATATCTCAAATTGATCGGCATCACCTCCGCCGATATTTCCACGACCAAGGGCGAGGTTTACGACTGGGGGATTTTCGGGCTCGGTTACCTGCCGGGCCGGGTATGCATAGTCTCGACGTTCCGGCTGGGCCGTAAAAAGGTGGGCGAGGTCAAGTTTTTCGAGCGCCTGGTCAAGGTCGTCAACCACGAGCTCGGCCATAATTTTGGCCTGGGCCATTGCCCGGTCCCGGCATGCCTGATGGAGGACGCCCGGGGTAAGGTCAAGACCGTGGACCAGGAGACCGGAGAATTGTGCCCGGACTGCCAGGCCAGATTGAAGGCGTCTTTGAGATAACCGATGACCTGGAAGATTAACATCCGGCATATGTGGCTGATCGTGATCGTCCTCGCCGGCCTGACCGTGGCCGCGGTCAATATCTTTTTACGGCATGGCCTGCCGGCGGATCCGATCCCGCGCTTCGCTGCGCTTCAGAAAGCCGGCATGCCGACCGAAGCCGAAAAGGCCCTGGAACAGACCCTGGACTTTGATCCGGAAAACCTCTACCTTAATTACCGCTACATAAACAACCATTTCGATATCGCCGGTAAGCGGGACGATGCAAAACTGGCCCGGCGTTACCAGGACCTGACCAAGGATGAGGAGACGGCGGACCTGGGCAATTACGGCCTGGGGTTGATCGAAGCCCGTAAAAATAATTACGATGCGGCGTGGAACTATTATCAGCTGGTCTTCAACCGCCGGCAAAAATACCTGAACAATTCGCTCGGCTATGTCCTTTTGAACCAGCGGCGCTACGACGAAGCCGAAACATACTTCCAGCGGGAGATCGAACTGGACGGGTACGTGGCGGGCGCGGTTTCCAACCTGGTCAACATCTATCAGAAACAGCGGAACTGGAAAAAGCTGACCCAGCTGGCCCGGGATGATAAAACCGGTCGCTTCATCGGGACCGGGATCCGGCGGTATCTTGCTTTCCGTTCCGGAGCCATCGCCCGGTACGCGCAGCTGATGTTCTTCGAACCCCTGCGGCAGGCCCGGATCCCCGGCATCGCGGCCGCATTGCTCATCTGCCTGACGTGGTTCGTATTTTTCTGGCGCGTCGATATTTTCGAACAGGAGCCGATCGAGTTCTCCCTGACCGCCCTGGCCCTGGGCGGACTGTCGACATTCTTCGTTTTTCCCCTGGGGGACGCCCTGTACGCGTGGGACGCGGTGCGGCTTAACGGCCAAGCCTTGAACGACCTGATCTACAGCGTTGTGCACATCGGCGTCGTCGAGGAGGCGGTCAAGCTCGCGCCGGTATTTTTGATCGTCCTTTTTTCCCGGCAGGTCAACGAACCGGTCGACCTGATCATTTACGGCAGCCTTTCGGCGCTGGGTTTCGCGACCGTGGAGAACGTCTTCTATTTTACCAACTACGGCCTGAACATCGCCTACACCCGGTTCCTCTCGTCGACCGTGCTCCACATGTCGATGACCGGGTTCGTCTGTTACTGCTGGGCCAAGGCCCGCTATATCCGGGTCCGCAGCCCGGTCTTTGCGATCGGTTTCGGATTCCTGGTGGCTTCCCTCGCGCACGGCCTTTACGACTATTTCCTTCTCGGACCGTTCAAGTACGGCTTAGCGAGCTGGGTGATCCTTGCTTACCTGGCCATCGCCTTCGGCCGGATGATCAACAACAGCCTTAATTTCTCGCCTTTTTTCCAGGAGCGGCCCGCCCGCTACGAGCGGCTTTCGAACTACAGCCTGATGTTCAGCGTGGCGGTCGTCCTGCTCGTCCTTGGTTTCGTTTACGATAATTTCTTCCTCGCGACGAATCTGGCCGACCGCCGGCTCTGGTCGCTGGCCTCGAGTACGGTCATCACCGTCCTGGTCGTTTTCATGTCCCTGGGTGATTTCAAGTTGTCATTCAAGACCCTGATGCCGCTCTTCAAGAAGTTATAAATCCCGTTAGAGAAATTCGTTCTCTAACCGGCAAGACGGCCATTCGTTTTATCCGGAAATAGCCACCGATGAAAATCGGTGGCTTTCTCTAACGGAAGAACCGCTTTTTAATTGCTTGACATTCCCCGCTTAATATTTATACTTTTTCATGAAATCCGACCGCCCGTCGTTGATCCTGCTTCAAGATAACGTCCTTTTAAAGAATTTTTCGCTGGACCGCGAATCCTGCACCATCGGCCGGAGCGACAACTGCGATTTTATCCTGACCGGCCGGGAGGTCTCCCGCCGGCATGCCCGGATCACGGTCCGGGGCAAAACCGTGCTGCTCGAGGACCTGGACAGCGCGAACGGCACGTTCGTCAACCACCAGCGGATAACCCGGCACGTCTTGAAACACGGTGACACGATCATGGTCGGCGATTTTAAGATCACCTTCAACGACGGCCGCGGCCTGACCGGCATCGTCGACGAGACCCAGGTCGATACGCCCGGCGAAGAGACCCAAAACCTGGATAAGCAACATAAAAACCTCAAGCGAAAAATGCGGGCAAGCGAAACCGTCAACGAAGCGGAATTTGACCAGTATCATGAAGATATGGACCGGAGCCGGAAAAAATATAAACGTCTCTCCAACCAGGACCGGTTAACCGGCGTTTTCAACCGCGGTTATTTTGACCGGGTATTGCCTGAGCTCTGGCGCGCGGCCCAGGCCAGCCGCGACCCGCTGTCCCTTTTGTTCATCGACCTGGATCATTTCAAGAAAGTCAACGATACCTACGGCCACGACAAGGGGGACGAGGTTCTGAAAACCATCGCCCAACTCGTCCGGACGTTCTGCCGTCGGAACGACGTCATTGCGCGCTATGGCGGCGAGGAGTTCGTGGTCATTTATCCCGGCATGAGCGCGGACAGCGCTCTGGACGCGGCCGAGTCCTTGCGCAAGGTGATCGAACAAAAGAGCCTGGAGCTCGTTGGTTTCCGACAGACCGCGAGCATCGGCGTGGCCACTTACCCGGTTGACGCCCGGGACGCGGCCGAGCTACTGCAGCGAGCCGACCAGGCGGTCTATCAGGCAAAAGAACAAGGGCGCAACCGGGTGGTTCGAAGCGTATGATCAAGGAAATGGTCGGCAATTACCGGATCCTGAAGGAAATCGGCAAGGGCGGGATGGGCAGCGTCTACACGGCCCTGCAGCTGAGCCTGAACCGCGTCGTGGTGATCAAGGAAATGTCGAAGGGACCCGGCCGCGAAGCCCAGTCACGTTTCAAACGGGAAGGCAAGATCTGCGCCAACCTCTACCATCAGAACATCGTTGAAATTTACGACTACATCAAGGAGGAAGGCCGGAACTACCTGGTCATGGAGTACGTCGACGGCGTCAGCCTGGCCGAGGTCATCGAGAAGGCCGCGCCGCTCCATCCCCGGACCGCCGCCGCGGTCGCCCGGGAGATCGGCCGGGCCCTGGTCTGCGCTCACCAAGCCGGAGTCATCCACCGGGACATCAAGCCGAAGAACATCCTGATCACCCGCAGCGGCGTGGTCAAGCTGACCGACTTCGGCGTCGCCCGGGATATGGACGCGCCGGACCTGACCACCACCGGCACGCTCATCGGCACGCCTTTTTATATGTCGCCGGAGCAGGCATCCGGGGACAAGGTCGGTTACCAGTCCGACATTTATTCGTTGGGCATCGTGCTTTACGAAATGGTGACCGGCAAGAAACCGTACACGGGCGAGAACAGCGCCGCAATCATCGCCCGGATCAGCCGGGGTAGGTTCAACTCCCCGTTCCGGTTCGATCCCCACCACAGCTGGCGCCTTAGCCGGATCATTAAGAAGGCGATGAAGAACAACCCGAAGCGCCGCCTGCGGACCGCTGAAGATATGGTCCACCGCCTGAACCGTTTTCTGGGCTGGAAAGGCCAGGCGACGGTCGAACCGACCCTGGGCGCCCTGCTTGCCGAGATCGAGCAGCTGCAGGCGGCCGATACCGAGGTTAAAAAACCCCGGAAGCGTAAAAAGGCGAAAAAGAGCAATTTCAGCCTGTACCTTTTATTGTTTTTGATCGTCGTTTTTATCATCCTCCTGGTAATTTTCTGGCGGGTCTGATATCCGCAAATGGAAGACCGCCAAAACCCCGCGGCCGGGCCCCTGGATTTAAGAGAACTGCTCGACCTAAAGGATATATTCTCCGATCCGACCACCTGGTCCCTGATCGGATCCAACCTGCTCACGATCGTCTTCGCGATCCTGGAAAAGTGGGACGTCCGGACCGTGCTCTGGCTTTATTGGTGGCAGAGTGTGGTGATCGGATTTTTTAACGTAGTGAAGATCCTCAGTCTTCGGGAATTTTCAACCGCGGGGTTCAAGCTCGGCAATAAGCCGGCCCAGCCGACGACCTTCACCAAAGTGTTCACCGCTTTCTTCTTCTTATTCCATTTCGGATTTTTTCACGTGATATACGCGATCTTTCTCTCGAGCAGCATCTTCGGCCGCGCGCCGTCGCCCGCCTTTCTGCCGGTGTTCTTTGACGTCAATCTCGCCATTTTCTTCGCCAACGGGCTTTTTACGTTCATCCAGCGGAAGGAGTGGAACCGGAAGAACGAAAATATCGGCACGGTCATGTTCGCGCCTTATTACCGGATCATTCCCATGCACCTGACCATAATCTTTGGCGGTTTTTTCGGGCACGGCGCCGTGCTCTATTTTTTCCTTTTCTTGAAGACCACCAGCGACGTCATCTCCCACGCGGTGAGCCACAAACTAAATATCCCCCTCCCGGACGGTAGCTAAAGATTTTAGAGTGCGTCTCTTTGATGCTCAGGGAAAGGGTTTTTCGGTGGCGGTTTTTGGTTATATGGGTTTATCTGGTCTATTTAGTCTGTTTTAGTCTTTTTGGTTTAAACCAAACAAACTAAAAAGACCAGAAAGACGAGATAGACAAATATTTTTATTATATTGACGCTCCCGTTTTTTAGGTTATTATTCATATAAGGAGGCAACGATGAGGATCAAAATCATTTCTTTAACCGTCGTGATATTATGCCAATTAATATTAGCCGCGCCGGCCCGCGCCGCGGATGACGCCCTGCCGGTCCTCGAAACCAAAATCAAGACCGCGGCCCTGTTTAAGAACGGCCTTGGTTTCGTGGTCCGCGAAGGGAATACGTCCCTGAAGGAAGGCTGGGCCGTCACCCACCTGGTACCCGACGCGGTCCTGGGCGGGATTTGGTTCGGATGCCTGGACCAGGACGGTCGGCTCGAAGAGGTTGTCGGTTACAAGGCGGAGGACGACGAAGCGATCGAGGCGATATCGCCCGACGAACTGCTCAAGGCGAATATCGGGAAGCGGGTCGTCTTGCATTTTGACGACAAGACCCTGTCCGGCCGGGTTAAGGCCGTGCCCGATAACCGGAGTCCCGAGATCGACGCGAACGTCTACGGGTACGGCGGTTACGCGCCGCCCGTGGAATACGCCGCGGTCGTGATCCTGGAGACAAACCAGGGCGATGTCGCGGTCAATAAGAACGTCATCACCCGCGTCGAGTTCCCGGAAGGCATGGCGACCCGGTTCAGCCGCAAGCATGAAACCCGGAACCTGAAGTTCCGCGTTTCTACACAGCGGAACGCGGCCCGGATCGGTCTATCCTACCTGGAAAAAGGCGTCTCCTGGACGCCCGGATACCTGGTGCAGATCGAAGATAAGGACAAGGCCCGGATCACCATGCAGGCGACCGTGGTCAACGACGCCGAGGATCTGGCGGACGCGGAATTATTCTTCGTCGTGGGCTATCCCAATTTCATCTACGCCAACGTCCTGTCGCCCATGGCGATGCGGCAGTCGATCACCGATTTCATCGCCGCGCTCGCCGGCGATAATCGGGGTGCCGGCTACGGCGCGATGGCCAATGTGATGGCCCAGAGCTACGCGCCGGTCGCCGCGGACGAAAGCGGTATTCCGGAATATAATTACTCGGCGGTACCGGGTCTCGAGGGCGGTTACGAGGAAGACTTATTCCTATACAATAAAAAGGACGTGACCCTGCGGAAGGGCGAGCGGGCCAGTTATTTGGTGTTTTCCGACCGCGTGGATTACAAGCACGTCTACGAATGGGAGATCCCCGATCTTTCCGCCGCCGACCCGAGCGGTTATTCCGATAACGAAACCAACCAAACCCGGGAGCAGGTCTGGCATTCCCTGCGTCTGACCAATTCCACGCAGTATCCCTGGACCACGGCGCCGGCGCTCGCCCTGCGCGAAGGCAAGCCCATGGCCCAGGATATGATCAACTACACGCCCAAGGGCGGCAAGATAAACCTGAAGCTGACCGTCGCTTCCGACGTCAAGACCGACCGCCAGGAATACGAAACCGACCGCCAGCGGGACGTCGATCTTTACGGATATTCTTACGACCTGGTGACGGTCAAGGGCGAGCTGGTCGTGAAGAACAACAAGTCCTCCGGGATCACCCTCGACATCCGGAAGATGATCACCGGCGATGTGATCGCGGCGAGCCACGACGGCCGGATCCGGAAGGTCGCCGAAGGGGTCAGCCGTCGGCGTGCGAACCCGAACTCGGTCATTACCTGGGAAGTGCCGGTCGGAGCGGGCGCCGAGGTCAAGCTGGGCTACTCGTATAAGATCTACGTTTCGCACTAGGGATGGCGGGCAAGGTCGTCAAACTCAGCCGTCGGCAGGCGATAGGTTTGCACTGGAAAAAGCAGTTGCTAACCGGCCCCGGTCCGGTTTCGGGCAAGGCCGGCGTAAGATCCGCGGTCGAACGCCTTGGTTACGTCCAGATCGACACGATCAGCGTCATCGAGCGTTCGCACCACGTGGTTTTATTCACCCGTTGCCCCGACTACCAGGCTCGTTACCTGGATGAGCTTCTTTGGCCGGACCAAACGGTCTTTGAGTACTGGGCTCACGCCGCATCCTTTATCCCGATGACCGACTACCGCTATTACCTGCCGGCGATCCGGCGCAAGCCGAAACCGAATTCGTGGTTCGAAAAATGGTCTCGGGGAAACCAAATCGTGATAAAAAAGGTGCGCCGGAGGATCGAGCGCGACGGTCCGCTGACCGCCGCCGATTTTCCGGACGACCCGAAGCGCAAGCGGGGTCCCTGGTGGGACTGGAAACCGGAAAAAGCAGCGCTTGAGTTTCTGTTCTGGCGTGGGGAACTGATGATCCGGGAGCGGCGAAAATTCCAAAGAGTGTACGACCTGACCGAAAGCGTCCTGCCGGCCGGCCGGGACGTGACCCTGCCGGATGAAAAAGAGGAGAAAGAGTTTTTTATCCGGCGCGCGCTCGGCAGCCTGGGCGCGGCCACGATCCAGGATATCAACCGGTACATCGTCATCAGCGGCCGGCTGAATGACCGGCTGGGGGCGATGGTTAAAAACGGATCGGCTGTTATGGTTGAGGTCGAGGGTTCGGACCGTCCACATTTTATACTGCCCGAAGACCTTGAGAATAAGAAGATGTCCGTTCCGCCGGAAGATCCGGTCGCGGTCTTCCTGTCGCCCTTCGACAACTCGATCATCCTCCGGGAGCGCACGGAACGACTTTTCGAATTTCCCTACGCCCTGGAGTGCTACGTGCCGCCCGGCAAACGGAAGTATGGTTACTTCTGCCTGCCGATCCTGTGGCAGGGCGATCTTGTCGGCCGGATCGATCCCAAGGCCGACCGTAAGAAGCGCAGATTTATCGTGAACAACCTGCACCTGGAAAAGAAAGGGCTGGACCTGACCTTGTTCGTTCCCGCTTTTACGCGGGCCCTGAAAAAATTCGCGGGCTTCCACGATTGCCTGGAGATCCAGTTCGCCAAGCGGGTGCCGTCGAAAATATCAAAAATGATCGGACGTGAATTATGAAGGAGGAAACATGGAGAATATGACCGGTTTTTGCGGCATTGACTGTGGAAAATGCCCGGCCTACATCGCGAAAAAGGAGAACAACAACGAGTTGCGAAAAAAGACCGCCGTCGAATGGTCCAAGGCGTTCGGCTCGGAATTCAAGCCTGAGCAGATTAACTGCGACGGCTGTACGGTCCAGGGCCAGCATATTATCTACTGCGACCAGCTATGCGAGATCCGGAAATGTGCGGTCGGGAAAAAAATTGTGAACTGCGCGGTCTGCGCCGATTACGGGTGCGAAAAACTGGAAGCGTTTTTGAAGAACGTGCCCGAGGCCAGGAAAAAGCTGGAAGAGCTCAGAAGTAAAAAATAGAGTGGGGGATATGGAGTTCCGCGCCCTGGGTAAAACTGGCCTGAAAGTGAGTGCGATCGGGCTGGGGACCGAATATTTGAACGGCCGGCCCCGGGATAAGGTCGTGTCCGTGGTCCGGTCCGCGATCGCGAGCGGCGTGAATTACTTCGATGTGGTCTTCGCGTTCCCCGAGTTTCGCGACAATTTAGCCGCGGCCTTCCTGTCCCTACGCGACCGGATCGTGATCTGCGGGCATATCTGCTGCGCCATGTCCAAGTCCGGGCACTACCGCCTGAGCCGTGAGGTCAAGGAGAACGACCGGTTGTTCCACGATTTGCTCAAGCGACTCAAAACCGATCACGTCGATATCGTCATGATCCAGATGGTCAACGAGCTAACCTCGTATGAAAACGTCTGTAAGCCCGGCGGGGTCATGGACCTCGCTTACCGCCTCAAGAAACAGGGCAAGGCGCGTTTTATCGGGATCAGCGGGCATAAGGTCCCGGCCATCGCCCAGACCATCAAGGAACGCGCGGTCGACGTCGCGATGTTCCCGGTCAATATCGCGTGGGACATGACGCCCGGCCGGAACGAGATCTATGATATCTGCCGTCACCGAAAAGTTGGCTTGGTCGGTATGAAAATATACGGCGGCGGACGCGTCCTGCACCGGTCCGGACGCGTAGCAGCGACCCCGGTCCAGTGCATCAGCTACGCCCTGGACCAGAAGGGCGTGGCGACCGTCGTCCCCGGCGTCCGGAACCAGAAGGAACTCGGCGCGGCCCTGGCCTATCTCGAAGCGCCGGCCCGAGAAAGATCGTATCGTAAAATATTGAAGGACAGTCAGGAAGAACTTAAAGGTAATTGTGTTTACTGCAACCACTGCCTACCCTGTCCGGTCAGCATCGACATCGGCCGGGTCCTGAACCACCTGGACCGGATCCAGGCCGGCAAGAAGGCCGCATCGCTGCGTAACCGGACCAATTACTACAACCCGGGGCGGCTCCGCTTAAGCCGGAGCATCAATTTTAAAGACCTTTCCGGCCATGCGGATAAATGCACCGAATGCGGAGCGTGCGTGAAGCGCTGCCCGTTCGGGGTCGATATAATTGGAAAGATGAAAAGAGCGGCCGCCTTCCAAGCCCATTGACAAAAAAGATCTTTAATATATACTTAAGTATAGAAGCAAGGAGGAGGAGATATGCTAAAAACATTTATACTTATTCTGACGGTTGGTTTTCTGACGTCCGGATTCGCGGCCTGGGAATCGATCGGACCCTTTGGCGGCAGTCTTGCCACCTTTGCCGCGGCGGCCAACGAAACCGCTTTGTATGCGACTTCCGCCACCACTCCGGCGATGGTCGTGAAATCAACCGACGGCGGTGCTAACTGGTTCAGCGTCACCTCCATCAACGATTATGTTTACTCCCTGGTGGTCGATCCGACCAATCCCAATATCGTCTACGCCGGCGCGCTGACCTACGTCTACAAATCCACGGACGGAGGGATGACCTGGAACAGCTACGTCCTGCCCGGTTACTATGCCTACAGTATGGCGATCAACCCATCCAGTCCCTCGATCGTCTATGCGTCCGGCTATTACTATAACGGCAGCACTTCGGTCCCGGCCTGCTATAAGAGCACGAACGCCGGGGTCAACTGGTCGACCGTTCAGTTGAGCGCCATCTCCGGCATGGGTTACTGCGTTACCGTGGACCCGGTCAGCCCGGTCAACGTCTACGTCAGCGGTTACTATTACGACACTCAATATCATCCGTGCGTTTTCAAATCGACCGACGGCGGGACCAGCTTCACCGAAACATCGAGCGGCTTCCCGGCCACCGCTTATTATGTCATGGCCGTGAAGGTGCACCCGACGAACGGATCGATCATTTACGCCGGGACCTATAACGCGGGGATTTTCCGATCGACCAACTGCGGCGCGAGCTGGGTTGGCGGCGATACGACCTGGAAACTCACCGCCAGCTTGGACGCGGCGCCGATCGCGGCCAATGTCTGCTACTCAGGCGGAGACACTTTGATCTACAAGACCACCAACGCCGGCGTTTCGTGGTTCCCGATCACCTTGGGGTTTGGCGGCCAGGCCAAGTCGATGCGGACCGTGCACGCGAACCGGGTATCGGCCAACGTGGTGGTCACCACCGACGCCAAGGGTTTTTTCAAATCCACGAACGGCGGCGGAACCTGGTTCGAGTCGAACCACGGGATCACGATCGCGGCCGCGTCCGCCCTGAGCGCCGCTCCGTCGGCGCCGGCCACAATCTATACCGAATACGAGGGTCTTGGCGTCTACCGGTCGTCCAACAACGGGACGGTCTGGAACATCCTGCCGACGCCGCTCGAGTGCGGAGCGATCTGCGAGTTCGCCGTGCACCGGACCAACCCGAACAACATCCTCGGATTGGAAGGACTGGGCTGAGGAAACGCCGAGCTCTTTAAGAGCACAGACGGCGGGTCCGTCTGGACGACAGTGGACAGTTATTACGGCGACGGCGGAGCCTTGATCCAGGATCCCATCAATTCGTTAGTCTACTACAGCGGTGGCACGGTCGTTTCCGGTTCCTATTCCGTGATGTGCGTTTCCAAATCCACGGACGGCGGATCGACTTGGCCGTATCGATATAACCTGACGGCCGAGGCCGGTTGCTGCTACGCCTTGACCGTGGAGCCGACCAATTCCAACGTCGTTTACGCGGGCGGCAACGGCGGTCTGTTCAAAAGCACGGACGCGGGCACTAGCTGGACGTCATCGTCCGTCGGCATCTCGGGTATCGTGTACGACATCAAGGTCAATCCCTTGAACGTCAATCTCGTCTACGCGGGTTCGACCGACGGTGTTTTCAAGTCCACGAACGCGGGCTTAGGTTGGACCGACACGGGCTGCGACAGCGTCAATGTTCTGCTCGTAAATCCGGTCCACCCGGATACGGTCTACGCGGGCACCGGTTACGGCGTATACTTAAGCACGAACGCCGGCGGCACCTGGACCGCGATGAACGCGGGACTGGCCAATCTCAAGGTCAAAGCCCTGGCGCGAAATCCCGGCGTTTATCTTTTCTGCGGGACCAGCGCGGCCGCCTACCGCTGGTCATTGGCGGTCGGTGTCGAGGAAGGCGCGGTCAGTGTCGCCCCGATCCTGGATTTACGAGTTTATCCAAACCCGTGCCGGGGTATGACGATGCTGAGCATAGGGATTAGGGCTGAGGGATTAGGGCTTAAAATATACGACGCGACTGGAAGGTTAGTGAATTCTTTCGCCCTACGCAATACCCCTTACGCCATACGCTGGAACGGAATAGACCAGAATGGTCAATCCGTTCCAGACGGCGTTTATTTCGTGACGGTGACAGCCGATTCCGTTTCCGAAACCAAGACCCTGCTGCTCATCCGCTGATCATTGGAAATAATAGAAAAAGGGCCCGTCGAGGGCCCTTTTTCTATAGCGCCAACGGGAGTCGAACCCGTGATCTCCGCCTTGAGAGGGCGATGTCCTAACCAACTAGACGATGGCGCCGTGAGCCATTATACTTATTCGCCCCTTTTCTGTCAATATATCCACCATCCATTTATCTTTAGAGCTGTTAACAAATAATTTCCTCCCCCTTGACGTGGGAGATTCCAAAACCATTTATTCCCCCTTGACGGGGGAGGATTAAGGTGGGGGTGAATATATGTACCGATTATTTTTTCGCCTGGTTCATGGCAAAGGTCACGCCCGTTGGCTCGTTGAACAGGCAGATCACGGGTCCGCCCGGAGTCACGACCCGGGGTGAGATCTCGATGGAACCGCCGCACTGTTCGATCTTCTTCGCCTTTTTCTCGATGTCGTCGACCTTGATGTAAATGGTCAGGAAAGGAACCTTCGCCATGCGCAGGGTGAAGATTCCGCCGCCGGCGAACGCCTTCTGTCCTTCTCCGACGGGCAGTTCGTGGATCGTGGAATGAGCGTCGTATTCGAAATTCCATCCGAACACGTCATGAAAGAAACGCACCGATTTTTCGGCGTCGTTCGTCCCCAGTTCCCAGTAACAGATCGGATTTTTTTGCATGACCGGCCTCCTTGTTCACTTTAAACCAAGCTATTTTAATAAGTTTGTCCCGCGTGTCAACCATTCCTTGATTTTCTTTTCGATAATGGTATAATTTACGGAATAAAAGTAGTAATAGCCAGGGAGGAAAACATGAATTTAACGAATATAAAACAGCCGCCCTTCAATGTTACCCTGATGGGCGTGATCCGGGGCGTGCTCGACTTCTACGGAATTAAGATCAGCGACGCGATGGTTTATGCAGGTTCAGGCCACGCGTTCCTCATCAATATCCACGAGGTGATCTGTCCGAGCGGACCCTATGTCTGGAACTACGACGGTTTTATCCGGCTGCTCCGCAACCTGGGCCTGGAAACGATCGACCTGGGATTCATTCACAGCGGCAATACGGCCGCGGAGCGGGAAAAACTTGAAAAAACTGTCCGGCAGTATCTGGATCAGGGTACGCCCTGTTCGTTTTGCAATATGGAAAACCAGATCGTCGCCGGTTATGAGAGCGACCGATTCCTTCTGAGCCAGCCCTGGACTGGAATGGACGATCTTACACCCGCGACATTGACGTTCGGAACCTGGAACGAATTTGGCAAAGAGATCCACGCGAATTTTTTCACCTTCAAGAAGATCGCGGCCGCGGCCGAGAACAAAGTCATCCGGGATGGCTTGGAATACGCGGTCGACCTGTTCGCCAATCCCGGGAAGTATTCGGTTCCCAAGTACGGGATCGGCGCGCTGGCTTACGATAACTGGGTGAAGGGGGTAGAGCAGGGGCATGGCGAGACACACGGCAACTGGTGGAACGGCACGGTCTGGTCCGAATGCCGGTCCCGGGCCGCGGATTATTTCACCGAGATCGCGGGTAAAGTTCCAACCGGCGCCGCAGCTTCCGCGCGGGACCTGAGCGCGGCTTACCGGGAGATCGCGTCCGGATTGGAGCGGATCAGCGACAAGGAGATGGACCCGGCCGAGAAGATCCGTATCATCAAGGACCTCAAGGAACGCGAACAGAGCGCCGTAAATTCGATAAAGGCGCTGTTAACCCTAATTTAGGGTATCAGGTTACCAGAATACCAGGATATCAGGTAGTCAGGGATCAGAATATCAGTATTAATAATCCAGTATATCAGGAAATCAGTTTTAAAAAAATCTGATATTCGGGCTTTTATCCTGATGCACTGATTCTCTGGTCGCTTTTCGCTGATATACTTTTTATCTGAATCCCCGATGTTCTGATCCCCTGATAAACTGATAATCTGAACAAGTCCCTTTCGTTGACAAGTTGTTGTTTTTCGGTATAATATTTCATGTCCGCGGTCATCGAAATAAGCGACCTTTACCGCAGTTTCAAGACCCATTTCTGGCAAAAAAACATGCCCGCATTGAAGGGAGTTACCCTCGATATCCAGGAGGGCGAGATCTTCGGTTTTCTGGGTCCCAACGGCGCGGGCAAGACCACGACGATCAAAGTCCTGACCGGGCTCATCAAACCGGACTCGGGAAAGGTCGCGGTCTTCGGACAGCCGCCCCGGTCCCTTGAGGTTCACAAGCGGATCGGCTTTCTCCCGGAATTGCCTTATTTTTACGACCACCTCTCCGGATTCGAACTGCTCGATATGCACGCCCACCTGATCAATATGAAAAGTACCCGGGACGATATCCATGAACTGCTCGATAAAGTCGGGCTGAAAGACGCCGGATCCAAACGCGTCCGGAGCTATTCCCGGGGCATGCTCCAGCGCCTGGGCGTGGCCGTGGCCCTCCTGGGAGACCCGGAACTGCTGATCCTGGACGAACCCTTAAGCGGGCTCGATCCCATCGGCCGCAAGGAGATCAAGGACCTGATCTTCGAGCAGAAGACCAGGAAAAAAACCGTTTTCTTTTCCTCGCATATCCTGCCGGACATCGAGGAGATCTGCGATAAGATCGGCGTGATCATCAAGGGCCAGATCGTTCGGGTTACGAGCCTGTCCGATCTCCTTAAAGAAGCCGGCCCCCAGGTCAAGCTCGAGGATTGGTTCATTAAACTGGTGAAAAATGATTGACCGGATCTGGGCGATCGCCCGCAACATTTATCTCGAGGGTTTCCGCCAGAAAGTATTCACGAGCGCGGTGGTCTTCGCGGTGATCCTGATCGTCCTGTCCGTCTTTCTCGGCCCTTTTTCCCTGGGCGAGATCTCCAAGATCGTCCGCGATTTCGGGCTCGCGATCTCGTCCCTGCTCGGGATCTTCATCATCGTGACCATCGGCTCCGCCATCCTCTATCGGGATCTGGAGCGCCGGACCATCTACACGATCGTCACCCGGCCGATCCGGTCGCGGGAGATCATTATCGGGAAGTTCCTCGGCCTATCCCTGCTCGTGATCAGCCTTTCCTTCGCCATGGCGACCATTCAGCAGCTGGTCATCCTTTTGAGCGAGGGCCGGTTCGACCTGGCGATCCTCGTCGCGCCACTTTTCAACTGTTTCGAGATCATGATCATGACCGGCGTCCTCCTGCTCTTCGCCTCGTTCTCTTCCGCCGCCTTCAGCAGCATCATGACCGTGATCCTGTATATCGTCGGCCACGCCAGCCCGGACCTGAAGCTGTTCGCCGACACGGTTAAGTCGCCGCTCTTAAAAACGGTTTCCACCGCCTTCTATTATGTTCTACCCAATCTGGAGAATTTCAACCTGCGCCTGGACGTCGTGTACCGCCTGCCCCTGCCCGCGGACCAGGCCGTTTATGTCATAAGCTACGGAATAATTTATATCGTCCTATTGTTATTTTTATCCGTGATCATTTTTGAAAGCCGCGAATTTAAATAACCGGAGTAAAAGATCAAGCTTTCGGTCATCGTCCCGATCTACAACGAGCGAGATAATATCGACCGGATCCTCGCCGCCATCAAAAAGGTCGAGGTTGAAAAGGAAATCATCCTGGTCGACGATTTCTCCACGGATGGCACGCGGGATTATCTGAATAACGTCCGGGACGTGAAAGTGATCTACCACGAGCGAAACCGGGGCAAGGGCTGCGGCATCCGGTCCGGCCTGGCGCATGCGACCGGCGACGTGGTGATCATCCAGGACGCGGACCTGGAATATTCACCCGAAGATTTTCCCAAACTGGTCCGGCCCATCGCCGAAGGACAAACCCGGGTCGTTTACGGGTCCCGGATGCTGGGCAAAGGCAAATTCCTCAAGCGGAGCTACTACGCGAATAAATTCCTTTCCCTCCTGACCAACGTTCTGTACCACGGCCGGATCACGGACATGGAGACCTGTTATAAAGTCATCGACCGGAAACTGATGCTTGGACTAAACCTCGTCTCCGCTCGTTTCGAGATCGAGCCGGAGATCACCTGCAAGATCCTGAAACGCCGGGAGCGGGTCGTCGAGATCCCGATCCGCTATCACGGCCGGAGTTCGGGCAAGAAGATCGGCCCCAAAGACGGGATCCAGGCGCTCTGGAACCTGCTGAAGTGGAAGTTTAAAAATTGATGAACCCGAATAAAATAAAGGTCCTGTTCGTGGCCACGGCCTACCCGCGGTTCAAAGGCGACGTCATAACGCCGTGGATGGTCCAGCTCATCCAGCGTCTGCACATGTCGGGGATCGATGTTTCGGTTTTCACCTCATCTTATATGGGGCTCGGGAACCAGGTCCAGGATGGAGTACCGGTCTACCGCTTTCGCTATTTTTTCCGGAAATATGAACGGCTGACCCATGACCAGACCGCGGTCGACCGGTTCAGCCAGGGGCCTTGGGGCGTATTTTTGAGTTTTTTGTACGTCCTTTTCGGGACGATCAGCCTGGCGCGGCTGGTCCGGGCCCGCCGGTTCGACATCATCCATGTCAACTGGCCCTTTCCCCACATTCTTTTCGGACTGGCCGGCAAAGCCGTTAGCCGGACCCGGGTTTTTGCCACTTTTTACGGGCTGGAGATCCGCTGGCTCAAAAAGAAATTTCCCTATATTATCAAACCGTTCGGTTGGCTCGTCGGAAAATCGGACGTGGTCACGGCGATCTCCAGCCACACTGCTCAAGAGCTGACCGGGATCGTGAAAAAGTGCGTCGAGATCATTCCTTTCTCGGTCGCCATCGGCGAGCGGGCCGCGGCCATCGAGGACCGCGACGAAATTCTTTTTGTCGGCCGGCTCGTCGAGCGCAAGGGCGTACCGATCCTCATCGATGCCTTCAATATCGCGCAAAAGTCGATCCCCCACAACCTGGTCATCGTCGGCGATGGGCCGGAGCGGCCGGCCATCGAAGACCGGATCCGCAAGCTCAACCTCGGATCCCGGGTGAAGGTCACGGGCTGGGTATCGGTCCCGGAAAAGGACGAGTATTATCGCCGCTGCAGCTTTTTCGTCCTGCCTGCGGTTTACGACAAACACGGCGACACCGAAGGGTTGGGCGTGGTCATGCTCGAGGCGATGGCCTTTTCCAAACCCGTGGTTGCGTCGCGCTTAGGCGGGATCACGGACGTGGTGGAAGACGGCGAAAACGGCATGCTCGTACCGACCGGAGACGTCCCGGCCCTGGCCCGCGCGCTTGTGGCCATGGCGTCCGATGAACGGGCCCGGCACCGGATGGGTAAGAACGCGAAAATAACTGTTGATGAAAAGTTTAATTGGGATAAAATAACCAGGAGGCTCGTGAGACTATATGAAAAATATCGTTGAGGCGTTGCTCATCGCGACCGACGTGCCCCTGCCCTTGGATAAGATCTGCGAGATCATCAGCCAGCCCAAGGAAGAGGTGCGGAAGGCGATCGATGACCTGAACCGGGATTATCTGGAAAGCGGACGCGCGTTCGAGATCAAAGAGATCGCGGGCGGGTTCCAGATCTACACCCTGCCCCAATACGCCGAGTGGATCGTTGCCCTGCATAAAAGGAAGGAACGGCTGTCTAAGGCGGCGCTCGAGACCCTGGCCGTGGTCGCCTACCACCAACCGGTCACGCGGGCCGACATCGAGCGGGCCAGGGGCGTGGATTCGAGTTGGATCCTGGAAAGCCTGATGCAGAAAGGGCTGGTTAAAACCTGCGGCCGTCTCGACGCGCCGGGCCGGCCCATCAAGTACGGAACGACCCGCGACTTCTTGCGTTATTTCTCGCTTAACGACCTGAGCGACCTGCCCAAGGAAGAGGATTTCGGATTGAACATCCCGCTGGTCGAGGACGAACCGCCCCCGACCGGAGAAGGCGGAGCGCCGGTCGAACCAGAAGCGGGAACACCGGCTTCGGACAAGGAGGAGGCCGGGTTGGAGATCTTACCCGCCGCGCCCGAACGGACCGGAGAAAAATCCGAGCCCAACGATGACGAGGATCTGCTTGATGAAGAAGAAAAACTGCGCCAGGACGAGCTTTTCAACCGGGATCGGGACGGGTCCAAGGAAGCGCCGGCCGAGCCCGACGAGGATGAAGATCCGGACCCGGATAACTCCTAAACGCATGATCCCGTGATCCGCAAGGAAGACGTAAAAACTTTTTTGGAAGGCATGGGCGTGGCCGCGGTCGGGTTCGGCCGGGTCCCGGACGAAGTCGAGATCCTGGAGCTGGGCCGCCGGTTTCCCCGCTGCGTCGTTTTCGGCTACCGCCTTTCAGATACGGTCTTGGATTCGATCAAGGACCGGCCGACCCTGATCTACAAGCATCATTACAAGACCGTGAACTGGCTGCTCGACCAGGCCGCGTTCCGCCTGGTCTGCCGCATCGAGGAGTCCGGATGCAAGGCCCTGGCCGTTCCCGCTTCGCAGACCGTGGACTGGCAAAACCAGAAAGGCCACGTACCCCATAAAAAATTGGCGCTCGAAGCGGGTCTGGGTTGGATAGGCCGGAGCGGCCTCCTGGTCCACCCGCGGCACGGAGCCCGGATGCGCTACGTTTCCGTGCTTACCGATTGGGATTTCGAACCGGATAAGAAACTGGAGCGGGATTGCGAAGGCTGCGCGGAGTGCGTCGCGGCCTGCCCGGCCCGGGCCATAACCATGGACGGCGTGGACTTAAAAGCCTGCCTGCTGAAACTCAAGGAATTCGCGAGCCTGCCCGGCATCGGCCAGTTCATCTGCGGCGTCTGCGTAAAGGCCTGCGATGGCAAAGATTAGGGAACCGGAAAAGGCGCTGGCCCTGATCGGTTTGATCTGCGGCCGGGATTTTAACCTCGATAAGATCGCTCCGGATATCGCCTCAAAATTAGGCCGGGTCGCGATCCGATCCGAAGCCAAGCCTTTTGACCAGACCGATTACTACGGTCCGGAAATGGGCGGGGATCTGGTCCGGCAGTGGTGGGTGTTTGAAACGCCGGTCATGCCGGATGAGCTGGCCGGCCTGAAAATATGGTCGGGCGGGGTCGAGGAAAAGAATCAGAATGAAAAAAGCGGCCGCCGGGTGAATATCGATCCCGGGCTCATCACCCTGAACAGCCTGATCCTCGCCTCGACCAAAAATTTTTCGCACCGCATTTACCTAAGCCAGGGGATCTACGCCGAGACGACGCTGATTTACCGGCATAACCGGTTCCAGTTCCTGGACTGGACATATCCGGATTATAAAACCGAAAACGCCCTCGCGTTCTTTGGTCAAGCAAGGGAATACCTAAAAGCTGTTTTGAAACGATGATCACAAAGTTGGCGGCTGTGAAATGCGTTATAAATAGTCTATTTGGTTTATCAGGTCTTTTTAGTCTGTCTGGTTTTAAACCAAAAAAACTAAAAAGACTAGAAAGACAAAAACCGTTTATCGAAAACACTACAGTTCAACGAGGCATCAAGGAGGTTTATGTTCGAAATTAAAGTCCGAGGCGTGTTTTCCGCGGCCCACCACGTTCGCGGTTACCAGGGCGACTGCGCGGGCGATCACGGCCATACTTACCGGATCGAAGTCGGGGCTAGGTTTGGGAAGCTGGATAAAATAGGAATGGCCGTGGATTTCCGGAAGGTGAAGAATGAATTAAAAAAGATCCTGGCCCGGCTCGATCACCAGAACCTGAACAAGCTGCCATTTTTCCGGAAGAACAACGCCACCGCCGAATGGGTCGCGTTTTATATTTTCCGGGAAATAAAAAAGAAAACAAAGGGGATCCATTCGGTGATGGTCTGGGAAGGTTACGAGAACTCGGTCACGTATTTTGAATGAACACCCTTCCCTTTATCCCCTCCCGTCAAGGGAGGGGAATTGTTGTTGTGACTATTTTCTCCCCCTTAACAGGGGCGGACCTTCCAATTTTAATTTCCTCCCCCTCGACGGGGGAGGACCTGCCAAATTTAATTCCCTCCCCCTCGATGGGGGAGGATTAAGGTGGGGGTGAGAATTGCTTAAAAGCATCATCCTTCTTTCCTCCGGTCTCGATTCCCTGGTCAGCGCGGCGATCGCCTGCGAACGGACCGCGCCGGTGTTCGCGTTGACCTTCGACTATTGCCAACGGGCGGCGAAAATGGAAATTTTTTACAGCCGCAAGATCTGTCAGTTCCTGGGTGTCCGGCACAAAGCCGTCCGCCTGCCGTTTTTCAGGGACTTCTGCGGCCGAGCTCTGATCGGCAAAGGTAAGCGTTCTGCGGCCGACCGCTTTCTCAAGGTAGCCGACGTCTGGGTACCGAACCGCAACGCGCTTTTCATCAATATCGCGGCCGCTTACGCCGAACAATTCAAGGCGGACCTGATCATCACCGGTTTCAACCGGGAAGAAGCCGCCGAGTTTCCGGATAATTCTACGGCGTTCGTCCACGCGGTCAACCGGTCGCTGCTTTATAGCGCTTTACGCCGGGTGAAAGTGGTCAGTTATGTCCAACGATTTTCGAAAAAAGAGATCTACCGGCTCGGTCTAAAACACGCCGCGCCATTGAAATACGTCTATTCGTGCTATCTGGGCGGGAAAGAAATGTGCGGGAAATGCGCTTCCTGTAAACGTTTGCTGAGAGCCCGGGGATAACATGCGCATCAACACGGAAGAGCTGATCCGCAAGAAACGCGACGGAGGAAAACTTGACCGCGCCGAGATCGAATTACTGATCCGTTGCTACGCCCGGGGCGAGATCCCGGATTACCAGTACGCGGCGTTCCTCATGGCGGTGTATTTTCAGG
>Ga0315279_10002732_pt1 | contig 25842 bp, 25 predicted proteins | sample YL17G06_20_MG_FD_203694 | JGI IMG/M metagenome (GOLD analysis project Ga0315279, IMG submission 203694) | Sediment microbial communities from Yellowstone Lake, YNP, Wyoming, USA - YL17G06_20 | ecosystem: Environmental > Aquatic > Freshwater > Lake > Sediment | place: USA: Wyoming | collected...
CCAAGAAAGGTCACCCTCCCCTGATGTCAGATATAACTACAGAGCCAAAATGGGAATTGCTCTGGCAGGACTTTCACCTGCTTGCCTGGTAGTTTTATAGGCTGCACGGTCACATCTTCAGATGTCAGATTTTGCTTTTTTAATCTACCGGGTCTGTTTCGCCCCTTCAGTCATTCAGTCTATGCAGTCTATTTAGTTGATCTAGTCTGTCTCGTCTGACTGGTTGAGCGAGGTTATCGCCTTGTATGTTTTTTTAAAAAGTCCTGATACGTTTGATGAAGTCCCTCTTTGAGGGAAGTCTTGTACCTCCACCCTAAACCTTCAAGCATGGAGACATCCAGAAGTTTTTGGGGCATACCGTCGGGAGCTCAGGGGTCTGGCATGCGTAATTGCGTTGTTCGTTGAGTCCGTTGCCCATAAGGTCAAAGCTGAAAGCTCAAAGCTGAAGGCGACATCGTAAGGCGTTAGGAGTAAAAAGCTCAAAGGTGAGACTTCAAACCCTTTCAAAATCGTTTTGATCTATACCTAATTGTTTTAGCATTCCCCTAATCGTCCCTTGTTTAAGATCCTTGTTTCCCCAGTCAGGAATTACACTCCCTCTTCCTGTAGCTGGGTTAATCCACTTCCGATGTGAACCTCCCCCTCTACGCGGGATTTCTTGACAACCAAGAGCTCGAAGCTTTTTTGTGAGCTCTTTATAGTTCATGGTTCGGCAGAGATGAGCGATTCAAACCACACTGGAGACTTCATGCCGTCCGCTATCAAACAGGGAGGAAACTCCTTGCCCGTGTCTTTATATAGCTCCATCACTGCATTGACTGCGTCCCGCACAACCTCATCAAGCTGCTTAAGGTCGTCAACCTCCGTTACCAATTCCGGAAGCACAGGACTTGTCACGGTCCATCCCCCTTCTTTCTGTGGTTCCAAGACCAATGGAATCTTAAAAAGCTTACCCATAAATACGTTCACCTCCGTTCAATTTGAAGTCTTAGTAATTATAACATCCATTCCCGAAAGCATGAAATAAGCCGGTAAAATAATCCGGGGGAGGTCTCTGAATTCTCTCACTTTTTGTCATTACATCGGGGGCGTTCAGAGCGTTGAGAACGTTGAGATCGTTGGAAACGCTGAGATCGTTAATACCGTTGGAACAAGCTGAAAGTTCAAAGCTGAAGGCTCAAAGCTGAAAGCCTAAACACGTCAATGCGTAGATGCGTACATGGGATAGAACCCTTGTTGAATTCTTTCGCTATTTTCTTCGTGTTAGAGCCATTAAGTTCGTTCAGATCGCTAATACCGTTGGGATCGTTGAGTTCGTTGGGTTCGTTAAGTCCGTTTGGCTCGTTGAAAAAGTTTCGGCTGAGAGATGATCAACTTCAATCGTTGTTTAGAAAATCTTGATAAGTTAAGCGAAGGCCATCCTTAAGTGAAGTCTTATGCTTCCATCCCATGCCGTGCAAAAATGAAACATCCAGAAGTTTTTGGGGCATGCCGTCGGGTATATCTGGTCCCAGTGAAATAAGCTCCCCATTTCACCCCGTACACTGCGTTACAGGACAAGCGGGATAAATTTGTTTGGTTTATTTAGTTTCTCGCGTCTATTGAGTTAAAAGATACCAGTCTATTGTTTTCTTAAGTCCAACCTCAAAGTTCGTCCATGCTTTAAAGCCGAATTCTATCTCTGCACTAGATACGTCTAACATGCGCCGTGGCTGGCCATCGGGTTTCGTAGTGTCCCAAACAATTTCTCCTTTGAAGCCTACGAGTTTTGCTATCAAATCAACTAAATCTTTTATCGTTATCTCAAATCCTGCTCCAAGATTCACAGGGCCGGGTTTGTTGTAACGCTCAGCGGCTAAGAGGATCCCTTCTGCCGCATCTTCCACATAAAGGAATTCTCTTGAGGCCTTGCCTGTGCCCCAGACCACCACCGTAGGTGGTGAGTCTGGTGTTGAGTATGAAGTAGGCACTATGGAGTAAGTAGTACTGCTCCCTACTGATTTCTGCTTACTGCTTACGACAGCTTTGGCTTCCAAGAATTTGCGGATGAGGGCAGGGATGACATGAGAGGATTCGGGGTCGAAGTTATCTCTGGGGCCATAAAGATTCACGGGGAGAAGATAGATAGCGTTAAATCCGTACTGCTGTCTGTAGGCCTGTGCCTGGACCAAAAGCATCTTCTTTGCAAGCCCATAAGGGGCATTTGTTTCCTCAGGGTATCCATTCCATAAATCTTCCTCCTTAAATGGGACAGGGGTAAACTTTGGATAAGCACAGACTGTGCCTAAAGCCACAAATTTCTCTATCCCAACCTGCCTCCCCACTTCCATCATCTGAACACCCATCATGAGGTTATCATAAAAGAACTTGCCAGGATTGGCCTGATTGGCTCCAATGCCTCCAACTCGCGCAGCCAAGTGAATCACAATATCGGGCTTAGCATCTCGATAAAGACGCCTGACAGCCTCTATCTCAACTAAATTATAATCCTTGCTCCTCGGAACAAAAATATCCTTACAACCCCGCTCCTGGAGTTTCTCAACTACAAACGAGCCAAGGAAGCCTGCACCACCGGCAACTAAAACACGTTTATTATCCCAGAAGGACATGTCTACTTATAAGTTTAAGGTTGAGGTTAAAGCAAAATAAGATAAGGATTAAGGTTTAGGCCAAGGATCCCATAGGGTTATAATAAAAATCTATCGCGCCTCGATTTGGCTAACCCTAATTCTTAACCTAATAATACTTAAGCTTCGTAGATTTCTTCGTTGGCGACCCGTTTCGCGGCGTACAAGAGGGCGGCCCGTATGTCATCTTCTATAAGAAAGGGATAGTCTTTTCGGAGGTCGTCAATAGTGGCACCATAAGCGACCTTCTCGACGATAATCTCTACGGGTAGGCGTGTCCCCTTTATCACCGGCTTGCCAAGCATGATCTTAGGGTCAACAACGATTCTTTTCAGAAGAGTTTTCTCTGTCATATTGTATCTCCTAAAGGAATGATTCGAATTTTAAGTTTCGTAATGACAACGTAATGATTCAAAAGTTTATCCCGGTGCCCCATTAGAAGCTTTTTCATCAATTTGATTTTTCCTTGGGATTTTTGATCTTTGACTCGAAACAAAATTGTTCCAACGCTCAGTTTTTTCTGTAAAAAGATAAGATCGCCGAAATCTTTATCATTGGTTATAAAAATCCTCTTCTCCTCATTTGCCAATTGCAGAAGGTCTTCATCGGGCATTTCACAATTGTAATCCGGCACCCATTTAATATCATAGCCCTGTCTTGACAAATAATCTACTATAGGCTTTTCGACGTTCACATCAGCGAGGAATTTTATTTCCACCATTCTTCTTGTTTAACCTCAATCTAAATCTCAACCTGAGTTTTTGCGCTCGAAAGTTTTCTAATTACATCCTGACATTGTCGCATTTCTTCGAGGTTCTTGATATCCGCATCGACCATGATTTTGACAAGTTCCTTAAATCTCACCTTAGGTTCCCAGTTCAGTTTCTTCTTGGCTTTTGAAGCATCACCCTGCAAAAATTCCACCTCAAGGGGCCTGAGATAGCGCGGATCGATTTCGATGATCGCATCTCCGATGCTCAAGGCTAAGGGTGAGGTTGAGATAAAAGACGAAGACAAAGAACGAATAATACTTATTTCTTCGAGGCCTGTGCCATGCCACTCGATTTCAATGCCAGCATGGTTAAAAGCAAGATCGACAAATTCTTTGACGGAGTGAGTTTCGCCGGTGGCTATCACATAATCGTCTGGCTCTTCCTGTTGAAGCATCAGCCACATCGCCTCCACAAAGTCTGGGGCATAACCCCAATCTCTTTTTGCTTCCAGATTTCCTAAATAAACCTTATCCTGTAATCCAAGTTTGATCCTTGCTAATGCCCTCGTAATTTTTTTAGTTACAAATGTCTCTCCCCTTCTTGGAGATTCATGGTTAAAAAGGATACCATTGACAGCAAACATCCCATAACCTTCTCTATAATTTTTTACCATCCAGTAGGCATAAACCTTAGCTACTGAATAAGGACTACGTGGTCTAAATGGGGTAAGTTCATTCTGAGGAGGAGGTGAATCACCAAACATCTCACTGCTACTTGCCTGGTAAAATTTTGTTTTAATTCCACTTCTTCTTATTGCCTCAAGCAATCGAGTAGTACCTATTCCTGTCACATCCCCAGTAAATTCTGGCATGTCGAAGCTTACCCGTACATGACTTTGGGCAGCTAAATGATAGATTTCATCGGGTTGAATATTGTAAACAAGGTTGGTTAATTGCCCAGAATCCGTTATATCGCCGTAGTGAAGAAAAAGCTTCACATCTGATTCATGAGGATCGACATAGATATGATCTATTCTTTCTGTATTGAAAGTGCTCGATCTCCGGATGAGGCCATGAACTACATAACCCTTATCTAAGAGAAGTTCGGCAAGATAACTGCCATCCTGACCTGTAATACCGGTGATTAAAGCCTTTTTAGTCATTTTAAAACCTCGGTTAATTCAGTCATTGGGTTATTGGGTCACATGGAAGCTCAAAGCTGAAGGTTCAAGGCTCAAAGCAATTTAGTCATGAGGTCACTCAGTCATTGAGTCATTGGTCGTTGGGTCACTAATGAAGCTCAAGGCCGAAAGGTAAAAGGAAAAGGGTAAATGCGCAGATGCGTAGGTTCGCTTATAGGTGAATGTGTTAATCGTTTCATGTGTTTATGTGTAAATGCGACAAAGTGGATTCTTTGTTTTCTCCTTTTTTATGAAGTTGGTAGATGAAACCCAAGGCTAAGGTGATACCGACGCAATCGAGAAAGACATCGGTGATTGAGGCATCGCGGGTTGGAATGAAGGATTGGTGGATTTCATCAGCAATGGCAACTATTAAAGCAATGAATCCAGCAACCAAAATACGAGCTAATGCGTTGATGCGTTGGTGTGTAGATGCGTTATGTTCGTTAAGAACGTTAGTGACGTTACTTTTAAAATTTAAAGGGAGAAAAGAAAAAATGAGCAAAACAGTAAGAATACCATAGAGAGGGATATGAAGGAGGCTATAAGGATTAAAAGGCGCCAACTCGGAAACTACGTGAGAATCTGCCAAGAGGAAAATTGCAGCAATATAAATGATGGAAAGAAATGTGAAAAAATACCTTGTCATTGGATATATTTAGTTTATCTGGTTAAAAAATTGCCATTATTAAGATGTTCTATTTAAGAAAAGGATACGCTTCCGCCATTCCGAATTTTGATTGATTCGGTTTATCTGGTTTCTCTGGTTTATCTGGTTTCTCTGGTCTATTCAGTCTATCTCGTTTTTCTGGATTCTCTTTCGTTTTTAACTAAACGAACTATAAAAACCAAAGAAACTCAACGTACGAAATTAGGCTACTTTTTTTATTTGCCACTGTGATATCCGGACTCGTATCTCCACCCCGATCAGACTCAGGAGAACTCTGATTCGTCCACTGTCGGACATCTTTTTTTGAAAAATCCCCCTTAGGTCTTTAAAAGGCCCTGAAATAATCTGGACTGTCTCACCTTCTTTCCAGTTCTCTTCTAAGTTTACGAGGTTGTCCTTTCCCATACGCTCTTTGACTGTTTGAATCACTTTTTCTGAAATAGGAACAGGGCCATCTCCGAAACCCAATATTTTACTCACCCCTCTGGTCCACTTCACCTTATAGTAGTGAAGATCAAGTTGGAGTTTTGCAAAAAGATAATTTGGAAAGAGGGGTCTGATCTTGTTGATTATCGCTCCCTGACAATACTGGTACGACTCAAAAAGGGGAAGGAAGGTTTCGATACCCTGGTTGGAAAGATTTATTTCGGCGCGATGCTCATCCCCTGCCTTTGTCTGGACGACATACCATTTCACGTTAATATCGTTAGGTTCGTTGAGAACGTTGAGATCGTTAATATCGTTAGTTCTGTTAAGATCGTTCATCGGGTCTACCTTTTTGGGTCATTAAGTTAATAAGTCATTGAGTCATTGGTTATTAAGTCATTAAATTATTCGTTGCTAATAAGTAATTCCTTACTAAATAAATGACATCGTGACTTAATGACTGAATGATTTTTTTTCATAGCTCGGTATCTTTAGTACCACTGCCCAAATAAATGTGAAGAGGAAGGCGTTGGCAGGGACCTGGATGTTTCTCTCTACAATGCTATGGAACACTAATGCAAGAACTCCCACCAAGCCACCCATTCCAATATATTTTTTCAAATCCCTCGAATGAAAAGAGCGAATCGCTAAGACAGCTCTGAAAAAAAGAAAGGCGAATACGAACAGAAGGGGTCCAATCCCTATGAGACCGACTTCTGAAGCGAGTTGGAGAAAGTCATTTTCTGCATGGGTGTAGAGTCCCAATATGTGGAAAGATCGATACATAGGAAAGACTTGAACGAAGGTTCCGAGACCTGAGCCAAAGAGACGAAAATCCTTGAAGATCTGAAATGTGTTTACCCAGATCGTCCATCTATCCCCGAAACTTTCAGAGACACTGAAGAATCGACTGATCACTGCATCGAGTCCAATCCACACTGCCCAGAGCACGGCCAAACCGAAAATCAAAACTGTAGTTCTGGAAAATCTCCTTTCTCTTCGGGGGTCTCTAAAGAGGAAACTGGTCAAACTAAATGAGAGGACGAGGCCAGAAATTCCCATCCTTGATGCAGAGAAGAGAAGAGCAAGGATCATCAAAATAATTCCAAATGCAATGAGTGCCGTCTTTCCATCAAGGGAGGTGAGCCGATTCCGCCAACCTGAAAAGCGACCCATTTGAAAACTCTCTCGTGAAAAAAGGTAGCCAATGCTTAAAGGAATGACCATGAGCAGGTATCCTGCAAAGTAATTTCTATTAATGAAGGTTCCTGTGACGGAGGAGATTAGGGATGATCCATCAATATGCAGGATGTAGCGGTGGCCGCTGAAGAATTCGAACATCCCATAAAGGGATTCAGCGATACCAACCAGCATAATCACAGGAATTAGATGACGAATGTCGCTACCCCGATTGGAAGGTTTCCAGTTTAAAAGAAAAAGGAAGAGGCCAGATAGAGTAAGCCATTTGAAGAATTCGATCCGGGTGAGAAAAGGAACGAAAGAAACGGGAAAGGAAGAATTCTTTGAGGAAAGCTGAAAGCTCAAGGCTGAAAGCTCAAAGCTCAAAGTGGAGCGAAGTTCAAAAGTCTTAGGAGAAATGATTTTTATCATTCCTGATGGGAGGGGAATCATCTGAAGAAGGATAAGGCAAAGGAAGAGGATAAGGAGAGAAAGAATAAATTTAGAGTTTAGAGTTGAGAATAGTGAGTTCGGAGTTTGGGGTTCAGAGTTTAAACCTATTGAAAATTGCAGATTGCGGATTGCAGATTTCCGAGCAATAATGCTCTGGATGGCCCAGAGGATGATAATTAAAAGGATGCCGAGTTCCATCAGAGAGAAGGCCCAGATTTCCATAGACCCAAACGCGATGGGAGTGAAAATGAGTAGAAGAATAAGGATAAATTTTATAAAATAGTTAATCATAGCTGAAAGCTCAAAGCGAAAGAACACAATACAATAAATAATAGCTCAAAGTTCAAATCCCAAAGCAAAACAAAAAAATAAAAACGCAAAGTTCAAAGCAAAAGATAAAAAAACTCAAAACAAGACTAAACATTTTTATTTGAAATTGAGTTGATTAGTCCTTTGAGCATTGATGCTATTTCCTTGCCATGAGTTTCAAGTTTTGAATAGCATTTATCAGATATCCACTTTTTTCGTCTAAAACTTTCAAGTAATGTCATTGTTTCGTAAAGAGACCCTCGGGATATATACAGATATTGTACAAACTCCTTTCTCGAAAACCGTCCCTTCCCTTCAGCAATATTCATTGATATGCTTGTGCAACTTCCTCCTATCTGTTCTAACAAACGATAATGCTTCCGATCAGTTGATATATTCTCAACTACCTCAATCACTTCAACAGCGAATTCGATAGCTCGATTCCATACATCTAAATCCTCATATCCAAATTTCACCTGAGACTCCTTTGAGCTTTCAGTTTTGAGCTTTGAGCCTAATTTTCTTTCTCACCTGCACACTCGCGCGTTAACCCGTGACTCTATAGGGGTATGGGTTCGGGGACTTTGGGCCTTCGGCCTTCCAGAATGGCTCGGGGATAGTCCGATACCATCTTCCAAGCCTCTTCTTTACCTACAATCTTTTCGGCCGCTCTAAGAGCCTCTGAGAGGATCGGTGGCCTTCCATTGATGGAATGGGCATCTGAGGCAATGATATGAACAAGTCGTTTCTTAATGAACCTTTCAACAATCTTCCTTATCCCATGCCCAAACTTACCGGTTAAACTCATTGCTGTTACCTGACCGAGACAGCCCATCCTGATCATTTCATAATATCGCTTGGGTCTATCCAAAATCTCCAGATTTCTCTCCGGATGACTGATAATGGGAATAATCCCTCTCGTCATTAATTGAAAAAGAATATCTTCTGCTCGATAAGGGATCCATTGAAAAGGAAATTCGATTGAAAGAAATTGTCCCCCATCACCGACCGTCGTCACCTTTCCCTGATCCAATTGACGGAGAATATCTTCACAAAAACGGATATCAGCGCCGGGAAGGACCCTTAAGGGTATTGCGGATTGCGGATTGCGGATTGCGGAATCCAAAGGAACTATGGAATGGGGAATGCGGGATGCGGACTCCGAGGGAACCATGGATTGCGGATTGCGGATTGCGGAGTTTAATTCTTGGACTTTGGTGAGGATCGTTGCCCGGTCATTGATATAGAGTCCGTTGAGCGTATGAGGGGTGGCCACGATCGTCCTTACCCCGTCCCTGTAACTCACCCAACACATCTGGATGGACTCCTCAAGGGTTTTTGGACCATCATCCAATCCATAAAGGATATGGGTATGAAGATCGATCATTTCAATCATCCCTCCTCCCGATGCACATAGGGATTGTTTAGAAAATAAAACCCCATATTCACCCTCACCCCACCCTCTCCCGTCGAGGGAGAGGGAATGTAGAGGTTAAGGTATTTCTCCCTTTGATAAAGGGGACTTCTATTGCTGATAATCGATGGAAAGTATTTTTAAGACTCCACTCTCTCTAACCAATCTCCATCTTATCTGACCTCGCCAAACTCTCTTATCGCCTCCCTTCATGGGCATTTGATCCACTTCATAACGGGCCTTTACTTCCACACCATTCTGGTAGATTTCGATCCTCATCTCTTCGATTTGATACCTGAGTTCTTTACTTTTGTTGAAAAAGTCTCCATAGATCTTTTTAATCCCTTCAATGCCGTCCTTCTGATTCTGTATGGCTTTTGAAGAAAAGAGGGATAGAAACCCATCGATATCCCTCTTGGTATATCGATCGACATAATTAAGAAAAAACTCACTTACCTCCTCTTCTTTGGCAATGAGTGGAGGCGGTGAATGAGTAGAAGCGTAAAGGTGGCTGGGAATTGATAGCATCTCTGGGTTTAATGATAGGGAGAGGATTGATATGGTCAATATAGTGAAAGCGTAGATGACCAATTTAATTTTCATTCTCCTTCTCCCTTCTGTTTTCAGAGAGAGTTTTGATATTGATAATCGAGAGAAAGTATCTTTAAGACTCCATTCTCCCTTCCCAACGTCCATCGTATCTGCCCGTACCAAACTTTCTTCTCGCCTTCTCTTTTTAATATCTGGTTGATTACATATTCGGCCCTTACCTCTACACCCTCTTGGGAGATCTCGATTTTCATATCCCTAAAATGATAATCGAGTTCCTTGCTTTGTTTGAAAAAGTTTTTATAAATCTTTCTAATCCCTTCAAAGTTATCCTTCTGATTCTGAATGGCTTTTGAAGAGAAAAACGAGATGAAACTTTCAATATCCTTGCGTACATATCGATCGATATAATTGATAAAAAATTGTCTCACCTCTTCCTCTTTAGCGATAAGAGGAAGGGGCTTGACCTCTCTTGTCTGTGTCTCCATCTTCATCGGGGGCCCAGGAGCCGGAACCGGGACAGAATCTTTCTGCTCAATGGGTTTTGAAGCTATAACCTCCTTTTGCTTGATCTGTTCTTTTTGATGAGGTGGTGGAACAGAAACTGGTTTTGTTCCAGGCTCCGTTTGTTTGGTTTCCTCTCGCTTTCCAATCTCCTGAACCATTAATTTGCTTCTCTCCTTATCCGACACCCTTTCGACCTCGGCCGGCAACTCCGATTTTAAAATGATTTTCGGGGAAGGCATCTCATCCGGCTTCGGAACTTTATCCGTTTCAACGGGGAGTTCCTGTAAAGGCTCTATCTTAGGAACAACTCTAACCTTCTCTTGAGGAAAAATCTTACTTTCCTTTACGGTTGACTTTTTACTAACTTCTTTTGGAAATACCTTTTCAACCTGAACCAATGCATCGGATCTTGGAACGGGAGCAATTGGGTTGGTCTGGTCTATTGGGTCTATCTGATTTCTCTTGTTTGTTTTCTTTTCCTGGCTTGTTTGATTTATCTGGTTTTTCTGGTCTATTTGGTTAATCTGGTCCATTTTGTCTGTTCGGTCTATTCCGTCTATCTTGTCTATCTGGTTGATTTGGTTTGTTTGGTTGGGAATAATTGCCTTAGAAAAAGAGGTCATTTGAGGTCTTTTAAAATAGACGATACTAAAGATTAGAGGAATAATGAAAAGGCCCAGTGGAACTAATCGTTTTATATAAATTTTTCTTTTCTTTCTCCATTCATAGGCCATTTTTAAATCGTATACCACCCGAGTAGAGGGGTGTTTCAAGATATCATAGGCCTCATTAATCTCTTTTATCCGTTGATCATTGGAATTTTCGATCCCCACATGATCGGGATGGTATTTTCGCACCAACTCGGCCCAACGAGCCCGGAGCTCCTCCTCGGTAGCCTTCTTTTTAACACCAAGAATTTTGTAGTAATTCCTCATATGTTTTTTCGAACGTTGAAGCGTTTTGAACGTTTAGATCGTTAGGATCGTTATGTTCGTTAAGACCGTTAATATCGTTATGTGCGTTCGGATCGTTTCGACCGCTTGGGGCCTTCCGGTCTATGGGATCGCAAATATCTTAGTAATCCATCTATGATCATCGTAACTTTTTTAGCTTGATTATAAATCTGCTGTAAGACAGTTTCGTTTATGTATTCCTGATCAAGGGCAACATAGAAACAGTTCTGGACTTCAGCGCAGGACCGCCGGGAGTAAGTCAAGAATCTAATGAATTCCAAGTTGGATTGACTGGCCCAACCTTCGGAAATATTATTCATGACAGATATGGCTGCCCCTGTGCTCTGGTCTCTGAGGCGGTAATCAGCCTGAAATGCCTTACTCGATTTAATAGCTCTATAAACCATGTTTATTAGTTTTCGAGCCTCACTCCAACACTCTAAATCTTCAAAACGATTAATCTTCATTTAGAAAACCCTTTAATACGGTAATGATCGTTAATATCGTTTTGTTGGTTGAGATCGCTACGATTGATCATTCGTTTTGTTCGTTCAACGGTATTAATATTTCAAACGATCCTAACCGACGAAACGAACCTAACGTTTCTTATTTTAGGACTTCTTTGAGTTCAACCTTATCCAACCAGACCGTTCCGGAGATATATCGATCGAACTTATCGGTCCTCTCCCTTCTCACTCTGACCAAACCGCCCTGTGATTGGGCCGGGGTCCGAAAAGCGACCGTCAACTCCTTCCATCCATTGTCTCCGATTAAGGACTCTGATGCCCCATGAAAACCTGGACCCACCCCTGATATCTCTATCTTAAGACCACTTTTGGTTGTGATGCCCTTTGTCTTCATATGGGACCTGAGCATATAATCCGTATTAGGTTTCAGTGCCACGTATTGGTAGATATGTTGAAAATCGACATTCTCCTTCCCGTTGAAGGTGATCTTCAGTGAACTCTTTCCCTCAAAGACAACTGAATGATCGAAGGAGATATCGACTCCAGGGAGATTCACGATTTTCCAATCGAAACCACCCCCCAAGATCTTCTCCTTTTCGAATCCGCCATTCGTGATCAGGTTTCCATCTGAGGGAATGGATATTCCTTCCTCCTGAAGCCTTGCCTTCCAGACCTGTAATGCTCCGTTGAGATCGCCATGGGAAATGAGAAAATCAATATGGCGAATTGCTTCTGATCGATCACCCTTAAAACCATAAGAGACTCTTCTTCCCCAGGCTTTTTTAACCGATTCTTTATCTCCGATTTCGTAGAGGTAGGAAAGGTACTGCTTAAGGGCAAAAGGGTCTTTCGGAACGAGCCTTTTTAATATGAAATCCGTATCATTGACTACCTTATTCCAGACTTCGTAAACCAAGCTGCTTTGGTTAGGATAGTTTGCAAGGATATAGGTGAAATGGGGGAGTGCCTTCTCGATGAATCCCTGTTGAAGGAGAAGATTCCCAGCCATCCATCTTCCTCGATAACTCGTAGGGAAAATCAGGATGGCTTTCTCCAAGGCCTTTTCAGAGGCTTCCTGTTCTCCCATTCGTTGAAGGACTTTTGCCAGATTGAGCCAGTATTCCTGTTCGAGTGGGTTTCGTTCAATCGCCCTCGAGAGATATTTGAGCGACTCCTTCAGATCAATATTGTGAATATCCCATTGGTAGAAAAGCCCCAATCTATAAAAAGGATCGGGATTGGATGGGGTGAGCCGAAGGGCATTAAGGAGGTTTTCTTTCGAAGGATTTTCTACATAGAAACTGAGGCTTCTCCATATGGAAAGGATTTGATAGCCGATCAGGAAAGATACCAAAATCATTAAGAGAGGAAAGAAAAATTTTTTCATTGAAACAAACTCTTAGGTTGAAATGGATTCTGCCCCCTCACCCTTGCCCTTTCCCTTCAGGGGAGAGGAATCGGAAAGGGGTGATGAAAAGGGAAGTTCCTTCTTTTTCTTTCCTTCCTTTCCGTAATAGTAATGGTACCGATAATAGTAATATCCATAGTCACTTCGTCGAATGTCGATCCGATTGATCACGACACCCAGAATTTTTGCATTCACCTGATGAAGGACGTCTTTTGCCCGCTGGAGAGTTTCTCGCGGTGTTTTCCCGCCCAATACCACAAGGATAATTCCATCCACTGAGGCAGAGAGGATGGTTGAGTCAGCAAAGCCGAGGACGGGCGGTGAATCGAGAACGAGATGATCAAACCGTTCTCCAAGAGAGGCCACCATATTTTTGAACCGGTTTGAGCTGACCAGTTCTGAAGGATTGGGAGGAATGGGGCCGGAGGGGATATAATAGAGATTTGGAATTTCTGTCTTCTTAATAATCGATTCCAATTCCGCATGGCCGGAAAGGAAGTTTGAGAGCCCTACCCCATTCTCTTCATCAAAGATCTTATGAACCCTTGGTTTCCTCATATCTGTATCGATGATCAAGACTTGGGCTCCAGTTTGGGAGAGGGCGATGGCCGTATTGATCACGGTCGTGGTCTTCCCCTCGGCCGGGTTGGGACTTGTGATAACGATTGTCTTTGGAGGTTTCTCAGAAAAGGAGAGAAGGATGGATGTCCGGATGTTACGGTAGGCCTCGGAAAGCATCGATTTAGGATAACCGAAGGTGATCAGTTCGACCGGATAGGATGCGCCCTTTTCCAGCCTCTTTCGCCTTTCGCTCGAAATCTCCGGTACCATTCCAAAGGAAGGCAGCCGGATCATTTGTTCCACATCTTCGGGGGTCTTTACTGTGTTATCAAGGTATTCGAAGAAGAAGGCCAGCCCCACCCCAAGGAAGAGTCCGACCACGACGGCCAAGAGGAGGTTCAGTCTCTTATCGGGCCTGTACGGCTTCGTCGGTAGCTCCGCCTGATCGACCACCTGGATGTTACTCGCCATAATGCCGGCGGAGACTCCTGCCTCTTTCATTCTCTGGAGAAGGCCCTTATAGAGTTCCTTATTCGTATCGGCCTCGCGCTTAAGGATGTTATACTGAATGGCCTTATCCTTCATCACGATCACCCTGGCCTTCTGCTCTTCAAAGGCCTGCCGAAGGAGGGCTTCCCTTCGAAGGCTCGCCTCATAATCATTCTTGATGGCCGTGATGATTTTGGTGAGTTCGCCATCGATACGCTTCTGAATGGTCTGCATCTGATTCTTTAATCGGACCATCTCTGGATAATCGGGCTTGAAGGTCTCCGAGAGTTTCATGTACTGAGCTTCGAGCTGGATGTAAGCCTGTTTCAAGTCCATGATCAACCTGTTCTCGAGGATAGAGGGAAGGGAATCGGAGTTTCGATCCCTCGTCTGCTTGTAAAGGGCCTCCTTGGCCATCCGTTCTGATTCGGCCTTGGTGAGAGCGTCATTCAGATCGGTCAGACGCTGCATGGTGACATTCTCTTTCTCATCGAGTGAAATGATATCATGCTTGGAACCGAAGGCCTGGAGGGCTTCTTCAGCCCTTTCCACTTTAGCCTTTAGATCTTCCAACTGTCCTGTCAACCACTCTTTGGCCTGTTGGGTCGCTATAAAACGGTTCTCCAGGTTTTGCTGTATATAGCTTGAGGCTAAGGCATTTGAGACCTGGCTGGAAAGTTCGGGATAGTTCGAATCGAAGTGAATTTTGACCAAACGGGAGTTTCGAATGGGCTCGATCTTCAATTTGCCGAGAAACTGGTTGATGAAGGCGGTCTCTTTTGCGCCCTCGGGTGGATCCTTTTCGGAAGTATAGCTCTTATTCGAAGCAGTAAAGAGAGCAAAGATAGGGTTCAGGATATTCGATTTCCATTTTTGGAAAGGCGTCTCGGGTTTTGGTAGGAACTCGGGGTGTTCAGCGAGTTTGAGGTTTTGGATAACCCGCTTTGCAAGAGAGCGACTTTCGAGGATCTTGTACTGGGTCTGGTAATAATCCAAGTCCATCGTATTGACGGCAAAGATCTCTTTGAAATCGACAATCTGAGGGTTCTCCTTATTGATCTGGATGGCAGTTGTCCCACGGTAGATGGGCCTCATTGTAAAAGTCCCCACCGCAGTGGTGATCACGACGATCAAAAAAAAGGCGATGATCGTCCATTTTCTCTTCCGGATGACTTTCCAGTAGTCCCGAAGACTGACCTCTTTTTCTTCTTGAGGAGGCGGGTAAGAATATCCGGGGGGCGGGGGAAGCTGGTAATATCCTTCCGGAGGAATCTGCTTCAGATATTCCATATCATTCTCCTTACGTTACAGGGTTCCAAGGGAGAATCCAAAACCGAGTAACCCCTTAAGGGTATCCCGGAGCCCGATGAAAAAGGCTTTCACACCACTTGGAGGAACAATGATGATGTCATTCTCTTTGAGAAACAAGTCTTCAGCCTCCCCTTTTTCAATGGCATAGACATCGACAGAGATGGTCTCCTTCTCGGTACCCTTTCCTGTATATCGAAAGATCTTAGCCTCGGAACCACTTGCTTCTGTTTTTAATCCTCCAGCTATAACGATGGCCTGACTGACCGTTAACTTTTTCCCTTTTAAAGGAAATCCACCCGGACTCTTCACCTCACCACCCACGAAGATCTTGCCTGAGATTGGGATGTTGATGACATCGCCATGGGTCAGCGGCAGATTGAGAGACAAATCACCTTTGACCAATAATTCTTCGAGATCGATCACATAAGTTCTGGGTATTGGTTCATCAGTATCTTTGTTTTCTTTAGCAACCTCATCTTCCAATCTGGGCGGGCGAATCAAAAAAAGCAACTGTCCCGCATCATTATCAGTGCCTGCCTTAAGCCCTCCTGCCATGGCCAACATATCGAGGATCGTCTTTTGACCCGTGACTTCAAATATGCCCGGTTTCTCAACGGCACCGATCACTGAGATTCGTTGACTCCGATATTCTTTGATGAAAACACTGACATGGGGATCTTGAAGGTATTTTTCTGATAACAGATCCCGGATCTCTTTCTCCAGCTCATTAGCCGTCAGGCCCTTCACCCTCAAGATTCCGAGCAGGGGAAGACTGATATTCCCCTGGGAACTGACCCGAACCGTCTTATTCAACTTCTCCTCTTCGAAAACAGAGATTTCAACGAGATCCTCAGGCCCGATTTTGTAATCACGATAAAGATCCCTCCTTGACGAGAGGGATCTCATCAGGATCCTCTCGTTCATCTCCTTTACCTGTTTGGAAGATTCGATCTCTTTGATTTGAGTTTCCGGAGAGATCACCACCTTTTTAGGAGAAGGAGGAGGGGTGGTGGCACAGGAAACGATTAAAAAAATCAAAAGAAAAATAGAAAAAGTCATTCTCTTTAAATTCACAACCCCTTCCTTTCAAAAAAAAACCCAGCAGTGAAAATCTCTACGATGCTGGGTTCTTAGTTCGACTTAATAAATTGACTTAGTTATGGGCAATGGACTTTTTTAGGCCCTTTCTGACTTCCAGCATAAGTTGCAAATCCAACTACGGCAAGCATTGAGCCACCAATTACTGCCAAATGCACTAAAGAGAAACCTCCAGCTCCTGCTCCACCAAAACCACCACCTTTAGGGGCCTGGGCAACCATCACCTTAGATGGACCTCCGACCGTGATGGATGGAATGGTCACCGAATCTTTGGAGGTGAGTGCGGCCAAGACGACATGGTCCTGATTCAGAATAGAGATTCTGCCCTGAATGCTCTTAATTGTTACAGAGCCATTTGAATGGATCGAGATCGAGCCCATCGTCTCTTCGTCCTTTGGGGAAGAAACTGAAGGGTTTTTTGTGGCTTGGAGCGTTCGAGACTTTAAGATGCTTAAATTCCCTACTCTAAAATTTATTTCCGAAGAGGGGGGGATGCGGAATTCGATATTTCCCTGGGAGAGAATGAATTGATCATTTGGGTCAAAGGAGAAGAGGCTGTTTGGGCTTACTTCTATCTGGCTGTTGTTTGAAAGAGTGATAATCGCAATGCCATTTTCGATCTTAATCCTCGACCCCTGAAAGATTGGGAAATAGGAGGATTCAACCTCTTTCCACACATTCTCCCTTGCCTCAAATTTCACGTCTCCTTTGGAAACCATCTCCCCAATTGGAATACCTTTCTCCTTTGCCTCCGCACCCATTGGAAACCCGTTCATCATCAGTAAGAATGAAATACAAAGAAAATATATGAATCCTTTGCCTACCAATTTCTTCTTCATATTCCCTCCTCTGTAAATTTTATCTATTCAATTGTATCTATTCAATTGAATAGAAAGATTGACCAGAAATAGCCTGCCTATTTAAACCATATCTAAAAGAATTTGTCAATAAATTTTTTGGGTTGTGAAATTTTTTACTATCTCCCCTTCACTGAATGAGAGAAAAAATCTTGCTGTCCATATAAACTCACATTAAGTAAAAAATATCTGTGGTAAAATTGTGATAGAATTAATTCGAAAAACCAGGAATAGATGGGATAGCTTATGATAGGTGGAAAAGGGTTTACCTCAATATTTCTGACTAATTACGGGAAAACAGACCAAATATCAAGGGGTTAGAAAAAACAGCTTTTTTAGTTTTATGATCACCGGGTTGGCGGTTCCGAGGGTGCCGTCAACTCCTTTTTTCTTTTTTCAAAAACCTTTTTCTTTAGATCCTCTGTATCCATGCACTCGATGATGGACATTATGAATTCTGATGCCCTCCTCAAGATGATTCTGCGTCCTTATTTCGCCAATCCCGAGAAACGCCTTGTAAATACCCCAAAGGTTTACTTTGTAGATACCGGAACGCTCTGTTATCTGGGAGGGTTAAGAGATCCTGTGCACGCTGCCTCTGGGCCTATGAGTGGATCTATCTTTGAGACAGCCGTTTTATCTGAAATTGTTAAGACCCGCATACACCGGGGAGAAGAACCACGGGTCTATTTTTGGAGGACATCTGCTGGCTCGAAAGCGGACATCGTTTTTGAAACAGATGGAAAACTGATTCCTATTGAGGTATAACTCTCTTCAACCCCGAGGCCTGGAATGGATGCTGGAATTAAGTCTTTTCGGGAAACCTTTGGCAGCAGAACTATGAAAGGATTTGTTGTGCATCTTGGCGACGTCCGTCTTCCATTAGGGCACGAAGTAATAGCCCTTCCCTTCTCGGAGTTGTGACTTCTTCAAGTCGCTGGCCAATCTTGAGGCAATCCTCGTGACCTTTTCATTCCCGTAACCATTCGGCATTGAAATCTCGGTGAAACATCTTCTACCCCTCCCAACTCCCAATCAAAAGAAAAGCCCCGACGGGAGCCGAGGCTTTTCGACAATAGAACTGGCGTCCCCAAGGGGATTTGAACCCCTGTTGTCCCGCCAAAGTCGGGATGTCCTTGGCCTGATCAGAAGATCAATAAATTCTGTAGGTACTGAATAAAAAGAAAAGGGTTAGCTAAAACACTAACCCTTTGTTTTGAACTGGCGTCCCCAAGGGGATTTGAACCCCTGTTGCCGGCGTGAAAGGCCGATGTCCTTGGCCTGACTAGACGATGGGGACCCTACTCAGATTGCTGATTGCGAATTGTGGATTTCGGAATAACAAAATCCGAATTCCGCAATCCGAATTCCGAAATAAAGTTGGTGGGCCGTACTGGACTCGAACCAGCGACTCTCTGCTTAAAAGGCAGATACTCTACCGCCTGAGTTAACGGCCCTCTCTCTTATTCAAGGTAAGAGAAAACTTTCTGAAATGTCAAGTAAAATCTAAAAAAGGGTCTTTAACCTCTATGGTCTCATTCCTCTCAGGGCCGACCGAAATCATCGTAATTTTTGTATTGATCAATTCCTCAATCCTTCGGATATAACGTTGTGCATTATAGGGAAGGTCCGAGAAATTTCTCGCTCCCTTGATCTCTGTGTCCCATCCATTCACCTCTTCATAAACGGGTTCAGAGGATTGTAACATCTCCAGGTTAGAAGGAACATGGTGAATGACCTTTCCATTCAGGCGGTATCCGACACAGACCTTAATTTTTTCAAAATTGTTTAATACATCCAACTTGGTGATCGCCATCTCACGGATACCGTTGATCCGGATGGAATGGTTGACAACCACGGCATCAAACCAACCACACCTCCTCGGTCTCCCGGTCGTCGCACCGTACTCCCCTCCCATTTCACGTATCTTCTCCCCTAACTGATCTCGAAGCTCGGTGGGGAATGGTCCTTCTCCGACACGAGTCGTGTAAGCTTTCGCGACACCGATCACCGAATTGATCATCGTAGGGCCAATTCCCGAACCTGCGCAGGCATTGCCTGCTACGGTATTGGAGGACGTCACGTAAGGATAGGTACCGTGATCCACATCGAGCAAGGCCCCTTGTGCTCCTTCGAACAGGATGTTTTTCCCTCTCTGAATGTCTTCATGGAGGACCATTAAAGTATCCTTCACATATTTTTCGAGCCCCTTCTTGTAGAGAAGATACTCATCAAAAATCTCTGAAAACTCAAAACTCTTCTCTTTCAATACTTGGACTAAATAAATATTTTTCTGGATGAGGTTCTCTTCCAGTTTCTTACGAAATACCTTCTCATCGATGAGGTCGACCGCTCGAATGCCGCAACGAGCCACCTTGTCTTCGTAGGCTGGCCCTATCCCCCGGCCTGTGGTTCCAATTTTAAAGATTCGCTCTCTGGCAATGTCAATCTTCCGATGGTAGGGAAGGATGAGATGTGTCTCTTCGCTGATCATTAACTGCGAATCATCTTTGAAATAGCCTTTCTTCTTGACATCCGCAATCTCTTCGATCAAGACGGCTGGGTCCAGAACCACCCCGTTTCCAATAATACATTTCTTATTTTCGTAAAGGATGCCAGAAGGGATAAGATGAAAGACGAACTTTTCTTCCTTTAATACGATCGTATGGCCGGCATTATTCCCCCCTTGAAATCGCACTACCGTATCGGCATACTGGGTCAATAAATCGACGATTTTCCCTTTACCTTCGTCTCCCCACTGGGCTCCTACGATGACGATATTGGCCATATTCACCCTCGCCCCTGAACCATGTGAGGTTCAGGGCTCTGCCCTGCATCCTACGTGGTTCAGGGCTCTGCCCTGCATCCTACGTGGTTCAGGGCTCTGCCCTGCATCCTACGTGGTTCAGGGCTCTGCCCTGCATCCTACGTGGTTCAGGGCCAACCTCCTCCTGTTAACAAGAAACGACTATTTTGGATTTTTTCCAAAGCCGCTAAAGTATGATCTGACGAACGGAGATGATATTCGGCAATCTTAAAATCTCACCCAACATTCCTGCTGGTAAGGGGGCATCCAAGTGAAGTAATGAGATTGCATTGCCACCCATTCGATCGCGACCAAACTGCATCGTGGCAATATTGATATTTCGACTTCCCAAGGCCATCCCAATATTCCCGATCACTCCCGGTTTATCATAATTATTAACCACCAAAATATACCCTTCCGGAAGGGCTTCGATGAAAAAATCATTAAGCTTGACGATCCTTAGTTCCTTCCTTCCGAAGAGTGTTCCTGCAATATAGTTCTGCTCCATCTTCGATCTGGTCGTTATAGCAATCAAGCTTGTAAAGTCCTCTGCCATCGTACTGGTCGACTCTGTGATCCTTATCCCCCTGCCTTTCGCCATCACCTGAGCGTTAACGAAGTTGACCGTCTCACCCACATACGGCGTAAGGAGACCCTTCAAAACCGAAATCGTAATCGGTTTTGTTCCATACTCCAACACCTCGCCATGGTATTCAATCAGCACCTCTTCAATGGCGTAGTTGGAAATCTGGGCAAGAAAGCTTCCCAGCTTTTCCCCCAGCCGAAGGTAAGGTCTCAAGAAAGGAAGAATATCCGGGCTGACCATCGGAATATTCACTGCATTGCGAGCCTCCCCTAAAAGCAGATAGTCGACAACCTGTTGGGCAATGGCGATGGACACATTCTCCTGGGCTTCCCCTGTGGAGGCCCCCAGATGGGGGGTGCTAACAACCTGCTCCAGTTCAAGGAGAGGGTTCCCGATCGCCGGCTCTTTTTCAAAAACATCGAGGGCCGCCCCGGCGACCTTCCCTTCCTTCATAGCATCGTATAGATCCTTTTCGTTGATGATTCCCCCTCTCGCACAATTGATCAAAATCACCCCGTTCTTCATCTTTGCGAAGGCATTCTTATCGATGAGATTTCGGGTTTCATCTGTTAAGGGGGTGTGAATGCTGATGAAATCAGAGCGGCCGAGCAGATCATCGAGGGGCACCAGTTCCACCCCTTTTTTCTCCGCTGCCTCCTTTGAAAGATAGGGATCGAAGGCGATCACCTTCATCTTCAGCCCTCTTGCCCGATCGGCCACAACGGTCCCAATCACCCCTATCCCGATGATTCCAAAGGTCTTATTATAAAGTTCCACCCCCATGAATTTCTTCTTCTCCCATTTCCCGGCTTTCATCGAAGCCGTTGCCTGGGGAACCTTTCTCGCGACGGAAAACATCATGGCAATCGTATGCTCTGCAGCCGCAATGGCATTCTCCTGCGGAGTGTTCATCACCACAATACCCTTTTGGGTGGCTGCGGGAAGATCCACGTTGTCCAATCCAATCCCTGCTCTTCCAATCACTTTTAAATGGTCTGCCGCTTCGATGATGTCACCCTTCAATTTCGTCTCGCTTCTGATAATGATCGCATCGTACTCCCCGATGATTTTTTTCAATTCTTCCGGAGGGAGGCCTGGTTTAATATCCACTTTGAGGTTCTTAGCCCTCCCGAGGATTTCCAGCCCCTTGTTCGATAAAGGGTCACTCACCAACACTTTTTTCATCTCTTCCATTCCACCTTACCTCGGACCGTCTGGGGATCCGTTCATTTCATCAATATCTCTTCCGCTGCCTTCACTCCTGTCCCCAGCTCAAAGGCATAGCCCATCTCCTTCAAAAGCATCTCAAGGGCTGAAATCACCATCACCATGTCCAATCTCTCATAATATCCGAGATGGGCAATCCGGATGATCTTTCCCTTGGCCTGATCCTGGCCTCCCGCCACTGTAATGCCAAACTTTTCAAAAAACAGATTTTTCAACTTTTCCCCCTGGATTCCTTCGGGAACCTTGACCGCTGTGAGCGCATTGCTCGGTGAATCAGGGGCATAGAGCTCAAGACCTAAAGCCTTCACCGCTGCGCGGGTAGCCGTCGCTAATTTTCCGTGCCGGCGGAAAACGGATTCCAGTCCTTCTTTTCGAATCAGTTTGAGTGACTCCCTCAGCCCCACGAATAGGGAGATGGCCGGGGTGAAGGAATTTTGATTTTTCTGCGCAGACTTCAACTCCTTTTTAAAATCAAAATAGTATTTGGGTAGGTTTGATCTCTCTACAAACTTCCATGCTTTGCCACTTAAAGCAGCAAAGGCGAGCCCGGGGGGAAGCATCAAGGCCTTTTGGGAACCGCTCACCACCACATCGAGTCCCCATTCATCCATTGGGATATTGAATACGCCGATCCCTGTAATGGCATCGACGACGATGACAGTCTCTTCATATTTTTTTACAATATCCGCTATCTCTTTGATGGGGTGTTTCACACCCGTGGAAGTCTCACTGGCTTGGGTATAAACCGCTCGAATCGATGGATCGGACTCCAGAATCCGCTGAACCTTCTTGGGATCAACGGCCTTGCCCCATTCCACGTCAATCGGTATAAACTCAATCCCATAGGCCTTGCAGATCTCCCCCCATCTCTCACCGAACTTTCCTCCCCGAACGACCAGGGCCTTATCCCCTTTGGAAAGGATATTAGAAACGGCCCCTTCCATGGCACCGGTTCCGGAGGAGGTAAAGATCAACACCTCATTTTTTGTCTGGAAAAGGTATTTCAAACCTTCCCTGATCTCAGCAAAGATTCTCTCAAACTCCGGTTCCCGGTGGTGCATGATGGGCTCTGCCATCTTGAGGAGCACCTCCGGCGGGAGCATCGTTGGTCCGGGTGAAAATAGATATTTTTTTTCCATGCCCGCCCTCCTTTGACCGAAAAACCGATAAATTGTATTTTATATTGAATGCTCTGTCAATAGCTCCTCTTTTTTTGGTTATTCAAAAATCTTGACTTTTTAGGGATAATTTCCTAACTTTTAAGAATCCTTTACCAAGAAATTTGTTAAAATGGACCAGATGTTTACAAAGACGCTGGCTGAGATCTACCTTCAACAAGGCCATCTTGAAAAGGCCTATGAAATCTTTAAGGCACTTTTGGAAAAGAATCCTTCCGATTTAGAACTGCAGGAGAGATTAAATGAGTTGAGCGAAAAATTGACACATTCTCCTCCCTGGGTCAACCCTCCGATCCACTCTAAAGAAGAAAAAATACGCCTTCTCGAGAGATGGCTCGCCAACATTCGGGAAAGGAAAAGAGGATAATGGAAAATTCAGTTCATCAGACACGACATGAATCCGTTCGGAAAGTAATGGAATCAAATCACCTGGAGGGGATTCTCTTCAGCAGTCTTGAGAATATTCGTTATCTTTGCGGGTTCACCGGCAGCGATGGGGCTTTCGCCCTTACTCAGAAAGATGCTTTCTTTCTTACGGATTCCCGGTATTGGACACAGGCGGACGAGGAGGTCAGGGGATCTCAGATCATCCATTACAAAAAGAAAATAGATGGTATTGCCTCTCTCTTGTCAGATTTAAAATTGAAGAATATGGGTTTCGAATCCGCCTCCCTCCCCTTCTCGCTCCATCAATCCCTTCTAAAGAAACTGGCCAAAGAGACCGATCTCATTCCCCTTGAAGAGGAGATCAAGAACTTGAGGGCCGTTAAGGATACCCAAGAAATGGTTTTGATTCGAAGGGCCATTGAAATCGCATCAAATGCTTTTCTCCACATCACGGATAGGCTGAAGGAAGGGGTTTTGGAGGAGGAAATTTCCCAGGAGATGGAATTCTCCATGAAAAGAAAACGGGCTGAAGACCTCGGGTTCGACATCATCGTCGCCTCGGGGAAACGGTCGGCCCTCCCCCACGGAAGGGCAAGTGGGAAAAAGATTGAAAGGGGTGATTTTGTCCTAATCGATTTCGGGTCAAGCTTTCGGGGTTACCATTCCGATCAGACACGTACTCTCGTCTGCGGCAAACCATCTCCCGAGCAGGAAAAGGTTTATCAAGTGGTGAAGGAAGCTCATGACAAAGCCATTGAATTGATTCGGCCGGGCATTCCTATTCATGAAGTGGACGAGGCGGCAAGAAACTATATCAGAGAATGCGGATATGCTGAATATTTCGGTCATGGATTAGGTCATGGTATTGGTTTAGCTGTACACGAAGACCCGGCCGTCAATACAGAGAATAAAGGTCTTGTTCAGGAAGGAATGGTCTTTACAGTTGAGCCGGGTATCTATATTCCCGATTGGGGAGGGGTTCGAATCGAGGATATGGTGTGGGTCACTCCCCAGGGAGCAGAGGTATTAACATATCTACCAACAGAACTGACGATCATTTAATACTTGACCAATGCTCAATAATTTTTTATATTTTGGGAGTCGAAGGACGATCGACTAAGGACTAAAAGACTACATGACTATGGCGCGGGCATAGCTCAGCTGGTAGAGCATCGGCTTCCCAAGCCGAGGGTCGCGGGTTCGATCCCCGTTGCCCGCTCCAATATAACTAAAAGTCTGATAAAATAAAGGTTTTTATGGATAAAGACGACCTATGGATTGTCGAACATTTTAGCGAACTCGTGACCAAGTATCCGGGTAAGGCTATCGCTGTTGTCAATGAACAGCTGGTAGCCATTGGCGGCACTGAAGTTGAAGTTGAATCAATTGCCAAAAAGCAGTTTCCGGATAAGATTCCTTCCGTCCTTACTGTCCCTCGCGAAGAAGATATGGCATGCCTCTTATAGAATTTCCTTATGTTTTTCACAAAGGCTACTTGATGCCGATCATTCCTATCACGATTCTTGAAGAGAAAGTCTGGGTCTATGTTGACTCTGGGGCCGTCTATAGTATCTTCCATGTTCGAACAGCAAACCGTTTAGGAATTGATATTCAAAAGGGACGCCTTCAGATGATTGTCGTTGGTGATGGTAGCTACATTCCCATCTATTTACACGACCTTGCTATAAAAATTGGTGAATGGCAAGTTACTGCTCCCATTGGATTCTCTGAACGTCTCGGAGTTGGCTTCAATATCCTTGGACGTAAAGGCATCTTTGATCAGTTCCAGGTATGCTTCAACGATCACACCCGAAAAGTATCCTTTCAAAAGATTTAGCAAATAATCTATCAAAATATTCGCGCTCAGGGAGAGACAAAAGCGAACATAGAGCGAAGCAGTCTGACCCGCCAAGAGTTGAGGGATAACCTTTCTGTTGCTCGTTTGGAGTGGGGTCTGAGCAGGAAGGGGCGGCAGGAAGTGTTGAGGGTGAAAAAGAAGATTCAGGAACTCTCTGACACAATCTCCGATTATGAGACCGGCTTGGAGTTAATAGATCGAGAAATCCTGAAAACCAGAGGCCCCATCGGCAGAGCTGTTCGCCTTGCTGACAAGGTGAACCAACGCCTCCGGGATGAAAAAGAAAGAACAGATGGAGCGGAGAAGAAGAAACTCTTTGTAACCTTATAAATCTTTTTCCCTCCCTGATTGCTCCACCGAGGAACAGAGAAATGAGAGGACATCTCCCCCCTCGACCCCCTATCATTCCCTTCCCCCTTAATTCTTAAAGGGGCGACGATAACTTCCTGAAGTCGTTGGCTGACAGATTTCGACCATGATGCAAGATTTCTTTCGGTAATCGTTATCTTCAAAACTGTTATCTTCAAAACGTGACAAAACTTTCCTTCATATCTTGCATATCTTGTAGCCTTTTTTGATTGACATAAAATTCCGTTTTTTCGTATATTTAACACAATCAAAAGCGAGTT
>Ga0315279_10002733_pt1 | contig 25838 bp, 25 predicted proteins | sample YL17G06_20_MG_FD_203694 | JGI IMG/M metagenome (GOLD analysis project Ga0315279, IMG submission 203694) | Sediment microbial communities from Yellowstone Lake, YNP, Wyoming, USA - YL17G06_20 | ecosystem: Environmental > Aquatic > Freshwater > Lake > Sediment | place: USA: Wyoming | collected...
GATCTCCGGCCCAGAAAGCTCGGTTTTGAACAATCGGAGAACTTCAAGCTCACGCTGGCTTATCGGCTCGATTAGGGGCTGCGAAGCGAGGGGGATGGGGAGATGAGATTCGCCCGCGCTCCTTTGTTGCTCCGCTTCAACTGCTGCCAGCAGCTTGCCTGTATAGTCTGGCATGATCCCGGAAACGGCAGCTTTGAGAAGCAGTTGCGCCATGGGTGGGCCTTCGTCCACAAACATTCGGACGTAGCCCTCCGGCTCAGCCAACGCAAGAGCATGCTGCAAAGGCAAAAGACCAGCAGGAAGGTCACTTTGCGCGTGATAAGCAAGCGCCTGCAATACCATAATTTCGATCACACTTCCCTTTCTCCCGCCTTCCTCCGCGGCTTTCAGCAGACGCTCCAGTAGCCCTATTACCTCAGAAATCGAGCCATTTGCACGGTCGCTCAGATAGCGGGCCAGAAGCACCCTGGCCAGGGTGATGTGATCGAACTCGTGCAGGTAGCCAAGTTCGTTTTCAACGGACAGGCCCTGCTCACGTGCCCAGCCCAGGGCTTCATCCAACCGACCCAGAGCCACCCACACCCGTGTCTTCCGCGTCGCGATAGGACGCACATTCGGGGAAAAGTGACCATCGTATAGGCGCTCTGCCTGGTCGAGCAGGTCCAGCGCGCCATCCAGATCACCTTCGGCCTCCCGTATGCGCGCCATCGCCGCGCACCAGCGATACGGGTTTTGCGGTAACCCAGCAAGCTCACCCAGAGCCTGGCTTGTGAGCAAGTGCTGATGGGCGGTTTTCAGATCGTTATGCTCACGGTGAAGGCCGCTCATGCCCACGTACATATCTGCTGCTCCCCGCAGGACTGGTGCGCCCGGCTCCGTCGCCCACTGCAATCCCCGCTCATAAGTGGTCATTGCCTCGTGGAGACAGCCTTGCGCAATCTGTATATCCGCCAGGACAATGGCGCCGCCGATAGCGGGAGAGATGTAACCGGCTAGCCGCACATTCGCCATGCCATCGGCAGTCATCCGGCGGGCGGCGTCGAGATCCCCGCTCGTCCATGCGGCGAGCCCCAGCTCCGAGGCTGCCCCACCGAGCATCAGATGGTCGTCCTCGGGTGCAAGGTCGAGCACCCGTCGAGCGTTTTTCGCGGTCTCGGTCATATCGCCCCGATCCAGGGCATGTGCGGCACGGAGAAGGGCGATCATACCCGGCAGACGGCGAAATTCCTTTTCGTCTACGACGACCATCCCCGCCGCCAGGGATTCTGGTCGCTCGTGTATGTCGGCCGTCGTGTCCAGCCACCGTTCGGCGTCCTTCAATCGGGCCTCTGAGGCTTCCATCTCACCACTACCCGATAATGCATAGGCATACCAAACAGTGAGCACAGGCCTGGCGTGGACTAACTCTTCCGGAAGCGTCTTCACCCAGCCAAGCCATGTGAAGGATTGGTAACCGAGGTTCATTGCTGACCAGGCCAGTTCGATCAATCCCGCGGCGCGCTCAAAGTCCTCGGCGGCCAGCGCATGGCGGATGGCATCGGATCGCAGACCGTTCTGTTCATACCACGCACTCGCCCGCAAATGAAGGGTAGCTACCCGATCAGGCTGCGCCTCCATCAAATGTGTTTGCAGAACATCGGCGAAAAGATGGTGATAGCGATACCATTGGCGCTTATCATCAAGAGGAATGAGGAACAGGTTACTCCGTTCTAAGCCATCCAGCATTTCTTTGCCATCTTCCCGCTCAGTGATAGCATTGCACAGAGGCGCACAAACCCTGTCGAGAATTGCTGTTTGCAGCAAGAAATTGCGGATTTGTTCAGACTGGTGCTGAAGAACTTCTTCGACCAGATAGTCCAGCACAAAACGGTGGCTGCCGGTGAAAGCCTGGATAAAACTGGCAATATCTTCCCGGCCTTGCATGGAGAGAGCGGCCAATTGCAGACCTGCAATCCAACCTTCGGTGCGGATTTCCAGGGCGGCGATCTCTTCCGTCGAGAGGGTTAAGCCCATCACCTGATTGATAAACTCGCCAGCTTCGGAGGAGGTAAAACGCAGGTCGGCAGCACGCAGCTCGGTCAGCTGGCCTCGGGCGCGTAGCCGAGCGAGGGGAAGATGTGGATCCTCACGGGTGGCGATGACAATGTGCATCTGGGGCGGCTGGTGCTCGATCAGGAAGGCAATGGTCTGGTCAACCTGTTTGGATTCAACTAAGTGATAGTCATCAAGGACAAGAATGAAATTGTCTGGGATGGTGGTGATTTCATTAAGCAGGGCTATCAGAATTGATTCAGTGGACGGTGGTTGAGGGGATTGGAGCACAGCCACCAAACCCTCGCCAATTCCCGCCTTGATAGTCTGTAATGCCGCTACCAGGTAAGAGATGAAACGCACCGGATCGTCGTCACCTTCATCTAGCGACAACCATGCAACCGGCCTACCACAACTGGCAATCCATTCGCTGATCAATGTGGTCTTTCCAAAGCCGGCCGGGGCAGAAATGAGGGTCAGCTTGCCGGCTAACCCCTCATTCAGCTGCTCTTTCAAGCGGGGGCGCAGGACAATTCTAGCCCGAGGTGGGGGGATATAAAGTTTAGTAGCCAGAATTGATGAAGCCATAGATCAATTATATAGCACCCGCCTTATAAATTAATAAGCGTACCAACTAATATCGGGACACACTTTTACGCAACCTACGATCTTGCTAGCAATTTTCGCTAAATTCTGTTACTTTACTTTCCAAATAATCTCTAATTACCAAATAAAAATTTCAAATCTAGCTGCAAAAAAGGATGACACTGCCCCCTTTCCACAATCACTCATACTAAGACTCGTATGCCTCATTCTCCTACTGGAAGTCGTTTCTCCAAGTAAATTGCTGTGGGTAAATAAAAGATAAATATCCATGGCTATTCGGGACATTTGTCCCTATCCATGCGGGACATCTGCCCATCGACTTTCGTAAAGAAAAGAAATACAATCTTTTTGAACGATAAAAGAAAATAATAAAAAACCAGGACATCCGCCACTACTCATGTAAAAATGCATGAAATTTTGTGGACCTGGCGGGATTCGAACCCGCGGCCTCTTCAGTGCGATCTTGATCGCCTGGTTGTCCACTGTGAGGACAGTCTACATATGGTGGTACGACTTCCACCTTACCCCCATATATGGGGGTAAGGATGTCCATGATGTTCATTATTTCCATGCTGTGTTTTTGCGGTTGCACACGGTTGCACACGCATGCAGAAGGAATTGCAGACCCCAACCTTGTCGAAGGAAGAAAATACATCAATCACATATATGCTTATGTTTGAATAGATAATATCCTACCCGTAAACTTTTAGCAAAATCAGATATAAATCATCAGTCAATGTGCGTTGACATCAAATCATATCAAGTCAATTGCCTTCTTGCACGTGCGAGAACGCTCGAATGACAAAACTATGAGAATAAGTCACTCCACCAAGATTTCTTTTTTGGGGGTTCCTCCTCCTTCGGTACAGAAGAAAAATCATCAATTCTCTTCTTCATTTTGGGGTCAGTATCTAAATCAGTCCACTTTTTCAATATAGCTTCTGCTTGGGATTTCGCTACACTCATTACTAATCTTTGGCCATCTCTGCCTAAAAAAGAAGTACCAAGTTTGAGATCAGCTAAACGGATTGTAATCTGATCTCGCATTAGGCCTGCTAACTTAGATATAAAATCTATATCATTATCCCCGATTGTTTTTAGTAGATGATACCAGTAAGCGTATAAACAGAATATTTCCCATTCATATTGACTTTTTTTCTTACGACCCTCATTCATCGCATTCATCAATTTGAAATCGGCGTCCATATTTCCTGTAAATACTGGAATGTTATCTGATAAATTACTTATAAGTTGTTCTCCATAATACGCCATATTGTGTAAATATTTGATAGCTTCCTCAACCAATAATCTATATTCAATGGCATCAATCATTGCCTCATATTTTGATTCGTAGATACCTAAACCCTTTTCTATTAGAGATCGGCCTTCTTCAAAAGACGCTTTGTATATATCAGATAGCATACCAATTGAATAACCTTTACCCATCCATGCCTCAGTGCATTCTATATCTTTCTCAAGCACCATCGAATAATATTTTATGGCTTGTGAAAAACTACGTCTATTTACTGCATCTTTTGCTAATATTTTTATGTTCTCAATATTATTTTGGTCACCAACATCTTTATTCATATCTCGCAGGATAATATCCACCCCACAATAACTACATTTGACAACTTTTATATCTTTAGGTACCATCAAATTCCCCCCACATTTCGGACAGATTGCTGGAATAAATTCTATAGATTTTTGATGCGAATTGATATTTGACATTTCGCCTCCTTCCTCCATGTCATAAATCAATGAAATCATTATATCCTATTTTGGGATATTTCTAATCTTCCGCTAATATCAGGGCTAGCAAGAGGAATGGAGCTAACCCTGTCTCGTCACGTCTATTCAGATCGGTATCAAATATTTCTAGAAAAATTACGCCAAGCTAGACTTGACGCTGGGCTTACGCAGCTTGAAGTAGCCCAACATCTAGGCAAGCCTCAATCATACATATCAAAATGTGAATCGGGTGAAAGAAGAGTGGATTTTATTGAACTGTTGGATTTCACTCAACAATATAATAAACCAATCGAATATTTCCTTCCATAGTGGCTACTATTACATAAATGGGCTAGCTATCATCCACTTTATTTGTGCTTTTGCGTCGGCGAATCTGTACAGTCTCGTACTCAGAAAAAACTCTGCTATATGATCTTACCAATCTGTCTACCTTTCTCGACCTGTGTCGGAGCTCAAATATCTAGATTTAAGATCATTTCTCACTCTTCGGGGAGATAGTCATTTCGGTAGTGGTTGCAGGTGCCTTGAGCTTGTACGTAATTATCAATTGAATGCTTGCTAACTGCACTTTAAGTCAGTACAATTTGCCAGTGAATTATCTTGAAAGTGTTCTTGTTCTTAACGTCTCTTAAAAACCCTGCAGAAAACGAAATCAGAACCAAATTGGGATTTACATGACCATAGAAGAAACCCAAATCCCCTAATTAGGGGGTAGCCAATCAAATCTGAATAACCCAATCTTGGCTAGTTTCCCCCTACATAATTGCTAATTATTACTATGCATATCATTGGCTAACGCATTATATCTCCTTGATAACAGACTATTATCGTACATTTCATGGAGTACTAGAAGTCATTGCCTGATTTGGGGCAATAGGAGAATAAGCTGGCGATGGTTGGGTGGTCGAACTTGGCAAAAATGTTGTCGGTGAGAATGAAGGTGTAGTCGAATGTATCAGACCAGGGGGAGGAGTGATGATGGCAGTCGGTTGAGATGTCGTAACACTTGTTGGGGTAATGGTCATCGTTGCAGGAAAGATTGATGGCGTGATATTAACATTTCGGTTTTGTTGAATACTCAAAGTCAGGGATAATCCAAGCAAAAGAAATAAAATAATTGTGTTACGAAACCACGATTGGGCACCTATTAGATAGGAAGCTTTACTGTTGTGTATCTTGTAATTATTAGCATAACAATAAAGATAAGAGGAAATGCGTTCTATCTTGACTTTCTCTAAATTTTGGGAACCTATTCTTAACACATCCGAAATATCTGGATATGCATACTTGTATTCACCTACGATAATAACCCTGGAAGCAAGCAATACTGTGAGGGTTAGAGAAAGCACAATTAATATATATTGAACTAGAATCAACCAAAAAAGTATTGGTATCTGGTTATCCGAAATCAGGCTCATTACTCCTGTTATAAATGCGGTTGAGATACCTGTTACGCCCAACAGGCTGGAGGCTTTTTTCTCGATTTTTTCTCCTCGTCTATTTTCAGAATCGAGCATTTCTTTACAATAAGAAAGAGAGTCTTCAATCTTTTTTCCAGTTAAACCTTCTACTTTACTTTCGATTTCCTTTAGTTTCGTGGGGAAAAAAGGAGCATCCGAAGTAAACTTGACAAGACCAATTGCGAATGGTATTTCATCAAGCCCTATACCTTCGGCAATCTTTCTGAGTATAGAAGTAATTTTATTCTGATTGTTTGCCATATATAAGTATGTCAGCTAAAGTTTCTCTCAGAGGGATTTCAGGACACACTTGCTGGATCCAAGCCCATTGACCATTAGGGTTTATTTCGAGAAACACGAACTCGTCATTAGGGGTGACAATCAAATCTATAGCTCCAAACTTCAATCCCAGATTCATTACCAAGGCTTTACATTTATCCATGATCTCAGGCGGAAGTAAAAATACTTTTTGAGGAATGCCATCGCTTAAAGCTTTTCTCCAATCGTGAATTGCTTTAGGAATCTTTTGAGAATCAAGACTAACTGCATATACCTTTTCTCCTATAACTGTAACACGGAGTTCAATTCGTTTATGAACGTATGATTGTAATAGAGACGGTGCTAATTTTACTCTGTTCAGTTGTTTTGCCGCCTCTGAATTAACAGGATTAGTAAAAATGATACTTTGATTCTCGCCCCTCTCTAGGCGACCTTTACGTAATGGTTTGTAAACAACATCTCCTCCCTGTTCTATATAAAAAGCGATTGACGAGGCAGGGTCATTTGTCACTATAGTCTGTGGTACGTGAAAACCTACCTGCAATGCTTTCTTAAGTTGAAACAATTTATTCTCTGCGTTACGAATATTGTCTGGATTACTTACCCAGAAACAATCCACAGTTCTCCATAAACCATCAAGAGTTGCTAAACTTTCGGCTATAACAAAATTTTGCGCCTCTTCATCAATATTGCCACTTGGTACAGGGCTAACTGGACGACGGTACCAAATACTCGTTATTTCATCAAATCTAATCCTTCTTTTAGGGAAAATAAAATATCCATCTATCACTGAATCTATTAGTTTCCAAGAAATGCTTGTATTTTGAGGAAAGTCTTCAGTATTAAATCGAACAAAATCGGCTTTTCTCTTCTTAAGTTCTAGAATAAGAAAATCCGCAGTTTGATCTTGACGATTTGTAACTATCAATATCATAACAATCTACTCATCATCGTCATCGGTGCCTTCACCGTGCTCTTTTGTTAATGTCTTTGTGCCTAATATTTTCCTACTGTAATTCATCTCTGAGGGATCATCATCAGTTTCTTCAGCTTTCACCGCTGTTATTGTTTTTGTACCGAGGAATAAATTAACCATGTCATCAATATCGGATGATTCTATCTTTACTTCAGTAATCGTGTGCGTCCCTAGTGGATTGGGTGGCTCATCATCATCCATGCTTTCTCCCCTTATTCGGGTTTCTGTTTTTGTACCCATATTACCTTTCCACTCAACGTATGGTGTTTTATTTCCGTCTTCATCGATTATCACATTTATATCTTCGCTCTCGTCATAAACTGCGGAAACGTTTTCGAGGATAGGAATCATAGTTTCCTCGAATAATAAGCCAAATGGTATAACATTGTTTTTATCCATACATATTCCTCCTAGTTAGTTTTCTTGAACCAATTATGTCTAAACTGCATAAAACTGACTATTTTTTATCACATTAATTGATGCCTATACTCGCACATTTATCATATACCGCATCGATTCGACAGACAGTGTTCATTTGATTCCTTGGCCATCTGTAATACGTTCTATGCAGTATACAATTAGCCTCGGCAGCAAAGAGAGCTATAGCAAGACTTACACATATTATCGCACCAATTCCGAAAAATAACTTTTGTAAGCAGGCATCGAGGGAATCGCACCCATAACACTAACAGATTTAATATGCTGTAGATCTCTTATACTAGACCGGTCAAGTGAAAAGGTTTTCTACCACTTTCCATTGCTAGTATGAATGTTAGTTATGTATAGGGGATGAAAAGTCAAAAAGTGAACATAGGGGGTATCAACACAATTGAATACCTTCCCCAAGTGTCGATGACCCTGTAGGGCACCGCCTGGGCACCTGGGGAGTGGGGGTAGGTTCCCATGCAGCCTACTTTCCCACGTCTGATTGCATGGCACACAGGCCCACCTCACATCGAGGTGGGCCTTTTCGATTCCTAGAGAAAGGAGGTAACCATGATAAGAGTTAATATCCTAGCAGCCTGTTCGCATTGCGATGGCAAAGCCTATCTGCCTATTGGCGAAATTGAAGACAGCCAAGGTCACAAATACATTCGTCACATCCCTTGTCCAGTCTGTCAAGGCAGCGGTAACGAGCCAAGGTGGGTTGATATACATGATTTCGCTAAGCTAATGCAACAGGCATTCTGTCCACACAATCACACGAGCTTCCAGGGCAACATGCATTTCAGTGCTGGCGATATATGGGATGACATCCACGAAGTTTGTGATGACTGTGGAGTAAACCTCGAACAACAATGTCTAAACGATTTTGCCAATGATGAAAACTAAACAAACCAATTCGACCTAAAGCGACTCCCAATGACAGGGAGTCGCTCTTTCTCTATCTCTAGAAAGGAGATCACAAATGGACGCCAATAATAATCACAACGGTAAGGTAAATGATTTCCCTGAAGCACCCGCAAGCTGGAACACCCGCTACGTCGATCAGAATGGCTTTGAATGCCAGATAACATTACGTGGAGAGTCTGGTTCTGAGCTGCTTCAGAAGGCTGCTGTTGCAATCAATTACCTAATCGAAAATGGCTGCACACCCTATACGTACTATCGCAATGGTTCACGCCTGGTAGAGAGCAAACTGGATGAAAACAAGAAGGAAGAGGCGAAGAGCAATGACAAGGACAATCATGCCTGGTGCCCAATCCACCAGTGCGAGATGAAGCGTTGGGATAAGAATGGACGTGTGTGGTACAGCCATAAGGTGGATGGCAAATGGTGCAGTGGTAAATAGCCATCAGCCCAAACAAATGATCGTCAACTGATAGGGCAGCTTCCTAATCAAGGCTGCCCTTATTGATTCTTCAGGAGGTGATAACCATGAAAGATATTTATCTTACAGAAGAGCAATTAGCTGTAATCCATCACCCAATTGGTAAACATGCACGAGTCTTGGCTGTAGCTGGTTCAGGCAAGAGCTTCACAATGGCTTGTCGCATCCAGCATTTAGTGCAGGATTGTCATGTTGCTCCTCATTCGATAAGTGTAATGATGTTCAATCGTCTAGCCAGAGAGCAATTTCGTTCTCACCTAGATCGCACAGGATTACCTGACACAATGCAACCCGAAGTACATACTTTTCATAGCTTTAGTTTTCAAATCATCAACGCTATGGTACGGATTGGTGTATTACCAGGGTTGACCCAATTCTGGACAGGTGAGAAGGAAGAGCTTGTCTGGCTGACCGCTAAACGTGCTATTGAAAGCATGGAGCGCCAACATCTCATTCCCCTAAATTCAATTGAGGCAGAAGCCGCTATCACTGCGATTAGCTTATGGAAAGGTGCGTTGCTGCCACCTGATAGGGCAGGGTCTTGGTCTGCTCCAAACATGCGTCTTGTTTATGCAGAGTTTGAGAGGATGAGACTAGAGAAATCTGCCCTAACCTTTGATGACTTCATCCCAATGGCTATAGACATACTAGAGACAAATGCAGATGCCAGAAGACGGTGGTGTGGGCCAGTTGAATACTTGATAGTTGATGAGTATCAGGACGTCAACTATGGACAGCAACGCTTGTTAGAGTTGCTCATGGATAACAAGGCTGATGTCATGGCAGTCGGAGATGACGATCAGACTATCTATGAATGGCGTGGTGCAAGACCAAACTACATCGTACGTGATTTCGAGAAGGTCTTCAATCATAAGCCACAAACAATGTATAGGCTTTCATACACCTTTCGCTTCGGGCCAACACTTGCGCAAGCTGCTACATTTCTTATCCACCAAAATACCAAGCGGGTAAAGAAGGATGTAATCGCCTATAGACAAGATAAGCCTGGCTTTATCCAAGTCTATAACGGTGGATATGCCTCAAATAAAGCCTTGATGGAGCAAGTTGAAGCTCTGATAAAAGCAGAGGGCGTCCTGCCAAAAGAGATTGCTGTGCTTTCCAGGTTATACGCTCAAATGGACTATCTTGAAGCAGAGTTCCTAAACCATCAATTACCCTATCGAGTCGAAGGCCACGAGCCATTCTTCAAACGGTCGGAGATAAAGACTTTGCTCGATTACATACGCCTTGGAGTAGATTTCCATGAACCGTTGAATCGCCAGATCATCAAGCTATTCCTGTCTCTGGCAAACAAACCTAATCGCATGCTATCTAGAGCTGTGCTTGAACAACTCGCATGCGAGAACTGGAATGAGGAATCAAGTCTCGCATGCGAGGATTGCCATCCTGGACTATCTCTTGATCGCTTACTGTGTACTGCTCTCAATGCATTTACCTTTAGATTTAGTAAATGGCAACGAGAAAAGCTGGAAGAATATTGGCAGTTGCTCACCCAGATAAGTCAGGGAATCAGATCGGGCGATAATGCTGGTAGCCTATTCCGTGAGATTGTCGATCAGACCCACTATCTGGAATCTTTCCAGAACTATTACGGCGAAGGCGAACGTGCTGATGGGAAGATCATGGCAGTCAAGAACTTCCTCGAATATGTTGGACATACCAGACTGACGCCTTTGAGCTTGCTCGATCATATTGCTCGTCTGGACACCACCCAGGGTGCGCCAATCGAAGAACAAGTCGTGTTCACTACAATATTCCGAACAAAAGGGCTTGAATACGACTATGTGTTCCTGCCAGAAACCAATGAGGGAGTGTTGCCATATCTCAAAGGCGCATCCATAGACATCTACGATACACAGAAACGTTTCATGGAAGACCCATTGAGTGACAAATTGGAGAGTGAACGCCGATTGTTTTACGTTGCTATCACTAGGGCACGCAAAGGTGTATTCATTGGAACAGGCAACCACCCATCCAGGTTCATATGTGAAATCCAACTTGAGGAGGTGCGTGCATAATATCTCTGACCTTGTAATTCTGATTTAGACAAATTCCCAAACCATAAATCAAACAACAGGAGAACAGACATGAATATAACTACACCTACCGTGGAGGCGATTATTGCTGCCTTCACCAAGTTCAGCAATTCCATATCACCAGAACTAAAACAGCAAATGAATGGCCGTTTGGAACGAGGCCTGGAGATCGCTCAAGCAGGATGGGTTATTCCATACGATACAAGTACTTTGGTTCAATTCAAAGTCAAGGGCTCCGACCCTGCCAGACTGCCATATATGGTCGATCTGCGTGCCCGCACATGCACTTGCCCCGATCACCTGAAAGGCCATTATTGCAAACATCGAGTGGCTGCTCAGATTTACAGGCTGGCATGCTCACTAACCCCTCGTGAAGCCGCTCTATCACCTGAACCTGTTCAGACTCAACCAAGCAAATCGGGGCAAGCGATCATCTGGGCGTGTGTGCGCTTAGATGGAAAGGCGATCGGAGTTGAAGTCCTGGGATTTGAGAATGACCAAGTATGGGTTCAAGCATTACCTATCGTGAAAGATGATGGGAAGCTGGAACCGCAATTCCCATTTCCAGAGGGCAATTCCAGCTTGCTGGTGAAGTCAAGCGATCTGGAGCACATTCATATCTATCAAAATGCATAAAATCCTTCACCCAATAGGGCGACCTGATATTAGAAAGGTCACCCTTTTTTGTTATAGGAGGCAAAGATGAAAGATACCAACTCGAATAGTCCGAAACCTACACACACGTCAGTAACATGCATATCTCCACGTGTCTTGAAGGTCGTCGAGATCGGTGATTTTTGGGCTAAACGCACCATGCCATCCATTCGCTTACAAGGTAAGTGGATGCTCAAAGCTGGTGTGCTTCCCAACCGTCATGTTCAGATCACTAATCCAAGGCCTGGTGTACTGCTAATCAAGCTTGTAGAGGAAACACATCAACCTATCTAGTCTGCACTTCAACCACCTAACCTAAACCCGCTCGAAGAGCAAACTGTAAAAGGAGTTGACATGAATAACAACATTTTTGTACCAGAACAAGAATCTGAACTATCCCATGAATATCGCTCAGGCAGTCGTGTCTTCACACGGGTGGCTGGTGTGACCTTCGATGGACGTCAATCTGTCATACCACGACTGAGCATTGGAGAAAAAATCTTGCTCAACAAAGAACCTGCCAATCCTTCTGACCGCAATGCCATCCGTGTGGAGTGCCAGAATGGATGGCAGATCGGTTATCTCAATCGCCATCTGGCAGCCACATTAGCACAATTCTTTGATGCTCATCACCAATCGGTTCACGGACATGTCCATTGCCTGACTGGCAGCCTTCGCCAAGGATACTCAATGGGTGTCGTGATCACATTCGATGTTCCATAATCATAAGGAGACCAAAATGGACGAAATGAATACCATCAAAATAAGAGAATACAACTCCAATACTTCTCGCAATGAGGACACTGGACAAACAATTGATGTATATACACTAGCTAAATCCATGACGATTGAGAACTTCGCTGCAATGCTTGATGACTTTCTCAACCTGGGAGGAAAAGGCTTTCGAGAAGGTAAGCATGTCGGTTTACAACTGCGCTTTACCCACCGCACCCTCCAACGCCTTGTGGTCTGCTTCGCATTTGGGATGATCGCTGGATTATCCGAGCAAGAATATTCAGACCCACGCAATGAGATTGCCATCGACACTGCTAAGAAGGTCGTCAAGATGATGGAATCAGGAGAGTTACCTGTCGGTCGGTATATCTAATCACATCAATAACCAACTATAAGAGGCAGAGCAAGCTGAAACTTGCTCTGCCTTTCTTTTTGGAGGATGAAATGGACACACAATTTTCAACAACCTCAACTGATCTGAAAGCTAAGATCACAAAGCATATTGAAGAGCTAGCTCAAGCCACTGATGCAGCCAGAGTCAGTGAAGGAATGCTGCGCTATCTGGATACCTACGCTAAGTTCTACCAGTATAGCGCCTTCAATGTCTGGTTGATACTAATGGCTAAACCCGAAGCATCCTTCGTTGCTGGTTTCAAGAAGTGGCTTACAATGGGGCGATTTGTTCGGAAGGGCGAAAGTGGCATTGCGATTTTGGCTCCCATTTTTAGTACGATAGTCAATGAAGATGGAAAGGAAGAACAGAGGTTAGCGGGGTTCAAAACCGTTTATGTATTTGATGTCTCTCAAACTGAAGGGAAGCCATTACCCGAACCACCAAACTGGAAAAGCCCTGAAAAGAATGCAGAATTGCAATACAAGCTAATTCGCTTCGCTGATTCTAAAGGGATTGTCGTACAAATAAAGCCAATCGGTCGAGAAATTCAGGGTGTAAGTATGGGCGGGAAGATCGTGGTTGACCCTGGTGCAGGGTTCAAAACGTATGTCCATGAGGTTGCTCATGAACTGCTTCATCACTCAGAGAATATTCTATCTGACCGTACTACTCGTGAGCTGGAGGCAGAGAGTGTTGCTTATGCTGTCGCTAAGCATTTTGGGTTAGATGGATTATCCAGCCCGAACTATAATGCGTTGCATGGTGCCACTTCGGAGATGATTATGAACTGTTTGGAACGTATCCGAAATGCAGCGACCGAGATTATTCATGCACTGGATACTGAAACACGTAATGCCCAATAAATCTTAGGGGGAGATACTGATTCTCCCCCTATCAATTTGGAATAATCTATCTTGTAGCGTATAATTTCTTTGCATTAGAATTTCATCATAATCAATCAGACAGTTTGTCCTAAGCAAATTGAAATCAGGTCGATGTAAGCAGTAGACTATCACATCGGAAAATTCCATTCAGGCTATTCGTGCCTTTTGCTTCTAATTTGAGGAAAACCATGCCCCTCTATCAAATCAAAGATCATAACAACGTAAAACAAATAAAACCGACACCTTACTTGAAAGAACGAGACTTACAAAAGCTATTTGAGACCAATCTCGAAGAGTTACTAGGGGTTCGTTTCATTGCAAGCGAGTGCACAACAGGTGATCGACAAAGGGGTAGGATAGATACGCTTGGATTAGATCAAGATGGGTACCCGACGATCATTGAGTTCAAGAAGAGCGCAAAAGAAAATATTATCAATCAGGGGTTATTCTATCTAGATTGGTTAGTAGACCATAAAGGTGATTTCACACTAAAAGCTCAGAAGGAGTGTGGCACAGAAGCAAAGATTGATTGGTCTCGCCCACGTGTGATATTGATTGCTGAGAGCTTCTCAGAATATGACAAGTATGCGGTAAATCGAATAGGTGCCAACATTGAGCTATGGACATATCGCAAATATGGCGAAGATTTATTATATTTAGATGCCTTATTTATTGCTGCTCCGCAACCTACCAAAGGTACTTCAACCCTTATATCGACTGAATCAGGAGAACAAGAACCAGTCGAAGATGTATCTATTTACACTATTGAAGACCATACTAGAAAGAAATCTCAGGAGATCATCCAATTATTTGAACAACTGAGGGATGGCATATTGAGTTTGGCAGAAGAAGGGGAGATCATAGAAAAGGCCAATAAAACTTATATCGGCTATAAGCATGGCAAAAACTTCTGTGAGGTTCGTCCTCAAGTCGAATTTCTCCGAGTATGGCTTGATATTCAACCATCCGATTTAGATGACCCAAATCACATTGGAAGAGATGTGTCAGAGATCGGTCATTATGGCACAGGACTTGTAGAAATCAAAATATCAAATGCGGTTGAATTAGAACAAGTCTTATTATTGATTGAGCAAGCATACAAACAGACCATATAAAGCTAGGTGATAAAAGATGCCTCAAAATAATAACGATATAGAAAAACGCTTGTGGAGCGCTGCTGATGAACTTCGAGCTAATTCCAAGATGCGTGCTGCTGATTATTCTGCTCCAGTTCTAGGTTTGATCTTCCTCCGTTATGCAGATGCGAAATTCGCTCAAGCGGAAAAAGAGCTGGCAGCAATAGGTGGAGTCGCATCACAACGTAGGGGTGGAATTTCAAAGATTGATTATCAGGCACATGGCGTGATGTATATACCACCCGAAGCACGTTGGTCTGCACTGATGAACCTTCCTGAAAGTGCGAACATTGGCAAAGCAGTAAATGACGCCATGCGAGCTATTGAGGATGAGAACGATGATCTGAAGGATGTGTTACCCAAGACCTACAATCGTTTGGACAATCAAGTCCTCTTCAACCTGTTGAAGAACTTCAACTCCATCCCAATGAATATCGAGGGGGATGCTTTTGGGAAAATCTACGAATACTTCCTAGGCAACTTCGCCATGAGTGAGGGCCAGCGTGGAGGAGAGTTCTTTACACCAACTTCGATAGTCAAACTGATCGTGGAAATCATTGAGCCATATCATGGACGGATTTATGACCCTGCGTGTGGGTCAGGCGGTATGTTTGTGCAAAGTGCTGGATTTGTCAATCGTCATAAAGCCAAATCCCAATTGGTTGGTACGCCAATGGAATCAACATTGAGTATTTATGGCCAGGAGCGAGTAGCTGAGACAGTGCGTCTGTGTAAGATGAACCTTGCTGTACACGGTTTAGCTGGAGATATTCGTCAGGCAAACAGCTATTATGAAGACTTGCATAATAGTCCAGGCAAATTTGACTTTGTGATGGCAAATCCTCCCTTCAATGTGAACAACATTGATAAGGAACGCATCAAGGATGACACCAAACGTTTCCCATTTGGTATGCCACGAGCAGATAATGGCAATTACATCTGGATACAGCATTTTTACAGTGCTTTGAACAATACAGGACGAGCAGGTTTTGTTATGGCAAACAGCGCCAGTGATGCGAGACAGTCGGAACTAGATATCCGTAAGCGATTGATTGAAGAAAGCACAGTGGATGTTATGGTATCAATCGGAAGTAACTTTTTTTATACTGTAACTCTCCCCTGCACTTTATGGTTTTTGGACAAAGATAAAAAGGGAACTGCAAGAGTAGATAAGGTGTTGTTCCTTGATGCCCGACAGATATTTACTCAAATAGATCGTGCGCACCGTGAGTTCACTAATAATCAAATTACTTTTCTAGCTAGCCTCGTGAAACTATACCGTGAAGAGAATTTGAATGGTTATACCTTCAAATCAGAAGGCTTGAATCTGACAAAATTACAACTGGAACAGCTTGAAGCCATGTATGAATCAGGTAAATATGAGAATTTAGCAGGATTATGTAAAGTAGCAACCAGGGCTGAGATTGAAACCCATGGGTGGAGCCTAAACCCAGGAAGATATGTGGGTCTTGCAGAGAAGCTAACTGAAGAAGGGGATTTTACTCAACAATTGAAAGCACAAAGCGATGAGTTAGAATTTCTCAATTCGGAAGCGTTTGAGTTAGAAAAGCAAATCACAGAAAATATAAGGATGTTACTCGGATTATGAACGACACAGTAGTCCTCAAATCTCTAATTCTGGAATCAAAAGATGGAGAATGGGGAAAAAGCAAACCTTTTGAAAAATCCAAGGGAATGCTTGTTATTCGAGGAACTGACTTTCTTGATGTGCGAGTCGGTAAACTTGAGAATCTACCTTTTCGTTATATTCCTTCTCACATAGCTTATAGAAAATATCTACAGCCAAATGACATATTGATTGAGACCGCTGGTGGATCGGGGAATCGTCCAACAGGTCGAACATTATTTATAAAAAAAGAAATAATCCAAAAATTATCTCATCCTGTAACCTGCGCTAGTTTTAGTCGATTTATCAGAATAAACTCCCAAAAAGCTAATCCGAACTTCATTTTCTGGTATTTGCAACACATGTATGCATATGGATCAATGTGGCAATACAATACTCGCCACACAGGCGTTGCTCGTTTCCAATATACAATATTTTCAGAAACTGAACCTTTTATCCTTCCATCTCTCAATATACAAAATAAAATAGCAACGATTCTCTCATCGTATGATAATCTGATCGAGAATAACATCCATCGCATCAAATTACTTGAAGAAATGGCAAAGGCTATGTTCCAAGAGTGGTTTGTTCATTACCGTTATCCAGGGTATGAAAAGGTAAGAATGGTTGATTCAAATATTGAGTTCGGAAAGATACCTGAAGAATGGGAATTATGCAAACTTATTGATTTTGTATCCTTTGAACGAGGAATTGAACCAGGAAGCAGAAATTATCTTGATAGTCCAAGAGAAAATGCCGTACCATTTCTTAGAGTAGGCGACCTAAATAAACGTGATTCGAGTGTGTATATTATTGCAGAATTATCTAAAAATAAGTATATACGAGAAAATGATATCGTCATAAGTTTGGACGGTACTGTAGGAATTGTAAGAATTGGTCTATCAGGTTGCTATTCGACTGGTATTCGAAAGATCATCTTTCGAAATAGCGAAAGGATAGGTTGGGCATATACGTATTTGCTTTTGCAATCCAAGCAAATTCAAGATGTTATTCATGCTCATGCCCGTGGAACTACTATCCTTCATTCTGGAACAGCTCTTGATCAACTATTATTATTATTGCCACCTCAAAATATAATGAATAGGTTTGAAGAACTAGTAAGCCCCATGTTGTATATGATTCTGATTTTAGAGAAGAAGAATAATTGTCTTCAACAAACACGTGATTATCTGTTACCCAGGTTGATAAGTGGTGAACTAGATGTAAGCGAATTGAATATACAAATCAAGTAAACCTACAGTTATTCAGAGACTACATAGCAAATAAATGAGCTATTCAGAAGACGAATTGATTGAGAAACCAGCAATTGCTTTGTTCTCCACATTAGGATGGCAGACTGCTAATTGTTACGAGGAGACTTTTGGATCACATGGTAGCCTTGGGAGAGAGATTAGTGATGAGGTGGTACTGCTTTCACACCTGCTACCAGCCCTGGAAAAGCTAAATCCTAACCTGCCTCCCGTTGCCTTTCAGCAAGCTATCGAAGACCTTACTCGTGACCGTTCACTGATGAGTCCAGCCCATGCCAATCGTGAAATCTACCAGCTGCTCAAAGATGGTGTCAAAGTATCTTATCGTGATGAAGAAGGAACCGAGTGCTTTGAGACAGTTACCCTGATTGATTGGGAGCATCCTGAAAATAATGACTATTTTCTGGCTTCGCAATTCTGGATTTCAAGCGATCTGTACAAACGCCGCCCTGACCTAATTGGTTTTATCAACGGTATCCCACTTGTATTTGTTGAACTCAAAGCGTCCTGTAAGAACCTTGAAGTTGCATATAAAGCTAACCTGAGAGATTACAAGGACACCATCCCTCACCTGTTTTGGTATAACGCTATCATTATCCTATCAAATGGGGTGGATACACGTGTTGGCAGCATGACTGCTCCCTGGGAGCATTTCAATGAGTGGAAGAAGATCAACTCCGAGGGAGAAGAAGGTATTGTTTCACTAGAAACCGTGATACGAGGCATCTGTGAATCATCTCGCCTCCTTGATATTATTGAGAACTTCACCATATTTGCAGAGCTACGTGGAGGATTAGCCAAACTTGTAGCCAAGAACCACCAATACCTGGGTGTCAATAATGCATTTGAAACAATACAAAACAAGGAAGAGAATAGGGGTCGATTAGGTGTGTTCTGGCATACTCAAGGGAGTGGCAAATCCTACTCAATGATTTTCTTTGCTCAAAAGGTCTTGCGTAAACTACCTGGTAATTGGACGTTTGTTGTGATTACAGATCGCCTTGACCTTGACGATCAAATCTATAAAAATTTTGCTGGCGTAGGTGCTGTTACTGAAGACGAAAAGAGAGTGCGTGCTCAGAGTGGGGAGCATCTAAAGCAGTTACTACAGGAAGACCATCGTTATGTATTTACCATTATTCATAAGTTCCATACTGAAATTGGTGAGGTTTATCCAGTACTTTCAGATCGAGACGATATTATCGTCTTGACGGACGAAGCCCATCGCTCCCAATATGATACGCTGGCGCTAAATATGCGTAATGCCCTTCCCAATGCAGCTTTCCTGGCATTCACAGGCACACCGCTCATGGTAGGTGAGGAGCGTACCCGCCAGGTCTTTGGTGAGTATGTCAGCATCTATAACTTTGCTCAATCCGTCAAAGATAATGCTACGGTTCCCCTGTATTATGAAAACCGTATCCCTGAGCTTCAACTCACCAACGAGAACCTGAATACTGACATGGAACGCCTTCTGGAGGAAGCAGAGCTTGATGAAAGGCAGGAGCAAAAGCTAGAGCGAGAGTTCTCTAGGGAATATCACCTGATCGTACGTGATGAGCGCCTGGAGAAGATCGCTGAAGACATTGTATTGCATTTTATGGGTCGTGGATTTCCAGGCAAAGCAATGTTTGTGGCTGTGGATAAAGCCACTGCTGTTCGGATGTTCAACAAGGTGAAACAATATTGGGGTTACCATTTAGCAATCCTAGAGGCAGAATTAGAGAGCTGCAATGAACTAGATCGCCCTGATCTAGAAGCGAAAATCAAGTATATGAAAGAAACCGATATGGCAGTTGTGGTTTCTCAAGGGCAGAACGAAATCGCTGACATGAAAGAAAAAGGGTTGGACATTCAACCTCATCGTAGGAGGATGGTCGAAGAAGATCTGGACACGAAGTTCAAAGACCCAAATGACCCATTACGCATCGTCTTTGTGTGTGCCATGTGGATGACTGGTTTTGATGTACCTAGTTGCTCGACGATCTATCTTGACAAGCCCATGCGCAATCACACTCTGATGCAGACCATTGCACGTGCCAACCGGGTTTGGGGCGAGAAGGTCAATGGTTTGATTGTCGATTATATTGGTGTTTTCCGTGACTTACAACGTGCTTTGGCTATCTATGGCTCCGCCTCTGGTGGTGGGACTGGGCCAGGTGAAGTGCCTGTAGAAACTAAACAGGCGCTTATCAAGGCATTAGAAGACGCAATTCAAGAGACAAGGGTATTCTTATCTCAGCATGGTGTCATATTGGACGAGATTCATGAGGCTGCTGCGGATGCAAAATCTTTCAGAGGTGTCAAAGCGCTCGAAGATTGTGTAGATTGCTTGTTGGTGAATGATGATACCAAGCGCACCTATTTGAATATGGCTGACTATGTGGACAGGTTGTTCAAGGCGATATTACCTGATTTTGCAGCTAACCGATTTAGCCTTGATCGGAAAGCGATAGTCGTCATCGCTGAAGAAATTCGCAGCCTTATTCCCCCTGCGGATATATCAGACGTGATGGGGGGTGTGGAAGAGTTATTAGATAAATCCATCGCACCCACAAAAGAGGGATACCATATCGTTGATAGCCCGTACGTAGACCTCAGCACAATCGACTTTGAGTTACTCAAGAAGCAGTTTGAAAAGGCTCAGAAAAGGATTGAGGCAGAAAAGCTGCGTGGACTTATCAATAGCAAGCTGGCTAAATTGATAAGGCTCAATAGCAGCCGTATGGATTTCTACCAGAAGTTCCATGAGCTGATTGACGAATACAACTCAGGTGCAAAGAATGTAGATGCGTTCTTCACAGAGTTGATTTCACTTGCTAGAGAGTTGAATGAGGAGGAGAAACGAGGCATATCTGAAAACTTATCGGAAGAGGAATTAGCGATATTTGATTTACTCACCAAACCTGACCTTAGACTCTCTCGCAAGGAACGTGATGAAATCAAAACAGTGGCACAGGAATTGTTGAATACTCTGAAGACAGAAAGACTTGTATTAGATTGGCGTAAACGCCAGCAATCAAGAGCAGCAGTCCAGCTTCAGATTGAGTCTGTGCTGGATAAATTACCCCAAATCTATGATAAACCGTTGTACGATCAAAAATGCCAAGTGGTTTATCAGCATGTCTATGACACATACTATGGAGCTGGAAGAAGTATCTATACTCTCCAATGATAGAGATAGATATTTAGTGTCCAGTTGTAGAAAGAAACATAATGTTCATATCTCCTCATTATCAAGCAGATGACTTTCAACAGCCACTCAGTATAGACGATAAGATTACGATATTTGCCGATCGGATTATGGGATGGAAACTTGATATTGCAAATCAATTGATTAATGGTAAGAAGAATAATGATGGTATCGAGGAACGATCTCCGATTCCTGATTCTGGTTATGCAGCTTTAGATATTGTCTTTAGTTACTTTGAGATGATTGCTAAATATGAAGATGGTTATACTGATAAATATCAATCAAAGAAATACTTCAAACATGGCGTCTTTTTGGTTTTTCCGCATTTGAAACAATATAGGAGAAATAAGAATATACCTGGAGTTCAAGGGAATATAGTATCAGTGGTAGATTATGTTCTAGATTTATTGTATGAAGGAGTGCGTTGTGGTTTATATCACGCTGGTGGCACAAATGGACCAATTTTTATGACGAGTGGTGTTGATGACCCAATATCTCTCGACCCACAGAACATGTTCCTGATTATCAATCCACATCGCCTCATCCCGATACTTATTGACCATTTTGACTTCTATATCAAAAATCTTCATGACAGTAATAACACAGATTTACGGATGAAATTTGAGGCACGTTATAATTTTGACTCACGAGTGTGATACCTAAAACAACTAGGAATTAGATTTCTTCAATAATGGTAAATATTGGCGAGATAAAATATCTCGCATGCGAGTTGGATTTGATCGTGCTCGCATGCGAGCCTGAAATCAGAGATTGAGCAATGAATAGTCATTATTCAGACATAACTAAGTAATTCATTCATTGAACGGGAAGGAATAAGTTATGAAAGATGAGGTTTACTTCATGCACTGTGTATTTGCTGAGCATGTCGATGAAGTATTTGCCTTGATTGAAGATTATGGTTATGGAAGGGGTAATATAAAAGTAAATAATAGACAGTCTTTAGTACCCATACAACGAAGTGGAACAAAAGTTATTTGGTTGTGTGCTCCTCCTTCGACCACCACGCCTGAACAACTAAACCCATTATTTACCGAAATAACATCTTGGTACGATGATGAATTTCAATTTCCTACGGAAGTAAGAATAATATGTTCTGATAATAAATACCTGCTTGACTATCTTGAAAAGCTGGCTGTGAATTTATGGACACACCTAACAGAATGGAAACAAAAACTATATCTCAGCCACCCAAAACGAAAACCTTATTTTACATCACTAATAGATTATTATGGCATGCATCCATCAGAAATTCCCGCCGATGTAGAGAAAAATGCAGATAAAGAATGTATTGAATTTCCTGAAATCCTTACAAATGTCCGTGAGATGAAGAAGTACTATTCCAGTTATACTCTCCAGATGGCAAGGAGAATATACAATAAGATACCTGAGGCGTGGAACAAGCATAATGGAGAACTTGTCAGTCAATGGGGACCGAGAGCCATTGCTGAAGAAAGTAGTTGCGATAAAGATACTGTAAGTCGTTATTTGGGTGCATTTGTGAGGGCTGGAGTGACTAAGATCATCAATAATGGAGAGGAGATACCAATTCCTCACCGATCAGATAATAAGTCATAATCTCAATCATATAATCAAAGACATAATCATATTATCTGAGTATCCTGTAAGCTGGAAGGGCTTACAGGATTTTGATTTTATAGAAGAGAAGGAGGTTTACGATGCCCAGAATAATAGTTTCGATAAGTAATAACGAGCTCGCTGCCCTTGTAAGGTTAGCTCATTGTGAGATGCGGGATCCTCGTGAGCAACTGCGGTTCATCTTACGGCAAGAACTACTTGAGCATCAGTTGCTTGATGATGACCAAAATCAAAGTACCAAGCTTGGAGAATGCAGTCGTCAATCAAATTTCTCGGCGATGTCTAGAGATCAAAAGGAAAAGAGTTGAATATGGAAACAAATATTATTCAACCAGCAATCCTTTCTGCAGATGATATTCTTCTTCGAGAATGGCCAGAACCTGAATGGGCTATTCCAGGCATCCTTCCAATTGGCCTTAGCATATTGGCAGGTCGGCCAAAAATTGGCAAATCCTGGTTAGCTTTGCAGTCTGCGAAAGCTGTCGCCGAAGGTGGAATGACACTAAATGTTCAAGTGAAGCAAGGAAGTGTGCTCTATCTGGCTTTAGAGGACCAACCCCGACGTTTACAGGAGAGGATGAGAAGGCAAGGTTGGACTGAAGGCCTGCCTGTTCAATTCGTGACTGGTGGTTATTTCCGAAGGGTATTTGGAACGCTGAGTAAGGGCGGCTTTTCATTGCTTTCGGAAATTATAGAAAATGGTAATTATCGTTTAGTAATAATCGATACCTATAGTCGTGCATTCGCTGGAGATCAAGATGATGTAAATGTAACTACTTCTATTTTGTCTCCGTTGCAAGAAATGGCAATTGGCAAAAACTTTGCTGTTTTGATGACTGATCACCACCATAAATACACGAGCGATATTCAAGACATTATTGAGGATATTCTAGGCAGTGTAGGAAAGGGTGGCGTTGCAGACACTATATTAGGTCTTTATCGGGAGCGTGGAAAACTCGGTGCCCGGCTGAAGATGACTGGTAGAGACATTGAAGACAAATCCATTGATCTAAAAATGGATTGGCCTTCGGGAACTTGGCTGCTAGATGGGAGTAAAGATAACCTTACTCCAGAGCAACAAAGAACCTTTGTTGCACTCAAGGCTCTCAATGAAGCTACTCCTGATGAATTAGGAGAATATCTAGCTCGAAATCGAGGTTCTGTTTACAAGGATTTAGCAGCACTTGAATCACGAGCACTAGTCGCCAAGAAGGATGATGGCAAATGGGTAGTGATGGGAAGTTTGGCAACAATGCAACCAATGCAACCATGACAACAATGGCAACTAAAGCAACCGTTGTGTTCGTTGCCATGTTGCCATTGATTAGGTATACGGGAAAGGAGCATTATTATGGAAAACCGGATTAGTACATTTACTGATGCAATTGCCCTTGAGCAATTGCTAACACCTCAAGAAGTCTCCTCGATACTGAGAACATCAAAGTCTTTTGTCTATAAACTGATGCAATCAGGCTCGCTTCCAGTTATTCATATTGGAAAATCTTGTCGGGTCAGGCGAAGAGATCTGATTGAGTTTATCGAAAATAATCTTCATCACAATGGAGATTTCCGTTAGTGATCTCGCATGCGAGTGAGTTACGACGAATGGTTTCCACTGCGTCCATAGCGTCCAGGTGCTATAATGGATACACACATTAGCACCTTACCAACTGAATTGACAAGGTTTGCAGGTCTGCATTTCCTTTTATTCTTTCACAGAAAGGAGCGAAGGAAATGACAAGGAAAAGAGGGAATCGTGAGGGCTCTATCCATAGGCTTCCCAGCGGCCACTGGCGTGGCCAGGTCTCCCATGAGAGGCATCGCATAAGTAAGGTATTCCCCACTCAACGAGAATGTATAGAATGGGTCAGGACTAACCGTAACCAGATCAGCGATGGGTTGAGCTATACCAGCACACAAGTCACAATAGGTGAATACATGGATAGCTGGCTCACTACTAAGAAAGCCACCAGACGGTATGCAACTTGGCTTCATTATGATTGGCTTGTCAGACGGTATATCAATCCGAACCTTGGGAACATAAAGCTGAAGGATCTTCGAGCTGATCAACTTCAAGCATTGCTGAGTAACCTTTTGAAATCTGGCACTGGCATCTATACAACTCGTAAGATTCATGACATCCTAAAATGCGCTCTCAACCTGGCAGTCAAGCAGAATGTAATAATACGCAACCCAGCCAACCTGGTAGATCCTCCCCCAAAACCTCATAAGGAAATGACCATACTTAGCGAAAATCAAGTAAGCCAGCTGTTGGTGGCAGCCAAAGGTCACAGACTAGAAGCTCTCTTTCACCTAGCGATTACTACTGGAATCAGAGAGTCAGAGGTTTTAGGCTTGATGTGGTCCGACCTCGATTGGATAAAGCGATCGTTGAAGATTGAGCGGCAGCTGGAGCGCCCACATGGTGAAAGTGTGCAGTTCTCAGCACCTAAAACGGCATTTGGCAAACGTTCGATAAAACTTGGAAGCAAAACCATCGAGATATTGCGCAACCATTATGAACGCCAGCAAGAAGAACGGATAGAAGCTGGTGAAGCCTGGAAAGAGTACGACCTGATATTCCCAACGAATGTTGGCACACCTATTCATCAGCACAACCTCTGGCGGACCTTCAAGATACTCCTAAAGCAAGCTGGACTACCAGCATTTAGGTTCCATGACCTGCGCCATACTTCAGCCAGCCTTATGCTGAACTATGATATACCAGTGATTATTGTCTCACGTCGGCTTGGGCATGCGAGAGCGTCAATAACGAGCGACGTCTATGGTCACTTACTTCCTAATATGCAGGATGAAGCAGCTGAGATGATAGACGATTTGGTAACTCCCACCGAAGTGAAATTCAATGAACCGATTTCCATTAGGTGACTATTTTGCATACGGTTGCACACGGTTGCACACGATTTACTAAAATTCTAAAGTAATAACCTGCAAACCCCCATATGTAGAAACATAAAACAAAAACCCCCCACAGGTGGGGGTGTTTTAGTGGACCTGGAGGGATTTGAACCCTCGACCTCTTCAGTGCGATTGAAGTTCGCACTCGACTAGCCTGGTTATTTTTGTCACAAAAAGACATGCATTTCCGGCATTTCATGCATGTCATGCAGGTTATTGCACCAAAATTTACCCACGCCAATTCTTTAACATTGTTTTTAGGACTATTCAGGATCCGATTTGATGATCATCGATCGGCCTTTTTTGTTTAGCTATACAAACCCCGCTTAAAACGCAACCGCCCCGGGCAAGGGCGGAGGCGATCGAGCGGTCAGCAAGTAGGAGCGACTACATGCTTAAAGACAATTTTACACCAA
>Ga0315279_10002734_pt1 | contig 25834 bp, 27 predicted proteins | sample YL17G06_20_MG_FD_203694 | JGI IMG/M metagenome (GOLD analysis project Ga0315279, IMG submission 203694) | Sediment microbial communities from Yellowstone Lake, YNP, Wyoming, USA - YL17G06_20 | ecosystem: Environmental > Aquatic > Freshwater > Lake > Sediment | place: USA: Wyoming | collected...
CGTCCAGCGACAAGAACGCGACCACGCCAGTGGGCATCTGGGTGAGGAGCGGGAACCGCAACAGACAGCTCACGTTCAGGAGCGAGCACTCCAGGATCACGGTGTGGCCAACTGGCCGCCTCCAGATTTACTGCTCCGGACTTGCTTCCGCAGAACTGATGCGAGACGAGACCACCTACGCCCTGTTCGTGGGTGGAGCGATCACGGAGAAAGAAGCCCCGAACTTTCCCCTGCCTGATCTAGTGGCAGAGCACCGCGCATTTCCGGTCGGTGGCCCTATGCCCAGGTTCAAGATCGACTACTACAAGCCAGCCCTCGGCCTGACGGCGCTAACGGATCTTTCCCATCCCTGGCACCTTGAGTTCATCGAGGAGAGCCCACCCTGGGTAAACCAGCTCATCATGTCCAACATCAGCTACGCGAAGAATCTGGAAACCCACGTCGAGGTCCTGGCCAAGATCAACGAGAGCTTCAAGGCGTGGTTGGATCTGATGAAGTCGCAACAGCAGCCAGAACAGCCGAAGGGGGAGCAGGAGGAGCCGTGGTACAGGAGATGAAAGAGCTTGACTGAATACTTCGGGTGGTTGATGAGGAGGAGAGGGTAAATGGGAGATAGAGGGCAGGTTCAGATAGTGGACGAGGACGTGTGGCTCTACACGCACTCTGGGGCCACCTACTTGGTTGCTGCCATCTACAGGGCACTGGCACGCAACCGCGACCGATGGGAAAGTCCAGGGCAACTAGCATCTGCGATCTTCATGGAGATGATCGAGGGAAGCATGAACTACCCTGATGCTTTCAGTATCCAGAGCAAGACAGGGGGACACAGCGATATATGGCGACTCGTCAGGATCAACTGCGCGACTCAATACATCAGCGTGACCGACCACGGAGAAACGACCTTCAACGGATCGTTCGAGATGTTCCTTCGTGACAAGGACAAGAAGTGGAGAGAAGAGACGGGATCATGACGCTGTGGCAGAGGATAGTAGAGTTCAATGACCGCAACTTCGGAGACTGGAGAAAGGTCGACGCAGTATGGTGGGCTTTGTGTCTGGGGGGAGAAGTAGGAGAAGTTCAGAACGCAGTCAAGAAACTCTTCGGCGGAGGGACGAACAGAACCTCCACTTCAACAGAGGACATAGGGGCGGAGTGTGCGGACGTGTTGTCATACCTAGTCACTCTCTGTGAATCACTCGGGATCTCAGAGAAAGAGTTCAACGATATGGTTCTACGCAAGCTGGACGAGAACGCTCGGAGGTTGTCTGAGAGGGTGAGATCATGAAACCTGAAACAATCGAGGAGGCAAGGCGACTGCTTTGGTTCATCTTCTTGATCATTGCGGTGCCCTTTGTTCTGGTCTATTTCGCTGACTGGGTCCTCTACTTGGACTATCCGACGAACCTCCCGTATGCTAGGTTCCTTCTCGTAGTCAAGGAGAAGAACGGTTCGGCCTACACGGAGGGATATGTCCTGTTGAAAGTCGATGGAGACCACCCACTCACACTCCAAGCGATACATCTGAATTCGTCGGGCATGGGTTTGTCATCCGAATGGCCGCTGCTGATGGGTAATTTCACTTTCTATGTCTACGGTTATCCGAGAGTGATCCGTCTTTATGATCTCTCTCCTCCCAAGGTGATCGCGACAGCATCCAAGACATTCGACCTCAGGATCAGAAGACCGTACGATGAGTCCCCATTAGCTTGGTTGTTTCCACCGAGGTACAACAGGATACCAGACCCGGTCACGGTAGAGATCACAGTGGAAGTGCCTACAATCACGATCTATGCTGTGGGGGGATCCTGATGAAGGCGAGAGCATGACTGAATCGCTGAAGATCAAGGAGTCAATCAAGAAACGGCTTGAAAGGTTCTGGTCGAGTTCCGAGGAGAGAGGGGGATTCCTGATCGCCAACAGGAGGGGGGTAGTCTGCGAGTTCCTGCCCTTGCCGAACATGAGTTCCGTTCCCGAGGAGAGGTATCAAGAACCGCAGAGTCTCAGCCGCATACTGGATTTCGCAAAGGAGTACTGTAACTCAGGATTCAAGCATTACTGGAATTCCACCCACAGAGTGGTGGCGTTCTTTCACACCCATCCGACCCCCTGCATAATGAGTGCCGCTGATCTATCCTGCGCACCACAGTATCGCAACCTCCTGTTCGTCACGATCTCTCCGATTGAGCGCATGTCTTGGTGCAGGGAGTTCGCTTGGTACGCGTGCTCTGGAATCGAGCCAAGGAGGATAGAGTTCGTATGAAGGTGAGAGCATGACCAAGACAGGAGTCGAGTACGCGGACGAGCAGATCACTGTCTATCGAGATTGTCCCTATGGCTGCACCTACTGCTGGTCCCGTCTGCCGCTGTTCAGGAGCAGGATCTCCAACCCTAGGCCATTCGAGGAGGCGGACAGATTGGCACAAGCAAGAAAGGCGAGGAGGATTGTGGTTAGCTTTACTACAGATCCTTACCAGCCGAAAGAGGCATGTCGAAGATGGACCAGAACAGTTCTGGCGAAGTTGATGGTTCCGACGTGGCCAGTCCTCCCCCTTCATGAGGTCTTCGTTCTGACCAAGAACCCAAGACTGGCCCTATCTGACAGTTTCGTCTGGCGCTACTACCAATACTTCCACCTAGGCACGACGTTGACTTCGACGAAATCCCTTCCAGCCATCGAGCCGAGAGCTCCGCCGAATCCAGAGAGAATCGAAGCGCTTGAGGAAGCACACAAGCAGAGAATCAAGACTTGGGTCAGCATCGAGCCCTGGGTACCAGAGGTCACCGATCCCTGCAGGATCATTGAGGAGACGCACGAGTTCGTGGACTGGTACGTGATAGGTCGGCTCAACCACGAGAGGGCACTGGGCATGAGCCCTGTTCCATCGGACTACTACGCAGGACGGTTACAGAGCGTCGTTTCACTCTTGAATGAGCTGGGCAAGCCGTTCCTGATCAAGAAGGAACTGAGGCAGGTGAGAACATGAAACCTGAATCCATAGCAGAAGAAAATGACGAGGACATCCTTGAGTTGATCTTCAAGGTCAAGGTAAGGCGGAGCGAATATGACGAAGCGAAGCAAGCCGTAGTTGAAGCACTATCCAACTTGATTGATGAGACCACCATACACAGCATCGAGGGGTTCTCAACTTTCGAGGAAGTGAGTGAGGAGGTAGAACCAGAAGATGAGTGAGAATCAGTTCACCTGCCGTCGTTGCGGATCCCGGGTCAGCATCGACGATTTTCCCTGGAATGATTTCAATCTCTTCGACATCCAGAAGAAGCGGAGGCTGTGCCACGATTGCATAGAAGAGGGCCGGGCCCTGTGCATGTGTGGCCACGAGGCGGATGACCACAAGAATCGCACGGGCTACTGCAGGGCAGTCAGACTCAGGCCAGAGACGAACCTGCAGTACATGTGTGGATGCCACGAGTTCAGCAAGATAGTCCAGGAGCCTAGGGTGCCTCCTGACCTGAAGGTAACCGAGTGATGTCCGCGATCATCAAGTCAACGATGAGCGAGTCCCCTGGGATTCGAACCCAGGATCTACCTCCCTGTTGCGGCAATTGTGCACGCTTCAACAACCCAAGCGATCGTTGCTGGCTCACCACTCAATACGGCCAGGATCCTCAGCCCACTCTCTGGTGCCCAAGGCACAAGCCGAAAGTCACACAGACATTGGAACTGTTCATGAGGAGGCAGCAATAGATTGGGTGGGAGAAACTACAGAAAGGGCCGCGCCTTTGAGTATCGCGTCAAGCATCACTTGGAGAAGGGCGGCTGCTTTGTGGTGAGGAGTGCGTCTTCTCACGGACCCGCGGATCTCGTAGCTCTGAAAGGGGGAAAGGTGCTTCTGGTGCAATGCAAGATGAGAGGGAACCTGTCGAAGGTTGAGAAGGCCGAACTGATCAATGCAGCCATTCTGGCAGGAGCGGATTGCTGCCTAGCATACCCAGATCCCTATGGAAAGAGAAGGGAGATAGTCCTCTGGAATCTCAAACCCTCAGAGGAAGCAAGCCCATGAAGATTGAGTGGATCCAACCCTCAAACCTCGAGAGAAACGCCCTGTAACACTTCTTGTCACACCAGAAGTAACGAAGACCCCCCTGTTACATAGTTTACTCTATTCCCATTAAGTAAACCGTTGCAGGAGTGAGACTGGAGGCTTCAATCCTCAGCAGGATGAACAATTTTCCGGCTGAACCCGCTTGTAACAGAACTTACGATTTTAGGGGGGTAGATATTCTATTCTATTCATTTCTATTCAATATATCACGGTAGATTCTGTTACATCGGGCGGTTTCTGGGATGCATCCGACTAGCCTTTCTAAAAACAGAGGCTATGGGGCATATCTCGGGGAGGACGAGGCGGAGTGGCGAAGGAAGAGACTAGGGGGATCCTCAAGTCACATGCAAAGGCGTTCATCGGGTTCATAGCGTTCATCCTGGTGTTCACTGCGGTCTGGTCCTGGCTGGCATTCGAGAAGGTCAATCTCTTTCCATACTTGGGTGCTGCGAACACACTGTACATAGTATCCTTCTTCGCTGGGTTTGTCTTGCTGCTCATACTGTACGGGCTCCACAGGGGGACTCACGAGGCTGAATCCAGTTACTCCAACGAAGGAGCTTGCGACTCAGGAGATCGTAGGCGGCAGTCTGCACAACTTCCACGACCTCAAGCGGTATGGAATAAAGACGGACTGACAAGATCCAAGCAGGGCCCGAAGAGTGGGCCAAGGTACAGGGGATGCACATGATCATCATAGATCTCATCGAATCTGCATTGTTGCTGGTGTTCGTGGTCTTCTTCCTGAAGAGCTTCGAGCGCACTGTCACGGCTCCGAGGATCAGAGGAGAGCGGAAGGAACGCAGACGCATAGTGCTACCACGTACCCCCGAAAAAGCGACTGTGATCAGCAAGTTCCTGTCGACGCTGACGGACGAAGAGATCCTGGACATGATGGAGGCAAAGTACCCGCTCTGGGCCTACATGACTTCCAGCCCCTATGGCTCGATCCTCCCTATCGGTGCTGCTGTCCTGAGTGGTCTCGTGATTGGCCTCGCGAGAGTTGCCAATGAAGGAGTGCTTCCTCCAGCGACCGGAGTCAACGATACAATAGTGGTCTTTGTCTTGTCCGTGATCTGGCCTCTGACCTTCTTCGGTCTGGCGCTGCATCTCTTGAGGTACGTCAGGATCCACAGGAGGTATCATGAACTGCTTGTATCTCCCCCAGTTACTCCAATGAAGGAGGTTGAGACAAAGTGCTAGTCGAAATCATACTCTGCTTGGGCGTGATCTTCGTCATCATCGCGCTGTTCCAGAGCGTGCTCTTCGGCGGGCTGTTGGGCCTCCTGGTGGTGTTTGCCTACGACAAGTTCCTCATACCCTGGCTCGCCACTAGGATCAAGCTCGAGGGCACGGTCGTCCATCCGAGTGAGCAGATGTTGGTGCTTGCATACGACGCGGACAATTGGCTCTGGGGGCATCGCATGCTCGGGTTCCAAGTTGGGCACAACATACTCCGGACCCAGATAGAACTGCTGCAGACAGAGTCGTTCCAAGAAGAATACAAGGAGATGTCGGGCTATGACCTCTCGGGCACGGCCATCGCTGCTAATAATTTGGTGGACATGTCTTCGGTCGTGAACATACTAGCTGAGCTTCCCCTTGAATTCGATGTCGTAGCGGGTTCGGCTGTGGAAAGCGTGACGCCATTGGCCTTCGCGGTCTTCTTCATCCCACGGGAGAAGGTCGAGCATGAGAAAGTGGAGATTCAGCAAACCGACAAGGGCGATGTCACGGTTATCACGAAGGTCTTTGAGGCGATGCCACTCGAGGCGCACTACGGGCAGAACTACGACATCTGGTCCCTGAGGCAGGAGATCGTTCTCAAGGGAGAAACCGTAGAGGATATGGGCAACATCCCCTTCCAAGTTCTGGCTGGGTCGGACAGGCAGGGCAACCCGATCATAGCTGTGCGAGATTTCCCTGCGTACCTCTTGAACTTCAAGAGGCTGGCGACTGAACAGGAAAAAGATGCGTACTTGAAATGCGCCACGATGCTTGCCCAGGTCTTTCCGATCACACAGCACGCATTCAGGGGGATCCAGTATCTCTCTCGAGAGAGGATGATTAATGAGGAACTCAAGAAAGACGCTCAGAGTGCCAGGGTGGACGCTATGCATAACGCGATCACGCTTGAGAAGTTCAAGACCGACGTCGCCGGGACTCCGATGGCAGGGATCTGGCCCAGGATCAAGAACAGGTACAAGGAGCAGATCCCGGTGAGCCCAGTGGAGGCGGTGAAGAACAACTGGGCCCTGGTGGTTCTGATAGCGATCGTCGCCTCTGTCCTAGGATACTTCCTCTTCCCGCCTGTGATCGGAGTTCTCAGTGGAGTCATCGAGTGGATCAAGCAGTGGGCAGCTACAGGGGGGCACTGGTGGCCATCATAGGATGTGCGCACTGACGGAGATCGAGCAGAAGCCGACTGGCCCTGAGCAGAAGCCAAGTCAAGAGCAGAAGCCACCCGAGCAGAGACCGCCTGAGAGCATAGACGAGCAGTTCAACAAGCTCGGATGGGTTATCATCGACCTCGCAACTGCGGAGAAGAGGGCCTTCACTAGGTTGCTCCTGGAGCAGCCGGTCGATGCAGCGCAGATGAAGCACATAGTCGCGCTCTTGGCCAGAGTGGAGAACCGCCTCATTCGGTGGACCGACAGGCTGAGGGTCTTCACAGCGGAACTCAAGCTCACATCTAACCTCTTCGGTGATGAGATCTTTCCGGACTTCATACTGGAGCTAGCGGATATCTTCATGAGTGCTGGGCAGTCGATCAGGGAGTTCTCCGTGTTCAACAGGGCAGGAGCGAGGGTAGCCGTGGCCAAAGAAGCCTCAACCCAAACGGGATCACAGGAGGGTCTGCTCGAAGAGACAGCCGAAGAACCAAGGGGATTCGTGAAACAGATCAAAGAGACCGTCGTGCCTCAGGCGAAACCAGTTCAGCCTCACCCTGAGGAGATCTCGAGCCTTGAGGCAGGTGCGAAGTTCATCTCCACTGATCTCTGGCAAGCCACTTTGGAGTATTTCACCGACGCAAAGGCTCGGGTTGACATGTGCCCCTCGGTTGCCAAGGAGCGCACAGCTCTGGCGAAGATGGAACTCGTGACGGTCCTCGTTTTCACGGGTTCTGTAGTCCACGCCGTGCTGATCGGCGACATAAGAGCCGCGTTCAAGATGTTCCAGGAGGTTGAGAAGCAGAGATGGGTCGCGAAGTCCTTCGAGCAACGCTACAGGGGAGGAAAGTTCAACAGATGATGCTCTCAGAATGCAGGCGCTCGGTGATCTCCGCCCTCCTGCAGCAGAACCAGCTGCAGATCAGCCTTGCGAAGCTGAAGTCCAGGACCAGGCTCAACACGAGCACCCTTCTCAATGTCCTGAACCTGCTCTTCCTCGAGGGATTGGTCTCGCGCCAGACGCATTTCGGTGGTCATACGTACATCTACAGGCTTGAGGTTGATGAGGAGAGAATCCGAGAACTCAGGGCGCAGAGGTCTGGGCAGGAAGTGGCCGAAGTGACCGCATAATGAGTGAGGAATCCCAATCCATCTCTGATTATCCTGACTACCCGGAGTACCCTGGCAGTTTTGTGGACGAGCTTGAGTCTGCGGAGAGTTTCGGTCTCAAGGTCAAGGTTCCCTTTGAGGATCTCATTGCTCCTCCTACGGGAGATGAGGTCAAACATGCTCTCATGACCGGTGCGACGGGAGTGGGGAAGACCACGCTGATGTTCAGAGCCTTGGAAGGCATGATCGACCTAGGCTGGACGGTCGTGAACCTCCCAGATATGAAAGTAGAACTCCTGTTGGAGGCGATGGTGAAGCGACCGGATATCAAGGTCGTGGTTCATCGACCGAGCTACATCTCAGAGGTAAGATATCCATCTGAATCGGAATTGCAGACCATAATCGATTGGTCCTCAAGCCGGAATCTGGTCGCGAGCAAGGACAGCCTGTCCACCAAGTTGGCCTACATCGAGAGAGAGCATGGCCCAGATGTCGGGACTCTCATCGATAACTTGGAACCGCACGCCTTCAACATCCTCCTTGAGCCCTGTGCGATCATCAAAGAATTCAGTCGCGACAGGAAAACATGGGCCGCAGAGGCAAACCTCACGATACCGAACATCATCAGATCGATGATGGACATCAAGAGACCTCTGAGACCGCTATGTATCGCAATCGACGAGGCAGAGTTCTTCCTCCCTGGGGCGAGAAACACCAAGTTCGAAAACCAGAACATGATGGTCAACGAAACTATCAGCTGGCTCAACAAATCAAGGGGATACAGGATAGGGTTCTGGCTGTCAGCACAAAGTCAATCCTCCGCGGTGCTGGCCCCTGGAATCATCTCTGCCATGAGATACATGGCGCTGTTCAAGCTGAAGAAACGCGGAGACTTGGGTTCCTATGGGCGTCCAGGCTGGGAAGGCATGATGAAATGGATGTCCCCAGATGTCCTCTGGCGCAACATATCGTCCGCGACCTTCGTCAAGGCGGGCATGTTCACACTGATGGACAGTGATGTTGGTAGATTCGACAGCAGGAGGATCATAGCCAACCCAGACAGAATACCGTTCCTGCAGAAGTTGGAGCAACAGTTCGAGGGGAACCCCGAGAAGATCATCACACCGATGCCGTTGGCTCCGAGGTCAGTCTTCCCCTATGAATTCGTATACGAGAGTCATGGATGGGTGGGGAAGGAATTCGAGATCAAGGCGATGAGGGACCAAGTCGGGCTCAAGGAGATACTGTTCCTGCAGACTGAGAAGGGTTTGTCCATGAGGAGAATCGCTGAGGTACTGAATTTGCCGAATCAGATGAGGGTCAAGCGGAGCCTCGAGCGTGCTCAGCTCCTAGGACTCAAGCTCTCAAGTAGCGACAAAGAGGATCTTGAGCAGCGTTTCAAGGATGTGATCATGCCGCCCAGGACTGGCGGATCCATGGAGGAGGGACTAGATGGTAGGAGTACATGACTTCGTCGATCCCGAGGACATGAGGGCGATAATGCAGCTCGTGGATCCCAGGTTCCAGGCCTTGCTGCAATTCCTGCTCCAGACCGGTATGAGGATATCCGAAGCCTTGGCTCTGGGGCCGCACAGCTTCACTGGTGAGGTCGACTGTGTCTGTCTTTCCTGCAAGATCACAGTCGAGGATCCGAAACTGAAGCAGTGTCCGAAGTGCGGGACGAATCTTGTGGTACTCGTGAAGATCATCAAGAGATATCAGAGGCAGAGGCTCGACAAGAAGTTTCACATCAAGAGCCTCAGAGGAAAGCAGGTCATAAGGGGCCCGAAGCGGGGTAGCGTCGGGGATTCCTGGATATCGGAGCAACTCGCTGAGCGCATCCGTGCGATCAAGACAAAGGCCATCGTGATCGATGTCGAGGAAGAGGATGACAAGTTCGTGAAGCGCGAGATGCAGCTGTACTTCCCCTTCAGTCGCCAGAACGCTTGGCAGCGCATCCAGAGAACGCTCAGGAGGGCAAATATCGACAAGAGCATCTCCCCGCATGACTTTCGTGCGACGATGACCGATAAGGTGACAGAACTGTCCCCGCCTGGCAGTTCCTTGCCTTCCGAGGTCATTCACCACCGGAGTCAACGTGCACTCGACAAGAGCCTCGACGGGTACAGACGGAGGCACAGGGACAAGGCGGCCAAGGTCCCGGTCATCGCTTCCTATGTCCAAGAGGTGGAGAGAGCTGAGAATCCCTGACGAGGTCAAGTGGCTGGGTGCGGCAGTATTCCTGTGGTTCACTACATGGGGAATCATATTCGCCTTTGGAATCACCGGGATCCACAACCTCGCCATGATCTTCTTCGGACTCGTCCTGACCTGCATCTTCGGATACGTGGCTGTCACTTCACATAGGGAGGTCCGGAGCTGACTTGCCTAGGCCCTCGTTGACTGGATTGGTTCTCACTTCATTTGAGGGAACGGAGGAGAGAACGCTGGATGAGATCAAGCAGTTCGTCTCGGAGAAGTTCGGCATCGATCCGGACGAGGTCGAGAAGCTCGTGATGAACATGGCTCAGAACGGGGTGTTCCTGACGCATGTCGGAGAGGGAAGGTACAGGCGGAAGACGCGCGACGATTTCCAGGACATACAGACGGCGAAGGGATTTGTGTCCAAGAAGTTCACTGGCTCTTTGCAGAGCCTGATCTCCCAGAATGATCTGACCCTTTTCATGGTTGCGCTGGTGTTGCTGATTCTGTCTGGGGTGAAGTTCGAGCCCGGGGTGAATCCGCTCGCGATGTTGGCTGGGGCGATGCTTCTGGCCTTCGTAATGAAGCTTGTAGTGGCTGCAATCTCACGTTTTCTTGCTTGGAAAAGTAAACCGAGACAGACGCCGTAGTAATGTGCTTCTCACACGAATCAACGGGATACATCCAAGGCCGAAAAGTGCCTTTCTATAACGAGAGCCTCAGGCGCGACAGAACCAGAGGTAGAAAAGAAAAAAATGTTTCCATACGATATCGCAATACCACTTCTAGGACCACTCGGAATCTACATCTTCTTCGGAACCATTGCAGTCCTCGGATGGGCATTCGGAGGCAGTAAGGCACCAAAGGAAGGCAGTGCACAAGCCAGGGTCTCTGGTTTCCCCGCTGTCGTATTCCTCTTGGCGGTCTTCGGCCTGATACTGCCCTTCTTCTTCACACCAATCGGTACCGTCATCAACATCGGGGGCCAGAATACGATCGCAGAGCAGGGAATCTCTGAAATCCTCAAGGCCCTCAACTGGAACCAACCCCCATCAAGTGATCTCATGGATCTGCAAGGAGCCATGAAGCTCACTGTCACCCCCAAGTCCGGAACTACAGCGATCAACGGAACGGTAGAAATCTACACAGGGAAATCCAAAGAGCTAGCGCTGGCTGAACCTGCCGTCACTATCACGAACGGCGATGGCCTGTCAGCTCGCGACGACTACGAATCCGGTCAGTCATTCATCCTGAAGATCATATCAGGCAATGCGGTGACCTTCTGGCCCACGCCATGGACGCTTGAGAAGGTAAAGATAGGGACGATACGAACCACATTTGCGGTCAGCCTCAAGATCCTGCCGATAGACACGGGCGAGTTCGACATCTCCGTGTACATAGAGGGCACGAACATCGCGAACTACGACGTGTACAATGTCACCACTGAGGCCAAGCCATACCCAACAGTCACTGTCACATTCAGGACGACCGGAGCGAACGAAGGCTACGAGGAATACCTCGACTACGAGCAAGGCTGGGTGAGGCAGGTCGTCGCAACTCTGCGCAGGAACGGAACCGATTCGGACAACGCGGCCTTCAAGGTCACACCGACCGGCATGATAGAAGTCAAGGACGCAACGGACGATCACACCTGGGCGTTCCCTGTCGGATCCCTGTACCTGCTTACCGACTCGCTCGGGGCTGAGAAGCTAGACAGCAAGTCCTCAACGGAGAAGAAGATCCAGCTCGACACATCGGGCATGTCTGCAGGGCAAGAGGTCCGCTACGAGGTCAATCTCAGGGCTGGAACGAACCTACAGTACCTAGACGACCATAATGGCGCACATCCATCGGGCAACCTGAACCTGAAGGACATCATCTGGTACGTCGACAAGTAGCACTTTCCGGAGAGGAACAAGCATGAGTGCTGCGCCTTCGTTAGCTGGCATAAGGGTGACCATGGGGAGTCCTATGCTAGCTCTCTCCGTTTTTCTTCTTCTGTTCTATGCAGTCGGCGCGTTCGGGTACTCGCTCGTCTCCCCGACGCTCGGCTGGTATCTCGGAGTGGCTGGGTTGTCTCTGATGCTTTACATGTTGGCTCTTCAGATGATCTCTGGAGCAGCTGGAGGAGCGGTTGGCAGGGGAGTGACTGGCAGGACAGCGGGATTCGGAGGGGCGAGGGGATCTCAATCTCCAGGGAACCTGCTTGAGGTCTACGGGGTTCTCAGGACGGTTCTGATCGCGCTGTTCGGACTGGTCTGCAATCTCATCATAGCGGTTCAGATCGGGAATGCCTTCGCGCTCACCAGCGCGGAGATCCTCTTCAAGGTCCTCCTGCCGTTCGATGTCACATCGGCCGTGGGCATATGGACCCTGGTCACATCGTTCTTGGGAGGGTTGGTCTCCATTGCCACCACGATCGCCCTCGTCGTATCGAGTCAGTTCTTCGTGGCGGTCAGCGAGACCCTTGGCTTCCAGGGGCCGCTCCTGATTCTGCTGTTCTATGTCTTGTTCGCCGTGACTCACAATGTTTCCGTTGCTGGGATCCTCTCTGCCGGGATCACATGTCTCCTTTTCTCCTGGTTCCATTTCATCCCGCTCGGCACTCCCTTCACTGACCTCAGGTTCGCGATTCTCGCGGCCAACGGCTTCGTCTGGGCAATCATGACGCTGGTCACCAGGTCGATCTGGCCAGCCGTCTTCGCGCACATGCTCTGGAACATCATAGCGTTCATGGCTGGCGGGATCATATTGACCGGGTTCCTTCAGCTGGTTCTGCCCGTCGTGATCAGTCTGGTGGTGATGAGGATATGGGTATAGGACAAAGTTACAGCAAGGGACTTCCCCTGATACCTCTCATCCTGATTATCGTGATCCTCGGCGGGACGTTCTGGTACCTGATCTATCCGGCGCAGAACATCGCCGCCCCTACTCTGATCTCGTACGATCCTTCAGGCGAATCGATGAATCGCCAGGGCGATTACTTGCAGATCCTGGGCAAGTACTGGTCCTTCTCGTTCACTGTGGACTACGACCAGGCCTTCACCGGATATCTGACGCCGACCGACACCGCTTCGTCTAATCAGTTCGTGACGGATGATCAGGGCAAGGCGGCCAAGGTCGAGACCAGGAAGACAATCACGATCAAGGTGGAGCCAGGTGTGCCATATGTCACATTGCAGATGGAGAGGAAGCGCATCGCAGTCGTTCCATCCGCTACGGGCGTGAGGGTGAACGCAGCCAGGTGGTGGGGAGCGGAGTTCGAACCGATCACTACAGTTCCCTTGGTTGTTGACGTCTTCGTACCCGTGGAGCCTATCAGCTATGTGCTTCATCTACCTTTCAAGATCACAGTCCTCCAGGGCACCACCATCATAGGCATAATCGATACCGAGAAGACCGGTTCGCTGGCCGAGGAATTCAACTGGAAGATCCCGACATCATACGGCGACATCCTCATCGGAGATTTGGGTGAGTTCGTCAGGGGCAAGACACTGCCGGACCTCAAGGGCTTCATGTTCTTCCAGAACTCATCGGCGGATCCCACGCGGCTCCCGACCTTGGACAAGAACGGCAAGGCATGGACGCTCTTCTCAAGCGGCTTCGACCTGCTCTCTTCTGATTCTCCAGGAAGCTATGCTGCCTACTGGTTCGCTGGGACTTCTACATTGGCCCCGGATTTCTCGTTCGTCTGGGAAAACAAGGACGAGGCTGATTGGTACGGCAAGGGCTGGGTGAAGTGCACGGAGACAACTCCCACCTTCATGAAGCTGTCCGCCTACTATCCGCTGCAGCCGCAGGTCTCCATGCTGCAACCGGCGGACAAGAGAACGGGAGTGGCGGACCCATTCTACAGCCTCGAGTTCGTGTTCAAGGACAGGAAGGGGATACTTGAGTGGCTTCCTTCCTACTGTAACGGGCTCTCGGGGTTCTCAAGCTGGGAGATCACGAACCCGTGGGCTGATCACCCGACGTTCGTCGGCTACATCCAGGCAAACCAGTACCTCACGAGGGCAGTGAACACCATGGTTCCCTCCGGAGCTGCGGACACCTGGGCCTACTCGAAGATAGTTTCGAACTTCGACATCACGGACCTCAAGCTCAAGGACTCGAACGGGACAAACATCCCAGCAGGGGGCAAACTGGTCGCTGGGAGGGACTATCTCCTGACCGTGACCGTGAAGAACCTCGGTACCCTGACGGCTTCGTGCGATGTCACGGTTTCGTCCTCGTTCATCTCGCCTTCTAGGTTCACGATCACCAGCGTCCCAGCAGGAGGAATGAAATCTGAGACAGTCAGCATCAGAACTGGCCAGGTGACGAACGCGAACACGCGTGACGACATCCAGGTCACAGCGTATGACACGGAGGGCAAGATAGTGGATCAGAAGACATTCGGCGTGTACTGGAACCCTGCGCTCGACAAGGTGGTGATCACGAAGCTGGCGCTGCAACCGGATCCGCTGCCATCAGGCGGGGAATCCGCGGTTCTTCTTTGGATCCTGAATCAGGGCGGAGGCCTGGGAGATTCGAACATCAAGGTCGTGCTTTCCACGACTGGACCGCTGTCACTCAGCCAGACCGAAATACTCGACACCCTGAAGGCCGGGGAGACGAAGAAGTACGAGAACAGCGTCAAGCTCAGGGCCACGGCAGCCACAGGAGAAGGAAACCTCCAGGTCGTGGTCTATGACAGGAACAGCGGACAGGTCCTGACCCAGGCGACCAAGATAGTCAAGATAGCCGAGAAGGAGGGCGGAACCTCGTCGGATTCGAGCCTGTCCATTAAGACATCATGGCTCGAGCCAGGGTCCTTCGGCAATGGAGATCTCTTCTCGCTCATCGTGAAAGTGACGAACGCCGCGATCCTGCCAGCAGAAGCGACCGTCGAGGTGACGGGTCCTGTGATCTGGGGAGCTGGGTCGATGTCGGCCATCATATTCCCGAAAGTGGATTACGAGGCCAAGTTCAGCATGATCGCGCCGCTCTGGGGTTCTGGGGTTCTCACGATACGGTTGCTCGACAGGACTCAGGGTGTGCTCGCCGACACTGACCATCAGAACCTCCCGATTTCTGGCATGGGTGTGCTTCCGATCGCTGCAGTAGTTCTCTTGTTGGCGGGGGTTGCCTACGCCATCATGGCCAACTCGAAGGTCCCAGGAAGGGGAGTGGGAAAGGGGATGAGGAAGTAGCATGTCTTTCGTGGCCGCGATAATCCCCCTGCTGGTTAGCTTCGCGTTCCAGATGCTCTTCGGCGTCTTGGCTGGGATCATCCCTGGCGCGACCAGCCCGTTTCTGTCACTGGTAGCCGGAGACTGGCTCGGCTTTGGGCTGTTCTTCCTGCCCTTCCTGATCTGGTTCGTCGTTCCCTTCTTCTTTGGCATCCCGTTCTGCATCGTCATCGCAATCATCGGATCTGGGTTGATAGCAGCCAGCCTAGCCTCCGCGAGCGCTGGGAAGGGAATGAGGGGAGGGCTTCCCCCTCCGCCGGTCACATATGGACTCGGCTATGTCCTCGGCGGCTCGCTCTGGATCTTCGCTCTCATGCTGCTCGTGAGCAGGTTCTACATTGACATGGCTATAGCGCTTGCAACCATCGGACTCATCGCCAACAGGTTCGTGAAGAGGAGGATGGTAAAATGACTCGGATGACCTCGCACTCGCATAGGGCTGGAGCCGTGCTGCTTCTGATCCCGCTCGTGCTCAGTCTGGTCACATTCTTCGCCTATCCGTACGCCAAGGCAGCGATCGTGAATCCATTTGGCGAGATAGCGACGATCGTGAGTTCGGGTGCGGGTGTTGCGGTGAGGGACGCACACGGAAGAATAACCTATGTGAATCCTTTCACGATAAAGGCTGGAACCCAAGTAGCCAGTACCGGTGTTTCAACAGTCACAGTCAGTCCAGTGACCTTGAGCGACCTGTCCTATTCTGGGGCCGCTGCGGTGACAGTGAATTCCTCCACATCAACCGCGACATACACGCTCGTCAAGAACGACCAAGCTACTGAACAGGGACTGGAGACCACGCCTCGGCCTGGAATAGCGCTGGACGGCAACCTTCTGCTCGTTCTTGAGTTCCTAGGCCCAGACGGGACTGTCGTGGACACTCTCTCCTCGCAGGAGGCGATTCACATCTCGTTCTCCAATATCTCCATGTTCGGAGGCAAGGCGGTCTCCTCAATCAGGGCCAAGTTGACGGGTTCGGTGACGCTCACGGGAGCGTATTCACAGACATCTTCTGCGGGTGGAGTGAGCGGAACTACTCCCATAGCAACCACCTATGGAACTGTGGGTGTCGGGATTCGAATAAACGGTTTGACATCTTCATCTGGTCAGTACCTCCTGAGCACGACGACCCCGACAGCGCAGATCTCGCAGACGGCATCGTACAAGATTCCAGGAAGAGGAACGATAACTGTCGAGGTTCTGGGCACATCCGACATCGGCCTCAGGGGGCCGCAGACCACCCTGTCGGACGGAACCAATGTGAACGCATACGGCTGGGTCAGGATCTACAACATCGTAGGCCCCAAGCTCTCGGCCACAATCTGGGAGAATGATCCGGTCGGAGCTGACAAGCTCAAGGTTCCTGTCATGACGAACACTGGGGCAATCGCTTACTGGGGGCTGGTCAGCATGCCATATCCTAACTCTGGTTGGCTTGTCGCAAATTGGGTAGGTAGTCCAGGTGGTGCAATAGGGTCAACTGGGTACGACACGGCTTCGAGCACGAACATCGCCGTCATAGGGAAGGTCCCTGGAACCTACAAGTGCGATTGGGTTTCGATTCCGTCATCTGCACCTTATACAAAGTCTGCTCCAGTCTCCTTCACCCTCTCATCTGCAGATCAATGGACCGCCGGAAGCATGTCCTACGGTGGCAGCGGGTTCCCGACCATAGCCTACAGTCCCTTCCCAGTCACATTGGAGTTCACCTTCGTTTCTCCGCTCGCGGACGACGAGCTGTATGTCATGACCGCCTCATTCGGGGCGGGGCAATTCACCACCGTCGCAACAATCAAGCCAAGCCAGAAGGGTTCAATCACCGTCAACCTCCAGCCCAATGGTCTGTACGACAAATATGTGGGTTGGAAGACTAAGTACGCCACCTCGTCCGGGCTCATGGACAGCACGCAGTACACCTACATGACCCCACGATCCTACTCCGAGGTCTGGGACTCGGGCAAGAAGATCGCCATGACCATCACGGCCACCTACGCGGCTAGCAAGGTTCAATCAATCCAAATGACTACCGCCCCAGTAGTGATCCAGGACAGTGCCAAGTTCACCGTGAAAGTCTACGGGCCAAGTGCGACTCCGGCAAGCGGGATTCCAGTGAGAGCCTACACTTACGACATGAACCTCCGCGATAGACCTTGGAACGGTTCGTTCACGACCAACTCGATGGGAGAGGTCGAGATAGACCCAGGCTTCCGAACGATCAACCGCAACTCGACGCAGGTTAAGTTCTTCGTGTACGACCCGAACGGGACGACTGTCATAGGGCAGGGCACAGCGTCGCTCTGGGCCTTGAGTCCGGTCTACATCGTGAGCATACCGTTGCAGACTCCTCCTGCCGACCCACCCGCTCCTGTTGCGACCAAGTGCACGATATTCGGAAGGGTGACGGATGAGAACGGATTGGGTCTGAGCGGTGCCTATGTGACCGTCATAGAGGATGGCTTCATGCAGCAGACTGACGGGCAGGGCTACTACAGGCTCGTCGACAGGCCAGTTCCCTCAAGCAGTTACAGGATTCAGGCGAGCTTCACTGGGTACGCGAGCCAGATTCAGGCCGTGAGCATATCTTCAGGCCAGGTCAAGGAACTCAACTTCCAGCTTGCGAAGGACACGACGGTCACAACCACGACGACGAGTCCACCAGGAAACGATCCGAACCAGAGCCCAACGAGCAATCCAGCGACAGCACAGCCAGCCACGACAACCGGAACCGTCCAGGCATCGACCGACCAGAGCCTCACCACTGAGAGTGCGATCGCATCACTGATCACCCTCCTCTCCTCGGCTGCCATAGTGATCAAGGTCGGGGGTGCTGCCTTCTGAGCTTCGGAACCCACGCCCAGGCTGCAGGCAGCTCTGCGTTGCTCTTCATCGGCCTCTTCCTGCTGGGCTGCGTGTGCCTTGTGACGCTTCACGAGCTGACCCATGTTGCCATCGCGCAGGCGTTCGGAGGCAGGGTTCTGTCCGTGAGGATCCTAGGCCTGACGGTCTATCCTGGGCTGGGCAACTTCACTTGGACTGGCGATGTGGCGCATGCTGAGCTCGGGTTCGACACGGACCCAGGCTGGCTGGGATCTTGGCTGGTCAGCTGCGTCCCGGAGATCTTGAACCTCCTCCTCGCCATCCTCGTCCCCGTGATCCTGCTGAGCGGTCGCGCGGGAAGCCCGCCGCTGCTGGCCTTCCTGATCGGCGTCTTTGCGACAAGCCTCTTCGGTCTTCTGGGAGTGGTGATGTCCGTTGTCTGACGCTCTGAACATCCCGCTCGCGTTCGTGGTGTTCGCCGCGGTCATGCTCCTGCTCCTGTTCGTGTTCTCAAGGTCGAGCGATGCGACCGTGGTCGGAGACTACCTCTCGAGGATCCTCGCGGTGATCAAGGGCATCGTGGATTCGGCCCTGTCGTTCTTCGAGGGGATCTTCCATGTCGTTCTTTGGCTTGGGTGGGATCATGCCCTGTAGGTGGAAGAAGAAGCCGAAGCGCAAGAAGTAAGCTCCCTTTGAGTCGCTGGAAACTGCGACGACGCTCTCCGTCTTTGATGGGAGGGCAGGGGCGAGAGTGACAATGAAGGCCGGGATTAAGACGACTCGTCTTACAGGGGTTCTCGCCCATCCGCGGCCGGACTCAGAACGGAGGAACCTCGCCCCTTCTTCTGATCATAGGTTCGTCGTCTTTGTTGCATCTGTTTCGTGGTGGGGGGTGTGAAAGGTTGGGACGGGGAGTAGCAGCTGGTTCCGGCCTGTTGTGGAGAATAGTCCTGGTCCTCGCCTTGGCCTTCAACCTGATCTCTGTCGGTTGGTGGTGCTGGAACTTCTATTCCTTCATGCAATACCCGAATATGACAATCATCATGATGGAACCTAACAAGCTCATCGCCACAATCGAGTTCCTGGTATCAGCAGGAGTTGTCTTGGTCGACTTCTGCCTTCTTCTGATGTTCGGTCTCGGAGGTAGGCTGCGATGAAACTCAAACAGAGACAGCTGTCGGCCCTCCTCTCGATCCTTCTTCTCTCCCTGTCTCTCTGCCAATTCCCTCTCCTCGTTCTTGCAGCTCCGACCCTGAACACCGAGGACGGCACCTTCACCGCACAGCGCGTCGAGTACCACTACGGTGACTACGCGGCCTCCAACCTCTTCGGAAATGGAGTGAATGGCTCAATCACGATCTCCTCATCTACAACTTGGACTGTCGCGCAGGGCTGGCGCAACTACACGAATGTCATAGTCAACTCTGGAAAAACACTCACAATCGCAAGCGGGCTCGTCGTCAGGTGTACTGGCTGGCTGAATGTTTCAGGAGTCATCAGCGGAAATGCGAAGGGCGGAGCTGGCGGAAACGGGGTGAGTTCAAATGATGGAGGAACTGGTGGCGGGGTTCTCACCATCTACGCAGCCAAGGTCAGTATCACGGGTACGGTCTACTCGGACGGCTCGGCTGGCGGCAATGCGGTTTCGTACCTTGGACCAGATATTGGCGCTGGAGTAGCTGGCTCGTCTGGTTCTGGTGGCGGAACCGCTGGAGGGGGAGGGCAGACATACAGTTCGTCCTATCACGGCGGAGCTGGTGGCCTGACTGGCGGTGGTGGCGGAAGCGGAGGGCTCTGGCAATCGGGGGCCCCCGACTACCTTTGTGGGGCAGGTGGGGGCGGGGGCGGAGGCGCGGGTTCAATCTCTTTCTATGTCTACGACTACTGGTCAAATTCAGGCTACCTGCATGCAACGGGAGGGGTAGGTGGTAATGCCTACGCGTCTGGAACCTACGCCGTTGGTGGGTATGGCGGAAACGGCGGACTCATCTATGTGTACTACTCGCCAGTGCTGGGCTCGATCACTCTCGGAACCGTATACTTAGCCGGAGGATCGGGAGGCACAAGCGTAGGTACCTCGAACGGTGGTGATGGCTCGTCAGGTTCATCGTCCTCGTCACAGGATTCATCCTTGGCCTCGATCAGCTACACCTCCGGCCAGACCTCCACATCCTTCGCCCACTACTACGCTGAGAACGGCCTGAACACGAGCTGGCGCTACGACTTCACCTATCCCTTCCCTGCCGCGGACGATCACCAGCTCAACTGCACTTTTCCGAAAGGCATGGCAGTGATCAACCTCACTGAGACCGGAGGGAACACGGTCGTCTCCGCCTCGCTGTATTCGGTCGTCAGTCACAACACCACGCACAACAAGGTCGTGATTCCGGAAGCAACGCTCACAAGCAAGGGCTACTCGTACAAGCTCTTCGTGAGTTCGATCGGCTATGTCTATTCAATCACGCCGAGTCTTGTGGATCTTCCGACCTCAAGCACGCTGTCCTTCACCTGCCGCCTCAGAGATCAGAGCGGGAACAATCTGGCCCAAGCAGTCTGGGTCTCAATCTGGGACGCGAGCGTGGAGAAGTCGCATGTCTCAGGCACATCGAACGCCCAGGGCTGGTACAACTCCACCATCACGGCTCCCTCTACGGCTGGCACATACTATCTCAGGGCGAACACGACTGGTGGAGTCAAGCAGACGACGATCACAGTGTTCACGGGTTCAGGCCTGACGAGTGAGTACGGCAACGGCTTCATCCAGTTCGTTCAGTACAAGTACGATACTCCCGCTGGCTATGCGCTGCAGATTTACTATGACACTGGTGATGATACTGCCCAAGATCTATTTGGTGCAGCTTGGGTAGCGCAAACATTCACCACCTCTGGTAGTTTCACGATAACACAGGTTTCTATCTATGCAGCAAGAGTCGGTGCACTACCTTACACATTCTACGTCAACATCACGGCTGTGGACGCTAATCACAAACCAACAGGGAGCAAGCTCTGCTCTGGCAGTGTTGATCCTTCGGGTTGGAGTACAAGCGTCGCATGGCACAACATCACGTTGGGTTCGGGTTCCTTGCTATCGGCATCAACTGAATACGCGATAGAAGGCGTTTTGTCAGGAGGAGGTGCCTCTAACAAAATCTCGTGGCAGCTGGACTCAAGTACGGGCTACTCGGGTGGGGGTATGGTCATCTCTGCTAATTCGGGGGGTTCATGGACATACTTCACTCAATACGACTGTATGTTCAGGACATATTCGACCTCGACCACAACCACTTCTGGCTCCCAAGCAGCTTCCGACTCCAAGTTCTGGGCATCCACATCAGCGAACACGACTTGGCGCGAGACCTTCAGCTATTCGTTCCCAGCCTCCACCAATCGTCAGCTCAACTGCACCTTCCCACTCGGAAGAAGCATAATCAATCTCACTGAAACGACTGGAAACACTCTTCTGAACGGTGGACATTACTCAGTTGTCCAGCACAACAGCACCCACATGAAGATCATCATCCCGGAAGCGACGATAGCGGATCATGGGAATGCTTACAAGCTCTTCACGAGTTCGGTTTCCTCCGTCAATTCAATCCTGAAAGACTACGTCTACAACAGCCCGTCCAGAAGTCTGAGTTTCAACTGCCTTCTTGAGAAGCCAGATGGGAATGTCTATGCCTCACTGGATCTCTGGGTTTCAATCTGGAACTCAACGAATGAGATAAGCCACACCGCGGGGACGACTGGAGCAGGGGGTTGGTGGAACTCGACCATCGCTCTCCCAGCCACGGTTCACTCGTACAACCTTCGCGCGAACTGCACCGGCGGGGTCGCGTATGTGACCGTCTATGTCACCAAGATCACAGTCACCCTCTCGATCTCCGACGCAAGGATAGACATCGCAACTCCCGCGAGCATGCCAGGAACCGCAGTCTATTCGGTGGACAGTTCGTGGGTTCCAAGCGGGACCATCACAGTCAACGGCAACTCAAGCACGATCACAAGCGGCGCATACACCTACGCCCCGCAATACAACACGGTCGGTCAGAGGACGATCACTGTCACCGCCGCAACCGACGCGGGAGGCTGTAACTCGCTCACGGCACAGCAGAGCCAGAATGTGGTCTGGGACAGAATCAGGATCACGGGCTCGGGCGTGGTCAACGGCAGGATCAGCGTGGCTGAGACGGGCAAGTTCTGGGCGACTGCCGAGCTGGAACACGACTCTCACGCCTTGGGCTCTGGCGACTCGATCATAGTCAGCGGGATTTCAATGACCTGGAATGCCACGAGTTCAAGGTTCGAGGGCACGGATGTCCAGTCCTCTGTGACGACCATCACCTACGACACTTTCACATCCGGGAGCGAGGCGGACTACGGCATCACTGCCGGGTTCATGAACGGCTTCTCCGAGTCGATCAGCTGGGACAAGGCCAGGGTTTACTATCAGGTCCTGAACGATTCAACGGTCACCGTTGGCCAGGCCATCGAGTACAGGGTCAAGATCATCCTGCTGCTTGACGGCCACGCCCTGGGTTCGGGAGACACGGTCACGGCCAACGCTGGGGCGATGATCTGGGACGCTGTCAATGGCTGGTTCGAGGTCACAAAGGTTCTCAACACGGCGGGCAACTACACCTTCTCGATCTCCTCCCTGCTCGAGGACACCTACGGAATTGATGCTTTTGAGGCCAATGTGAGCGATCCGATGGGTACATGGGAGGGCTGGATAGTCGTGACGCTGAGCGTCCCCGATGATCGTATAGATGTCTCAACCAATGCCACGATTCTGGTGGCAGCGGAGTACGGCTGGAACGGCACTGCCTGCTCCCTCTCGTCAATAACCCTGAACGACACCACGACCAAGGCCAGCCCAGGAACATACGGCTACAATGTTTCGGCTGCTGTGGAATCGTACTACGGAATAACTAACGTCACGTGCAACTCGGTCTCGGTCGGCTTCGACAGGCTTGTGGAATTCGACAAGGGCAACAACATCACGGCCACGGTCCACCCGGGCGAATGGGTCAGGGCGTGGTTCAAGGTCAGGAGCGAGCTCGACAGTGCGTTCGTCCAAGCGGGGTCAGTGAGCATCAACGGATCGGCCGCGACCTGGGATGCGGTCAATTCTCGGTGGTACTTGGATGTGCCGGTGACTTGGTGGAACATTCACAAGGTCTATGTCGTGACAGCGGTCAGCTGGACGACCTACGGCATCACGGCACTCAACAGCGGAGTGGCGACGAACTCGACTGGCTTCACGCCGACCGGCTGGATAATAGTCACGATCTCGTTCTCAAGACCCCGAATAGATCTGGGCACGAACGCGATAATCTTCCTGACCGTGGGCAAGGTCTATGGCTGGAACTCAGCTCCATGTAGCCTGACCGTGTACGCTCTCAATGACACGACAACCAAGGGAGCAGTTGGAAAATTCGGCTTCAAGATTGCCTCACTCACTGAGACCGCCTACTCAATCACGAACTTCACGACCAACGACATCTCGATGATCTGGGAGAGGGTCGAGGGGTTGCTGAGCCTTTCCGGGGCAGTGCTTCACAGGGTCGATGCAGGAATCAACGCGACGATTCTCTTCCCACAGCTATGGTACGCTTCCGATCATTCTTCATTCTCCGGAACACTGACGCTCAACGACACGACGACCAAGGCCACGCCCAACAGATACGGCTACGAGATAGCATCAATAACTGACTCCCTGTACCTCCTCACTGGTTTCACCACGAACGCGACCTATGTGATCTTTGACGCCATGAACGTGACGGGCGTCACCTGGGGAGGAATGGACTCATTCGGCAGAATCAAACTCACTCCTGTTGTGAAGTCCGCGTACGACGGCTCTGCGTTCACTGGCTATGTGGACATCAACGGCACAAGAGCACAGATCGGAGTCCTGATCACCGTGCCGTTCACTCAATCCGGTCAGTTGATCATAAGGGGCTGGAACGAGACAACCTATGGCCTGACGAGGGCGCTGGTCAACAAGACTTGGCTGGTGTACCTCTCGGAATACCGCCTGACCAGCGAGTACAACAAGACCCTCTCTGTGATCTGGTACCCGGTGTCGAAGATGTTGCAGGTAGCCACGGCCAGCGATGTGATTCAGGTGATATGTCCGGCCCCGCACGCCGTGACATTCAACGGCTTCCCGAAGGCCCCTGGCGACGGCTGGAACTACTCCAGTGGAGTCCTGACTGTGGTCGTGCCCTCGTCCCTGAGCATAGGGGTCTGGTTCGTCCCGCCTTCATCGAGCGGGCCCCCAAGTTCAGACAGCGACTCAAGCGGCGGCTCGACATCGGCGACAAGGGTCTACCTGAGCGCCGTGATGGTGAGCAACCACCCGCAGTTCTCAAGCGATCGCCTCATCGAGATCAGGCAATACCGCATAGACAACGTCGCGTTGACGGAGATCGACAAGGCCTACATAATCATCGGCCTGCCGCTCGACGCGGTCATGTCGCTGAATGTCAGCAGGGGAGAGGCGGAGCTCGAGGAGTACAACTCGACCGCCTGCATGTTCCTGGCCAGCGATGTCAGGCCGACCGACGACAGGTCCATAGTCGTCATAATGGCCGCACAGCTCCCTGGGGACGCTGGCAAGGTGATCAACATCGGCGGCTTCAGGATGACCTATGTGCAGTGGATCTTCTTCGGTTCTGGCATCGCGATCTGGGTGGTCCTGATCCTGCTGGCCAAGGGGAGGGGCTTCTTCATCGGCTTCGTGGTATGGTTGCTGGTCTACTTCCTCGGGTCGGCCTTCTCCCACGTGAACCCGCTCATGATAGACTACTCGATGACGCTCCCAGCAATCTCAGGCTTGGATGCGGCAATGGCGTCGCTGGACGAATTCGCCTCGAGCCATCTAGCAGAGATCGGGGTCTTCTTCATCGTGGCAATCGTCGTACTGTTCTTGTTGCGCAAGGTCTTCGGCAGAAAGTACTAGACCTCGCCTAGATCCAGCGTGTTCAGCCAGACGAAGTTGGTGTCAGTGATCATCGAGACGGCCGACAGCGTGACGAACCAAGCCGTCTTCACGGTCTCCGCGTGGATCCTCACCCTGAAGCTCTCCTCATCCACCAGCGTCATGTTCAGCGTCCCTCTGAGAACCGACCATCTCCTTCTCATGCTGAACTCCACCTTCTCGAGCGTGTGGTAGGAGACGGCCACGCAAGTAGTGTTCCCCCTCTGCACTTCCACGCCGAAGTTCTCCACCCCGCACTCGAGATCCCAGCCGCCGTACACCACGGTGACAGTGAGACCCTGCACCTTGTCGTTCTCGTCCCTCACGGGGATGTAGATCCAGCCAGCTATCATGAGGTCGACCTTCTCCACAGCCTCGAACTCCCAGACCAGGATCCCAAGCCCAGACCCTATCAAGGCAAGCGACAGTAGAAGCCCGAAGATCCAGAACCTCCGTCCCCTGGGCTTCTCAGTCCTTCCCAACTTGCTCGATCACTTCCGCGACTATCAGCGTGTTCGCCAGCTTGAACGTGATGCTGCGAGTGCTCTTGCCGCGATTGTCGCTCGTGCTCACATCCTCAAGCAGCACAGCTCCGAGAGGAACTATCGCGTCGCGCCTTCCCCCTCCCCCCTTGCCCTCGTCCGTGTTGCGGATCCACTCGCGGTATTCGTCCATGCTGTCGAACGTGAGTGTCGCATCAATCTCGACTCCGCGGCGTAGCGCTAGCTTCAAACCTGCCTTTCTTTCTCAGGCTCCTGTTTTAGAAAGGCTACCTCTTGACAGGCCTCTCAAGCCCCTCCAGCTCGCGCTACAGGCAAGATCAGAGTAGCATAGCTCCCCCCACGCGCACAGTTCATAGGGGGTTCGTGGGTTCAAATCCCAGCCCGAAAGGTAACAGCGACACTTCCTTCTCCAATAGACCTTTAATCTATCTCCTGTAAGTTCGGGCGACCGTGACAATGAAGTATCTCAAGCTTGGTTCCAGTGGCCTCAAAGTCTCCCAGTTCTGCCTGGGCACTTGGCATATGCCTCGATCCAGCCGGA
>Ga0315279_10002735_pt1 | contig 25834 bp, 21 predicted proteins | sample YL17G06_20_MG_FD_203694 | JGI IMG/M metagenome (GOLD analysis project Ga0315279, IMG submission 203694) | Sediment microbial communities from Yellowstone Lake, YNP, Wyoming, USA - YL17G06_20 | ecosystem: Environmental > Aquatic > Freshwater > Lake > Sediment | place: USA: Wyoming | collected...
TATCACGCGGCCCGCGACACCCTCTCTGAATGGGTGGAACGGCTGCGGCGCGAGGTCGGCGACGGCTTCCCCGAGAAGGTCACCGCGTTCCGAGAGGGGATGGCCGTGCACGGCCGCTACGGGAAGCCGTGTCCCGTGTGCGGCTCGCCGGTACAGCGCATCGTCTACGCCTCGAACGAGGCGAACTACTGCGCGCGCTGCCAGACCGGCGGCAGACTGCTCGCCGATCGCGCCCTCTCACGCCTTCTGAAGAAGGACTGGCCGCGCACACTCGAGGAGCTCGAGGAGCGCCTCTCGTCGCAGCGGCGCCCCGCTGGGGAGGGGTGATCGCGGCGGCAGCTAGGGCCGTCCGACCGCGGGCAGTCCGGGTCCGTGCACGACGCGCCACCACGAGAGCGCCGTGAGATCGCCGCTGGTTCGCCTGAGCCCGTCGAGGTCCGGCGGCGCCGCCGGGGGCGGGGAACCCGGCAGAGGGACCCAGGAAGGCGTGTCCCCAAGCTCGGCCACGAAATCCGGTCCGATGGCCATGCCGGCCCCGAAGGCGGCTTGGGCCGGACTCGGCGAGAGCAGATCCCTTCCCAGCGCGTGGTAGGCGAAGCCGGACGGGGCGGAGAGCTCGACCAGGGTGGGGGTGAGGTCGAGCTGACTTCCGAATGCCCGCTCCGGCAACGTCCTGCCCGCAAGGAACTGCGGCCCGTGGAGCAGGAGCGGGACCAGGGCCCGCTCCACCAGGCCGGGCCGCCCGTTGAGGAAGCGGTGGGCGACGTGGTCCCCTGTCACCGCCAGAAGCACGCCGGGCAGCTTGCCTTCGACCGCGTCGGCGAAGCGCCCGAGGCACCAGTCGCCGTACCAGAAGTGGCCGATCTGTGGCAGCGTGTACTCACGGTCCCACAGACCGCGCAACGAGGACGGCATCTCGCGGAGGGGGAAGCCCCTGGAGGCGACGTCCACGTCGAAAGGAGGGTGGTTGGAGACCGTGAGGATCGTGTTGAAGCTGACCACGTCGTCGCCTGCTTTCCCGAGCACAAAGTCGAAAAGCTTCTGGTCGGCGACGCCCCACTCGTTGCCCTCGGCCCAGTTCCCGACGTCGTCGCCTCCGAACACCTCGTCGAAACCCTGCTCGCGCGCGAAGTCGCCCATCCGCTGCCAGCTCAGGTATCCGGCGTAGAAGAAACGCGTGCGGTAGCCGAGCCGACGAAAGATCGTCGCAATGCCCGTCGGGTAGGGCAGGCGGGAGGTCACCTGGTAGTTGATCGGGACCCCCGGCTCGGCAAGCCCGGCCAGGAGCGGGCCCACGGAGTCCATCGTGCCGACCCCCGCCGGCAGGAACCGTTCGAGGAGCAGGCCGCTTCGGCCCAGCCTCTCCATCTCATGGGTGATGCCGAGCGTCCTGTACGGCGGGAGCAACGGCCACCCGTTGTAGCTCTCCATAACTATGAGGAAGACGTGGCGGGGCGGCGTCGGGGTGCCTCCGGCCGTCCTCTCCATGCAGGTGTCCAGGTCGTGCGTCAGGCCGCAGCCCGGGAAGAGCCTCGCGACGGCGGCGCGGATATCGCCGTCCGGCAGCAGGCGGCGGATCCCCGCGGGGTCCGCCAGCTCGCGGTGGTCTTCGATCGCGTAGTGCAACGCCTTGTACGGGTTCAGGATCAGCTTGTTGAGCAGAGCGTCCCCGGTCACGGCGACGTCTCTCTGCTGCAGCGGCCGGCGGCCGACGGAGCCGCGGATGCCTGCGACCGTACCGAGCACCAGAACGACGGTCAGGCCTGCTTGTGCTGCCCGGGGGAGCCTCTCCAGCACGCCTTGGGGGACCGAAACCCGCGAGAGAAGGCGCCGCAGGGCGAAGAACAGAAGAACGCCCGTCAGGGCACCCGCGAGCAGCGGCCAGAACAGGGGGTACTCTCTGCCGACCGTCCTCACGATCGCCCCGAAATCGTCGTGGACGGCTCCGAGGATGAAGTGGTTGAACTGCTCACCGAACTCGTGCACGAACCCCCAGGTGATCGCCGCGATCAGGCCGGTCGCGATCAGGAAGACACCCGCGACGGCCGAGCGCAGGCGCTCTGCTACCGCGGTCCAGTCGGTGAAGGCGCACGCGATGCTGAGGAGGAGCGGAATCGCCGCCCAGAACGTCGCGACCTGCGCGTCGAACCGGAAGCCGTTGGCGAACGCTGTGGCCAGCTGGAGAAAGCCAGCGCGCGGTCCGAGCCTGGACCGGAAAGCGAGAACCAGGAACAGACGGACGGCGGTGAGCGTCACGACGCACATCACCCAGAACAGCACGTCACGCTGGACCTGCGCCGCCGCCCGGCTCCAGTTCCTCACTTGCGTACGGTGTGCGGCCGCAGCCGGCCGCGGGCGAGCGAGGCGAGCGTCCCCGCCCCGCACAACAGGGCGAAGAACGCGAAGGCGAAGTGGCTGCTCGCGATGAGCAACGGTGCGGTCTCCCGGCCGATTCGCGCGTTTCCCATGAATTGGGCGAAAACGAGGGCCACGAAGGCCATCGACAGGGCCTGCCCGACCAGCCGCATCGTGCCCAGGGTTGCAGCTCCGACGCCGTAGTGGCGGCCGGAGATCGAGCTCATCACTGCGTTGGTGTTGGGCGAGGAGAAGAGGGCGAAGCCGATGCCGATCAGCATCAGCTCCGCCACCACCCAGAGGAGCGGTGTGGAGGGGCCGAGGCGCGCGAACAGCGCGAGGGCGAGGGACGTCAGGATCATCCCTAGGGACGCGACGAGCCGTGGCTCGATGCGGTCGGACAGACGGCCCGCCAGAGGCGAGAGCAGCGCCATGAGCACCGGCTGAGCGAGCAGGATCGCGCCGGCGGTTTGCGGCTCGAGACCCCGCACGGTCTGAAGGTACAGCGAGAGCAAGAACGTGACTGCAAAGGTCGAGCTGTAGTTGGCCAGCGCCGCCACGTTGGAGAACGCGAACACCACGTTGCGGAAGAGCCTCAGGTCCAGGATGGGGTGAGCGGCCCGCAGCTCGCGAACCGCGAACGCCACGAGACCCGCGCCTCCGAGCAGCACCGGCCAGCGCGCCGCGGGGAACGTCTTGAGGGTCGAGAAGCCACCAACCAGAGCCGCGAGGCTCACGGTGTAGAGAGCAGCGCCAGTGGCGTCGAAGCTCTCGCCGTGGCTGCCGCGCCACTCGTGCTTGACCCTGAGCATCATAACGGCCGCGACCACGAGGCCGAGTACGGCGTTGACGAAGAAGATGCTCCGCCATCCCACGTGTTGGGTGAGCAGGCCACCGGCCACCGGACCCAGGGACAGACCGGCGTAGACGGCCGCCGAGTTGACCCCCAGTACCCTCCCCCGGTCCTCCGGGGGAAACGCTCCGGTGAGGATCGCCACGCTGGTGGCGAAGGCCATCGCCCCGCCGATCCCCTGGAGCACGCGAAAGGCGATCAGGCTCGCAACCGACGTGGCGAGCCCGCTGGCAATCGAGAAGAACGCGTGGGCAAGCATCCCGGTGAGGAAGACACGCTTGCGGCCGACGACGTCGCCCAGGCGTCCGAAAGGCAGCAGGAACGCCGCCGATGCGATCAGGTAGGAGGTGACGACCCAGTTGACCACGACGGCGGAAGCGCCGAACTGGACGCCGATGGCCGGGATCGCGAGGTTGAGCGAAGAGGACATGAACGGTGGCAGAAAGGAGGCGATGCAGGTGGCGAGCAGGACGTCGACCTGCTCGCTCGTCATCCGTGAGCGCTCGAGCGCCGGAGGTCGCGGCGGAGTCGAGGCCTCGAAGGCGAACATGCGGTCACTCTAGCATCCGCAGGAGGGGCGGCCGCGGCGGGCCACGCCTCACATCGAGCGGCGGAGATAGGAGGCCAGAGCGTCAGGCGGCAGCGCCTCGCAGAGGTACCAGCCCTGCCCGAAGGGGCAGCGCAACTGCTGGAGAGCATCGGCCTGGGACTGCTGCTCGATCCCCTCGGCGACCACCTCGATGTTGAGGCCGCGGCCGAGCCTCACGATCGCCTGCACGAGCGCGTTGGCGCCCTTGTCAGTGGTGATGCCGTCGACGAAGACCCGATCGATCTTCACCATGTCGACCGGGAACCGCCGGAGGTGGCTCAGCGAAGAGTAACCGGTGCCGAAGTCGTCGAGGGCAAGCTTGACGCCGAGGCTCTTCAGGCTGTTGAGGTGGGTCGAGACCTTGTCGGTGTCGATGAGGATGGCGCTCTCGGTGATCTCGAGCACCAGCTTCTCCGCTTCGAGCCCGGTTGCCGTCAGCACCTCCACGACCTGGTCCACCAGGCCTGCTTCCCGCAGGTGCGTCGGTGAGATGTTCACAGACAGCCACAGAGGAGCTTTGAGCGGGACCTCGGCGCGCAGGCTCTTCAGGGTCTCGCATGCCTCCCGCATGACCCACCGGTCGATCTCCACCATCAGGCCGGCCTGCTCGGCGAGCGGCAGGAAGGCGGCAGCCGGCAGGAGACCCTTCTCCAGGTGGTGCCAGCGGACCAGGGCCTCGATGCCCACAACCCGGTTGGGCATGAGCGCGAAAATCGGCTGGAAGTGCACCGCGAGCTGTTGCTGGTCGATCGCCTGCTGGAGCTCCACTTCCAGGTCGAGTCGCCTGAGCGCGTCGACGTGCATGGTCTCCTCGAAGACCACGATGCGCCCCTTTCCCTGGCTCTTGGCAACGTTCTTGGCCGTGTCGGCGTTGCGGAGCAAGGCCTCAGCGCTGGATGCAACGAGGCCCTCGACGGCAATCCCGACGCTGGCCCGCAGCCACACGCTCCGGCCTCCGACCGTGAAAGGCTCCGCGAAGATGGCGAGGATGCGCTCGGCTGCCGCGACGGCATGAGGCGGGGAAGAAATGTCCTCGACGAGCACTGCGAACTCATCGCCACCAAAGCGGGCGATGGCATCGCCGGAACGCACACAGTTGCGAAGCCGTTCCGCGAATGAGATGAGCACCTCGTCGCCCGCCGAGTGGCCGAGGCTGTCGTTGATGAGTTTGAAGTCGTCCAGATCAAGAAACAGCAGCGCGAGGAGCTGGTCCTTGCGGCGTCGGCGCGAGAGCGCATGGGTGATCCGGTCGAGGAACAGGGCGCGGTTGGGCAGGTTGGTGAGCAGATCGTGGAGTGCCTGATAGACGTTCTGGGAGGCGACCAAGCGTTGCTCCTCGTAGAGGCGGGCGTTCGCGATCGCCGCCGCCGCCTGCTCCCCGAACAGGGACAGTGCGCGCAACTGGTGCTCGTTGTACATGTGCCCTTCGGCGGCGTTGATGTTGAGCACGCCGAGAAGCATTTCGCGGTGGATGAGAGGCACGGACAGCGAGCTCGTCGGGGGAGGGTGCGCCCCGGGCTCGCGCGCACGGCGCTCGGGGTCGATGATCCCGCTGATCAGGAGGGGCTCGCGGGTTGTGGCCACCCGACCGGCAATGCCCTCCCCGAACCTGAGCCGGGCGCCACGCGCCGCGCTCTTACCCGAGGCGTAAACCGTGCGGAGCTCGTCCTCACCGTGCACCAGCATGATCGAGCCGTCGCGGCTGCCGAGCAGCTCGTGCGCGCAGTTCAGGATGGTCTCCAGCACCTCCTGGAGGTCGAGGACGAGGTTCATCGCCTTGCCCGCCTCGAGCAGCGAGCTGACCTCGCGGAGGCGGTTGGTGAGTGCCGTCGTGAGGACGCGCTCCTCGACCAGGAGCTGAGACAGCCTGCGGAGCTGGAGTTCCTTCTCGATGGCGTAGGCGCAGAAGAGGATCACGATCCCAACGAGGCCCCACTGGAGCACCTGCGGCTGAAACCATGCGGGCGGCGGGAGGTCGTGCCAGAAGGTAAAGGTGGCGAGCGCGACGGCAACCGCGAGCAGCAGGGAGAGGGTCAGCATCCAGAGCTGGAGCCGGCGATACTCAACGTCCTCGAGCGTGGGGGTTTCGAAGCTGCGCAGACCCGCGATGCGAGCGGCGCGCTCGGTGAGCGTCAGTCCCGGCGTTTCCTCGGAGGATCTCACGCTAGGCGCCTACACCCCCCGGCTTCGTGCGTGCCTCGAATGCGGACCCGCGGGTCCGGTGCGTCGTTCCGGCCTGGTGGCCCGTGAGCGTTGTGCTGCGACCTTGCTGAATCATGCTAGCACGGCCATGGACCCGATGCCCTCCTACCACGCCCACGCCCATGGTGTGGAGGCCCGGAGGGCCCGCCTCCTCGTGTGGGTTTAGGCGGTGCAAAGGGGTGTCGCGGTGGCGCGGGGAGTCGCAGGGGCGCGTGGAGCGCGGACCGCGATCAGTCCTGCAGCAGGTAGTCTGCGAGGGTCCTCAACCTGGCCTCGTCGGTTCTCGCGGGGCTGGGCATGGTGGTCTTGAAGCGCTCGGCCAACTGCTTCAGCCGCGGGTCGGCGTGTTTGAAGACCGAGGGGTCGCGCAGGAAGCGGATCAGGTCCTCCTCGTTCCAACGGCTGCGCAGGCCCTGGAGCGAAGGACCGTTGTTCGTGCCGGTGCGGTCCTGACCGTGGCAGGTGGGGCACGCGTCAGACTGGAAGATCTGCCGGCCCTGACGGACGATCTCACTCTCCTGCGCCGGTGGCTCCGCAGCCGGAGAGCACGCTAGGCCGGCTAACCCGAGGAGCAGCACAAGGCACGATATGGCGGTCTCGGCCTTCATGGGAGCCAAGGATATCCGACCCGGGGCTGGCCGGGGAACACCTTCGGGCGTCAACCGCCGCCCAGGAACCGGTGCACGGTGCGCGCCGCTGCGACGGCGCCATTGATCCTGCTGCCTTCGGCCTTCTGCAGGAAAAGGAGGTCGGGCACACGGTCGAGCCACGCCGCCTGAGCGATCTCCTCCGCCGTGATGGCAAGGCTCGGCACGTGCCCAGCCACAAAACCCGCGAGCGGGGCCGACTCCCGAAACGTCGGTCGTCCGATGTGGCCGAACGGCACGCCCGCCGCGTACACCTCGGCCAGGGCGCTGTAGCCGAGCTTGCCAATCACGCCATCCGCCGCATGCACGAGGTCGGGATGGAAGAACCCCGAGCGGTGCGGGAGCGCCAGGAGAGATCCCCGGCGCTCGGGGCGTGAGGCGGCGCCGGGCACGACGAAGAAGACGTCACCGTGCTCCTCGAGCCGGTGGAGAGAACCGTGGTGCCAGGGGATGCCTCCCATGGTGATCAGCACCATGGAGGCGTCGTCAGGCATGCCCAGACGACGGCGCACCTCGTGGGCCGGCGTGCGAGGCGCGCGGCTCATGGGCGGCACGGTGGGGAATCGGTTGTCGGGGCGGCACACCGGCTCGGTTTGGATGTGAATCGTGGCATCCTCGAACAGTTCGGCGAGGGCCGCAATGGCGCGGGAAAACGCCGGCCGGCTCTCCGTGTAGGGCTCGTATATCCAGTCCCAGGTGAAGTTCTCCACGAGCACCGAGGGGATGCCCGCCCGTCGCGCCGCCGCGATGCCGAGCGGTGATATGTCACAGAGCGCGAGCTGACAGCCAAGTTCGTCCAGCGTCCGAGCGAGGTCGTCCAGCTGGCCAGTGCCGAACGGCAGGAACTCGTCGAGCCGCATGAGCGTGCCGTCCAGATCTTCGACGAGGGGGGTGGCCTGCACGAGGCCCACGTCGGTGAGCAGGGAGTGGTGGCTGAAGGGGCAGGTCAGCGAGTCCGCGAAGAACCACTCCGGCACCAGCGTGAAGACCTCGAACCGGGTGGTCGCGTCGAGGTCTGACAGCGCCTGCATCAGCGAGCAGGCGCGTGCCGCGTGGCCGTAGCCGTGGGGCGAGACGAAAACCGCGACTGGGATGGGGCGGACCATTCTGAGGCTCGAAAGTGTACCAGCCGCGGCGGGGTCCGCCGCCGCCGGTAACCCCATGCAGCAACTCGGCGTGACGCGAGTGCGACCGCTAGCGCGCGCCCGGACATCATAACCTGGAGCAGGTCGTCGGAGTGCGTGGCCGGCTCGAAGATCTCCTGCGCCCGGGCCTCGAGGGCGGCGTTCTGCTCCCGGGAGCGCTTCTCCCGAGCGCGCGGGGGACGAAGACAGGCGGACGAGCAGAACGGGGGAGGGGCGGGTGCGGACGGGAAGGTTCCGTCTGGAATGCGCGGATCTTTGGAAAGTTGTACCTGGTAGGTGCCTCAAGCCTCAAGCCTCAAGCCTCAAGCCTCAAGCCTCAAGCCTCAAGCCTCAAGCCGGTCTTTCCCTACCGGTGGTGCTTGATCGCGGCGGCTGCCTCGCGGTCGAGCTCGCGCCGCTTGATGGTCTCGCGCTTGTCGTACAGCTTCTTGCCCTTCGCGAGCGCGAGCTCCACCTTGACCCAGTTGCCCTCCAGCCCAACGGCGATTGGGACGACGGTCAGGCCCTTCTCGACGACCTTGGACGCGAGCCGCGCGATGTCGCGCCTGTGCAGGAGCAGCTTGCGATGCCGAACCGGGTCGTGGTTCGCGTAGCCGGCGTTCTCGTACAGCGCGATGTGGACACCGGCAAGAAACGCCTCGCCGCCCTCGAAGGCGACCCAGCCGTCCTGCAGCTTGACGTGCCCCGCCCGTACCGACTTCACCTCGCTGCCGGTGAGGGCGATGCCGGCGGTGAAGCGCTCGAGGAACTCGTACTCGTAGCGGGCGCGACGGTTGGCCGCGAGCACCTTCACGCGCGAACCACTTCGGCGAGAACCGGGATCAGCTCGGGGTCGAACTGTTTGCCGGACTCGGCGCGCATCACCTCGAGTGCGGCCTCGCGGGTGGCGGGGCGGCGGTAGGACGAGGGGGAACTGAGCACGTCGTAGACCTCGGCGATGTGGATGATGCGGCTGGGGAGCGGGATGTTCCGGCCGGCCAGATGCTGGGGGTAGCCGGCCCCATCCCAGCGCTCGTGGTGGCACCGGATCGCACCGGCAAGATCGCCGGGGAACTCGGCGGCTTCGACGATCCGTGCGCCCACGACCGGGTGGCGCTGGTACAGGCGGCGCTCCTGTTCGCCTGGGCGCTCCATCCGGTACACGCGCGAGTACTCGAGCTCGCGCATCCCCACGTCGTGAAGGTACGCCGCGACGGTCACCAGCTCCTCGTCGTCCTCGGCGAAGTGGAGGGCGGCCACCATGCGTTGTGCCAGCTCCGAAGTGCTCTGGGAGTGTTGACGCAGGTGGGGGAATGCCGTCTCTCCGGGCTCCAGCAGCACGCGCGCCAGGTTGCGCGCGGCCCGCCGGTAGTCCCGGACCAAGCGGGCGAGGTCGAGCTGGCGGGCCGCCGCCGCGAACACCACCTCGGCGACCGGTGAACCCGTGGGTGTCACGAGCGACAGCACGACCCACACCGGCGGGCCGGGGTGCAGAACGGCGGTGCGAATCTCCTCGTAGCGCGTCTCGCCGCCGCTGCTGTCCTGCTCATCCCACCCCCAGCGGTTGGCCGGCGGCAGCCGCACGCCCGACTCCAGCAGGGTGCGCGACTGGTGTGACGCAAGCGCCTCACGGCGCTGCTGGTCGAGAGGGGTCGTGCGGAGCACCAGCGTGCGGACGGTCCGGCTGTCGGTGACCGAGAGCGCGGCCGCGGCGACACCGGGCAGGCGCGACAGGGCGCGCAGGAGGGCGGTCAGCTCCTCGATGATCCATCGGTGAGGGAAGCTCGGGCCCTCCGTCCGGGGTGGAATCACGACCTGCGGTGGGAGAACCTGCGCGGCGGGCTGCGTCGGCTGCGGCGCCTGGTTGGGCCTACCGTACGCTCCCGTCTCGATCAGGAAGCTCTCGAACGCCTGCGCGATGGACTTTGCGACGATCAGGTCCTCTGGGCCGAACTGAGCCTTGCGGGACTTGTCGCGGGCGTCGACCAACCCCACCAGGCGGCTCCCGACCGCCAGCGGTATCGTGAGCAGGCGCGAGGTGCCGGCGCCTTCGAGCAGCTCCTGGAGGCTGGGTACCTCGCCGGGGCCGTTGACGTAGGCTGGGGCGGTCCTGTTGCGGCGCACCCAGTCCCACAGAGGGTGGCCGGACTTGATGGTCGCCGGCAGCGTGTCCCGGCGCCCGAATCCGTAGCTGGTGGCCAGCTCGAAGCTGCCCTCGCTGCTCTCGAGGAAAAGGGCCGCCTTGGTGGCCTCCAGCTCCTCCATGCAGCGGTAAAGGATCTCCTTGGCGCGCAGCTGACGCTCGGAATCCCACGAGGGCACCATGGCTTCTCCTGGCGCCAAGTCTACCACCGCCACCTGTGGCTTTCTCACCACACTTGGCGGCGGCCAGGCCACAGTACGGGACCGAGTGGACACGCTGGTGGCGGCCGGAGATTGGCACGGTCCTCGCACTGACCCGCTGCGGAGGTGAAGTGTGGCCTGGCAGAAGACCATACGAAACCCGGTCAGCACGAGCGGAGTCGGGATTCACGGCGGCCAGCAGGTCAACCTGACGCTGCGACCGGCGCCCCCGGGAACAGGAATCGTATTCGTTCGAAAAGACTTGGGAATCTCGATCCCGGCGCGTGCGGAGAACGCCCGCGATCAGGCCTATGCCACGACGCTCCACCTTCGCGGTGCCGAGGCGCGTACGGTCGAGCACCTGATGGCTGCCCTGTCTGGCGTCGGTGTCACCAACGTGTACGTGGATATCGACAGTGCCGAGGTCCCGATCCTGGACGGTTCGGCGCTGCCTTTCGTCGAGATGCTGCGCCAGGCGGAGCTCTCCGAGCAGGGGGTCAGCATCCCCGAGATACTCGTGAGGACGCCGGTCTTCGTCGGCGACGGGGAGCGCTGGATCGAGCTGCGCCCTGCTGCCGAGTTCACGGTCGACTACCGGGTCAGCTACGACTCCCAGGCCGTGGGGCGCCAGCGTTTCGTGGGGGTGCTGACCCCGCAGCGCTTTGCCACCGCGATCGCCCCCGCCCGCACCTTCGGCTTCTTCTCCGAGGTTCCCGCGCTCAAGAAGCAGGGACTCGCGCGCGGCGGCTCCCTGTCCAACTGCATCGTGGTGGACAGAAACCGCGTCCTCTCCGGAGCACTCCGCTTCCGTGACGAGTTCGTTCGCCACAAAGTGTTGGACCTGGTCGGCGACCTGGCGCTGCTCGAGTACCCCTTGCGCGCCCAGGTGGTCGCTCACAAGGCAGGGCACGCCCTGCACGTGGCGGCGGTGCACGAGCTGTTGGCGCACCCGGAGGCCTGGGAGCTCGTCGAGCCCGACCGGGTCGCCTCACTCACGGTGAGGCCCTACACGGGTGAGCTGGAGTCCGAGACCGTGCTGGCCGGCTAGGGGCAGGGAACAACTTGCGAGTGAAGAATCTGGAAGCTCGCGGGCGCTGCTCGGCTGTCCCCGGTCCACGTCGGCGGTTTTCGAACTCTCGACTCTAAACTCTTAACTCTTCACTGGCTTTCGCCGGTGTGGTACGATTGCCACACCATGGTGCTGGCCTTGATCCTGCTGGCCGCGGCGCCGCTGCCGGAGCTCAAGGTGGAGCTCATGCCCAGCCCGGGGCGGTTGGCGGTGCAGATGATCGTGCAGCGTGAGCTCCCTGTGGAGTGGAGCGATGCGCTCTCGGCCGGCGCATCGGTCGGCATCACCTACCGTCTCCGCCTCTACCGCAACCGGCACTGGCTGTGGGACCAGCGCGTCGCGGCGCACGAGCTGGTGGTCAAGGCGCAGCGTGATCCTCTCACCGGGGTGTTCACGCTGGTGGCCGAGCTGGACGGCGAGATCCTTGCCTCGGGCCAGGTGGGTTCGCTTCAAGAGGCGATCCGCTGGGTCACGCACCCCCCTCCCTCGGACATCACGGTCCCGCTGCGCACCGAGCCATTGCTGCTGTTCGTGCGGGCGGAGTTCCTGACGCACTACAAGCTCCTTGTGATCCCCTCGACCGTCGGGACCGAGTGGTTCCAGTTCGCGGTGCCGGAGTCGCCGTGAGCGATTGGCGGCGGCGTTGGCAGCGGTACCGGCGGCAGAACCGATTCCTCGTCGGGGTGTACGTGGGCCTGCTTGTGCTAGCGGGGGCGGCGTACGCGCTGTTCTCCCGCATGGCCGATCTTCCCCCGGAAGACCTCACCAATCGCTTGCTGACCTTTCTGCTCTGGTGGTTCGACCTCACGCTCATTGCGATCCTGCTCTTCATCCTGCTCCGCAACTTCCTCAAGCTGGCTCTGGAGCGGCGGTACGGCATCCTCGGGTCCCGCTTCAGAACCAAGCTGCTGCTCTCGTACCTGGTCATGATCCTGGTGCCCACAAGCCTGCTCTTCCTGCTGAGCGCGGCGCTGCTCTCGGGCGCTGCGTCGGCGTGGTTCTCGGCACCCGTGGAGCGGATGGCGCGCGCCGGCGTCGAGCTCGCCGACGGCGTGCGGGCCGAGGCCGAAGGCCGCACCCAGCGGGCGGCACAGGTGATTGCCGGGCAGCTGCAGGGGATTGCCTCACAGCCGGCGAGGTTGACGGAGCTCGAGCGCCTGCACACCGAACTAGGGAACCACCTGACGGGCTGGCTGCGCGACGGCGTCCCGGTGGTGGAGCTGGTGGATCCCCGCCAGCGCCTGCTCCAGCGGCTCACGCCCCTCCCCGTGGAGGTGTTCAAGAGCAACGGGGTGCGAGGCGAGCGGTTCGGCGGCACGCTCGTGGTGCGGGCCTGGCACCGCCTGCCAGACGAATCCGTCGTGCTGGTCGGCGAGGCGCTGCCCGAAACCCTGGTACGGGCGCAGGCGCGGCTGGCTGCCGGCGGCGTCGCTTACGAGCACCTCAAGATGGAGCGGCCGACCATCACCGCCACCGTGGTGCTGGGGTTCGGAGGTCTCGCGCTCCTCGTGGCGTTCGCGGCGATCTGGCTGGGTCTCCACCTCTCCCGCCGCTTCACGGCGCCGCTGCTGGCACTGGCCGCCACAACCCAGAGGGTGGCGGGGGGAGAGTCGCTCGAGCAGGTCCCGCTCCCCGCCGAGGACGAGGTCGGGATGCTGGTGGGCTCGTTCAACTCCATGGTGCTGCGGCTGCGGGAGCGCGACGAGGAGCTGCAGGCCACGGTGCGACGCCTCGACACCGTGCTGGGCGCGGTACGGACAGGCGTGCTGACCCTCGATGCGGAGCGAACGCGCGTGCGGGGCAACCCGGCCGCAGCGGCGATGCTCGGCCTGCCCGCGCTGGCGCAGGGAGAGATGCCGCTCGAGGCCCTCGACGCGGCGGGACTCGCGCGCCTGGCCGAGACGATCCGCAACGCAGGGGGGTCGGTGCGGGGGTCTCTGATGGTGTACCCGGGCGGCGTGGCCAGGAACCTCGAGATGGCGGTGGTGCCGCTGGGCGGACCCGAGCAGCCGGAGGGGTGGGTGGTGGCCCTCGAGGACCTCACCCAGCTGCTGCGCGCCCAACGCCAGGCGGCGTGGAGCGAGGTTGCCCGGCGCCTAGCCCACCAGATCAAGAACCCGCTCACGCCCATCCGCCTCGCGGCGGAGCGCATGGCGCGCCACTCGGAGCGCAGCAGCCCGGACCTGCAGGGTGTCGTGTCGCAGGGTTGCCGGGCGATCGTCGAGCACGTCCAGTCGATGCAGGAGATGGTGGACAGCTTCTCGCAGTACGCGAAGCTGCCCCCGCTGGCTCGCCGGCCCGCCAACATCGGGGAGCTCACCGGCCAGGTGGTGACGCTGTACCAGGGTGTGAAGGAGGGCTTGCGGGTGGAGCTCGCCGACCACTCGGACGGGCGCGAAGTGCTCCTCGATCCCGAGCAGTTCCGCCAGGTGCTCGCCAACCTCCTCGACAACGCGGTGGAGGCCTCCCCGGCGAATGGGCTGGTGCTCGTCTCGCTGACCTGGGAGGGGGATGAGTTCGTCGTGACCGTGACGGATGGGGGCTCGGGGCTGCCGGTGGAGGACTCCGAGTTGTTGTTCCAGCCGTTCTATTCGACGAAATTGAGAGGCTCGGGGGTGGGTCTCGCCATGGTGCAGAGGATCGTCACCGACCACGGCGGCACCGTGCGCCTCGAGGCCAACCAACCGCACGGCGTGCGGGCCGTGGTGCGGATCCCCGGGGGGCTTCCGTGAGCCACGGCAACATTCTTGTGGTCGACGACGAGCGCGGGATCCTCGAACAGCTTGCGGGCATTCTGCGAGACGAGGGCTTCTCGGTCGCAACCGTGGCGACCGGCGAGGAGGCGCTGGCGGCGGTGTCCCGCGAGATTTTCGACCTGGTGCTGCTCGACGTCTGGCTGCCGGGAATCGACGGCATCGAGGCGCTCCGGCAGCTCCGGGCCGCAGGCCACCAGCTTCCGGTCGTGCTGATCTCCGGGCACGCCACGGCCGAGCTCGCCGTGCGCGCGGTGCGGGAGGGGGCGCTCGACTTCCTCGAGAAGCCACTGGCTCTCGAGCGCGTGCTTGTGACCGTGCACAACGCCCTTGCCCACGCGCGGCTCGAGCGGCAACTGAAGGTCGAGCGGGGGGAGGAAGAGCCCCTGCTCACCGGTAGCTCGCCCGCGGTCGTGGAGCTGCGAAGGCAGATCCTTCTGGCCGCGCCAACCGATTCCCGGGTGCTGATCAGCGGGCCCAACGGCGCCGGCAAGGAGGTGGTCGCGCGGCTCCTTCACCTCCACTCGCGCCGGGCACAGGCCCCGTTCGTGGCGGTGAACTGCGCGGCCATCCCGGCCGAGCTGATCGAGAGCGAGCTCTTCGGGCACCTCAAGGGTGCGTTCACGGGTGCGGTCGAGAACAAGCGCGGCAAGTTCGAGATTGCGGACGGCGGCACACTCTTCCTCGACGAGATCGGCGACATGAGCCTGCTCACGCAGGCGAAGGTGCTGCGGGTGCTCCAGGAGTCGCGCTTCACCCGCCTCGGCGGCTCCCAGGAGGTGCGGGTGGACGTGCGCGTCATCGCGGCGACCAACAAGAACCTCGATGACGAGATCGCCGCGGGCCGGTTTCGCCAGGACCTGCTCTTCCGGCTCAACGTGATACCGATCAGGGTGCCTGGCCTCGATCAGCGGCGCGAGGATGTCCCCCTGCTGGTCGAGGAGTTCATGCGACAGTTCGCCCGGAGAACCGGAGTCAGGCCAAAGCGGGTCAGCCCGACGGCGATGGAGATCCTGCAGGCGTACGACTGGCCCGGCAACGTGCGCGAGGTCCGTAACCTCGTGGAGCGCCTCATGATCATGGTGGCCGACGAGGAGATAACCCCGGTGGTGCTCGACCTCCGTTCGGCCGGGCCACTGCCTGGGAGCGACGGCGCCTTCGTCACGCTGCGACAGGCGCGTGAACAGTTCGAGCGCCAGTATGTGGAGCGGGTAGTGGAAGAGTGTGGTGGCAACATGTCACAGGCGGCGCGGGTGCTGGGGTTGGAGCGCTCGCACCTCTACCGCAAGCTGCGGGCCCTCGGGCTGCGCTCGCGTTGACCCTGCCGAAGCAGGGCGCTAGCATGATCCGATGGCCTACCCTGGCGATGACTCTCTCGACCCCACCGTCCAGCAGCGCGTCCTCACGGCTTTTGCCGAGGCCGTGCGCCTCCACCGCGAAGGCCACAGCGAGGAATCCCGCACAATCCTCCGCTCGATCACCGAGGTAGACCCGAGGTTCGCACCGGCGCAGCGCTTGGAGCAGGCAATCGCCGCTGGCTCCCCGGTCGACCTCGGGCAGCTCATCGGCGAGGTGACGGCGCACACCGGCATGGACATCGATGGCACGCTGGTCAGGGCTCACCAGGCCTTCGCCCAGCGCGACTTCCGGGGGGCACTGGCGCTCGCCCAATCGGTGCTGCGCGAGCTGCCCGGGCACACGGAGGCGCGGCAGCTGGCGCTCGAGGCGCAGGCCCGGGTGCGGTCCACCGGCGAAATCCAGACCCACATCACCCGGGTCCGGGACGCACTGGAGGCCGGGCTGGCCGAGGAAGCCAGGGGCTTCCTGAAGCTCGCCAAGGATCTCGACCCCGGAAACCCCGAGGTGGCGGTGCTCGAGCGACGTCTGCAGCTCGCGGCGAAACCGCCCGCAACCGAGGCCGAGCCGGAGTTCGAGTTCGAGGTCTTCGACCACCTGAGAGAGGCGGCCACGGCGCCTCCGCCTGTGCCCGTGGTGGCTGCCCCGCCGGCGCCACCCGAGCAGGCTGCGGCCCATCCTCCTGCGCCGGCGGCTCCGCCGTCACCGCCGCGCCCAACCGAACCTCCCCCCTCGTCAGCCGCCGCGCCCGCGGCACGCGCCGCGGGCGGAATGCACTTCGACGAGGGCAGCGGAGCCGCCGCGATGGAGTTCCACCCGGGCTTCGGCGATGATTTCGGCGCCGAGGCCGAGGCTGCAAAGGAGCCCACCGAGCCGGAGACACCCGACGATCGAATCCAGGCCCTGCTCGACCAGGGCCAGGAAGAGTTCGACCGGGGCGACTTCCAGGCGGCCGTCGACACCTGGTCGCGGATCTACCTGATCGACGCACAGCACGGCGAGGCCGAGCGCCGCATCGGACAGGCGCGCCGGCGGCGCGCCGAGATGGACCGGGCCGCGGAGCAGCACTTCTACGAGGCGCGGGAAGCTTTCGAGCAGAAAAGGCTCGACGACGCCCGGGCGCTGTGCCAGAAGGTTCTCAAGCTGCAACCGCAGCACCTCGAGGCCCACGACATGCTGCAACGCCTCGAGACTCCAGCGGCTCCTCCCCCCCCGCCGTCAGCACCCCCGCTGGCCGGAGAGGATGATCTCTTCCGCGACGACTTCGTGCCCGCGAGCATGGCGCCCTCTACCGGCGGGGCCGCGGTACCCTCGGTGGGACCGCTTGCCGTGCCGCCGCGAGAAGCGGAGCGCCCGGCCCGCGCGCTGCGCGCCAAGCTGCCCCTGCCTTACATCCCGCTGCCCTGGCTGGGCATCGGCGTTGCCGTGGTCGTGCTCCTGCTCGTCGCGGGTTTCCTGCTGCGGGGCAGGGTGTTCTCGGGTGGCGGCGGTGCGGTCGCGGACGCGCTCGCCGAGTCGGAGCAGCTCGCGAAACAAGGGCGTCTGCAGGAGGCGGTTCAGCTACTGCAGAGCCTCCAGGGCCAGGCGGAGGGCGAGCAGGCCAACCAGGTCAACCAGCGCGTCCTCGAGTACCAGCGCAAGCTCAAGGCGAAGGCCGCTCCTCAGCAGGTTCCGGACAGCAAGATCGTGGCGGATGCACTGGCCAGCGGACGCCGGGTGAAGGCGATGCGGCTGCTGCGCGACGGGCTCGCCAGGGTCCCGGGCGATCCCGAGCTGCTCAAGCTGCAGTCGGAGATCACCTCGTACTCGCAGGCGATCCTGGCGCTTGCGGACGGGATAGGCAACCGCAGCTGGGAGACGATCCGTAATCTCGCGGGACAGGTGTTGAAGGAACACCCCGACGACGCCGAGGTGCGGCAGATCTGGGCGGTGGCGACCTTCAACGCCGCCATCCAGCAGCTGCGAAAGTACCAGGTGGCGCAGGGGCATGATCTGCTCATGGAGCTCACCAAGCAGAGCCCCGATCCCGAGACACGGAGGCTCGAGGAGCTCGCCAAGAGCTACCTTTCCCGCCCGGCTGACCCGCGCTACCAGATCTTCGTGAGCAACGTTGAGCTTCGGACGCTGGACTGATGCCGCCGCGCACACCGTCCTCAGGGCAACTCGACATCCCGCTGGTCTGGGAGCACGGTCAGGAAGACCCTCGCGCGGACCGCGAGGATCCCGCGCCCGCGCCGCGCAGGCTCTCGCCTTTCGGAGGCACGTGGCGTCTCTGGCTCAGCGTGCTCGCCGATGCCGGGATCCTGGTGCTTCTCGTGGCGGGCGCCTGGGGTGCCGCTTGGGCGATGGGGGCCGAGCTCAACGGCGCCCAGCTGGTGGTGGCTGGTCTTGCGGGGCTCGAGGCCGCCAGCGTGCTTGCGGTGGGATGCCTGTGGGGATGGCGCGCGACCCCCGGCATGCTGCTGGTCAGGATCTGCTTCTCGCGGCCGATCCCGTGGGGCCGGGTGTGCCGTCTCTGGCTCTACTGGCTGGTTTCGTTTTTGGCCGCCGGTGTCCCGCTGCTGCTCCGGCGCCGGGGGGAGAGCGTGGCGGAGAGGCTGGCAGACGGAACCCTCAGCTTCCGCTCGCTTCCCGAGGGCGCTTGAACACCATGCCGATATGGTCCGTGGCGCCGGTCTTGAAGTTGATCGCGGTCATGCCCACCAGCGCCCACCCTTCGGCTCCCAGGCTGTTGAGTTGCGGCTCGTACACGGGGTCGAGTTGGTAGTTCTCCGAACGGATGTTGAGAATCTTGTACTCGCAAAGGATGCGCACCATGCGAGCCTCCATGCCCCGCCGGCGGTGTTCACCTTGCTGTGGCTTGGCGGAGTATGACATCGGAGAAGGGCGCCGTGGCTAGCGAAACCCGCCTCTCCGTCGTGATTCCGGCGTTCAACGAAGAGGGCCGGCTGCCCACCACGCTCGACCAAATCGCGGGTTACATTGCGGGCCAGGCGCATCTGCTCCCGGCCGAGGTGGTCGTCGTCGACGACGGGTCCGGCGACGCCACCGCGCGCATCGCCGAGGGTTTCTCAGGACCGGCCGGGCTCTCGGTCCGAGTCGTGCGCCTGGGCCGCAACCGCGGCAAGGGTGCGGCCGTGCGGGTGGGGCTGGCGGAAAGCAGGGGTGCGTGGGTGCTGGTCTCCGACGCCGACCTCGCCACCCCGATCGAGGAGCTGGGCGCACTGTTTGCGAGCGGTGCGGCGCTCGCCGTGGGCTCGCGTGGCATCAAGCGGGAGCTCATCGTCCGGCGCCAGCCGCTCCCGCGTGACACCCTCGGCCGCGTCTTCAATCTGGCCCTCCGCGCCCTCGGCCTCACCAGCCTTCACGACACGCAGTGCGGCTTCAAGCTGCTCGAGGGTCAATTAGCTCGCCGGCTCGCCGGAGAGCTGCGCTTGGACGGCTTCGCCTTCGACGTCGAGCTGCTGGCGAGAGCGGAGAGGTACGGTGTCACCATCGCCGAGGTGCCGGTGCGCTGGTACCACATGGAGTCGTCGCGGGTGCGTCCGCTGCGCCACGGGATGCAGATGCTGCGCGACGCACTGCGCATCCGCTGGTGGCTGTGGACCGGCCGCTGAGCGCGACCGTCTAGCAGGAGTAGGGAGACGACGCGGCGATTGACGTAGACGTGGGCGAGGGCCCATACCCCGAGTACGAGGAAGAGCCCGAGGACGCCGTGAGAACGGCTGCCATGCCACCATGCTAGCCGGTCAACGCGGCACCGGCTTGCCCTGCCATAATCGTCCCTGGATGAGCGGTCGGCGTGCCTTCGTGGCGCTCGCATGCCTCCTCGGGCTTCTCCGGGCACCTGTGTGGGCGGGCGAGACGTCCCCGGCGGTTCTCGATCCGCACCGGGTGGCCTGGAGAGACCTGCGGTACACCGCACACAAGCTGGGCATCTCCGCCACGGTCGAGATCCGGCTCGAGGAGGCCGCGGCCGGCTGGGCCGACGGCAGTGAGGTGCGCCCCAGAGGCACCGCATCGACGGCAGGGGAGAAAGGCACCATCCTCCTGGAGAGCACCTCACACCTTCTCGGGAGGACTTTCTTGGCGCACGAGCACGTGGACCCGGTGAAGGCGGGTGCCCGTGAGATCGTGGACACCGAGACGGGCGCCAAGAACCACCGCAAGACGTACTGGCTCACAGGCCGGGGCTTCCTGTTCGAGCTGGTGGAGCCGGCGAGCGAATCGGAGGTCCTCCTACCGCCCGAGCGATGGACTCGGCAGACTCGCTCCTTTTTCGCGTATCCGAAATCGCTCCCGGCTGGCGCCGTGATCACCGGGCCGGCCGGGTTGCTCTACGCCGTTTCGGCCGCCGGCCTGTCCTCACCCGGGGACTCGATGACCATCAACGTCCTCGTGCAGACTCAGGTCGAGCGGGTGACGGTAGCGGTCGAGGGGGTCGAGGACGTCGAGCTCGACTTCCAGGAGAGCTCGGGGGGAAAGCTCCGGGCCGTGCGCGAGCGGGTTGCCGCCCTGCGTCTGGTGGTGCGCAGTCAACCCGTCGATCCGACCTCCTCGAGCGCGTTCCGCATCTTCGGGCTCGGGGGGGAGGTCGAGCTGCTGTGGGACCCGGCGCGGCGGCTCCCGGTGGAGATCACCGGCAACGTGAAGGTACTCGGCCACGTCGAGGTCCGGCTCGTCTCGGCGATCCTGCGCTAGACGCAGCCAGAGGAGACGAAGTGCCCGCTCAGGCGCCGGTGCCGGCCGCGTGGCCTGCGGGACGTGGCCGCGTCTGTAGACCATGATCGTGCTGGCTTCGGGATCGGCGTCTTCCTGTAGGCTGCCGTCTAGCTTGCCAGGACGGCCTCGATCTCGCGCAGCTCACCCTCGCCGAGCTCTGGATGGTTCAACGCGGCGACGTTGTCCTCGAGCTGCTGCACGCTGCTCGCGCCGATCAGGGCCGACGTGACCTGGGGCTTGCGTAGCGCCCAGGCGATGGCCATCTGGGCCAGGCTCCGGCCGCTGCGCCGGGCGAGAGCATCCAGCTTGCGGACCTTGTCGATGTTCGCAGTGACGTCCTTTTCGGTCAGCCAAACGCGCTCGGTCTTGGACGCGCGCGCCCCGGGAGGGATGCCCTTCAGGTAGCGATCCGTCAGGAGCCCCTGCGCCAGGGGCGAGAACGCGATGCAGCCGATGCCCTCCTGCTCCAGGACCTCGAGCAGGCCGTCCTCGACCCAGCGGTTGAACATGTTGTACACGGGCTGGTGGATCAGGCACGGCGTGCCGAGGTCCCGCAATATCCTGGCTGCCGCGCGGGTCTGCTCCGCAGAGTAGGAGGAGATGCCCACGTACAACGCTTTGCCCTGCCGCACGGCGGCGTCGAGTGCCCCCATGGTTTCCTCCATCGGGGTCTCCGGGTCCGGGCGGTGGCTGTAGAAGATGTCCACGTACTCGAGCCCCAGGCGGCGCAGCGACTGGTCGAGGCTCGCGAGAAGGTACTTGCGCGAGCCCCAGTCGCCGTAGGGACCGGGCCACATGTCCCACCCGGCCTTGGTCGAGATGACGAGCTCGTCTCGGTACGGGAAGAAGTCCTGCCGGAGGAGCCGTCCGAGCGTCTCCTCTGCCGAGCCGGGTGGCGGGCCGTAGTTGTTCGCCAGGTCGAAGTGCGTGACGCCCAGGTCGAACGCGCGACGCGCCATCGCGCGGGCGTTCTCGAAGCTGTCGACCCCGCCGAAGTTGTACCACCAGCCGAGGGAGACGGCCGGCAGCTTCAGACCGCTCCGCCCGCAGCGGTTGTAGCGCATCGCCTCGTAGAGGTTCTCGGCTGGCTGATAGCTCATAGGATCCCCAATTCTGGAGCGGCCTCGGCGGCGCGCCGTACGGGTGACACCCGACAGGTGTGGAACCTGCGCGCGGCGCCCTGCTTTTCAGGTCCTGCCTCTACACCTGCCCGTACAGCGGGAACGCCCTGGCGAGCTCCTCGACCTCGCCCTTGACCTTCGCCCACACCGCCTCGTCCTCGGTGCGCAGCACGCGATCGATGAGCTTCGCGATCGTCTTCATCTCGTTCCGGCCCATGCCGCGGGTGGTGACGGCGGGAGTGCCGATGCGCACGCCGGAGCCGATGTAGGGCTTTCGGGTGTCGAACGGCACGGTGTTCTTGTTGACCGTGAGGCCGGCTTTGCCCAGCCGGTCCTCGGCCTTCTTGCCCGAGATCCCGTCCGCCCCCAGGTTGATGAGCATCAGATGTGTGTCGGTGCCGCCCGAGACCATGCGCCAGCCGAACTCCTGGAGCGAGTCGCACAAGACTTTGGCGTTCTCCAGCAACTTGACGATGTACTCGCGGTAGGCGGGCTGCAGCGCCTCGGCGAACGCCACTGCCTTGGCGGCGATGATGTGCATGAGCGGGCCGCCCTGCACACCGGGGAACACCGCCTTGTCCAGCCCCTCGGCCAACTCGGCCTTGCACATGACCATGCCCCCGCGCGGGCCGCGCAGCGTCTTGTGCGTGGTGGTGGTGACATACTCGCAGTGCGGCACCGGGGAGGGGTGCAGCCCGACAGCGACCATCCCCGCGATGTGGGCGATGTCGGCCATCACCATGGCACTCGACTCGTGCGCGATGTCGGCGATGAGCTTGAAGTCGATGGTGCGAGGGTAGGCCGAGGCGCCGCACACGATGAGCTTGGGCCTGTGCTGCCTTGCGAGGTCGCGCAGCGCGTCGTAGTCGATGGTCTCGGTGTCCTGCCGCACCAGGTAGGGGACCACCTTGAACGTCTTGCCGGAGTAGTTTAGCGGGTGGCCGTGCGTGAGGTGGCCGCCGTGCGAGAGGTCCATGCCAAACACAACCTCGCCCGGCTGGCAGGTCGCCAGGTACACGGACATGTTGGCCTGTGCCCCCGAATGCGGCTGGACGTTGGCGTGGTCGCACCCGAACAGCTGCTTGGCTCGATTCCGGGCAAGCTCCTCGACCACGTCAACGAACTCGCACCCGCCGTAGTAGCGCTTTGCTGGGTACCCCTCGGCGTATTTGTTGGTCATCACCGAGCCCATCGCCGCCAGCACGGCCGGCGAGACAAAGTTCTCCGAGGCGATCAGCTCCAGACCCTCGTTCTCGCGGCGGCGCTCGCTGGCGAGGGCGGTGGCGACCTCGGGGTCGGCCTGACGGACTGCGGTTTCGAGGAACGAGAAGAAGGCGGCACGCTCGTGCTGGTTCATCGTGATTGCTCCTTGCAAGGCCCGATGTCGTCTGTCTACCTCGGAGGGTGCTTGGACACCCCACCGGTCGGGTAGCTGCCAGAGTATTGCATCAGTGCTTCCTGACCTCTTGGTCGATCTTCTCGACCCTCCGACCGTGCCTGCCGCCGTCGAATGGGGTGGCAAGAAAGATGTCGAGCATCTGGACCGCGACCCCGGGGCCGGTCGTGCGCCCTCCCATGCACAGGACGTTTGCGTCGTTGTGGCGACGGGCAAGCTCGGCGGTGAAGGCGTCGTGGCACAGGGCCGCCCGGACGCCCGGGTGGCGGTTGGCGGCGATCGCCATGCCGACGCCGGTGCCGCAGACGAGCACGCCGCGCTCGGCCTGCCCCTCCTCGATGCGGCGCGCCAGGTGGTGGGCGAAGTCCGGGTAGTCCACGGGGTCCTCGCTGGTGGGCCCCAGGTCAACCACCTCGTGGCCGCTCTCGCGTGCGCGCTCGGCAAGAAGCTCCTTCAGCTCGAATCCCGCATGGTCGGAAGCCATCACGATGATCACGGTTACAGCCTCCCGGCCCCGGCCGGGGCCAACCCAGAATCGGGATCGTACAACGCCTGGTACTCATCGATAGCATAGCGGTCGCTCATCCCAGCGAGGTGGTCCACGACGATCCGGACGAACCGCGGGTCGGCATGGTAGCGCTTGTCCACCTCGCTCGGGATCTGGTTGATCGGCAGGTCGCGCAGGTAGGGGCGGCCGGCCTCCTCGTGGAAGCGCAGCAGCACGTAGGTCGGCAAGGTGAGCGGGTTGCCGTAGTACGCTCGGAAGAGGCCGCTCATGACCAGGTGCGCCCGGTGGTCCTGGCGGTTGACCTCCTGGTGGTTGATGATGAACCTGTAGATGAACGCCTTCAGCTCTGCGAAGATCGTGACCAGTCGGCTCGAGAAAGCCACGGTCGCGACAGGAATCTCGTCGGCGATCGCGAGCCACCCGGCGCGGTCGGCGACCTTGTGCTTGGCCGCGAGCCTGTTCACGTTGCGCGCCGTGGCCTGCACCCCGTCGGTGACGAACATGTGGATGAGACCCCGCTGGAGCATCGCGGCCTTGCGCCACCGCCGGCGCTCGCGCCGATACGCCTCGCCCGCGTGCTCGATCACCGTGGCGGCCGCGTCCAGCTTCTCGATCGCCTCGAGGGAGACCGCCTCGGCGTAGAGGCCGTCCTCGAGGTCGTGGGTCTGCTGGGCGATCTCGTCCGCCAGGGCCACGACCTGGCCCTCCAGGTGGCAGGGTTTGGAGAGGCGCAGCCCGTCGCTCGTCGGAAGCGGGAACGGAAAGCGCACCTTCCAGGCGGTGTGCTTGAGGATGCCCTCGCGTACCTGGTCGGTGAGGTTGAGACCGGGGTGGTCGTAGCGCCGCTCCAGCAGGTCCACGACCCTCATCGACTGGTAGTTGTGCTTGAATGTGCCGACTTCGCGGACGACCCGCTCCGGCAACCGGCACCCCGGCATCTCCCCGGCGAGGATCTGCACAAGGCCGCGCTCGCCGGAGTGGCCGAACGGTGTGTGCCCGAGGTCGTGGGCGAGGCCGATGGCCTCCGTCAGGTCCTCGTTGAGGCCGAGCGCACGTGAGAGCGTGCGGGCGATCTGCGCCACCTCCAGCGTGTGGGTGAGGCGGGTGCGCGGGTGGTCCCCGGTGTAGGGTACATACACCTGGGTCTTGTGCTTGAGCCGCCTGAAGGCGCGCGAGTGCAGGATGCGGTCACGGTCGCGCTGGAAAGCGGTTCGGTAGTCGAACTGCCGACCCTCGCTGGGAAGCGGGCGGCGCCTGGTGGCCTCGCCGGAACGCGCGGCGCAGAAGGCCAGTGCGGCGTCCTCCGCCCCCTCGAGGCGGGCGCGCGGACGGATCTCGAGCTCAGCCATGGACCTCTCCGATCTCCGCGAGTACCTCGCCGACGAGGCGGAGCGAGCCCGTCACCAGCGTGGGGTGCTCGGGCGGCAGATCGAGCAGGGCGGCAGCGACGCTGGTCGCGCGGCGGCATCCAGGAAAGACGGCCGCGAGCTCGTCGAGCGGGCGAGCGCGGGGGGAACGGATTGGCGTCACGGTAACCTCGACCACCCGGGGCCGCAGCAGGTCTCCCATGCTCTCGAGCGGCTTGTCGTCCAGACAGGAAAACAGCAGGTTCAGCTTGCCGGAGAGCCCCATGTCGTCGAGCGCGCCGGCAAGTGCGGCGATCGCCTCGCGGTTGTGAGCACAGTCAACCAGGAGCCGGCGGTCGCGGGTCGTACACCACTGCAGCCGCCCCGGCCACGAGACGCCCTCGATCCCGCGCCGCACCGCCTCGGCTGACAGCATCGGGGCGAGGCCGTGCCTCACGAGCGCCACGGCCCCGGCGAGCGCGAGCTCCAGGTTGGCGCGCTGGTGCGCTCCGGCCAGCGGGAGCGCCGCGCTCCCGGTGAGCGAGCCGATGCGGAAGTCCACGGCGTTGGCACCTGTCGGCCGTGAGCCGTCTGCGCTCACGGTTGCCCACTGCGAGGCGAGCGAAAGGGGCGTGCGCGGGTCGGCGCTCGCCCGGATGACGGGTTCCACCTCCGGGTCCCAGGTCCCCACGATCGCGGTCAGGCCGCGAAGCGCGGCGGCCTTCTCGGCCGCGATCGCGGTTCGCGCCTCGCCGAGCCACTTCTGGTGGTCGGTGCCCACGTTGGTCAGCAGCGCTACCGCCGGGTCCACCGCATTGCTCGCGTCCCAGCGGCCTCCCAGGCCGGCCTCCATCACAGCAACGTCCACCTTGCGCTCCGCAAACTCCATGACCGCAGCGCAGGTGAGGGCCTCGAAGTACGAAAGGTCGGGGAAGGCGTTGAGGTTCGCCACCAGCTCCGTGAGGCGCTCGCGCGGAATCACCGTGCCGTCGGTGCGGATGCGCTCCTCCACGGTGACCAGGTGGGGGGAGGTGTACAGCCCAACCCGGAGGCCGTGGGCCTTAAGGACGCCGGCGAGCAGGGCCGCGGTCGAGCCCTTGCCGTTGGTGCCGAGCACCAGCACCGACGTGAAAGCCCTCTCGGGGCGCCCGAGGGCGTCGAGCGCCCTCTGCATGCGCTCGAGGCCGGGAACGATGCGCTGCTCGAGGCGCGGGGCGAGGAGCGCCTCGGCGCCGGCCGCTAGAGCATGTGGGAAAGACACCGTGCCAGAGTCTCCTTGAGCTCCTGGCGGGGGACCACCATGTCGAGCATCCCGTGTTCGAGGACGAACTCGGCGCGCTGGAACCCTTCGGGGAGCTTCTGTCGGATGGTCTGCTCGATCACGCGAGGCCCGGCAAAGCCGATTAGCGCCCCCGGCTCGCCGATGTTGAGGTCGCCCAGCATCGCGTAC